>OGDN01000506.1_pt1 | contig 79909 bp, 64 predicted proteins | sample 1570271 | NCBI WGS metagenome assembly OGDN01 (sample SAMEA4384481, study PRJEB24528) | human gut metagenome | reverse complement strand
GTCGTGCCGAATAATTCCTTAAACCAGTTGCCTGCTGGCAAAAAGTTGGGCACAATCAAACAGATAATTAAGAACAATAAATAAGCGAGACACCACTTCATGGGTTTGCTCAACTGGATTTTGTAAGAATCTTTTTGGACAATGACAATTCCCAGTTTGGAGCCCACCAACAATCTTAAGACGAAAATTAATGCAGGTATAAATAAAACAGCAATCAATAAATTTACACGATTTCCATCAATTCCAGCACTCGTACGTCTTGGCAATCCAAAGCTTGTCCGGCAGACTAGTGCCTGCACCTCAAGCATAATTGGGCGCGTTCCTTCCATAAGACAGGCCGTGACCGTTCCACTGCTGTCGAGGCTTCTTCCTTCAAGCAGGTAAGCAGAGGGATTTGCAACTTCCTTTAAGCCTGACTGTACCATTTCAAATACACCCATCTCATTTGTCGCACCAAAACGATTCTTTACTGCACGAAGAATACGGTACATTGCACTGCGGTCTCCCTCAAAATAAAGTACTGTATCAACCATATGCTCAAGCACTCTCGGACCTGCAACTACACCTTCCTTTGTCACATGGCCGACAAGAAAAATCGTGATGCTCCTGCCCTTTGCAATCTGCATAAGCGTATTAGTACATTCCCTTACCTGACTGACACTTCCCGGCGCTGATGAGATATCTTCGCGATACATAGTCTGAATAGAATCAATCACTACCACCTGCGGCATTTCCTTTATGATCGTATTATCAATTTTTTCAAGATTTGTCTCCGATAGAAGCAATAACTCACCCGAAAAACCGCCAAGACGATCCGCACGCATCTTTACCTGACGGGCAGATTCCTCGCCTGACACATACAGTACCTTTTTGCCAGATACAGCAAGATTTCGGCATACCTGCAAAAGAAGCGTTGACTTTCCAATACCAGGATCACCTCCAACAAGAATTAAAGAACCTGTAACAAGACCACCGCCCAAAACACGATCCAGCTCATGAAGCCCTGTACTGCTTCTGTCTTCCTCATCTGTACTTATCTCTTCAAGACGAAGCGGCTTTGATGCTTCTAGTCCCTGCTTTTTCGCGCCGCCTGATTTTGTTGTGGCAAAACTTCCTGCCGTAGGCTCTTCAACAAAAGTATTCCACTGGCGACATCCCGGACACTGCCCCATCCATTTTGCGGACTCATATCCGCATTCTTTGCAAAAAAAAGCGGTTTGTTTTGCCTTCATCATTCCTCCTAAAAAAAGAGGACAGGGATCTGACCTCAAGCAGCCACAAATCCCGTCCCCATGATTTGCCATATTGGGCTATGTATGAACTATATGAGCGAGTTCATTATTTCTTGCAAATCTGAACCTTCTTTACACATCCCGGCTCAAGCTCAAGTGAGATTACGATCTTTCCGGAAAGGTTAGTCTCATAATTTTCAATTACGGCATCATCCACACTTACCTGATACTCAGTGTCATCCTCTACTGCAACGATGATCTGTGTATCCTGGAAACCATTTACGATAAAGGACAATGTATCCTCAGTCTCCTTATAATCGGTAACTACGGTTCCCGGTGTTGACTCATAGGCAAATGTCTCGTTTTTCTCTAATCTGGTGATATCATGGAAAGTCTTTACCTTATATACATCTCCGTCAAATACATAATCCGAAACCTTACCTTTTGTCGGAAGATCATAATTTCCAAAGCTTAATGTATTGTCTTCCTCAGTGCGGATTAATTCCTTAATTCCTGCCATTACTGTTTCCTCCTGATTTTTGCTGCTGCATTGCATCGTATACTATTTGCGGCCCACCCCACAGGCGAACCGCCTATCGCTATTTCAGTATAACATATCAAATTTGATTTTCCAACCAAAAATTAAACTTTATTCAGCCTTTTTTACAGGCGTTTTTCTTTTATGGCGCACAGAAAATTTCAGTCCATTCTCACCCTTTTCAACTGTTACGCTGTCACCGCGCTCTATACGTCCCTCTAGTATTTCCTCTGCCATTGAGTCCTCAAGGTATGTCTGGAGAGCTCTTCTAAGCGGACGTGCACCATATTTTTCATCAAAGCCCTTGTCAATCAGATAGTCCTGTGCTTCATCTGTCACCTTAAGCTTGAGTTCCATGTTTTCCATTACTCTTGATGTGACTGAACGAAGCATGATATCAAGAATAGCTTTCATATCCTCCTTATACAGCGGATGGAATACAATGATCTCATCAATACGATTTAAAAATTCCGGTTTGAAGCTTTGCTTAACATCCTCCATAACCTTTGCCTTCATCTGCTCGTAGTTTGCCTTTGCATCAGATGATGCACCGAATCCTAAACGCTTTGGTGACATAATATTGGCAGCACCGCAGTTAGAGGTCATGATGATCACTGTATTTTTGAAGCTGACTTTTCTGCCATGCGCATCTGTAATCTGTCCATCATCAAGCACCTGAAGCAGAATGTTAAATACATCTGGATGTGCTTTTTCAATCTCATCAAAAAGAAGTACACTGTATGGATTGCGGCGAATACGCTCTGAGAGCTGACCACCCTCTTCGTATCCTACATATCCTGGCGGTGAACCAATGAGCTTGCTGACGCTGTGCTTTTCCATATATTCGGACATATCAACACGTATAATTGCATTTTCTGTTCCAAACATTGCCTGAGCAAGTGCCTTTGACAGCTCTGTTTTTCCAACACCTGTTGGACCTAAAAACAAGAAAGAACCGATTGGACGTTTTGGATCCTTTAAGCCGACACGTCCTCTGCGAATTGCCTTAGAAATAGCAGTTACAGCTTCCTGCTGTCCAACAACGCGTTCATGAAGCACATTTTCAAGATTCATCAAACGCTTTGCCTCACCCTCTTCGAGTGAGCGAACCGGAATCTTTGTCCAGGTAGAAACAACATCTGCAATCTCATGCTCTGTTACCTGTAAGCGCGTATTTTCCTTTTCCTGCTCCCACTTTTCCATCAGACGATTGATCTGTGCCTGTTTTCTATCCTGTTTTTTCTTGATCTCTCCAGCTTTCTCGAATGCTTCTTCCTGAATTGCACTTTCCTTTTCCTGATTTAAGCTTTCAATATCTTTTTTAAGCTTTGATACTGCCTCTGGCGCAACAAATGCTGCTAATCGAACCTTAGAAGCGGCCTCATCGACAAGATCAATCGCCTTATCTGGCAAGAAACGATCATTGATGTAGCGTGATGAAAGCTTAACAGCCGCCTCTAATGCTGCATCTGTAATCTTAACTCTGTGATGCTCCTCGTAAACATGGCGAAGCCCCTTCAAAATAGCAACTGTCTCATCCTCAGAAGGCTCCTCTACCATAACAGGCTGAAATCTTCTCTCAAGAGCAGCATCCTTTTCGATGTGCTTTCTGTACTCATCAATAGTAGTTGCTCCGACAATCTGAAGCTCACCTCTTGCAAGGCATGGCTTTAAAATATTAGAAGCATTCATAGCTCCATCTGCGCCGCCTGCATCGACTAATGTATGGAGCTCATCAATAAATAGAAGTGTCTGACCATCGTTTCGCACTTCATTGATCACATTTTTCATGCGCTCTTCAAACTCACCGCGATACTTTGAACCGGCTACCATGCCAGCCATATCGAGTGTCACCACACGTTTTCCAGAAATAGTATCTGGCACATTTCCCTCATAGATACGGCTTGCCAGACCTTCTGCAATCGCAGTTTTTCCAACACCAGGTTCACCGATCAGACAAGGATTATTTTTTGTACGTCTGCTTAAAATCTGGATCACACGATTAATCTCCTGCTCACGGCCGATAACCGGGTCAATCCTTCCTTCTTTAGCAAGCTCTGTCAGATCTGTACTATACTGATCAAGAAGCGGTGTTTTACTTTCTGCATTTCTTGTATACTGAAGTGATTCCACATCTTCCCTTGCCGCTGCCACATCGCCATCCTTTGCAGATACAAGCTCTATATAAAGCTGACGAATATTTACTTTCATTGTATTCAAAAGCTTTGTTCCGGCACAGTCGAAGCTTTTGAGCATTGAGATTAAAATATGCTCTGTTCCAACCAGACTGGAATGAAAGCGCTTTGCCTCTAAGTAGCTGCTTTGGATTACGCGGTATGCTTCCGGTGAAAATCCATCTGGTTCACGCACACTGACGGAACCCGTCGGTGTAATGAGAGATGAAATCAATTCCTCAAGACGCTCCTCTGTAACGCCCTGTTCCTGCAAAAGCTTACTTGCCACGCTGTCCGAAACACGCACAAGGCCAAGAAGAAGGTGCTCAGTTCCGATATAATTTTGCTCTAGCTGCGCAGCGGCTTTCTTTGCCTCACCTATAACTTCCTGTGCCCGATTTGTAAATCGTTCAAACATAAGTGTTTTTCCTCCATATGTGATGAGTTACGGCTGCACAAGCTCTGGCAGACAGCTTCTAAGATAATCTGCACGCAGCTGATTTTGCTTTGATACACCTGTCGTCTTATTTTGTGCTGTCAGATTTGCCTCCTGCATTCCCATCATAATTTCATAAAAATTGCAATATTCCTTGAATCTAATAATTTGTTTTTCCTGTCCCCAGCGAAGCTGTGATACAAGATGCATGCCCATCTTCAATGTCATGAGCTTTGAATAACGAATCGTACCATATGCCTTATAGCAGATATCCTCCACCTCAAGCCTATGCTGTTCAATGGAATTATCGCGAAGTGTTCGCTCCTGACTGGCAAGCTGACCGCCTACTTTATCAAGAAGCTCTAAAATTTCCTCCTCGCTTGTTCCAAGTGTCTTTTCATTGTACAGCACATACATATTTCCATTTAACTGTCTGTCACTTGAAAAAGCTGGCTTTAATTTTAATCCAAAACGCCCAATCTCGTCAACCATATCATCAAAACGGCTGACAGAATCAAGAAGTGCCAGATGAAGTACAAGATATGCTCTCATGCCAGTTCCTATATTAGTAGGATATGTCGTAAGATAACCAACCTGATCATCAAACGCATATGGATACAGCTCATTTATATAATCATCGATCTTATCCATCTCCTTCCATGACTGGCGAAGCTGTGAACCTGCATGACTTATCTGCATCCGAAGGTGATCCTCACAATTGATTGTCAGACTCACGGCATCATCTGCTGAACAAATAAGTCCTGCATATCCTGGCTCCTTTGCTGCACGGCGGCTAATCATGCGCCGTTCACGAAGGGCATTTCTTTTTGTCTGCGTCATCGTTAAAAGATCCCATGTCTGGTAACTTCTTCCATCAAGGCTGCCGATTCCACAAAGCTTTTCTTCAAGCTCCTTCGTCAGCCTTTTTGCATCCTCTTCCTCTAATTTCCACGGAAATTTGTAATCACGCAGGTTGCGAAGCAGACGAATTCTGCTTGCAACAATTACATCATTTTCCGCATCCTTCTCCTCATACCACTTCATCACCGGCCTGAATCCTTTCCTTAATCTTTTTGATCTCATCACGGTAGTAGGCTGCCTTTTCGTAATCTTCCTCCAAAACAGCTTCCTTTTGCTTTGCCTGACAAATCTCAAGCTGCTCCTGCAAGCTCTGACGCTTCTTGGCATCAGCTACCATATCTGCATGAATCTTTTTATCACCCAAAAAGCGCGGTTTCTTTCCGGTATGGGAATTATTTCCCTGTATCTTTTTAATGCTGTTATTTATTAAAAGCCCGAATGTATTGTAACAGTCCGCACAGCCAAAGCGTCCGTCCTGAACAAATTCTTTGTATGTCATCCCACAAGTCGGACAGGACAGCTTAGATGCGTCCTCCTCCTCGCTGCGTCTGGAATCGCTGATTCCAAGGATTCCTGACAAAAGTTTTGCAAATGGACTTGAAGAATCCATAAGGATTCCGCCCAGATCAGACTGAGATGCACATTCACTGCACAAGTTGCGCTCCGTCACAGTCCCGTTTACTACTTCCCGGATGACAATGCTGGCTTCCCTCATCCTGCATTGCTCACAAAGCATAGTTATTCCTCCTCACAAAAAATAACTGTTTTCGTCCAAAACAAATTTAATTTTGAACATCTGACAAATGTTTGTTGTAAATCTCATCCACCAGCTCGTGGATCTCTTCTTTTGATATATGCATGCAGCCTGCCTTCGCCAGTGTGACAGACAATTCTCTTCGAATTTCTTCGATTGCCTCAATTTTATCAACATCTACACTGACAATAGCACCTCTTCTGCGATCTAACTTTACATAACCTGCCTGTCTGAGTACCGTGTATGCTTTATTGACAGTGTGCATATTTATGCCGATCTCATCTGCCATATTTCGTATGGAAGGCAGCTGATCTCCATCACAGATCTGCCGCTTTGCGATACCCATAATAATCTGGTTAGTAATCTGCATATAAATTGCTTCATCACTGTTAAAATCTATCTTTATTATCATCTAATCACCTGTCCTCGTCCTGGCCATCATCCAGTCCGGCTAACCAACGATCCAGCTCGGCCTCTTGTTCTTCATCATAATCGCCGTAATCGTCTTCATCATCTGTATAGCCTTCGTCATAATCAAAGTCCTCTGGCTCTTCGTCATGCACTTTTGGTCCTCTTGTATTCTGCGTTCTTTTCTTCTCAAGCAACTCATCAACCTGCTTTAAAAGAATATCCTGCTGCGTCTGAGCAAGCTCCCACTGCTTTTCCTGTTCTTTTCTGCGAGCCATTCGCTCATTTCTTTCCTTTTTGTAGCGCCGTTTTGCCGCTGCCCTTCTAATAAAGACTGCAACCCACAAAACAACTGCCAGTGCACCGCATCCTAGCACGCCATATGTGACATATTGAAGATTTCCTGAGGTAACAGTTTCTGCAAAAGTCTGAAATTCATTAACGGTGTTTGAAAGAAGCTCATTTTCATCACCCGGCTTAGCCACTGACTCAGAAACACTTTGAGCTGCCTGATTTGTCTGTGACTGGGAATCACTTTGTGATGTCTGCTCTTTTTGCTCTCCCACCTGCACATGAATGTAGTAATGTCCGATGTTGCCATCCTTATCGGTAACAGTAACAACAATCTCGTTTTTTCCTTTCACAAGATTCGTATTTCCGCTTACCGTATAAAAGCTGTTCTCATCGCTTGTAACGCCTTTTACCAAAATCTTCGTCACATCCTCTGCAACCGTTACATTGTAATCAGTTACATCCGGCTCAAAACGGATAGTACCTTCGCTTAATGTCAGCGACTGCAGCTGCACTCCTTCATTCGCAGATGTTCTTTCAAGTGTCGCTGCTTCCTTCTTAATTATCATATTCATTCCCCACACCTCGTTGTTCTAAACCTTTGTAGGCATCTGTTATAGACAGAATAGCACACCTTTGTAAAAAAAGCAACATTAATTTCCTCCTTCCTGTGTTCCATGTCCGTTTGGATCGACCGGATACGCCTCATGGCCTATCGCATCATACCAACCCACAATACGATCTTTAAAATCAGGATGCAGATATAGGCCTGTATCCAAAATGGCTACCGTTACGCCTTTTCCTGTATAAGAAAGTGATTCTTTGCATACGCCGCCTGTTGGCACAATAATCTGTTCTTTTTCAATCTGTCGCTCCTCACATGTTAAATTGGCATAGCGCCCCCGTTTTTTCTGAAGACACTCACAATCCACCTCGTAAACTGCATTCTTCTCTATAATAAGCATATGTCGCTCCTTCTTGTCATCTGCTTACTATAACTTATGTACTAACAAACATGTTGTCCGCATATACTCCATTAAAGAAAAAAGAAAATCGAAGAGGTGCCTTATGCAGCAAAAGCGCCACATTCAGATTTTAAAAGCCTCTTTGCCGTACATGCACTCGCCGCTTCGGGAAGCCTGCCGTATCTGTGTGCGCATGTTTGAGCTTCAGCAGGCAATGCACAGGCTTGATGAGGAAGAAGAATCTCTTGAGGCCTGCAGTAAGGATGACCAGGATCCGCTCACAGGCTTATCTCAGTCAATCCGCGAATACTGCACGCCTAAGGAGCTTGAAACGCTTGACATGGTAACAAATCTTGCCCAGATGGCACGACTTTATCGCGAATATGAATCAGAAGGAGGCGCCAAGCACGATGACAACACCATTTGACAATATGTCCCCTGAAAAAGCTCAGTTTATTAAACAAATTGTCAGTGATGCAGCCGACAAAAATCAAAATGAGCTGCTTCCATTTCTTCTTAACATCAATCGCCAAATCGCTGGAAAGCATATGAGCTTTAGCGATGAAGAAACAGATGCACTAGTATCACAGCTGACAAAAAATCTTTCTCCAAAGGAGAAAAAAAGAGTGGAGCTTTTGCACCAACTTTCCAAAATGCTGGCAAAGCAAAGCAAAAAGACACCTCCTCCTCAATCTAATACTTGATATATACGCATACAAAAAGAGGCAGGAATATTTGCGTCATTCCTGTCTCTTATTTTTATGATATCAGGGTCAAAAGCTCCAAAAGCCGTTCGTGCTTGCACGATTAGGTTTTTGAGCTTGGGACCCGCAAAAACATGAGGATGCAGCGATTTTCAAGGAAAATCAGCGAATCCGAATGTTTTTAGAATTGCGAAAGTTGCATAGCAACGGAGCAATTCGTGGATATCAGTTGGTGGCAAAATACCTTTTGACCCCAACATCATATTTTTATTTTTCGTCTTTATTTTTATCCGGATCTGCAAAGCCATTATCTGAATCTTTTGAATCAGACATATCTACCCGTTTCGCTTTCTTTAATGTTTCCTCAGAACTATTTGATGCTCCATTTGAGTCTTCATTTTTTTGCGCATTCTTCTTACGGCGAAGTGCAATAAATACACACAGCCATATGCCAATAATTATGATAACAGCAATCAGTACAATACGAAGTGTATACGGATCATTTTTTAACTGGTCAATAATCTTTTCAACTGTATTCTGGCTGTCAGCTTCAGGCGCAGATGCATTCTGGCTGGAAGCACTCTGACTCAAAGCCCCATCTGTTTCTTTCTCACTTGACGCCGCCTCAGAAACGGTTTCATTCTTGGAGGCTTCATTCTTGAAAGATTCGCTTTCTGAAGATTCACTCTCTGAAACAGCTTCTTCTGATTCATTTTCAGCAGCCTCAGATGATGACTCCTCTGACATACTGCTTTCAGCTTCTTTTGATGCTTCTTCAGAGGCATTCTCAGACTCTTCTTCTGACGATTCGTCCTCTTTAGAAGCAATTTCATCTTCCATTGTCAGATAATCAGTCTTAATATAGCCTTCCTGACCATCTGCCTCGACGCGGCACCAGCTTGCATGATAACCTGTCACAGTAACCTCAGTGTCTGCATCCAGCAATGTAACTGACGGACTGTACTGTGTCGGTCTCTCTCTTAAATAAACGGAACTAGTTGTAGTTGCCTTTGTGTTAGTATCCTCGAAGGTATAGCCAGTTGCGTACTCGCCCTCCTTCATATTCTCAAGCAGATAATCGAGCAATTTAGCATATGCCTGAAGGTGCTCATATGCACGCGTTCCAAACGTATTCTCAATAAATGTCAGATTATCATACTCAGCCTTATGCATAATAGTACCGCCATTAACGGCCGAATTGCTTGTCTGATAGAAATTTGTGTACGGCTCACCATTCCAGTTTGAAGCTTCACAATAGATATAAGGAATACCTACATTAGCAAATGGCATCTGATCACTCGCTGTTGCTTTTGTAGGTGTCGGGAAACTGTCGTTTACATCTGGATGGAAAGACATATCAAGACCAAGAAGATCTGCTGCTGACTGTGCCTGATAAACAGCCCAATCCTGAACAATGCTTCCACTGTCATCCACAGTACCTCCGTAGAGATACATATTGTCGCCAGCTGCAATCGTATCAATATTTATCATACATGCAATGCGGTCGCGCTCTTCCTGACTAAGATTATCTACATAATACTGACTGCCAAGACAACCCGGCTCCTCTGCTGAAAATAGGATGAAGCGAATAGTATACGGAGATTCTTTTGTGCTGTAGATACTTGCAAGCTCTAACAGTACGCCGACTCCCGATGCATTATCATCAGTACCAAAAGTCTGCTCCACACAGTCATAATGCGCACCAACTACAATAACACGATCACTTGCTCCCTGTTTTGAAAAAATAAGATTTTCTCCATAGCATGGTGTCACACCATCAGCTGATGTCATGGTAAACGGCTGTGCCATATACTCATAGCCCATCGTAGCAATCTGTGCCTTTAACCATTCCTCGGCTCCTGACAGCATTCCGTTTGATGAATTGACCTGACGATATGGATAATTAGACTGCAGCTGCTTCATAAACGCATATGCATTATCGCCATACTCAGCATGAACGGTCTGTGGAAATGAAACTGCACACATACCAATTACCAGGCACAAGGCCAGAACTGTTGCTTTTATCCTTTTGCAAATCTTCATAGAAACCTCTTTTCCGAAATCTGGTAAATACTCAGAGCCATGCAAAATTGCATTCTGCGTATAGACCTGAAAATCACAATACTCGTTTCAAAAATTGTCAAAGCCGCAGCGCTGCCGCATTATGCGACTGTATGCTGCGGCTTTATTTCACATTATTTCATAACGATGTTGATAATTCTTCCTGGAACATAAATCTCTTTGATAATATTTCCAGTCAGCTTATCCTTGATTACTTCTTTTCCTGCTGCAATAGCAGTATCCTTATCACAATCTCTTGCGATAGAAACAGTACCCTTTGTCTTTCCGTTAATCTGAACGGCAATCTCTACTGTATTTTCAACAGTCTTTGCCTCATCATACTCTGGCCAAACCTGCTGATACAGACGTCCGCCAAAACCGCAGTCTGCCCACATTTCTTCTGTGATATGAGGTGCAACTGGATTTAACAGAATTAAGAATGTCTTTAACTCGCCCTTTGTGATGCTGCCCTTCTTGTAGAAATCATTTAAAAGTGCCATCATTGCAGCGATTGCTGTATTGTACTTTAATGTCTCAAAGTCTGAGGAAACCTTCTTCATAGTCTGATGCATCTTAGTTTCCATATCCTTAGAGAAACCTTCCTCATCAGTCAGCATATCCTGCAGCTTCCATACACGCTCTAAGAAACGACGGCATCCCTTTACGCCCTCATTGCTCCAGCTTGCTGCAAGCTCAAATGCACCGATAAACATCTCATAAGTACGAAGTGTATCTGCACCAAACTCGTTTACAATATCATCAGGGTTGATAACATTTCCACGTGACTTAGACATCTTCTCACCGTTCTCACCAAGAATCATTCCGTGAGAAGTTCTCTTCTGATACGGTTCCGGACACGGAACAACACCCTGATCATACAGGAAACGATGCCAGAAACGAGAATACAGAAGATGAAGTGTAGTATGCTCCATACCGCCATTGTACCAGTCTACCGGCAGCCAATACTTCATAGCTTCCTTGCTTGCCAGTGCATCGTTATTGTGCGGATCAGTATAGCGTAAGAAATACCATGATGAACCTGCCCACTGAGGCATAGTATCAGTCTCTCTCTTTGCCGGACCGCCGCAGCACGGACATGTTGTATTAACCCAATCAGTCATAGCAGCTAATGGAGATTCACCATTATCAGTCGGCATATAGCTTTCTACATCTGGAAGCTCCAGCGGCAGCTCGTCCTCTGATAACGGAACATATCCACACTTTTCGCACTTTACGATCGGGATCGGCTCACCCCAATAACGCTGTCTTGAGAATACCCAGTCTCTTAACTTATAGTTTTTCTTTGGTGTACCAATCTTATTCTCTTCAAGATACTCAATGATCTTCTTCTTTGCATCAGCAACCTCAAGTCCATCAAGGAATCCTGAGTTTACAAGTGTTCCTGTCTGAACATCAGTAAATGCAGCATTCTGAACATCTCCGCCTGCTACAACCTCAACGATTGGAAGGTTAAACTTCTTTGCAAATGCCCAGTCTCTCTCATCATGAGCCGGAACTGCCATGATTGCACCAGTACCATAGCTCATCAGTACATAATCAGAAACCCAGATCGGGATTTCTTTTTTATTTACCGGATTAACTGCCTTTAAGCCCTTGATCTCAACACCGGTCTTATCCTTTGCCAGCTCAGAACGCTCGAAGTCAGACTTCTTTGCTGCTTCCTCACGGTATGCAACAATCTCATCCCAGTTGGAAATCTGATCCTTATACTTATCAAGATATGGATGCTCCGGGGATACTACCATGTATGTTACACCAAATAAAGTATCCGGGCGTGTTGTATAGATGCGAAGCTTATCATCTGCACCAGCGATTGAGAAATCAACCTCTGCACCATTTGAACGGCCAATCCAGTTTCTCTGAGAAACCTTTACCTTCTCAACATAATCAACGCTGTCAAGACCATCGATCAGTTTATCTGCATATTCGGTAATCTTTAACATCCACTGGCTCTTCATCTTACGAACAACAGGGCTTCCGCAGCGCTCACATACACCGTTTACAACCTCCTCGTTTGCAAGACCTACCTTACAGGAAGTACACCAGTTAACAGGCATCTCTGACTTATATGCCAAGCCTGCTTTGTACAGCTTTAAGAAGATCCACTGTGTCCAGTGATAGTAATTCGGATCAGTTGTGTTAATCTCTCTGTCCCAATCGAAGGAATAACCTAAAGACTGCAGCTGATTTTTGAAACGCGCTACATTATTCTTTGTAACGATCTTCGGGTGAATATGATTCTTAATTGCGTAGTTTTCTGTCGGAAGACCAAATGCATCCCATCCCATTGGATACAGTACATTGTAGCCCTGTAATCTTCTCTTTCTGGCAACAATATCAAGTGCTGTGTATGGACGCGGATGACCTACATGAAGTCCCTGTCCTGACGGATATGGGAATTCAACCAGCGCATAATACTTTGGCTTGGTGTAGTCATCTGTTGCGGCAAATGCCTTCTCATCCATCCAGACCTTCTGCCATTTTGATTCAATTTCTTTTGGATCGTAATTCTTGTTCATTGTGTTTTGTGTTTCCTTTCCGGGTCTCTTCTTATGAAAAAAAAGAGCCCTTTCTTTCTCTTTGTATAGAGACGAAAAGACTTCGCGGTACCACTCTATTTCAAGGCAGCCATCTGCCTTGCCCTCGATATTCTATAACGGGAATACCCGCCGCCAACTACTCCGTCTTTATATAATGACGTTTCCCTGCCGGTGCTCTAAGGTCAGTTCGACAGTTATAAGCTGCTGCCTTTCACCTACCGGCAGCTCTCTGAAGCTCTCCCCTGCTTACTATTCCTTGTCATTGCATTTTTTTCACTTTTTTACAATACCATAGAAAAAGGGGGCTTGTCAACCCCCTCTTTCTTTCAAAACTCTTAATGTTAGATTGTTGGTTACTGCTCTTCTTTTTCAGCTGCCTCAATAATCTTCTTCTGGACATCCTGAGGTGCCTGCTCGTATCTTGCAAACTCGTAGGAGAACTCGCCCATACCACCTGACATTGCACGAAGATCGGTGGAGTAACCATACATCTCTGCCATTGGCACATCTGCTGTTACCATCTGCTTGCCGCCTGCTACGTGATCCATACCAAGTACTCTGCCGCGGCGCTTATTTAAGTCACCCATAACATCACCGACAAGTTCATCCGGAACGGTGATGGAAACTGATACGATTGGCTCTAAGATCGTTGGATTTGCCTCTGCAAAGCCCTTCTTGTAAGCAAGAATTGCAGCCATCTTGAATGCAAGCTCTGAAGAGTCTACCGGATGATAGGAACCATCAACAAGTGTTGCTTTTAAGCCAACTACTGGATAACCTGCGAGTGTACCCTTTAATACAGACTCCTGAATACCCTTTTCAACTGCCGGGAAGTAGTTCTTCGGAACAGCGCCTCCTACTACCTTCTCTTCGAATACATATGGTGTATCAAGATCACCTGATGGCTCAAATACCATATGAACATCGCCGTACTGTCCGCTTCCGCCTGTCTGCTTCTTATACTTACCCTGTACCTGAACTTTCTTTCTAAGCGTCTCGCGGTATGCTACCTTCGGGCGATACAGCTCGATCTCAACCTTATAACGATTTAAGATACGGCTTGCAACAACATCAAGCTGCTGATCACCGATGCCATAAATAAGTGTCTGGTGATTTTCTACATCGTTCTCAAGACGAAGTGTCTGATCTTCCTCTACCATACGTGCAAGTGCACCATTGATCTTATCTTCATCTGACTTATTCTTTGCACGGTATGCCTTGCATGTATATGGCTTACTTACCTGCGGTCCATCATAAATAAGTGTTGCACCCTTTGTGGAAATGGTATCACCTGTGGAGATCTTTTCGATCTTTGCAAGTGCACCAATATCTCCTGCGCGAAGCTCTGGAACCTCAATGGTTTCTTTGCCGCGAAGCAAATACAGCTTAGACGCACGATCTTCTGTTCCCTTATTTACATTATAAATGCCATCACCGGCCTTTAATGTACCTGTTACAACCTTAATTAAGGAATACTTTCCGATAAACGGATCTACTACAGTCTTAAATACCTTTGCAGACAGATGCTTGTTCTGATCACACTTTACCATTACAAGCTCTCCAGTAGATGTTTCCTTTCCATGGTTTACTGTATATTCAGGTGATGGGAAATATTTCTTAATTACGTTCATCAGCATACTGGTACCCTGATTATGAACACCTGATCCAACTAATACAGGAACGATCTGACAGTCCATAACGTGAGTTCTAAGTGCAGTAGAAACTTCCTCATAAGTAAACTCTTCACCTGCAAAATAACGCTCCATCAGCTCCTCGCTTGTATCAGCAACAGCCTCAACAAGTGCATCACGGCTGATGTTTAAGTGCTTATCCATATAATCAGGAATATCGCACTCTTCATATTCGCTTGTATCATTGATAAAACGGCGGCCCTTCATCTTTACAACATTTACAAAGCCGACGAACTTTTCATTCTCACGGATCGGCACATGGAACGGTGCTACCTTACGTCCAAAACGATCATTTAACTCAAGAACGATCTTACGATAGCTGGCCTGATCATCATCCATGCCCGTTACAAAAAACAGTCTCGGCAGCTTATACTTTTCGCAAAGCTCCCATGCCTTTAATGTACCAACCTCTACGCCAGATTTGCCGTTGATCACGATAACAGCGGCACCTGCTGCGTGGCAAGCCTCCTCTACTTCTCCTACGAAGTCAAAATATCCAGGTGTATCTAAGAAATTGATCTTGATGTCCTCGAACTCGACCGGAACTACGCTGGTCGAAATGGAAAACTGACGCTTCTGCTCTTCCTTATCATAATCGCTGATGGTGTTTCCGTCCGTCACCTTTCCCATCCTAGCTGTAATACCGGTCTGGTAGGCAATAGCCTCAACAAGTGTTGTCTTACCACATCCGCCATGTCCCATTACTACAACGTTGCGGATGTTTCCAGTTTCATAAACCTTCATAAGTCACGTCCTCCAATCTTTCTTTGCTTTCCAAGTTTATTTTGTCTCTTTTGCAGTATACAATTTCGAGACCTCTTGAAATCTGATAGGTATATTATATAAAATATTTCAAATAATTGCAACTATTTTTTCACATTTTTGATATGGTTTTTATTACAATTCATGTTACGAAAATCCTTCACCTTCGGGCTTGGCTGTAAATATTATCCGTGAATTGTGATCTTTTCGCGCTTTAAAGTGAAAAAGCTTGACTTTCCACTCCACTTTCGCTACAATACGTTCAGACACTCTGGTTTTCCTATACTGCCGGAGCACGGAAAGGCAAATTTATGAAGCTTAAGACAATAGGATTTATCGGGCTTGGACTGATTGGCGGTTCAATCGCCCGCAGAATAAAGCAGGTTCACCCTGATACCGTAATTATGGCTTATATGAGAACACGCAGCACACTTGAAGAAGCAAAGGCTGACGGCATTGTTGACATAATTTTAGATGGTGTAGGTGAGACACTTCGCGCATGTGACATGATCATCCTTTGCACTCCCGTTTCTTTTAATGAATCATATTTAAAGGCTATTCGGCCATTCATAAAGCCTGGTTGCATTGTGACTGATGTTGGCAGCACAAAAACAGCTATTCACGAGACGGTAATCGCACTTGACATGGAGGACTGCTTTGTCGGCGGACATCCAATGGCAGGCTCTGAACGCACTGGATATGCATGCTCAAAGGCTTCTCTTTTGGAGAATGCATATTATGTAATCACGCCAACTTCAAAAACAACGAAAGATCAGCTCGACACAATGATTCAATTTGCTGCTGATCAGGCAGCTATTCCGCTTGTACTTGACTATAAAAATCATGACTATGCAGTTGCAGCAATCAGTCATGTACCGCACGTGATTGCATCATCCTTAGTAAATCTTGTTGCTCAGTCTGATTTTCCTGACGGCACAATGAAAAAAATTGCTGCAGGCGGTTTTAAGGACATCACAAGAATTGCATCTTCCTCTCCTGTTATGTGGGAGCAAATTCTTTTTACAAATAAGGACAATATTATTTCCTTATTAGAGGATTACAAAAAGGCAATTGACCAGACAATAACCGATCTAAAAACAGACAATCATAAAGACATTTACGATATTTTTGAGCAATCTGGTACATACCGCAGCTCCATCAGCGATAAGCGCGGCAGTGCAACAATGAATCCGGAATACGCCATCTTTTGCGATATTCCTGACCAGCCAGGTGCTATCTCTGTCATTGCCGCTTTGCTTGCCTTTGAAAATGTCAGCATTAAAAATATCGGAATTAACCATAACCGTGAGCATATGGCCGGTACAATCAAAATTGAGTTCCATGATCAAGCTTCCTGCGAAAGAGCAACAGAATGTTTGGAGTACCATCATTATCCGGTTTATCAGAAAAAATAATAAGATATTCAGAAAGGATTTTTATGAAGATAGTAATTGTGGGTGGTGTCGCAGGCGGCGCGACAGCAGCAGCCCGTATCAGAAGATTAGATGAGCAGGCTCAGATTATCGTATTTGAGCGTTCCGGATATGTTTCCTATGCTAATTGCGGACTTCCATATTATATTGGAGATGTTATTACAGATCCAGAGGCTTTGACACTGCAGACGCCAGAAAGCTTTTTTAAGCGTTTTCGTGTTACAATGAAGGTTCATCATGAGGTGACAGCCCTTCATCCAGAGAGAAAAACTGTTTCTGTAAAAAATCTAACTACAGGAGAGGTATTTGAGGAATCTTATGATAAATTGATTCTTTCTCCAGGTGCAAGGCCGACACAGCCAAAACTTCCAGGTATTGATATGGAAAAAGTATTCACTCTTCGCACTGTCGAAGATACTTTTCGTTTAAAAAAATATATTGAAACCAAAAAGCCCACGTCAGCTGTGTTGGCCGGCGGCGGCTTTATCGGACTTGAATTGGCTGAAAATCTAAAGGATCTTGGCATAGATGTAACAATCGTTCAGCGCCCAAAGCATTTAATGAATCCATTTGATGCAGATATGGCATCATTTATTCATAATGAAATGAGAAAGCACGACGTAAAGCTTCTTCTTGGACACACTGTAGAAGGATTCGAAGAAAACGGTGAAACTATTCGTGTACTGCTTAAGGATAAGCAGCCGCTGCATGCTGATCTTGTTGTCCTTGCCATTGGCGTCACGCCAGATACACATCTTGCAAAGGAAGCCGGACTGCAGCTTGGTATCAAAGACAGCATTGTAGTCAATGACCGCATGGAAACATCAATTCCTGATATTTATGCAGCCGGCGATGCTGTTATGGTTAAACATTATGTCACAGGTCAGGATGCACTAATTTCCCTTGCAGGACCAGCAAATAAGCAGGGACGCATTATTGCAGACAATATCTGCGGCGGCGACAGTCACTACCTTGGAAGTCAGGGAAGCAGTGTCATTAAGGTATTCGATCTGACAGCTGCAACAACTGGTATTAACGAAACAAATGCACGCAAAGCTGGATTAGATGTTGATACAGTAATTCTTTCTCCAATGAACCACGCTGGCTATTATCCCGGCGGCAAGGTTATGACAATGAAAGTTGTTTTTGAAAAGAATACATATCGTTTGCTAGGCGCCCAAATTGTAGGCTACGAAGGCGTTGACAAACGAATTGACGTGTTGTCAACAGCCATTCATGCAAATCTTAAGGCAACTTCGCTACAGGATTTAGATTTAGCTTATGCGCCGCCATACTCTTCTGCAAAAGACCCTGTTAACATGGCAGGTTTTATGATTGATAATATTGCAAATGGCATCTTAAAGCAGTGGCATTTAAGTGATCTCACATCAATTTTGCAGGATTCAAATGCAACACTTCTTGATGTGCGTACTATTTCTGAATATGAACACAGTCATATTGAAGGCTTTAAAAACATTCCTGTTGATGAGCTCAGAGATCATTTATCAGAAATTGAAAAAGATAAGCCCGTATACGTGATATGCCAAAGCGGACTTCGAAGCTACATTGCGACACGTATATTGTCACAAAATGGCTATGATGCCTATAATTTTGCCGGAGGATTTCGTTTTTATGAAGCCGTAATGCATGACAGAAGCCTTGTCGAGAAAGAAACAGCTTGTGGAATGGATTTATAAGTTTCTTACTTGCCAGTGGGGACATTAATTCAGCCAACGTACCTGTCCCCCTGGTCTTTGATTATGTATTCCATCTGTGTCTCTTTTGGCTTCAGTCCCATTTTTTCATAAAATGCTTTTGCTGAATCGTTTCCTTCCCAAACATTTAAAGTAACTTCATAGCAGCCGAGTCTCACCGCTTCTTTTTTTACATGTTCAAACAGTTTCTGACCGATATGCTTTCCTCGAATCGTTGTGTCCACACATAAATCATCGATAAATAGCGAGGTAAACTGCACCATATTGTTTGAAAATGGCTGCTGTCTTAATTTGCAAAATGCATATCCTACCACTTGATCTTTTTCATCCACTGCTACATATACTGGATTTTGATCATCCCCAAACATCTGTAACAATTCTGCATCTGTATATTTTGTTGTTCCACTCACAAAAACATCTGGTCTTATTTTTACGTGAATTTCAAGAACCTGTGACAACAGATCCATTACTTTTTTGATATCTTTTTCTTCAGCTCTTCTGATTTCAATTTGCTTCTCCATAATTTTTCCTCTCGATTATTTTATCATATCTTTATCGTGACTCTGCCTTTTTCAAAATCAACACCCAATCATTTGCTTTCTCTTTTCTTGAATCAAGCTTGAAGCACGTGTTCCAAGACCAATCTGAAACAGCTTCACTCCTGATATATGGCTCATCAGCAGGACAATCGGATTTTATACTTTTCATTTTCCTCCACATTTTCCACACCAATGGCATCCATTACAACTATATCTTCTTTTACAAGTTTTGCATCGCGGCTGTATTGGAACATCGATCTCGCCAGACGGATACGACAAACCAGAGCGCTTTGCCTGTACACTTTGGTATGCTTTAGGTATTCGATAAACTTTTCCATCTTTAACAAATACATTGCCTGTTCCGATAAAGTCAAATCGAACATTTTCCTTTTCACACTGATCATGTAGCGATTTTACCCACTCATATCGACAGGGACGATTTCCGTCATAGTTTTCTCCATCACAAAGAACTTGTTCAAATTGCTTTGTTGCAAGATAAGACTCAACATGCACTTCAGATAAAATCGGTGCAATCATAAAAGCCTTGTGTTTTGCAGGAATATCAAGTAATATCGGCAATCTTTCATCGGCTCTTTTTTGATTTTCCGTCGTGACACAAAGTATTACATTCTCCCAGCCATCATTCCAATCGAATGGAAGACACTGCTGGATTCGCCCGGCTCTTTTGGTCTGAATCCAAAAAGAAACATCCGAACGAATCCGAATCATATCCCATATTTCATCACGCCAGACATCTGCCTCTTCCAGAAAAAAATCAGACGTCATGCACACATGCAGCATTGTTCCAGACGGTATTTTGTAGATTCCCTGACGTGTTTTTTTGAGTGGAAGATTAAAATTCGTTTTGGTTTTATATATCAAACTTCCATCTTGATCCCTCTGTGCATCTAAGTAGTACATATAGCAGTGATCACAGCCTTCGCTGTATTTGTTACATCCATGCCACGGATTCCAGATATTCATTTTCATAATTCCGCTCTTGTTTCCTCTGGCACTGCTTCAATATCTTCGATCGTTTTCAATGCTTTTTCATCGCAAGACGCATTGATCTTGTCAAACAGCTTTGCGCATGCCAGTGTATCCTTCCACGACACAACATCACTTTCCAATTTTCCAGCTTGAATACAACGAATTGCATCCTTAATCTCATAGACAAAACCATTTTTCGTTTCTTGATCTACAAAATGCTCTTTTAATTCCCCGTCATTTCCATACAAATATGCCTCTGATGCATAGTGAGGATGTGGAAGAACGATTTTTCCAAATCGACCATAAATTACCATCTGCTCCTCTAACTGTGCAACAAAGCTTGTCAGCAAATCAGCAAATGTATCTTCAAAGCAAATGGCAACATGGTCTGTAACATCGACACCTGTATCGCTCCAAGTTGCCGACACGGATATATTTTTAATTGCTTGATTTAAAATAAACGTCGTGATTTCATATGCATAGACCGTGATATCCTTTGCCGCGCCACCTCCCAACTTTGGATTAAAATACCGATTTTCTTTGTCATCTGGCGCTACAAATCCAATATTACACTGCAAAACAGTTGGCGTTCCGATCTTTTCTTGTTCCACCCATCTTTTTGCCTGTTGCACAGCAGGAAGATACCGACTCCACAACGCTTCCATGACAAAAATCTTTTTCTCACTCGCTAGCGCATACAAGTTCTTCGCTTCCTCTGAATTTTGAAACATCGCTTTCTCACACAAAACTGGTACGCTGTGATTTACGCAGAGCACACTCAAGCGATAATGATCATTTGTTGTCACTGCAATATAGGCACAATCTGGTTTTTCCTTCTCCAATAACATCTCATAATCATCATAATAGCTTTCAACACCATTCTCTTTTGCAAAGTTTTCTGCTCTTTCAAGACTTTTACTGGCAACTGCACATACCTCGCATCCATCAATTCGCGATACAGCATCACAAAACTGCCTTGCAATATGACCTGCCCCCAAAATGGCAAAACGAAATTTTTTCATAAGGTTCCTCCTAGTTTAATGATCATTATATCATTCTTTTCTTCCATAATTCAATTCTGGTTCTGCAGCGATAGGAGCCAAAGTCTGACTGTCCATATTGTAAGATACTATTTTTTTCTCAGGCTCAGCAAAGTTCGATGCACCACCAAGACCAAAATACTTCTCAAAGAACGCTTTCAGCTTATCAATAATTGTTTGTTTTTTCTTTTCTCGACCACCACCACCAAAACGGGAAATCGGTGGCATAAGCTTATCAATATCTGTTCCTGCCGTCTTGATTTCTCCGTCTCGAAACGCATTATCCATAAACTTGCGTGCTGCCTGCGGCTTGAGCTTTTCTGTTGCAATAATTTCCTGCAGTTCTCGTTCTCGCTGCTCTACCACATAATCATGCCACTCAGCCATCACATCATCCACATCATTGATACCTGAAATAAAATTCTCAATCAGCTGCTTCTTACTGCGAAGCTCCGGACTTGCACTGATCGCCTTATTAATCGTAATCAATACTTCTTTATCCTCACAGTGGGTATCGTGGTATTTCTTTACCAACATCAATATATAATCAATATTGATTTCCACTTGGCGAATCAATTCAATTTCAAATATCACATCATCTGTAATATCTGCTCTTTCCTTGCGCTTTCGTCCCCACTCTTCACGCAGATCTTGATAGCGGCCAAGATAATCTTGTAAATCACGCTCTGAAATTAGTTCCTTGTTCTTGAAATCATCAAAAGACAACAACAGATTTCGCATACGCAAAATTGTGCCAAACAGAGCGATAAATTCCTTCTGGTTTTGTTCTCCGATAATCTGCGGATCTGATAATGGAAACTTTCCATTCAGTTCTTCCATCAAATCTACATAGCCTGGCATTGGCTTTCCGTCAACAGATTCATAACCATAGTAATAATCTTTGAAGCTTTGCAGTAAGACAATTCCTCCTGCATTTTTATCTCCAAACAGAGAAATTGCGCTGTCCACTCGTTTTTGTAAATTTCGAAAACAAACAACATTTCCGAACGTCTTAATTGAATTTAAAATACGATTGGTACGGGAGAATGCCTGAATCAAGCCATGCATCTTTAAATTCTTGTCCACCCACAGCGTATTCATTGTAGTCGCGTCAAAACCTGTCAAAAACATATTGACAACAATCAAAAGATCCAATTCTTTATTCTTCATACGAAGTGATACGTCCTTGTAGTAGTTTTGGAACTTGTCACTGGATGTATCATAGTTTGTATGAAACATTTCATTATAATCCTGAATCGCATCCTCCAAAAACTCTCTTGATGGCTGATCTAGTGCAGAAGTATCTTCAGAATTCTCTTCATCCAAAATTCCATCCGATTCTTCCTCATTCACACCATAGCTGAATATCGTTGCAATACGCAATTTCTTGGTTGGATCTGCCTTCATCTGCCTTTTAAACTCCTGATAATACAGCTTCGCCATCGGTACACTTGATACCGCAAAGATAGAATTAAATCCGCTGACACGCTGATTCTGCTTGATTTCCTCCACTTCACCACGCTTGGCAGATGCTACCTCTTCAATATTCATCAGTGTATTATAAATATATGTTTTATCACCGCGATACGTTTTCTGATCAAAATGTTCTAGTATGTACTGTGTCACAAGTTGAATACGCTCAGGAGCCATCATAACTTTTTCTCGGTTAATGTCCCAAACCATCTCATCTGTAATTTCCTCATCAATATCCATTGTCTTGATGTAATCCACACGAAACGGAAGGACATTTTTATCATTAATGGCATCCACAATCGTATAGCTATGAAGCTGATCGCCAAAAGTTTGAGCTGTTGTATAAAATTCTGGATTCTTCGCCCTGCCGGAGTTGACTGGAAAAATCGGTGTTCCAGTAAAGCCAAACAGATGATATTTCTTAAAATTCTTTACAATAGCCGTGTGCATATCTCCAAATTGACTGCGATGGCACTCGTCAAAAATGATAACGACATGCTTACCATACACCTCATGTCCCGGATTTTTCTTAATAAAAGTCGCCAATTTCTGAATCGTTGTGATAATGATTTTCACATCTGAATTTTCCAATTGTCGTTTCAAAATCACAGTAGACGTATTGCTGTTAGCCGCACCCTTCTCAAAACGATCATACTCTTTCATCGTCTGATAATCCAGATCCTTACGATCAACCACAAACAATACCTTATCAATATATGGAAGCTTAGAGGCAAGTCGCGCCGTCTTAAAGGAAGTCAGCGTTTTTCCAGAACCCGTTGTATGCCAGATGTAACCACCGCCCTCAATGCTGCCATATTTCTTATAATTATTTGCAACTTCAATGCGATTCAGAATCCGCTCCGTAGCTGTAATCTGATATGGGCGCATTACCATCAGCATATTCTCAGACGTAAAGACACAGTATCTCGTAAGGATATTCAAAATCGTATGCTTTGCAAAAAATGTCTTTGTAAAATCAACAAGATCAGGAATCACTCGATTCTTGGTATCTGCCCAAAAACAGGTAAACTCAAAGCTATTGCTAGTCTTTGTATTGCTAGAGCCTTTCTTCTCATTCTCCTTTTCTGCATTCTTTCTGGTAGTGTTCGAATAATATTTTGTATTTGTGCCATTGGAAATCACAAAAATCTGCACATACTCAAACAAACCAGATCCTGCCCAAAAGCTCTCTCGCTGATAGCGATCAATCTGATTGAATGCCTCGCGAATCGCAACCCCTCTGCGTTTTAACTCAATATGCACCAAAGGAAATCCATTCACTAGCACAGTCACATCATAGCGATTGTCATATTTTGCCCCATCAGCTTTGCCGACGACATACTGGTTGATAACCTGCAAAGAATTGTTATGAATATTCTTTTTGTCAATCAGCGTGATGTTTTTCGTCAAACCATCGTCACGCTTTAAGACTTGCACATTGTCTTCCTGAATCTTTCTGGTCTTTTCCACAATGCCCTCATTCGAGTTTGCAAGCGTATCTGAGAAAAAATGTTTCCACTCATCATCAGAAAATTGATAATCATTCAGTTTTTCAAGCTGAGTACGCAAATTTGCAATCAAATCTTTTTCGTTATGAATATGCAGATATTCATAGCCCTGCTCACAGAGCAAACGAATAAATTCTTTCTCTAGTTCTGTCTCAGACTGATAACTCTCTGAGCGCGCCTTTTCTGGCTCATATTCTGTGACTACTGTATTTTCATTTGTTGCTGCAACAATGTTGAAAAATGGCACATATATCGCCTCCCTTACTTTTGTATTTTCTCAAACGATAATAATTTATCTCGGTAATATTCGTACTGCTTTTGGCGCGTTTCGATTTCTGCTGGTAGACCAGTGGAAAGGTCATTGCAGAGGGTATCGAAGCGGTCAAGGATTGAGACTACATACTTAACTCTTTCTATATTTGGTATCGGTATTGGTATTTTATTCAAATTATCTTGATTCAGTTTTGGCTGTGCTCCCCCTGAAATATATTTACTTAAGTCAATTGAGTTTAAATAATTTTCTACATATTTCCTGAGTTCATATGAAGTAAACTTCAAAACATGTGCATGATTATTAACCCATGTTTTTCCACTGATAGAAAATGCAATTGGTGTACTTCTTGCCAAAAGATTTGCTCCGTCCTCTGATACCAATAAATAATCATCATCAAAGATATATTCTGAAACATAATCAACAACACCTGATGCACCATAATACGGATACTTTCCAGTTGTTCTTTTTCCTTTAGTAACAGGTTTTCTTTGTCGATCACAATTATCAGAAATCTGATCCAACGTCAAATAAGCATACCCAAACACATACTGGACAAGCTTAATTGCGCCTAATTCTACCGATCGATCGGTCCGTCCGTCCGTCCGTCCGTCCGTCCGTCCGTCCGTCCGTCCGTCAAGACGGTATTTCCTTTTTCTGCAAATGTCAATAGCAAATCTCGATAATATTCATATTGTTTTTGGCGAGCCTCGATTTCTGCAGGGAGACCGATATTTAGATCGGTGCAGATGGTGTCAAAATTATCAAGAACAGCAACTATTTTTTTCTGTATTTCTAGTGCTGGGATAGCAATCTCAAATGAATTTAGCATTGGTCTACGAATTGATGGTACTGAGCCTTGATACATTTGCTTCCCTATATAACTAGGAAATTTGGTTATAAAATAATGATACAAATACCGTCCTGACAGTTTTGTAGATACAGGATGAATACGATAAGCTCTTTGATGCAGCGCATACTTACCGTTTACATAATGAAAAACTTTTCCAACTCCCACGCCATCACCTGCAGTAATAATAGCCTCTTCATCATATTCATAATCATTTTTCTTTAAAGGCTCCTGTGAACGCACATAGAAAGGATACACACCATCTTCAATCGCATCATCAGTGTTACTCGAGCCAGTTGAAATGTCTGCAATTTCAGCAAGTGTTCTCCAAGTAATTTCAGATGCTTTTCCCTCTTGAGAATCAAAAGTCAACATCTTGTTTCGATAAAATTCATACTGTTTCTTCCGAGCTGTAAGCTCGGCTGTAAGCTCGGCTGTAAGCTCGGCTGTAAGTAACGTGAAAGAGTCCAGCACGCGGACTATTTCACGTTGTACCTCCAGAGGAGGTACAGGGAGCTGCAATCTTGAAAATAACGCTTGCGTTAAATGGCTAATTGTAGATCCTGTTTTCTGTTGATCAACAACCTTTTGAAAATGCCCAGACAGTAAAAAATACATTATATAACGAGGTAACAATAACTCGTCTTTAGGTCTAACTACAAAAACACCACCATTTAAAGTTGCTGGCATACTAAGATCACTCACCTGCGCAACCTTTCCTAACGTACCATCTTTCGTAATAAGAACATCACCATTTTTTATTTGTATTTTTTTATCCTGTAAATATCTTTCCTCACTTACATATACACAACTACTGTAATTAACCTCATATGACGAAGTAAAATCTGTACCAGTAATCAGTAAATATTCTCCTGAGGATTTATATTCAGCTTTCGTAAGACGCTGCCATCCTATTCTTGCATTAAGTGTACACGCTTCATCAAATCGCTTATATTCCACCCCATTAGGACACAACTTCTGTATTAATTCTTCTAATTTACTCATCCTTATCTTCATTCTCCTGTTTCACTGGAATACTTATATTATGCAATATCGATATTGTATTTACAACCATAGGATATATAAGATATTCCCACGGCATCAATTCAAGTAAATACGGAATATTATTCAGACAAATAATCTCAATATCATAATATGATACAAAAATAGCATATTTAATTTGTTCTTTGTAACCATACATAAACTTGAGTAATTCTTTGTCTCTACTCAAACGATACCCTTTAAAATTTTCTGGTTCGCGCATGTCCCCTTGTGACATTCCACTTATCCAACCATCATAAACATTTTCATACATACTCAGTGCTATCTCAGGATATTCGATCATAAATATACCAATTTTCTTCTCTCCCTCATATTTATTATAGCTCTCCATATGATGGTTCCAAGTATTCTCGAATGATCTTACTAAATATTCATGACTATGCTCTGGATTATTCATCTCCCATTGCTTACAAAACGTTTCCTCAGTCCTAGGTGCGTTATTCCACTCTTGCTTTAATATTTCTGTTTCTCTTCTAATTTTGGAATAAAACTCTCCTTCCTTTTTCGCATGCTCAGCACCTTTTCTACTTGTCTTTGAGGATGTCACTTGAAAATGCTCAATAAATCCCTCAGCAAATAGAAAATCTGGAAATTCACTAGCGCTTTCATTTGGCTTTGCACTTCTTAAAATTTTTTGTATTTCTTTTCTATCTTCTTCAATTAAACCAAAATAGATTTTACTACAATTACCATTGATGTATAAAATTTGATTTTTTTCAAATTCTTCATCAGAAACTTCAAAGCAATTTTTATGAGTAATAAAATTGCGCACTGGCTCTCCATTTTGAGTAAACATTGCATTTTGAACCAATTTTAGACATCTATTTTCTCTTTGTCCTCTCTCCATCTATTCTACCCACATTTTCTCCTAAATCATGCTAATATCATCTTTATATATTTCCCTCAATCTCCGCAATAATTTTATCAATCTCATCACGAAGTACCTGCTCTCTAGCTACAATCTCCTTAATTTCCGCATTCAGCTTCACAATATCAATTTTCTCTCGGGTATCCTCTGCCTCAACGTAAGTAGAAACTGACAAGTTATAATCATTTTCTACGACTTCCTCATAATTTGCCAAATGTGAGAAATGCAAAATCTCCTCTCTCTTTGCAAATATATCTACGATGTGCTCAATATTCTCTGGTGTCAATTTATTATTGTTTGTTACCTTCACACACTCATTTGTTGCATCTATAAATAAAACCTTATTATCAGTTTTATTTTTCTTCATGACCATAATGCAAGTTGCGATGGAAGTACCAAAGAACAGGTTATTCGGCAACTGAATGATACAATCCACATAGTTATTATCAATCAAATACTGGCGAATTTTCTTCTCTGCACCACCGCGATACATAATGCCTGGAAAACATACAATCGCAGCTGTACCGTTGGATGCAAGCCATGACAAGCTATGCATGATAAATGCCATATCTGCCTTACTCTTCGGTGCAAGCACACCAGCCGGAGCAAATCGAGGATCATTGATCAAAAGTGGATTTTCATCACCTGCCCACTTAATTGAATAAGGCGGGTTAGAGACAATTAGTTCAAATGGCTCATCATCCCAATGCTGTGGGCTAATCAACGTGTCTTCACAGGCAATATTAAATTTATCAAATCCCACATCATGCAAAAACATATTAATTCGACATAGATTGTAAGTCGTAATATTGATTTCCTGTCCGTAGAAACCGTTACGAATCGCATCCTTACCAAGAATTGACTCAGCTTTTAAAAGTAAACTTCCACTACCACAGGCTGGATCGTATACTTTGTTAATCTCTGTCTTCCCTACAGTTCCAAGCCTTGTAAGCAATTCTGACACATCAGCTGGTGTAAAAAATTCACCACCTGATTTTCCTGCATTGGACGCATACATCGTCATCAAATACTCATATGCATCGCCAAAGGCATCAATTGAATGATCCTTCACATCTCCAAGGTTCATATCACCAACACCATTTAAAAGCTTGACCAACTTTTCATTGCGCTTTGCCACTGTCGCGCCTAGCTTATTGCTATTGACATCATAATCATCGAAAAGTCCTGCAAAGTCATTTTCTGCCTCGCTTCCCTTGGCTGATTCCTCAATATGACAGAAAACGCGTTCAAGTGTTTCATTCAGATTTTCATCATCTGCTGCCTTAGCACGGACATTGCAAAACAACTCACTCGGTAAAATAAAAAAGCCTTTTTCTTCTACCAGTCCGTCACGAGCTTCCTCTGCATCCTCATCTGGCATTTTTGCGAAATCAAAATCTGTATTTCCAGCTTCAATCTCACCGCTATTTATATAATTACATAGGTTTTCAGAAATATAACGATAAAACATCGTGCCAAGGACATAATTCTTAAAGTCCCATCCATCAACCGCTCCACGCAGTTCATCGGCAATCGCCCAAATGGCACGATGCAGTTCGTCTCGTTCCTGTTCTTTTTTGGTATCAACCATTCTTATTCCTCCGTTACCTCTCTGGCATAGTACCAGAATCTCTTACCTTTTTTTCTATCAATTTCTGATCATATTAAAATTCAACTACGCTTTCAATACAATTTTATTATAAATATCGTAATTAAAAAAGTCAATGTCTTCACATATTCCTAACTGATTTAAAAGTTCAAAAATTAATTATATTGCCGTACATTTAATGCCCTCTCGGGCTAACCACTCATTTTCACAAACTAAAAGAGATCTTCACGCTAGCAGATGCATTTTTGTGTCAATGATACATCCAACTACTCAGAATAATTTAAAACGCAATTAATATCCATATATTTTGTCTTAATAATATTTAGGTATTTTCGTCCTACATAAACTTACGATCGTTGTCCCAATAATATAAAACAATACGGATCTCAATATCATCCATCGTTGTTTGTAATACCCTTCCATCCTCAGATAACACTAAAGCTTTATCCAAATTATTGAGATTTAAAACTCTAATTTGCCCGTTCTCACGTGTAAAAGCATAGCCATTCACAATCATATCTGCTCGATCTGCAATTTCTCTAATTTTGTCCATACGCCAACCCCACTTCCTTAATAGGCTTCAAAAATTTTGAAACATCAATATATAAGTTCTCCAAAATTGGAACTAAATCAATGTATTCCTCCTCCGGCCTTTGGTTATGCTTATATTTTGCCATTACTACTAGATAGCCATCATCCCATTCTTTTATAGAAGTAAAATATTCCAATGAATACGGTCCACGAAAACGAATTATTTTGTTTCCATATTGAAATTTAATCATATCCTTATCATTGCTAAGATACGCTTTTTCAATGTCCATTCGTTATCCCCCCTACTTTCAATGTTAATCTTTTTACAAATAACTCATTTCTACCGAGATAGAACTGCATCTTCACAAATAATTTGCCATGTGTCAATGCCCTCTCGGGCTGATGACTCATTTCTACCCCACCTTACCAAAAGGGCAGAAAGGACCTTTATGAAGTGTCAATGCCCTCTCGGGCTGATGACTCATTTCTACATGGAATAAGCTACCTAATTACTCCGTCAGGAGGAAATTGTGTCAATGCCCTCTCGGGCTGATGACTCATTTCTACGGTACCCCTTCAAAAACCTAGGTTTTATGCGGTTTCCAGAGCCTATTTTTGCAGGATTTGTCAGAATATTCTGACAGGTCCTCTTTTTCGTGCATGTTTACAATTTGAACTTATTTAACACGCCAAATCTTCCCAAACCCTGAGTTTACTATAGCACAAAACTATTCCTCTGTCATCCTATTTTTTCATTTATACTCTCTTTAATTCCGGTGAGAAATACATTAAGTCAACATTTGCACCCACTTCCCATGGATTACAACTAAGTGATAAAATATGGGATGCTGGTGGATTTGTAACCACATTTAATAAGCCCCTCTGTTCAAACTGTTGATCAAGTTCTGCTCTGCTGAAACACTTGGGAAGCTCTTTTAAAACTTGCAATACTTTTGCTTCCTGATCATCTGACAGATTCACCCATATTGAACTAACAGCTGGTGGAATCACCACTGGTGTATTACAAAAGCGCTCCCAATCATTCGGATGATCTGCAAAATATTTTTTGATTTCGGTTCTTTTCTCATCTGTAACAATTTTACACCACTCTCCATCTACACACTCGCTCCTTATTTGAATCTTCATTTTGGGTGTAAAAGCTTTTTTCAGAAAGACCCACTTTCCAATTTGCTCTCCTTTTTTCCAAAATTGCTTTCCATAACCGCTATCTTCCTCTGCATATTTCGCTTTAATATCAACAACTTGCCAATATCCTACACTATACTGCGTAACCCAGTCACCTATTTGAAACATCTGCCTGCTCTATTCCTCACGTTTTTTCTTATGTACTCTTATATACTCACTTTTGTACTTCCAATCCAAGTATATTATAAATATAATATCAAGTAAAGTCAAATTTTTTGCATATTTCAAGACCCTTTCGGATGCAATGCCGTAACCTAAATCCGCGGTGAACCGATTTGCTTTTACGAGGCCGAACGTTGTAGCAGGACTTTCAAAGTAAATTAAGATAATAAATAACGTAACAGGTACCTGCGGAAAAGAGAGGCCGACAAAACAATCGGCGAACCGCGCTTGTAAAACTTCCGGGTCGCCATACGAAAAGAAAAACGGCACAGCCCACTTTCGCAGGCCATACCGTTTCTGGTTGTCACATTATCATATTGTATAGTGTAAAGATTACTGCTGCTTTTTGCTGTCGTTTAAAATTGCCGTAAAGAATGCCAGCGCCAGACCTTGCCCCCATCCCTGGATCCAAGCCTTCGGTACGCCCATATATCCCTCGCGGTCTTTCATAACTGCTGTGCCGCCTGATACGTTCAATACTCTTCCATCTGCGGAAACATTATCTAAAATACCTTTTAATGCCTTCTGAACATACTTTGCATGAAGCGGATTGTTCATCTCTACCATTGCTGCTGCGATACCTGCTGATGCAGATACTTCCTCGTATGCTTCCTCATCATCGAGAATTGTTCTCCAGAGACCATTTTCTGTCTGAACGAGTTTCAATGCTGCAAGCTGATCGCGAAGTGAGCACTCTACGTCCATGCACGGTGGGAACAGATACCAGTCATACAGATTCTTCTTTACCTGAGACATGGTATATGCTGCCCATGCATTAGCACGGCCCCAGTAAAAACCTGACATGTGATCTTTATGAACGTTGTTGTAGCCATGATACCACAGGCTTGTCTCTTTGTTCTGCAGATACTGAATATGCCAGTAATACTGATTTAATGAATCGTTGATGATGTCCATTGCCTGCGGCTGATACTCCATAAGTGCTGCATCTTTCGGATCGTCTGGATTAAGCATACGAAGCTTTGAACCAACGCGAAGCATTAAGAAAGCTGCCATAAAAAGTGTATCTGCCCAGCACTGCTCTGGAAAATCGTTGTTGCTTGAAACAGTGTGCTGCAATACATGATCGCCAAAACGAAGTGCATCGTTTCTAAGATACTCGATCTTGCTCATGATGATATCCCAGTACTTCTTGTCGCCTGTGTACTCGTACAGAGTGATCAGGCAGTGACCCATTGCGCAAGTATTTACATTCCATGACGGCAGACCCATCTCGATGTACTCGTCTACCCAGTTCTTTAAAAATTCCATGTACTCTGTTTTTCCGGTTGCCTTATATGCCTCTGCCAGTCCATAATAAGCTACACCACACGGCCAGTCCCATGTCAGATCCATGGTCATCGTCTTCTTTGCCACACGGTCAATCGCAGACAAAATTTCTTCATTGTCGAATGAAACCTTCATGTTTTCCTCCTGATTATAAAATCTTTGTTGCAAATGGTGCAAGCTCTACAGTTACATCACCCTTTGCAGTCTTAATTACTGTTTTCTGTGTGTCACCACTGTTGTTGATGACTACCAGCTTATCAATTTCCTCATAATATGCACACTCAGTATACAAGTTGTCACAGATATAATCTCTTACCTTATCTTCCTTGCCAAGAAGTGTTAACAGTGCTCTCATTAAGAAACGTGTAGACTCCTTTGATACGCGGAAGGATGACATATACATTGCCTTACCTGCACCAAATTGATTCAGCGTAATAAGCGGTGTCTTTCCATTAGCAGCCAGTACGCTTACATTTGCGCTCTTGCAGTAAATGCCCGGATTTTCTACCATTGATTCACCGATATTTGGTGTATCTTCCATCACAAATGTGCCTTCTGTAACTGGATTTACATACTTTCCGATACACTTTTTGGTGCCAAGATCCTTGTCGATTCCGAAGACAGGTGCTAACTGGAAGAAGCTTCCATTTGCCCATACAGCAGACGGATCATTTACGCCAAGCAGACCTCCGCCGTTGTGAACGAATGCAGTCAATGCCTCGATTACACCAGCTTCCTTCCAATAATCGCCGCCGCTCCATGCACTGTTTGCAACACCTGCATTAATGATAACCTTTACATCTTCTGGAATACCATTTGCTAAAACATCATCAAAGCTCATAAACTGTACATCAAATGGAAGACCTGAAATTGCATCAAGAAGATTTGTCAAATCAACCTCTGGATGCTCATGCAGATGACCGCTGCAGATCCATGAACGAAGTGAACCCCATGCAGTAAGCACTGCTACCTTGCCTGGCAATGTGTATGGCTCACATGATGCGTTGAAGCTCTTTAACAGACGAAACTCATCTGCTACCTGTGCAATGTAATCACAGAAATCCGGGAATGGCTCTACAAGATGCAGATATCCGCCCAGACCAATACGGTCTACTGGCTTACGAAGAAGTGCACGACGCACATTTACCCAGTAACGGCTTGCATCCAGCTTTGGATTTCCGCCCGGTGCAAATGTTGGCTCACCTGTCAGACCAGTCGGGAACAAATATGGATGGAAACGAAGCTCATGCGTAACACCATCTACACCTGCGCAAAGACGTGCCTCAAAGCCATTGAATACACACTTGATCAGACCATCAAAGCCAAACTCCTTAAAACGCTTGGAATACGGCTCTACACCAATCCAGCTGTCATCATAGAAAACATAAGCTTTCTTTCCATAGCTGTGAACAATATCGATTAACTTCTTTCCGAAGCTTACAACAAATTCATTGATAAAATCCATCCATGCTCTATACTTCTTAGACGGAACATTATGGGTGGAAGTATAAAGTCCTGCATTGACAAAATCCTCAGATGTCATCGCATAGCCATACTTCTTCTCAAATTCCTTGAGTGCTAACGGTGTGGTTGTCATTGCATATGAACCCCAGTCAGAGAATGCATCTCTGCAGTTTTTGTCATCCTTCCAGAACCATGCAAAGTTGTAGAACATGGAAGTAAAACGAACTACTGTTGTATCTGGATTTTTCTCACACCACTCTGTCATCCACTCTATCATATGAGCCTGTGTCTCTGGGTATCTTGGATCAACTGCCATCAAATGTTCCTTGTCACCCCAATCATTTGTGATGTGATTATACATGGAAATCTCTTCCCAAAGACGAACTGCAAGGAAGTTTACTGTATAGCTGTGCCATGGTTCTGCACCAGTGATAGTTACTGTTTCTGCCTCAGAATCAAAGCTCCAGCTCTTGATCTCCTCACCTGTGGTACGGTCAAAAACCTGCCAATATTCCAGTGCTTCCTCTGACTTATTGAGCTTAAACTGCTGAGTAAAATATCCCTTTAATGGGCTGATCACTACTGTATCAGACTCTGCCATAACAGGCTCGCTCATTAAAAAGTTTTGCTGAAGTTTATCCATATTCTTTTTCGCCCATGCATTATCGGCACGGATTACGCAAATCGTAGAGTAAATACCATACCCTGCCTTTGTAATATCTTCAGAAAGCTTCGTGCCATCGCTGTCGCGAATGACGTCTGCTCCCCATTTTTCTGCCATTTTTAATGTCAGGCTCTCAAAACCTGCTTCACCCGGCAGCGTAAAGCTGCCTTTCTTTATTTCTGCCATCTCATCCTCCCTTTCCTGAAAAGCTCACAGCTTCTCACACTTTCGGTAGTTACCCTTATCATAACCGAAATAATTGATCAATTCTAATCATATTGTTGTCTTTTCTTTGCAGTTTTGACGAAATAGCGTGTCCTTGCCCTTATTTTCACATACATTTTTAACAAAGCAGTTTGGAAGTTTGTTTCATGCTTGCAAGTATCCTTTTTTTCCTTTACAATGAAAGTCAGACAAACAGCTGTCTGATAAAAAAATAAGTCAAAATTCATTTTAAATTTTAGAAAGGATATATGTATTATGGAAAAAATTGCAAGCTTTCAGGTCAATCATCTTACTCTTGTTCCTGGCGTTTATGTTTCTCGCCGCGACAAAGTTGGAAGTGAAACATTAACAACATTTGATCTTCGCATGACAAGACCAAACAAAGAGCCTGTCATGAACACGGCTGAGGTTCACACACTTGAGCATCTTGGCGCTACATTTTTACGCAATCATCCTGTATGGAAGGATCGCGTCATTTATTTTGGACCGATGGGATGCAGAACTGGATTTTATCTGATCTTAGCTGGTGAATTAGAGCCGATGGACATTATTGATCTGCTTTGTGAAATGTATGCTTTTATGGCTGGTTTTGAAGGTGAGGTACCAGGTGCAGATGCGATTTCCTGCGGAAATTATCTTGATATGAACCTGCCTATGGCAAAGTATCTGGCAAAACGCTATCTCGATAACGTGCTGGCAAACATAAGTGAGGCAAATACTATTTACCCTGAATAATTTAATCACAGATACAAAAGGCACAGCCACAATTTTCTTGCGACTGTGCCTCTTTTATTTTTATTCGTCTTCCTCTTCCGGCTGATTCCAGTTATGATATACTTCCTGTACATCATCATCGTCATCCAGCATATCAAGAATACGGTTCATAAGCTTTACATCATTATCAGATGTCAGATCAACATAATTCTGAGGAATCATAGTAACCTCTGCGCTTGCCATCAGAACACCTGCTTTTTCAAGTGCCTCTCTTACCTCAGAGAAGTTGTCTGGATCGGTGTAGATCTCGTAGCAGTCTTCTTCCTCGGAGAAATCCTCTGCGCCTGCATCAAGAGCAGTCATCATCAGCTCATCTGCATCGCCCTCATATTCTTCCTTATCTACGATGATCTGACCCTTGCGGTCAAACATGAAGGATACGCAGCCATTTGTTCCTACATTTCCGCTGCCCTTTGTGAAAGCGTTGCGCACATTTGATGCGGTACGGTTACGGTTATCGGTCAGTGTCTCTACAATAATCGCAGTTCCGCTTGGGCCATATCCCTCGTAAGTGATAGACTCGTAGTTTGCAGCATTTGCATCTCCTGCTGCCTTCTTGATGCTGCGGTCAATGGTATCATTTGGCATGTTGTTTGCCTTTGCCTTTGCAACGACATCACGCAGCTTGCTGTTGTTTGCCGGATCTGCTCCGCCTTCCTTTACTGCAACTGCGATTTCACGGCCGATACGGGTAAATACTTTTCCCTTTGCGGCATCGTTCTTTTCCTTCTTATGCTTAATATTGGCAAATTTAGAATGTCCTGACATTTTTAACGCTCCTTTGTGACTTAAAACTATATGTTTGTTTAACTAATTTATCTTATCATGTATTTTTCAATCTTGCAAGTATAATTTGAAAGACCCGCTCTATCTATGTACGGGTGATGTCTAAACTGACGCGCAGTGCCTCGTCTATCTGGCGGATCATATCTTCTTCCAGATGACATACTTTTTCGCGAAGGCGCTGTTTGTCTATTGTGCGAAGCTGCTCTAGTAATACAACGGAATCTTTTACGATACTGCAGCAGCGTGAATCAATTACAACATGCGTTGGCAGCTTTGCCTTTGACATGCGTGATGTAATGGCGGCACAAATCACTGTCGGGCTATGCCTGTTTCCCATATCGTTTTGTATAATAAGTACCGGGCGGACACCACCCTGTTCAGAACCTACCACAGGGCGAAGATCCGCATAATAAATATCACCTCTACGGATTACCATATATGCACACTCCAATTTCTTTCAGGATATTCTAAGTATTTCCATATTGGAATTTCTTATTCATCCTGACAGATGCTGTTATTGTATGGTATGTGCATATATTGATCATCGCAACAATTTAACGCTGTGCTTTGCACTCCCGCATCTTACTCTGATTACATAAAATCACAGTAATCGTCTTCGTTATAATCCTTGCTTCCGACTACTTTGCCGTGGCGGTAATAAACCCTCGGAATACGCTTTCCAAGATCACACAAAAGTTCATAATTAAAGCTTCCCGCAAGTTCAGAAACTTCCTCGGCACTCAGCTCATTATCACCGCTTTTTCCAATGACAACTACCTCGTCGCCTTCTTTTGCTTCTGGAATATCACTGATATCTACCATTGTCTGGTCCATGCAGATGCGGCCCAAAATCGGCGCTTTCTTTCCATGGATTAAAATACTTCCCTTATTTGAAAGTGCTCTTGGATAACCATCTCCATAGCCAATTGGAATCGTGGCTACCACAGTTTCATGATCTGTTACAAATGTTGCTCCATATCCGATTGCTGTGCCTGTAGGAACAGTCTTAATATAGGCAATCTCAGACTTTAGTGTTAGTGCCGGTGTGAGCGATACAATATCCTTTCTGACTTCCTCTGACGGGTAATAGCCATACAGAGAAATACCGATACGAAACATATTGCCCGGCGCATTTGTCATCCAGATGCCTGCTGCTGAATTAGCACAATGGCAGATTGGAGGACAGCATCCTGCCTCTTTTAAGCTCTCTACTATCTTTTGGAAGCGTTTTTGCTGCTCAATAGCTCCCTGATTTTTGATCATATCAGCAGTTGCCATATGAGTAAAAATACCCTCTGTACAAATATTCTCCTGAGTTGAAAGCCATTTTACAAAAGAAAGTGCATGCTCTGGTGTCATGCCAATGCGGCTCATTCCCGTATCTACCTTTACATGTACATATGCTTTTTTGCCCATCTTTTTTGCCGTCTCAGAAAGAAGCATTATCTTATCTTCCTCAAAACCGGCATAACGAATTTTATGATCAACCAGATCTGCAAAGCGTTCCGGATGAACATAACCGAGCACCAGAATGGGCTTTGTGATGTTATGGCGGCGCAGATTTAATGCCTCGTCAATTGTGGCTACGGCATAGCCCCATACCAGATCATCAATTGTTTTTGCAACTGGGACGGCTCCCAGACCATATCCATCTGTTTTAATAACACCGCAAAGCATTGCCTCTTTTGGAACATTATCTCTAAACGACTCCATATTGGCTCTTATGGCATCCAGATTAACCTCTGCCCAGACTCTGTGATAGTTATGCATATCCTTATACCTTCTTCCTGCTTATTTGTATCAGCACTTTTGATAGCCCATCTGCCAGATCACGCGCGATCATACTGTATGGACTCTTTTCCTTTGCCGCCTCATCACCAGCTGCGCCATGCAGCCAGACACCAAGAACAGCTGCCCTTTCGGCAGACAGCCCCTGTGCGGCAAGCGACGCGATCACGCCGGTCAGTACGTCACCGCTTCCGCCTGTTGCCATACCGCTGTTTCCGGTAAGGTTCAGATATCTGTTTTTTTGTGTTAGAATGACTGTGCGAGCATCCTTGCAGACACATATACAGCCAAACTTTTTTTGTAATTCTTCTGCAAAATATAGAAGATTTTTAGCTGCCTCTTTCGCAGAGGAGTTCATCAAGCGACTAAGCTCACCTGGATGCGGCGTAAGAATCACATTTTCTCCAAGGTATTCTGCCTGATCAATATTTGTTCTCTTCGCAAGCAGATTTAAGGCATCTGCATCAATAACAATAGGACAATTTTGTGATCTGTTCCACTCTAAGACCATATCCAAAAGCTTTTTTGCTAAGGTATCGGTTGAAAGTCCTGGTCCAATCACAATAGCTTTTGCCTTTGAAAGTACCTCATTTCGCAGATATGCCAGTTGTTCCTCATCTTTTGAAATTTCAGAAATACAATGGAGCACTGCCTCTGGAAGCAGCTGCTGTAAAACCAGACGATTGCATTTGGGTGTGACAATATCAACAAGACCTGCTCCTGTGCGATAGGCAGCAAGTGCCGACAAATATGCGGCTCCTGCCATGCCGCTGCTTCCTGCAATAATCACAACACGACCAAACGTCCCCTTATTGCCCCACAAACAACGGCTGCCAAGCCAGTCTTTTGCATCAGATTTTTCAAGACAATTAAATGGAAATCCGTCTACATGATAAACTGCTTCATTTGGCATACCTATATCGCATATGATTGTCTGATCTGATAATGATGCACCAGGATACAGAAACTGACCTACTTTTCCATAGCCAAATGTGATCTGTACATCTGCCTTAACACATGCACCGAGCATCTGCCCGCTTTTTGCATCTAAACCAGAGCATATATCAACAGCAACACCATATGCACCGCACTTCTTTTTATGTTCATTCCATTCTTCAATAGCAGCGCGGTAAACTCCACTCACCTTGCGCGACAAGCCAACGCCAAATAGAGCATCCACATACACCTGCGCCGGCACATAAAGATTTGAAAGTGCTGATCTGTATTCTTCTTCATCCTTATCATCTGACTCATAAAAGTATTGCACGGGCAAAATTTCCATTTTGTCTAAAAGTACTTTTTGATAGAGCCATTCCTTCGTTGCCTTCTCTATTTTTCCAATAGCAGCGATTCTAACAGACCAGCCGTTTTGTGAGAGGATTCTTGCCATTGCCAGTCCATCAGCACCATTATTCCCCATGCCACACATAATAAAGACGCATCCTGGTTTTTGCACTGACATGATGTGCTGTGCTGCACAAAGCGCTGCACGCTCCATCAAAATCAGGCTTTCCATTCCAAACTCTTTAATTGACCATGTGTCCGCCTGCTTCATCTGCTTTCCTGTCAACAGCTGCTTCATGATTATTCCTCCTGATTACTAAGACGATATGAAATACGCATCAAACTCTCTGACAAATGAACATTTTCTACAACCACATCATCTGGTACACGAAGATCGGTGTGGGCAAAATTCCAGATACCGCGAATGCCGATCTTAATAAGTCTTTTTGCTGCAGCCTCTGCTCCTGCCTTTGGAAGAGTCAGTGCTGCAATCTGAACATCGTTATTTCTGATATAATCTTCCAGATCATCCATTGAATAAACTGGAATACCACGCACAGTCTTTCCCTTTAACCGTGGATTTGTATCAAACATTGCCTTTGCAACAAAACCACGACGCTCAAAATTGGCATAGTTTGCAATCGCCTGACCAAGATTTCCTGCACCGATTATAATTAAATTGTATGTCTTATCAAGCCCCAATATTTTTCCGATTTCATGATAAAGATACTTTACATTATAGCCGTATCCCTGCTGTCCGAAGCCTCCAAAATTATTTAGATCCTGCCTAATCTGTGATGCTGTAATCTGCATTCTTTTGGATAACTCTCCGGAAGAAATTCGCTCTACGCCCTCCTGCATAAGTTCTCCCAGATAACGATAATACCGCGGCAACCGTTTGATAACAGCTCGGGATATTTCTCTATGCTCCATGATGTCTCCTTTTTAATCACTTGTAAATTTATTTTATTATCTGCTTTTAAGTTTTAAATTAAATATTGCTTAAAAACAAATGAATGCAGCCTTAAGGGCTGCATTCTGTGCATAACTGCGTACTATTTGTAATCTCTCCACTCCATATCACCTCGGTCAAGACACAATACAAGTGACTCTGCGGTGGCGATGTTTGTCGCCAGAGGGATATTATACATATCACACAACCGTGAAATCTCAGCCAGATTCATACTTTCTGCATCCTGCTCTAAATCAGCACTGTGAAAAAATATAACCAGATCGATATCATTGTTTGCGATCATATTTTGCATCTGCTTCGAGCCTCCCATCTGACCCGGAAGCAAACTGGTCACTTTCATGCCTGTCGCTTTGGCAATGTGGTTTGCTGTCGCATTGGTCGCAATCAGCGTATGCTTCTTAAAAATGCCTTTATACGCAATGCAAAAACTTTCCAGCAGCGTCTTTTTGCTGTTATGAGCGGTAAGTCCAATGTTCATATCTAATCCTTCCTTTCCACATAGCTAAAAAGAATTATATCATATTTTTTCAGAAAGTCTATATTTTTTTGATGATTTTGTCAAAAAAGAGCAATTTACACAAAATAGCACAACACTTTTTGTAAAACTACATTGTCTGATTTTCCATATTCGACAGTTTTTCTGCCTGATCTGCTGCTGTCAGACTGTCAATCAATTCAAAGAGATCACCGTCCATAATGGCATCAAGTTTATAAAGTGTCAGCTTGATTCTGTGATCTGTCACGCGGCTCTGCGGAAAATTATAAGTACGAATTTTCTCAGAACGGTCTCCTGTTCCAATCTGGCTTCGTCTGTACTTTGCCTGCTCATCCTGCTTCTTTGCTGTCTCAAGTTCAAACAACTTAGCACGAAGTACCTTTAATGCCTTATCTTTATTTTTAAGCTGAGACTTTTCGTCCTGACAGGAAATTACGATTCCTGTTGGAATATGAGTCAGACGTACAGCTGAATCTGTCGTATTGACACACTGGCCGCCATTTCCTGATGCACGGAATACATCAAACTTGCAGTCATTCATATCAATGACAACATCGACATCCTCTGCCTCCGGCATGATTGCAACTGTTGCTGTTGACGTATGGATTCGTCCGCCGCTTTCTGTCTCAGGCACACGCTGAACACGATGCACACCACTTTCGTATTTAAGTCTAGAATAAGCACCCTGTCCGGAGATCATAAATACAACCTCTTTCATGCCGCCAATACCACTCTCATTTACACTGATCAGCTCACTTTTCCAGCGGTTTCTCTCTGCAAATCTGCTGTACATACGAAACAGATCTGCGGCAAAAAGTGCTGCCTCATCTCCGCCTGCACCAGCACGAATCTCAACAAATACGTTTTTCTCATCATTAGGATCTTTTGGAAGAAGCAAAAGCTTTAACTCTTTTTCAAGCTCAGGCATCTGTTTTTTTGCCTCAGCAAGATCTTCCTTTAAAAGCTCGCGCATCTCTTCATCACGCTCTTGCTCTAAAAGCTCCAGATTTTCTTCAATGCTTTTTTTTGTTTTCTTATACTGTGTATAGGTCTCCACCAGAGGGGCAAGCTCGGCCTGCTCCTTCATAAGACGGCGAAATTTTTCCGGATCAGATGTAAGTACCGGATCACCCAGTTCATGAAGAAGCTCCTCAAAGCGGATTAATATATCATCCAAACGGTCAAACATAAATAACTCCTCTTTTCTATTATTCATTCACATTTTCTACTTACGGACGCGGCTTAACGATTGTTTTGTAAATCACATCTCATCCAGCACGCCCCACACCACGCGGTCAAGTCCTGCAAGATCGCGCACAAGAGTCGGCTTTGAAAAACCATTTGCACGAAACAGCTCTGCCACCGCTTCCCACTGGTTATAGCCAATCTCGACAAAAAGTGCGCCGCCCGGATTTAAATGATCTTTTGCAGTTTCAGTCAGACGCCTGTAAAAGATAAGCCCATCTTTTCCGCCTGATAAAGCAATCATAGGTTCATTATCCTTTACCTCTGGCTCTAACCCTAAAATTACATCGTCTTCAATGTAAGGTGGGTTTGACACAATCATATCAAATCGCCCTGGCACCTGTTCGAGTAAATCACTCTCAAAAAACTGCACCGATGCATGATTGTCTGCTGCATTTTTCTTTGCCACCAAAAGCGCTGCACTTGAAATGTCGGACGCTGTCACCTGTGCAAAATTTCCGTAATGAGCGAGCGACACAGCTATGCAGCCACTTCCCGTGCACACATCAATGAGGCTTGCCCCTGGCTTATCCTTTGCATATGAAAGCAATGTCTCTACAAGCGTCTCTGTATCCTGCCTCGGTATCAAAACAGCAGGGGTTACAGAGAACTCTAACCCCATAAACCCCTGCGTCTTTGTCAGATACTGAAGTGGAATACGCGCTGCGCGCTGTTTTATAAATTCACGATACTGTTTTATCTTCTCTTTCGATTCCACAATTTGTCTGCGTTTTAAAAAGAAGAAACTCTTTGTAATCGAAAAGCAGTGCTCCATAAGAAGCCATGCGTCAATGTCTGCATCTGGTACATTTGCTTTTGTAAGTGTATCTTTTGCCTCGCTTAAAAGCTGTCCCCACGAAATTATTTCATCATTTGACAATTGATTCTGACTTTGTATTTCTTTCTGTATCTGATTATCTTCCATCAATTAAAGTTTGCCTCCTCATATGCCTTCCAGTCAAATACGGCCTCTACTGCACAGATAGCCACCTCTGCCATCTTTTCATCCGGCTCCTTTGTGGTCAGTCCCTGAAGCATTAAACCTGGCTTACTTAAAAGATTAACAACTGGATTGTCACTGTTTCCGGCAAGACGCAAAAACTCAAAAGAAACGCCAGCGATTACCGGAATCAAAAGGATTCTTGATACCAGACGAAGCCACAATGTCTCCGGACGAATCACCAAAAAGAAAAGAATGCTGATAACCATGACAATTAACAAAAAGCTAGTTCCACAGCGCTTATGCTCCTTAGAGCTTTTCATAACATTTTCTACTGTTAATGGCAGTCCATGCTCAATACAGTTAATACACTTATGCTCTGCACCGTGATACATATATGTTCTTTTGATATCTGGCATCAATGAGATCAGTCCCACATAGGCAATAAAAATAGCGATTCGAAGCACGCCTTCAAAAAGTGCCATCCAAATGCCATTTCCAAGAAGTGGCTTCATGAGTGTGGATACCCATGTTGGAAATACCATAAAAATCCCCATCGCTAATATGATAGAAATAACCATGGTCAGGTCCATAATTACTTTTTCTGCTTTATCGCCAAACTTTTTCTGAAGCCATTTTTCAAAGCGTCCCGGTTCTTCTTCCTCGCCGTCCTCCATAAAAAGACTTGCTGAATAATTTAAAGATTTCATGCCAAGTACAAGTGAATCCACAAAGCTAAAGATTCCTCTTATAAATGGAAGACGAAACAGCTTACACTTTGATCCCACGCCCTTGTATGTTTCTTTTTTTACTTCAATTTCTCCATTTTCCTTGCGAACAGCCACACTATACTCGCTGCCGTTTCGCATCATAATTCCTTCCATGACGGCCTGGCCGCCAATTCCTGATGACTTCATCCGCACTCCTTTGTTTGTCCTTAAACGACAAAAGAGGTTGAGATAAAAATCTCAACCTGCTTCAGTCAACATCATTCACTCTTTAAACCATACTTACGGTTAAACTTATCAATACGTCCGCGTGCGGAAGTTGCCTTCTGCTGGCCAGTGTAGAACGGATGGCACTTAGAACAGATTTCAACGTGGATCTCCTTCTTTGTGGATCCGGTAACGAACTCGTTGCCACAGTTGCAGGTAACCTTTGCCTGATAATATTCTGGATGGATTCCTTCCTTCATGAGCTCACCTCTTCTTCCTTGTGATGGTTCCCAACCATCATCATAGTCATAATAATTTACGCGCACTTTACACTGTACGAACACAGCGCTTATAACGCAACAATAAAATCATAACACAAAATATTCCTCTGTGCAAGTACTTATTTTATTATTTTTATAACAATTTTTTCATGGCAAACTCATAGATTTCTTTGCTTGCTTTTTCCCAATTGTCGCACATTTTTTCAGCCATCTCCTCTGTCGCTGCCGAAAGCTTTAACTCAATTAATGTATTCTTGCCTTCCTTTACGACACAATCAATCTCAAAATCATTGCTTGCTGTACTCTTATAATAATTGGCCAGCACAGAATTTTCTGTTCGAAGCTTAAAATTGTTTTCTTTTAAGAAATCATCCATGTCCTGCTTGACTTCGCCTGTTATTTTATTTTCAAAATAAAAGAGCACCTCTTCGCCCTCTTTTGTCAGCTCGTAGCGTGATGTATTTCTTATTGTTTCCTTGTGAATCAGAGAGGTTCCCAGCAGTTCATTGATCACCATCTGAAAGGTAAAATAGTCTGTATACGATTTACTCACAAAGAACTCAGACATCTGCCCGTTTGACAACGGATAATTCACCTTTTTCAATAAATAAAGTATCATCAGTTTATATAATGTCAATGGTTCTGCCATAATCCAATAGTTCCTTTCTATATATCAGCCCTGCTCTTTTAAAAAGCAGCCTTGGTATATTCCCCGTGTCTTCAATTCATGATGAATACAGTTAAGCACACTGCGCTTTGCCCGGCTCCACAGCGGTGAAATCAGCTGATTTGACGGACCATCTCCTGTCAGCCTGTGAATGACAATATCTGGTGAAAGTGCACCGATACAGGAAACAACAAGATCCACATATGCTTCCATAGACAATGTCTGAAACTTTCCGGCACGAAATTCATCTGCAAGGTCAGTATTTTCAAGCACATGAAGAAGCTGCAGCTTTATTCCAAAGATCCCTGCATTATTCAGATAACGAATAGTTTCGAGCATTTTTTCCTTATCTTCGCCTGGAAGACCAAGTATCACATGAACGATTACAGGAATCTCTGCATCATTAAGACGCTTTAATGCGTTTTCAAAGCATGTCAAATCATATCCACGTCTAATATAGGCTGCCGTGTCCTCGTGTATTGTCTGAAGTCCCAGTTCTACCCACACCGGCTTTCTTTTGGAATATTCACAAAGAAGTGAAACAACATCCTCTCCCACACAGTCTGGTCTTGTCGCAATATCCACCACCGCAACCTTTTCATGTAAAAAAGAAGGTTCATAGACACGTCTTAAATAATCCAAATCTGCATATGTATTTGTAAAAGCCTGATAATATGCAATATACTGCTTTGCATGAAAGGAGCCAAGCTTTTCAATCTGACTGTCGATCTGCTCTTTAATTGACAGCGCTCTGCTGCCTGCAAATTCACCTGAACCGCCTCTGCTGCAGAAAATACATCCGCCGCGCCCGATTGTTCCATCCCTGTTTGGACAAGTAAAACCGGCATCTAACGATGCCTTATAAGTCTTTGAACCAAACGTTTGCTTCAGGTAATAATCAAGCGAATAATACGGTTTTTCTCCCCACAGCATCTTTTTCCTCCTTCACACGTGACGCACTATAGAATAATGATATCAATTTTACATACATTCGTCAAGTTTTGGTTTATTTTTTTACTTTACTTTTTGCCATTTCATTCGTATAATGATAGTGCGATGTTTCGCTGCAGCTATGCGAATGCTGCATCATTTCGAAAGGTGAAATTAAAAAAATATTATAATTTGTATTTTGTCTGACAAAAACATGAGAAAGGCATGGTTATTTATGCGTGAAAAATTAAAATCACTTCCGCTCACTGAGCTAAAACAGATTGCGAAAGAAAATCACATTAAGAACGTTTCTACTCTGCGCAAGGCGCAGCTGATTGATGTAATTCTGGAAAAACTTAGCCCGGAACAGGCACAGACGCCGCAAACACAAAATGTTCAAACATCTGATACGGCTTCATCCGACAACGAACTTGTATCGGCATCTTCTGAGACAAATTCCACTGATACAAAGACAGCTTTATCAGAGACAGATTCTTCACAAATGAGCTCTGCTCCATCTTCTTCTGATGATGTACAGGATTCTTCTGCTGAAAAACTTGCTGATCCAACAGCACAAAGAGAGCGCCGCTCCTATGCTGCTTCTGCAGCTTCCTATGCTGCCGCAAGAAATAATTTTTACAGCAGGAATAATTCCTATTCCTCCTCTTCCTTTAAGGATCTTCGCCAGTCAAACGCCCACACGGTTCATCCGCGTAAGCCACGTGTACGAAACGGTCGCCCTGATTCTAACTGGCGCGAGGATTCTGTAAACCGCTTCGATACTACAAGAAATGATTCCCAAGGACGCTTTGATAATACAAGAATAGATTCTACAAGCCGCTTTGATAATACAAGAATGGATTCCTCAAATCGCTTTGATTCTACGAGAAATGATGTTCAAAATCGTTTTGATAATACAAGAAATGATTCCCAGGCACGTTTTGATAATTCCGGAAGAGATTTTTCAGGCCGCAGTGATTTTTCAGCCAGAAATGACTACTCAAACCGCTATGATTCCAGAAATGATTATCAGAACCGCTATAACAATTCTTCAAGAGATTATACAAACCGCTACGATAATTATAGAAATGATTTCCAGAACCGTTTTGATTCCAGAAATGACTATCAAAACCGTACCGACTTTAATCGAAATGACAGAAATGATGCTATGAACAGAAACGATATGACAAACCGTACCGATGCTGTCAATCGCTTTGATTCAAGAACAGAGCTTTCCAGTCAGAATCGTTTTGATTCAAGAGATACATCTGCTCAATATTCTAATCGTTTTGATAACGCAATGCGTGATGATTTTGCAAACCGCTTTGATAATGATGGTGCTCTTCCAGAAGGATGCCAGCCGGCATGCGGTATTCTTGAGGTTTTACAGGAAGGCTTTGGTTTCCTTCGCTCTGCAAACTTCTTAACTGGTCAGCAGGATGTATATGTTGCGCCGTCTCAGATTCGTCGTTTTGGCCTTAGAACAGGTGATATGGTAGATGGTTTCCAAAAAGCAAATCCAGATGATAATAAATATGATGCTTTGATTCGCATCAATACAATCAATGGTGTTAATCCTGAGCTTTGCTCACACCGCCCGAATTTTGAAAAGCTTACTCCTGTTTTCCCTAACAGTCGTCTGTCTATGGAGGTTGAAGGCGGCTCCACTGCTCTTCGCATTGTTGATCTGATCAGCCCTATTGGAAAAGGACAGCGCGGTATGATAGTCTCCCCGCCAAAAGCTGGAAAGACAACGCTTTTAAAGGAGATTGCAAATGCTGTTACACACAATTATCCTGATATGCATCTTATCATCCTTCTTATTGATGAGCGCCCAGAGGAGGTTACAGATATCCGTGAATCCATTCAGGGAGAGCATGTTGAGGTAATTTATTCTACATTTGATGAAACACCTGAACATCACAAGCAGGTTGCTGAAATGGTTCTTGAGCGTGCGAAGCGTCTTGTTGAGCATAAGCAGGATGTTATGGTTTTATTAGACAGCCTGACTCGTCTGGCTCGCGCATATAATCTTACCGTGACTCCAAGCGGACGTACTCTTTCTGGAGGACTTGATCCGGCTGCACTTCATATGCCAAAGAAGTTTTTCGGCGCTGCCAGAAATATGCGTGAGGGCGGCAGTCTTACTATCCTTGCCACTGCACTTGTTGACACTGGAAGCCGTCTTGATGATATGGTATTTGAGGAATTTAAGGGAACTGGAAATATGGAGCTTGTATTAGACAGAAAGCTGTCTGAGCGCCGTATCTTCCCGGCAATTGATATTACCCGTTCTGGAACAAGACGTGAAGATCTGCTTCTGACACCAGATGAACTTACAGCTGTTTCCACTATCCGCAAAAGCATAAGCGGACTAAAGAATGATGATGCAATTGAACAAATTTTAAATCATTTTGTACACACAAAAAATAACGCTGAATTTATTGAAACACTTCCAAAGGTAAGACAATAATATAGTAAATCTAAAAAAAGCAGTCAACTGACTGCTTTTTTTATTATAACTATTCAACTGCCCGCTCAATTGCCCATAACACATCTGACAGCTCTTTTGCTGATACCTGTCCCGGTGCACTGGCTTTTCCCATGCTTCCAAAACTCATTACACTGCCAAATAAGCCGCCGCAAAGCCTGCTCACACATCCTGTGCGCCCCATTGACATTGTAATTAAAAGTATCTCTGGATGATTCTCCTTCATAGTTCCTGTTGCCAAAAGAAGCGATGCCACATCTGCAAGAGACTGAGGCATCACTGCTATTTTGCAGACATCTGCGCCGTAGCCTGCCATCTGCTCCATTGTTGTAATAAGATTTGAAGCTTCTGGTGTCTTTTTAAAATCGTGCTGTGATACAATAACACTGATACCCATCTGGTGTGCATGTTTTATCAATTCCTGTACACATGCCATTCCCTGGCTAAGCTCCACATCAAGAAGGTCAGCCATATTGCTTTCTATTACTTCATCAAGAAGTGTCTGATACGCTTCGGGAGTAATATCCCTCTCACCGCCCTCTCGTCTGCTTCGAAATGTTACTAAAAGCGGTTTTCCCTGCAGATTCTTACGAATTTTTTTTGCAAGCGCATTTCTCTTTCTTGGCTGAAACACGTCCTGATACCAATCAATACGCCACTCGGCAATATCTGCCACACTGCTTTTTCCAATGCGCACAGACTCTTCTAAAATTTCTTTTTCCGTTTCATAGGCAATTGGTACACAGATGCGTACCTTTCCATCCTCAAGTGTTGTATTTCCTGCTCTCAGAACACTCATGCAAGCAATGCCTCCAATCTGCTTCTGATTGCACTAAGAAATTCCTCACTAGTTACTGTCTGTGCATTTGAAAGCGTTGTGATGGCAGACAAATCCTTTGTCATAATGCCAGACTCGATTGTATCAATAGTTGCCTGCTCTAACTTGTCTGCGTAATCACACAGCTTCTCTAAGCCGTCCATCTCGCCTCTTTTTCTGAATGCACCGCTCCATGCAAAAATTGTTGCAACTGGGTTAGTGGAAGTCTTCTTTCCTTCCTTATACTGATAGTAATGTCTCTGTACTGTTCCATGAGCAGCTTCATACTCATAGCAGCCATTCGGAGATACTAAAACAGATGTCATCATTGCCAGAGAACCAAATGCAGTTGCTACCATATCGCTCATAACATCACCATCATAGTTCTTGCAAGCCCAGATATATCCGCCCTCAGAACGAATTACTCTTGCAACAGCATCATCGATCAATGTATAGAAATACTCAATACCAGCCTTCTCAAATGCTTCCTTATAATCGCGATCATAGATCTCCTGGAAAATATCCTTAAAGGTGTGATCATACTTTTTGGAAATGGTATCTTTTGTCGCAAACCACAGATCCTGCTTTGTATCAAGCGCATATCTAAAGCAGCAATGTGCAAAATTCTCAATGGAAGCAACGACATTGTGCTGTCCCTGAATTATACCTGCTCCTGTAAAGTTGTGGATCAGCTCTCTTGTCTCCTCACCAGCTTCGTTTGTGTAAACAAGCTCTGTCTTTCCCGGTCCCGGAATCTTCATCTCAGTTGCCTTGTAGACATCACCATACGCATGTCTTGCAATTGTGATTGGCTTCTTCCAATTTTTTACAAGCGGTTCTACGCCTTTTACAAGAATCGGTGCACGGAATACAGTTCCATCTAAAATAGCACGAATAGTTCCATTTGGACTTTTCCACATCTCATGCAGGTTATACTCTGTCATTCTTGCCGCATTTGGAGTGATCGTTGCGCACTTAACGGCAACACCGTACTTCTTTGTCGCATTCGCACTGTCAATCGTTACCTGATCACGTGTCTGGTCACGATATTCAAGTCCCAAATCATAATATTCTGTTTTCAAATCAACAAACGGAAGAATCAGCTCGTCCTTAATCATCTTCCAGAGAATTCTGGTCATCTCATCTCCGTCCATCTCTACTAATGGAGTTGTCATTGCTATTTTTGTCATAATTTTCCTCCTCCTGCAGCTTCGAATGCTGACATATCTTCATGTGAAAACATTCACTTTGATAGTTTACCATGTTATTGTATCAAATGCAATCCCCTGATAAAAAAACAAAAGAATCTCCTGCCACGTTTTTCCCTGCTCTAATAGTTGGTACGCACAATTTTGTGATAACCCAATACCATGTCCATTTCCGCCGCCACAAATCACATAGCCTGTCATCGTATCCTGCTTTGTCACTGGAATCAGACAAAAAAAAGCACTTGGAAGGTAATTTCCTTCGCTTAGCGATACTGTTTCCTCTGATTTATTTTGATATGTACGATTAGGTTCACTTAAAAGCTTTCTCATAACAAGCTCTCCTGTCACCAAGACACTTCCTTTTTCGTATGTAAGCTTAAGTCCTGATGCCATGCCGCCGGCGAAACGACCAGTCACCTGCACAGATGTTAATGTTGAGCTGATGATCTTTTCTAAGCTTTCTCCTTCTGCCTTGATACATTCACTTTGACTGGCGCTAAGCGCTGGAAGACGTTTTAAAAACAGCTCCTGCATTACATCAAGAGGAATCTCACAGCGCCACCTGTACCATGCCATATTTGACTCTAATCCAGCTGCATTCTGATCCTGAAAAAAAGCGCTGACTGTCGCCTCATCCGTCATATCGCGATCTGGCTCTCCTGTTAAATTAAGTGATTTCAGATAAGGAAGCGTCTGATTTCCAGACCAGGCAAGATTATCTGAAGTATAGCCGCATGATGTTGAAAAATAATATGGCACGATTGGCGCACCGTCACGCGTCATTATAACGCCCGATGTGAGCTTTGCTCCCTGCGCTGAAATCTCCTGATAGCCTGCACTGTTATACACCTGATAATCTACAGAATCATCTGCAAATGAGCCATAATTATCAATCGTTTTTTGGTGAAGAATACGTTCATATGCATATGTACGTGCACATACAGCCTGCAGCTTAGCTGCTTCTAATCCATAGGAAACAGGCATCTCGCTTGGTACTACCTTTGAAACATAATCCTCAAGCGGCAGTTCATTTACAATCACAATGCCCTGTTCACTAAGATATAAATCAAGAACACCTTCATATTCATGGCTGATGCCGCGCCTTAAAATACTGTCAATTATAACGAAGCCGCCCTCCGATGCCACACGAATCGATCCTTCCTGAAAAAACGGATGCTCCGGTGTAATCGTAACAGTCTGTCCGCCGGTAAAAATCTGCTCCTTTGTGCCAGACTGTATATGAAATGTATCTGGACATGTTATGATTACCTTGGCATGCTCAAATGAGGTGTTGTCTGAATTTTTCAGCTTAACGCGCATAGAGGGCATCGAAGCTACAGCTTCCTCAACTGGTTTTGTTTCTTTCTGATTTTGAGTCGCTGTTTTTTCATTTTCCTGTATATCAGACGTTGTTTCTTCTTGTGTCTCTGACAAAACACTTTGTTTATTTGCCGTCTGGATTTGTGTTTCATTCCAAATAGCATTTTTCCACAACACAAAAGCTGCGATCAAGATCTCTGCCGTTGCAATAGCCAGGCAGACGATATGGATACGCCTCACGCGGAAATTTTTCATGCTGACACCTCTGCCGCCTGTTTTTAATGTTTACACAAGAAAAGAAAGAAGGCACTACTGCAGAATATTCTGCTGTAATGCCTTCGTACGTTATAATTTTATCTTTTGTACTATCCCAGAGTGCCGTCCCTGCCCATTTGACGCCTAGCTAATGCTAGGTGGGCAACCGCAATCAAACTTCTGCCTTCCACTGCACAACGGAGGCCTGACATCTGCCTGACAATATAGGAATCCCGTATTAAGTCATGTAGGTTCAAATAAAAGCAAGACTTCGTACACCCCAGGATCTATTGTTAGTATAACATATTTTACAGAAAAATCAAGTAATCATTACATTTTTTTCTGTTCTTATTCTTCATCCCAGTCATCTTCTAGGATTTCATCGCCCCAGTCATCCTCGTCGGAATATTCTTCGTACTCGTCGTAGTCATCATATGCTTCTTCCTGATGCTCGTCTTCGTACTCTTGCAAAGTTTCTTCACCGCTTTCATCAACAAAGCCTTCGTCTTCTGCATTTTCCTGCTCTGAATCATTGTCCCATTCGGCTTCCTCAATTTCCTGTGGCTCCCATACAGTGTGTGTATCCTGTACTGGCACTGCTTCTTCTTTCGACTCTTCTTTTGCTTCCTCTATCGGACGTTTATTCTTAGCTGCCTTCTTTCGTGCTTCCTGCTCTTTTGCACTCTGCTTTACGTGTGCCTTCGCTGTCTTTTGTGCACGCTGCACTTTTTCCTGTGCAGATATAGGCGTTGGAACAATTTCTTTTTCTTCGTCGTTTCCTGCTTCCTGCTCATACACATCATCATCGTCTTTGTTTCGTCTTCTGATTAATGTAACTGCAAGAATAGCAACAACAATTGCAATCGCAAAGATAACACCAATGATGACCATTGTTAAATTGTTAATGGTAAGCTGGTATGTCTGCTGCGGAATAGTAGGACCTGCTGCTGCAGTTGTTACCTGCTGATTCTGTGCGTTTGTTTCTGCTTCATTACTTTCATTTTCCTGTGCCTGTGATTCAGGCTGCGTGGCTTCGACAGACTCCTCACTGCTTGTCACCTCTGCCTCATCTGACTCCTGTGAAGTCAGAACAGGTGCTGCAGACTTCTGATCATCTGTCAGTGTATTTACAACTTCATATGTTCCGACAGGTGTACCATCCTGAAAAATAAGATACTGTGAAGAGACATAACCAACACCATTTGGTGTCTCAACCTGACTCCAGTTTCCAAATGTTCCAATGCGGTGAACTGCAGCGCCTGGCATTAAAGAAGCAATTCTTGGTGCTGATGTGCTTGGATACTGACGCACATTTAATCCGGAAGCCAGATCATTTTGAGCCATTACAGAGTCATCTGCCGCTGCATATACTTCCTGCTCGTTTCCCTGCACCTTTAAAAATGCATGATCGAATAATGTCTCTGTATCACTGTAGAAATTATCATTATCTGATTTCATGATTACACAGATAAGATCCATGCCATCACGATATGCTGCTGTAACTAATGTACGTCCTGCTTTTGCAGTATGTCCTGTTTTTCCTGCATACACACCTTCATATGGACGTGCACCATTAATCAGCTGATTTGTGCTGGTACAATTTCTCTCACCATACTTGTTTGTTGCCGGAATCGTGTAGGTTGGTGTTGAATCAACATAACGAAAAACATCATTTTTCAGTGCTGCATCAAAAATAATCGCCATATCGTGAGCTGTTGTATAATGATCATCATCATCTAGTCCATGCGCATTCATGTAATGTGTATTGACTGCACCAAGCTCTTGTGCCTTCTCATTCATCATCTCAACAAATGCGTCAATGGAGCCTGCCGTATAAACTGCCAGCGCGCTCGCACACTCATTTGCGGAATTAAGCATAAGGCCAAACAGCGCATCACGCACTGTCATCTCCTCGTCCAATATTGCCACTGGATTTAATGTAGAGCTGTTGCTGCTGATAGAATCCATAACCTCACTGTTAAATACAACAGTATCGTCAAGATCAGTACAATGCTCAAGTGTGACAAGTGCCGTCATAATTTTCGTGATACTTGCCGGGTAGTAACGGTCATCCATATTTTTTGAATATACAATGGAGCCGTCCTTTCTGTTAATTACACAGTATGCCTCCGCCTTGACATCAGGACCATCCTGCTGTGCAAATACGGATACGACAGACAGCATGCAAAGACATACTGCTACTAGTACTGCCGTTATTCTTTTCATTGTTTGCTTCATAATACGTAACCTTTCTTACGCCTTCCATTTTTCATTTTCTGTTGGTCATTATACATTATTTGTTTGTATTATGCAAGCACTATTCAAGTAAATGACTTATATCAAGCTGTCCCCACCCCTGATGACTGCGCGGCAAACCTAGATTTTTCGCACTTTTCCAAAGCTTTAGCTTCACATTTGTATTTGTCATTTTTGGATAACGCTCCAACAAAAGAGCTGCTGCACCAGATACCATAGGCGTAGACATGCTTGTTCCGCTCTTTACTGTATAAGGGCGGTCATCTTCCCCCTTCATTGCATTTGTTGCCACAATATTTGTTCCAGGTGCTACGATCTCTGGCTTACAAATACAGGCAATTGTCGGTCCTCTTCCTGAATAATTATGATAGAATCTTCCACCCTCATCAATCATTTCTTTATCATCGCAGGAACCAACAGTGATAATTTTTCTGCTTATTCCCGGCGATGTAATATTATGCTGCTGCATACCCTCGTTGCCTGCCGCTGAACAAATCACAAGACCACTATCCCAAAGCGATTCAACAGCCTGGACAAGCTGCGAATTTTCTTTCTGCTTTTTGACTGAACCTACTGAGATATTTACAATTTGTATACCAAGGCGTTTCCCATTTTCTTTAAGCCAGCGAATGCCTTCCAGCATAGCAGACAGCCTTCCTTTTCCGTGAGCATCAAGAACACGTACAGACACAATGAAAGCCTGCGGTGCAATTCCCTGAATATGACCTCCAGAAAGCGTGCCGTCACCTGCGATAATGCCTGCAACATGGGAAGGAGGAAATGGTGTGATCGCAGTTATTTTCACGAAATGCCTACTCGGTGAAGCGCCTGTGTTTTTTCTCCTGTACAAAAAAGAACATTTCCTCTGATATAATCGGTTCATGGACATGTGCTATCCTAATCCACTCTTCTGGCGGAATCTGTATCCTCGCTTGATTTTTGTAGCTGACTGTCCTTGTCTTTCCCTGCACTATTTTCCCAGTGTAACACTCGTTTGCTAAAATCCGGTAAATGCTTCTGCTGCTCCAGCCTGCTTTAGCATCTGGAGATGGATATGCTTTTTGCTGACAGTTCTTCACAAGCTCTTTGACTGATGTGCCAGCCGCATACGCTTCGAATAGTTCTCTTACAATTGATGCCTCTGGTTCTTTTAATATCAGCTTATGTGGATTCTCTGGTGACTTTTGATAGCCAAATGGAGCGCTGCTTCCAATAAACTCACCGCTAAGCACCTTCTGATGCAAGATTTCCCGCACATTTTCAGAAATCTCCTGACAATACCACTCGTTTACAAGAGCATATATCTGTCTCGTCTTTTTTCCACTTCGACGCACTGCAATATTATTATTTTTGCCAGTATCTACACCGTCCGTCACACCAATAAAACGAATATTAAGATGCGGCAGCTCCCGATGAAGATACTGCTCAATATGTAAAAAATTCCGTGAAAAGCGTGACTGATTCTTTGCCAGAATCACATCAAAATGACCTTGTCTGGCATCCTCCATCATCTTAGCAAAACCAGGGCGCATGTCTGTTAAACCAGATATTGCTTCATCTGTATATTCTTTTACAACCGAAAAACCATGATCGTTTGCATACTTCCTTAAAAGAGCCCTCTGATTCTCAATGCTCTCCTGTTTATCTTCTTTGCTCAGTCTAAGATATATTGCTGCTCGCATGCACTCCCCCACCTTAAATCTTGCAGGTTATACCCTTTATTCATTCTATGGCAGACACTCCATACTAATTCTTGTACAATTACAATTCACAGATAAACCAATATTAATGGCATAGCCTCACCCGCAACTTGTAACCTTGCACATAAATAAAAAAGCACAGCAATCCGCAAATTGCTGCACTTTTCATTTATAATGTTTTTTTCTTATACACCTCTAAATCGTCTTGTCTTTACCTTTATCGGCTTTGGCGGCTTGACATCATGGCGATGATCGTACCAATAGAAAAACTTATCATAACCCTTTGTTGCAAGATCAATAATCATTGGTGCGAAGTTTACTGCTGCCAATGTGACTATAACGCATGTAAAGTTTAATCCAACTAGTTCCATAATACGCTGACCAATTACCATTGCTACAAGGTAAGCTGTCTGCATAAGGTAAATAACAAATTTGCGGTATCCTGTCATTGGCGAATATACCTGACGAAGTGTGATCAGATAAACCCATCCCGTTGCCAGTACACATACAGTTGAAAGCATCTCACGCGGTGTTCCAATTGAATGGCCACTATTGTTTATAATAGTAATCATTGCTGTAATAGTAATGGCCGCCGGCATTGACATTCGAAGCACCTCTCTGAAGAAATGCTTGTTGACCTTCTGAAAGCTTGGTTCTAGCTGCAAAAGCATCGTTGGAATTGCAACTGCACATCCGTTGATGACTGACAGCTGAATCGGCTGGAACGGATAATTCTGTCCAACAATGATTGTCAAAAGTGCTGTCAAAACAGAAAATCCTGTCTTAATTAAGAACATTGAAGCTGCTGCCTTGATATTGTTGATGACACGTCGTCCTTCATTTACAATATGTGGCAGTGATGCAAAGTCTGAATTTAACAATACCAAATTAGCTGTATTTTTTGCTGCCTCACTTCCTGATGCCATCGCAATACTAACATCAGCATCCTTGAGTGCAAGCACATCGTTTACACCATCACCAGTCATAGCTACTGTACGGCCATTTTGCTTTAGAAGCCTTACCATCTGCTGCTTTTGCTTTGGAGTAACACGTCCAAAAACTGAATATTTTAAGATGGCATCCTCCATTTCCTCATCAGTATGGATCGTTGTCGCATCTATATATTTGTCGGCATCCTTTAATCCAGCACGAGCTGCAATTGCCGCTACCGTTACAGGATCATCACCTGAGATTACCTTTAAGTCAACACCCTGCTCCTCAAAATAACCCAAAATGTCAGGTGCATTCTTACGAACAACATCTGTCATGAAGACGAAACCAACAATCTCAAAGTCCTCTGCTAACGTATAGTCTGTCATCTCATTTGGACTGTGCGCAACTGTCAGCACACGAAGACCCTGACTTGCATATTCTGCAATCTTTTCAAGCACTGCCGGATCTGCCTGTGGGAAAATAAACTGGTATGCACCCATAAGGTAAGTTCCTTCTCCCTCAAACACAACACCGCTGAACTTACGCTCTGACGAAAATGGAAGCACAAGCTTTGTGTTCGTTGACTGGTTTCTCTTATAATGCTGACGAAGCGCCTGAAATGTCTCATTTTCATCGCCAAGTGCTGAAACCATTCTGCCCATCAGCTGCTCTAAATCAATATCTTCCTTTACTGATTCCTCACCCTGCACGCAGAGATGACCTTCTGTGATTGTTCCTGTCTTATCAAGACAAAGCGTATCTACGCGCGCCAAAGTTTCGATACAAAACAGCTCACGAACAAGCGTGCTTCGTCTCGCCAGACGAACTGCGCCAAGTGCCAGCGCCACACTAGTCAAAAGTACAAGACCTTCTGGGATCATACCAAGCACTGCGGCTACTGTATCAAGTGCTGCCTGCTCATAGGTGCTGCCTGAGATCCAATACTGCTTTGCAAATAATATAATGCCAAGCGGCACAATAATGATACTGATAAACTTTAAGATCGTATCCAGATTTCTCTGCAGCTCTGTCTTATAGCGTTTAAACTGCTTTGCCTCTGACGAAAGCTTTTCCATATAACAATCATGTCCAACTTCTGTCAGAAGACACATTGCCTTTCCTGATGTCACAAAGCTTCCTGACAGCACTTTGCTGCCGCACGTCTTATGGATTGAGTCAGACTCTCCTGTTAAAAGAGATTCATTTACATCCACCTCTCCATCCAAAATCACACCGTCCGCTGGAATCTGTCCTCCGCTCTTTAGCAAAATAACATCATCCTTTACCAGTTCTGAAACTGTTACAGACTTTTTCACACCATCACGTATTACATCTACATGACTTACTGTCAGGATCTTCAATTTATCAAGCGTAATCTTTGCCTTGATTTCCTGAAAAATACCAATCAGCGTATTTGCGATGATGATAAAGATGAACAGCATGTTTTTGTAGGAGCGAACAGATAAAACTAGTGCCAGCAGCACGATATTGATAAAGTTGAAAAACGTCAATGTGTTTCCCATCACAATATCTTTAACACTGCGGTTGCTTGAATCCTGAATGGCATTTACCTGTCCGTCTGCAATACGCGCTTCTACCTCTGCCTGCGTCAATCCCTGAAAGCAAAGCTCTCCATTTGCTCCTGTCTGCACACGTGTGTGCTTTTTCGGGTCAAAGTCATCTGTGGAATTTTGCGGCTGCGGCTCATCACCAATCTCTGGCTGATCCACTTTCTGATCGACAGTCTCCTGATCAACAGATAATTCTTCGTTGTCGCCCATACTCTTTTTCTTTCATTCCTACTCTTTCTTCATTTTAATTTTAGAGCCAATGTCTGTAAATTCACAATTGTACAGACAGTTCTTATTTTATCATACCGATTTGTCAAATACAAGTTTTTCCTTTTTTTTTAAAGAACTTTTAATTTTCTCTTCCCATTTTGTTCTTTCTGGTATATAATACCCGTGAACCAAATGAGTCATACAATCGGAAAGGAGTTATTCTCTATGAGACACTTATTAAACCCATTGGATCTGTCCATGGATGAGCTGGATAATATTTTAAATCTGGCTAATGATATTAAAGAAAATCCAACCAAGTATGCACACAAATGTGACGGCAAACGTCTTGCTACACTTTTCTATGAGCCAAGCACACGAACCCGTTTAAGCTTTGAATCAGCAATGCTTAATCTCGGGGGTACTGTTATTGGCTTTTCTTCTGCCGAAAACAGTTCTGCTTCTAAGGGCGAGAGCGTTGCTGATACAATCCGTGTTGTATCATGCTATGCCGATATCTGTGCAATGCGCCATCCAAAGGAAGGTGCTCCAAAGGTTGCCTCCATGTTTTCTAGCATCCCAGTCATCAATGCTGGAGACGGCGGACACCAGCATCCAACTCAGACGCTGACTGATCTTTTCACAATCCGTACCTTAAAGGGACATACAGACAATATGACAATCGGTCTTTGCGGTGATTTAAAATTTGGCCGTACCGTTCATTCTCTGATTGAATCTCTAGTTCGCTATAAAAATGTAAAATTTGTTCTTATCTCCCCTCCGGAGCTTCGCGTTCCAAGCTACATCCGTGATGAAGTATTAAAGGGATTTGAATTTAAAGAAGTAACAAATCTGGATGATGTTCTTCCAGAGCTTGATATTCTTTACATGACACGTGTTCAGAAGGAGCGTTTCTTCAATGAGGAAGACTACATCCGCATGAAGGACTGCTATATCCTGACAAAAGAAAAGATGGATCTGGCAAAGGATGACATGCTCGTTCTTCATCCACTTCCACGTGTAAATGAAATTTCTGTAGAAGTAGATAACGATCCGCGTGCTGCATACTTTAAGCAGGTTCAGTTTGGCGTATATGTCCGCATGGCACTTATTCTGACACTGCTCGGACTTGCACCTGAAAAAATCTAAGAAATTTGAGGAGGAATATTATGCTGAACATCAGTGGTATTAATAACGGTGTCGTTCTCGACCATATCCAGGCAGGAAAATCAATGGATATCTACCATTATTTAAATCTTCAGGAACTGGACTGCCAGGTTGCTATCATCAAAAATGCAAAGAGCAGCAAAATGGGCCGCAAGGATATCATCAAGATCGAGGGCAGCTTAGATCTGCTTGATCTTGACGCACTCGGCTACATTGATCACAAGATTACCGTTAACATCATCAAGGATGGCGTGATCTCTGAAAAGAAGATCCTTCGTCTTCCAAAGCGTATCACAAACGTAATTCACTGCAAGAATCCGCGCTGCATCACCTCCATTGAGCAGGAGCTGCCACACGTATTTGATCTGACAGATGAAGAAAATAAAGTATATCGCTGTATCTACTGCGAGACAAAGCATCGCTAATTGTACTAGCTTGATCAGAAAAGCCAAAATAATAGAGCTACGTGCAAAGGTTATGTTGTTTTGAAAAACCCCATCGGCTTACCTAATAAGCTGATGGGGTTTTCATATTAACTCTAATTTTAATAATTCAACACTTTTTAGAAGTATACAAGATCTTCCTTCGGTGCACTTGTCTGAGCAACCTCAGTCGCACGAAGCACCGGTCCCTTCTCACCATAAAGATCAGAATATTCCCACTCAAACGTTGCAGTGACCATTACCCACTGACGTCTCTTTAAGCTCGCTGTATCCTTATACTTGCAGACAAAGCCAAGGAAACGAATATCATCGGCACAGCATGTCATCGCATTTCTTCCTGGAACGAACACATCTGCCGGGAACTCTTTATTCTTCATAACCATTGCCTTGAACACAATGGTCTTTCCGACATACTCATCTGGATTATCCTGTGCATCAATATACCAAATACCGTAATCCTCATCCTCAAGATGAATCACATCCTGATCGCGGTCATAAGGAAGTACATCTTCTGGCTGCAAAGTCTCTCCATCCTTTGTCTCAAACATCACCTCTGCACGGCGGTTTACTGCCTTGATTGAACGATTGAATGTATCAATTGGCGTCTCCTGTGTACAGCGATTGAAAACAACCATATCAGTGTATGTTAAAAGTTCCATTGCAAGTGACTTGATATTATTTAAGTACAGCTGGAAGGTGCTTCCATCGAGAACAGTGATAGTCTGATACAGTTCCCATGAGTATGGAAATGGAAGCTGTGTAATATTCTTTGGAGACCACATACCATTATACTCGATAATAACACGATCTGGCTTGTGGCGCTTTCCTACCTCACGGAAGTACTCTCTGTTTAATTCACTCTCTTCCTCGATTGTCTCTGTCACAACATGATACTTGTCCATAAATTCCTGATCAAGCTCTGTCTCTCCTTCTTCGCAAAGGATTAAAAGTGTCTTAGATCCATCATTAAAATAATCCTGCTGCAGCGTAAATTTCAAAAATGATGTCTTTCCGCCTTCCAGAAATCCGGTGATCATATATACTGGTATCTCATTTGCCATGTTACTGTCTTCCCTTTCTAACGCTTTTATAACGAAGAGCTGCCTCACCTTATTACAGGATTGGCAACTCTATCGCCATGTTTCTCTACTTTTTTATCGCTTACAGCTTAAACAGCTTTTCTAACTTATCGGTATCCATCTTAGAACCAATTACACAAAGTCTTCCTGTGTAATCCGGTGCACCATTACGGATCTCATACTCACCCGGAACAAGGTCGAAATACAGCCATGTGCCATCTGCTGCCGGCAGCATTCCCTTTGCTCTTAAGATAATACCAAACTCGGTCTCCTCAGACAGCTTAACAAGAATTTCATCAAGCTCTTCCTTTGTATACTTTCTAGGAGTCTCCTTGCCCCAGCTGGTAAATACCTCATCTGCATGATGATGGTGATGATGATCATGATCGTGGCAGCCACAGGTGCACTCCTCGCCATGCTCGTCATGGTCATGATGATGCTCATGCTCGTCATGATCGTGGTGATGCTCGTGACAATCGCACTCGTCGTCATCATGATCGTGGTGATGATGATGGTGCTCATGCTCGTGATCATCGTCGTCATCGTGATGATGATGCTCATGATCATGGTCATGGCAGCAGCAATCATCATCGTCGTCATGATGGTGATGATGATGCTCATGCTCCTCTTCTTCATGAAGCTTCATAGCCTCTTCCATCAGTTCCTCTGCCAGTGAATGACCCTGCTCCATAACAGCCAGAATTTGCTCACCTGTCAGCTCGTCCCACGGAGTGGTAATGATCTTTGCCTTTGCATTCTTCTCCTGAATCATGGAAACTGCCTGAGCCAGCTTTTCTTCCTTCATTCCCTGAGTTCTGCTTAAGATGATGGTGTTTGCGCTCTCAACCTGATTGTTATAGAATTCACCAAAGTTCTTCATATACATCTTGCACTTTGTCGCATCTGCAACTGTTACAAAGCTGTTTAAGTCAAGATCAATCTCACCTGCAACGTTCATGACAGCTGCGATAACATCAGACAGCTTGCCTACGCCTGATGGCTCAATAATAATGCGGTCTGGATGATATTGCTCAACTACTTTCTTTAAAGCAGCGCCAAAATCACCTACAAGTGAGCAGCAGATGCAGCCTGAGTTCATCTCAGTAATCTGGATTCCAGCGTCCTTTAAAAAGCCGCCGTCAATGCCGATCTCACCAAACTCATTCTCAATCAAAACGACCTTCTGGCCATTTAATGCTTCCTGTAAAAGTTTCTTTATTAAGGTTGTCTTTCCTGCTCCCAGGAAACCTGAAATAATATCAATTTTTGTCATTGTGTAACCATACCTTTCTGTACTCTCGTACAACAAAACAAACGTTGCCGCTTCCAACTTTGTATCTTAGCATGTTTGCTTATATTTTGCAAGCCTTCTTTTGCGCAAGTTTTTTCAATTCACGCGTCATGCTATAAAAGCCCTTCGGCGCAATGGTTTCGTCGACGGACCAAACTCCGCAGGTTCCTTTTATGTTCTTTTTTATTATACATTACTTTGAAAGACCTGCTTCAAGTGTCCGTCTCGTGAAAGCCATTCGCCTCAGGGCTATGCAACAAATATTTTTGTAACCACAAGCGGCGCCAACAGCACCTCGCTTCCTATCCCTACAGCCCATATCAGCGCTATGCGAAATAAAATCCCGATTTGCTCTCCTAATCTAAATTCGCTGCGTTTATAGGCTAGCTCGTAAAGTGCCCAGTATCCAAAAACATAAAAGATAAAGTGCGGCAGAAAAAGAGCCAGAGCCTGCAATATTCCTGTGATGCCAAAAAGCATCGTTGCTGATGTGATTACAACTGCTGCTGATACACCAGAAATAAAGGCAATTGCTGCAAAGGCAGCTGGTGCAGCATTTGTTAAAGCTGATACTGCTATCATCAAAAAAACGGGCAAGCGAAGGCGGCAAACATACTTCAAAAAGCCAGAAGGAAAGCCTGCCTGTTTGATTTGAAGATGAACTGCCGGAAGATAGCAGATCGTTTGCTTATATAAATACGCTGAGCGCCAAATACTGACTGCTGTTCCAATAAAAATCCCTGCTACAAACATTACAATCGGCAAGCTGTAAAGTAAAGAATTTCTTCTAAGATCCATCGCACACCTCCCCCTAAGCAAAGCTTATCACGCAATTATATTTTATGCTGGGTAAAAAGAGAATATGCGAAAATGATATAAAAGAAAAAAGGTGCTGCTCTCACAACACCTTTTGTCATTACTTTGCTATGTCGGTAACTCTGGACTCTCTGATCACACTTACCTTGATCTGTCCAGGATACTCCAACTCTGCTTCAATCTGCTTTGAAACATTTCTGGCCAGAATAACCATATCAGCATCTGACACTTGTTCCGGAATAACCATAATCCGAACCTCTCGGCCCGCCTGAATTGCATAGGATTTCTCAACTCCCTTAAACGAATTGGTAATCTCCTCCAAATGCTTCAGACGATTCGTGTACGCTTCGAGAGTTTCTCTTCTTGCACCTGGTCTTGCTGCAGAAATTGTATCTGCGGCCTGAACGATGCATGCAATTAAAGAGGTTGGTTCTACATCGCCATGGTGGGACTCAACGGCATTGATCACAATCTGGGACTCTCTGTACTTGCGGCACAGCTCGGCTCCCAGCTGAATATGTGAGCCTTCCATCTCATGGTCTACTGCCTTTCCAATGTCATGTAACAATCCGGCACGCTTTGCCATACGGACATCTAACCCCATCTCTGCGGCCAACAGTCCTGAAAGATGAGCAACTTCGATTGAATGCTTTAACGCATTCTGACCGTAGCTTGTGCGGAACTTCATGCGTCCTAAAAGCTTTACAAGCTCTGGATGGATGCCATGAACACCCACCTCAAGCAGGGCTGCCTCTCCCTCTTCACGAATCATTACTTCAACTTCTTTTTGCGCCTTCTCCACCATCTCCTCGATTCTTGCCGGATGAATACGGCCATCAAGGATCAGCTTTTCCAAAGCGATTCTTGCCACTTCTCTTCTCATAGGATCAAAAGAGGACAAAACAACTGCTTCCGGTGTATCATCAATAATAAGCTCTACTCCGGTAAGCGTCTCAAGGGTACGAATATTTCTTCCTTCACGTCCGATAATTCTTCCCTTCATCTCATCATTTGGCAGCTGAACAACTGAGATTGTTGTCTCTGCTACATGATCGGCAGCACATCTTTGAATGGCAGTCACTACATATTCCCTTGCCTTCGCGGATGCCTCATCCTTTGCCTTTGCCTCCATCTCCTTAATCATCTTTGCAGTGTCAAGTTTTACTTCGTTTTCCACGCTCTTGAATAAAAACTCTTTTGCTTGTTCGGAGGTCATACCTGAAACACGTTCCAGTTCCTGAGAAATCTGTGCCGTAAGTTCGTCAGCCTTTGCATGTTTTCTGTTCAGGCTTTCTTCCTTTGCATTCAGGCTCGCTTCCCGCTTTTCTAAAATACTTGTCTTTCTGTCAAGCGCCTCTTCTTTATTGACAGCACGCTTTTCCATTCTGGACAATTCGCTTCGGCGTTCTTTGATCTCTTTTTCGAGTTCATTTTGAGCTTTCAGGTTTTCTTCCTTCGCCTCAAGAAGCACCTCGCGTTTTTTGCTTTCTGCGGTCTTAAGAGCATCGTCTATTATTGCTCTGGATCTCTCCTCCGCACTTCCAACGGTCGCTTTGTACTTGGACTGCTGGATGCCGGTTGCGACGAACCAGACGATAACAGCAACAATCACTGCAGTAACCGCTGCTGTAATAATAATAGGAACCACAGGAGCACCTCCTTTATGAAATTTTCATTGTACGGTTTATATTTCATATATAAACAGGCAACAGTATAATTTTATACGATTCATTTATAAAAGTCAAGACGTTTTGTGGAATCCAACATACATCCAGCCTTTCTTTGACTATTTATTTGTAGAACCATACTCATCACGCAGCTCCCAGACAGCACGTTTTGCCATTTCGTACGGAAATCCCTTTGATACAAGACTTTTTACTGCCTTTAAAAAATCTTCTTCTGTGCGAGGCGGCTTTTGCATAAGACGCTTTCGTGCCAGACGGCGCACCGTATTTTCCTGTTCATCTGCATAGGCCTCAAGTGCATCTTCAATCGATTCCTTATCCACACCGCGGCTTGAAAGCTGCATATAAAGCTGACGCCTGCTCTTTTTCTGACAGCCAGTCCGAACATATTCCATAGCATAATTTCCATCATCCACATAGCCAAAGCTTTCGGCGTAACGAATAGCATCATCTGTCTGTTCTGCCGAAAAACCATCGTCCATTAGGCGTTTTTTCAGCTGATAAACCGTTCGTGGACTGTACTCGAGAAGATGCAGGCAGCGTCTTCTGGCCTCGGTGTTAAAACCTTCTGAATCTTTCTGAAAAGGCAAAGAACCGTCCTCAGACGGACGGCTCTTTACCTCGCGATACAGCTCGCTTGTCTCCCACTGCTTCACTCTGCATCATCCCCTGACTCTGCTAGTACTGTCGGCTCTGCATCCTTAAGCGGAAGGTTATAGTGTGCACGTACCTTATTCTCAACCTCAGCCATGATATCAGGATGCTGTGACAAATAAATCTTCGCATTCTCACGTCCCTGGCCAATCTTTGCATCATTATAGGAGAACCATGCACCTGCCTTGACAATGATATTTAAATTCACTGCAAGATCAAGCACATCGCCTTCCTTGGAAATACCCTTTCCAAACATGATATCAAACTCTGCTTCTTTAAATGGCGGAGCAATCTTATTCTTTACTACCTTAATTCTTGTATGGTTTCCGATTACCTCACCTGCCAGCTTCAAGGACTCTACACGGCGCACATCAAGACGAACAGATGAGTAGAACTTAAGTGCACGTCCACCAGTAGTCGTCTCTGGATTTCCAAACATAACGCCAACCTTCTCACGCAGCTGATTGATGAAAATTACGATACAATTGGAACGGCTGATTGCTGCTGTCAGCTTACGAAGTGCCTGTGACATAAGTCTTGCCTGAAGACCCACATGGGAATCACCCATATCTCCATCAATCTCTGCCTTTGGAACAAGCGCTGCAACAGAATCGACAATCACAATATCAATAGCACCTGAGCGAACCATCGTCTCAGTGATTTCAAGTGCCTGTTCTCCATTATCCGGCTGAGATATGTAGAGATTATCAATATCAACACCAATATTTCTTGCATAAACAGGATCAAGTGCATGCTCAGCATCAATAAAGCCTGCAATGCCGCCTCTTTTCTGAACCTCTGCAACTGCATGAAGAGCAACAGTTGTCTTACCACTTGATTCTGGTCCGTAAATCTCAATAATACGACCTTTCGGCAGTCCGCCAAGTCCAAGTGCAATATCAAGACTAAGGGAACCTGTCGGTACAACCTCAATATTCATATTTGCACCAGAATCGCCCAGCTTCATAACGGCACCCTTGCCGTAAGCCTTCTCAATCTGAGTTAACGCAACGTCCAATGCCTTAAGCTTTTCCTGATTATTCTTATCCAAATCTTACCTCTTTCTGTACAGAATAGTCTGTACGCTTTTATGAACGCATGTTCGTGTCTATACTATATAATACACCAGTTCGACACTTTTGTCAACAAGATATTTTTCGATTCCTCTTTATAATACACCAAAACACATGTTTTGTGAAGTGGAAATTTAACGCAATTTTCGACAAATAAAAACCCCGGCTGCAAACCAGCCGAGGCTTTAATTTTTGTTTTTATTTTTCGTCCTTCAAGCCCGGATAATCAAGCGTTGCAAAGTAGTCCTGCGGTGTCTCTGCACGGCGAATCTGCTTTACAGTGCCATCTTCTTTAAGTAAAAGCTCTGCACTTCTTAATTTGCCGTTATAATTATAGCCCATTGAAAATCCATGCGCACCTGTATCATGAATTACAACATAATCTCCGATGTCGATCTTTGGCAGCATACGGTCGATTGCAAACTTATCGTTGTTCTCACATAAACCGCCTGTCACATCATACATATGATCACACGGCTCGTTCTCTTTGCCAAGTACGGTGATATGATGATAAGCACCATACATTGCCGGACGCATCAGATTTGCTGCACACGCATCAAGTCCGACATAATCCTTCCAGATATGCTTTTCATGAAGCACCTTTGCTACAAGACAGCCATATGGTGCAAGCATGAAACGGCCAAGTTCTGTGAAAATAGCAACATCATCCATTCCTGCCGGAACAAGAACCTCATCATATGCCTCTTTTACAGCTGCACCGATTGCCATAATATCATTTGGTTCCTGATCTGGGCGATATGCAATACCGACACCACCTGAAAGATTTACAAATGCGATATGAACGCCAACCTCTTTCGACAGCTCTACAGCCAGCTCAAATAAAATTCTTGCCAGCTTCGGATAGTAGCCAAGTGCTACTGTATTTGATGCTAAAAATGCGTGGATTCCAAAGTGCTTAACGCCATGTGCCTTTAACTTTGTAAAAGCCTCCTTCATCTGCTCCTTTGTCATGCCATACTTTGCATCCTTAGGCGTATCCATAATCTCATTATGCAGCGTAAAGTTTCCGCCCGGATTATAACGACAGCACATTGTCTCTAAAAATGGTGCGCCAATCTCCTCATAGAAATCAATAAGAGACACATCATCAAAGTTAATGATTGCACCAAGCTCAGCAGCCTTTTTAAAATCCTCTGCCGGTGTTACGTTAGAAGAAAACATGATATCATGACCCTTAAGACCAACAGCATCTGACATCAAAAGTTCTGTATAAGATGAACAGTCTGCGCCGATTCCCTCTGACTTTAAGATATCCATGATGTACGGGTTTGGCGTTGCCTTTACAGCAAAATATTCATGGAAGTTTGGATTCCATGCAAACGCAGCCTTTAGCTTTCTGGCATTCTCGCGGATTCCTTTTTCATCGTACAGATGAAATGGAGTCGGATATGATGCAGCCATCTCTTTTACTTGCTCTAATGTTACGAACGGTTTTTTTTCCATAATGTGTCTCTCCTCGCTGTGTACTTCTTTATCCTATCGTTACAGTTCATCCGCGCCATTATTCATTCGCAAAACCGCCCTAACAGGCTTTTCGCTGCTTCGCAGCTATTTTGCTCATGAAATGGCGCTCCTTTCGAGTGCAATGTTTAGAAAAAACATGCAAGCATGTTTTTTCCTAAACAATTGCACTCGAATGAACTGTTAAATCAATTGACTACGATTACTCTCATATTGTTTGTCTCGCCGATTGCGTAGCTTGGCTGATTCTTATGCTTTACGCCAACTGTAACAATAACGGTATCTCCGGACTCAATATAGCCCATTTCCTTTACAGTATTTACGGAATGCTCAATCAGCTCATCGGTATCAGTCTCCCTCATAGCCTTAACCGGTGTTACGCCCCAATTCAACTGCATTTTACGTAAAACATCCCAATTTGGAGACATACCAATGATACGGCATTTTGGTCTCCAGTTAGACAACAGATTTGCAGTAAATCCATGCATCGTTGGCACAATGATTGCCTTTGCATTAAGAATCTCTGCTGTACGTACTGTTGCACTGCTGAGTGCGTTTGAAATCACATGATCAGAACGCTTTACATCTCTGCGGTTATAAGTACGATAATCAAGATATGGCTCAGATGACTCTGCAATCTTTGTCATCATGCGAACTGCCTCAAGCGGATAACGTCCTGCTGCTGTCTCACCTGAAAGCATAACAGCATCTGTTCCATCATAGATTGCATTTGCAACGTCAGTAACCTCTGCTCTTGTAGGGCGTGGATTACGTATCATAGAATCAAGCATCTGAGTAGCTGTGATAACTGGCTTTTGTGCTTCATTACACTTATCGATGATTGTCTTTTGGATATGAGGAACTAATTCTGCCGGAATTTCAACACCAAGATCACCTCTTGCAACCATGATGCCGTCTGCTGCCTGCAAAATCTCATCAATATTTTCAATACCCTCTGCGCTCTCAATCTTTGCAATGATGCGCATTCTGCTTCCATGAATATTTAAAATATCGCGGATTTCCTCGATACAAGCTGCATTTCTTACGAATGATGCTGCCACAAAATCAAATCCCTGATCAATACCAAATAAGATATCCTTCTTATCCTTCTCAGTAATTCCTGGCAGATTGATCTTTACATTCGGTACGTTTACACCCTTCTTAGAGCCTAACTCACCGCCGTTTACAACTGTACAGTGCAGAACATTTTCTTCCTTAGAAATAACCTTTAACTCGATCAAACCATCATCAATCAAAATACGGCAGCCAATTTCAGCATCTGCAACAAGACCTTCATAGGTAATAGATGCGCTTTTTTGTGTTGTCTCTACGCTCTGATCAATTGTAAGATCAAAATCCTGTCCTTCTACAAGCGTAACCTTCTTATCCCCTGGTACGCTTCCAGTACGAATTTCTGGTCCCTTCGTATCAAGCATAGTAGCAACAGGAATATTCACAGCCTTTCTTGCTTCCTCAACAAGTGCCATACGTCCTGCATGCTCCTCATGACTTCCATGAGAAAAGTTGAAACGGGCAACATTCATGCCGCTTTTGATCATTTCCTTCAAAAGCTCAACATTCTCTGTTTTCGGACCCATAGTACAAACAATTTTTGTTCTCTTCATACTCTTTTTTTCTTCTCCATTCGATTTTTTTGCACGTTTACAAACGCTGCCAATTACTGCCTGTCATATTACTTTACTGCTTATCATACGAATGTGCAACAATGTGCTTATGCGTATAAAGATGCTCGCTGCAATACTCGTAAGCGCCGTCACACTTTGAACAATAACGAAACTCCAGATCTGGAAAATCCTTATCTGTTCTTCCGCATACGGTGCACTTATGCAGTGGCCTGCCGCTTTGTTCCCTCTCCCCCATCTTCTTTTGAAAATCTCTTCTTCGATGTACCTCTTTGGGGTTGATCCGCTGAAGATCTCTCGTGCCGAGGAAATAAAGTATAAAATTTATAAGTGAAAATACAATCATGATCAGCATTGCAAAACCATACGGCATCCAGCCTAATCCGTTTACAACCTGCATCAGATCATAGAGGTACATTACTGCACTCAAAAGCGCCATCCACTTTGCCTTGATCGGAATAATGAAAAACAGCAAAAACTGCACATCCGGGAAAGTAGCTGCCAGCGCTAAAAATAATGAGTTGCTAAGGTAAGAGATGCTGACCTGCATACCCATCTCCACACCAAACACAAAGTACACCAGAAACGCTGCCACAATTGTTCCAAGCAGACCAGTAATGATGTACATATCCATGCGGAAAGATCCCCATACACGCTCAAGCGTCTGTGAAATCGAATAATACAAAAATGCAAAAATCAAAAAATTAACAGGGCTTGTCGTGTATGGCACAAGAATAAATGAAACAATTCGCCAGATCTGTCCATGAAGAATGGCACTTGTGGACCAACACAGATAGTACTGTGCCTGCGGATACATGATGGTGATCAAAAGTCCTGCCGCATTCAGAATAATGATGTAGAGCATCAGATTTGGAACGGCATACCGACCAAATTTACGCTCAAGCTTGTTCAGAAATTTCATAGATAATCCTTTCTCGCCCGGCTTCCCCCCGACCGGATCATCTTTATCTTTTTTTATTCTCTTTTTCACACATATCTCTATTATAGTTTTCACACGTTTGTTTGTCAAACTTTTTTAGAGAGCATTCTTAAATTAGTTTGTATCCCTCATAAAACCACGTTACTACGCGTCTGAAATATAAATTCATTCTTACATTTTTATTAGTACCTTGCATTTTTTTTCAAAAACCGCTATAATTCATCTGTATTTTGGATTTTATTGCCACAGTTTACATGTAATTCATTTCCATATTTATTTTGATAAATGTATCATTTCATTAAGAAGGAGGTTTTTAATGGGTACATCAAATAAAACATATAATCGTCTCGGCATTGATATCGGTTCTACGACTGTCAAGGTTGCAATCCTCGACAGCGAAGACAAGCTTTTATTTTCCGATTATCAACGCCATTTTGCAAATATTCAGGAAACACTTGCCGAACTTTTAACAAAAGCATATGACAAATTAGGTCCAATGGATCTGGCTTCCTCCATCACCGGTTCCGGTGGTCTGACACTCGCAAAGCATCTTGACATCCCATTTGTACAGGAGGTTGTTGCTGTTGCCACCAGTTTAAAAGACTACGCGCCTCAGACAGATGTTGCGATTGAGCTTGGCGGTGAGGATGCTAAAATCATCTACTTTACCGGCGGTGTCGATCAGCGTATGAACGGTATCTGCGCTGGAGGTACCGGTTCTTTTATTGACCAGATGGCTTCTCTTTTGCAGACAGATGCATCTGGCTTAAATGAGCTTGCAAAAAATTACCATGAAATTTATCCTATCGCGGCACGCTGCGGCGTATTCGCAAAGACAGATATTCAGCCTCTGATCAATGAAGGTGCTGCCAAGGAAGATTTGGCTGCCTCTATCTTTCAGGCTGTTGTTAATCAGACTATTTCAGGTCTTGCCTGTGGTAAACCAATCCGCGGTAATGTTGCTTTCCTTGGTGGTCCGCTCCACTTTCTGGATCAGTTAAAAGAAGCTTTTATCCGCACACTTCATCTTACAGATGAACATATTATTGCTCCAGAGCACTCTCATTTATTTGCTGCGATTGGTGCTGCGATGAATGTAAAAGTGAGCACTACAGTTACGCCGATTACTCAGATGATTGACCGCCTTACAAAAGGCATCAAGATGAATTTTGAGATCAAGCGTATGGATCCTTTGTTTGCTTCTGAAAAAGAATATGAAGATTTCACAGCGCGTCATAAACAGCACACTGTAAAGAAGGGAAATCTTCGCGAGTACCACGGCAAATGCTTCTTCGGTGTTGATGCCGGCTCCACAACTACAAAGGTTGCTCTTGTCGCTGAGGATGGATCTCTTTTATATTCCTTCTACAGCAATAATAATGGAAGCCCGCTCTCAACAACTGTTCGCGCAATACGTGAAATTTATGAGCAGATGCCTGATGACGTTACAATTGCCTACGGATGTTCCACTGGCTACGGTGAAGCACTTATTAAGGCAGCACTTCAGCTTGATATGGGTGAGGTTGAGACTGTTGCTCACTACTATGCGGCATCCTTCTTCCAGCCTGATGTTGACTGTATCCTTGATATCGGCGGTCAGGACATGAAGTGCATTAAGATCAAAAATCATACCGTCGACAGCGTTCAGTTAAATGAAGCATGTTCCTCTGGCTGCGGCTCATTCATCGAGACATTTGCAAAATCCTTAAATTATACAGTTGTCGATTTTGCAAAGGCTGCGCTTTTTGCTAAAAATCCTACCGACCTTGGAACTCGCTGTACAGTATTTATGAATTCAAACGTAAAGCAGGCACAAAAGGAAGGTGCTACTGTTGCCGATATCTCAGCCGGTCTTGCATACTCCGTTATCAAAAATGCGTTATTTAAGGTTATAAAAATCAATGATGCTTCTGATCTTGGAAAGCATGTTGTTGTGCAGGGCGGTACCTTCTATAATGATGCTGTTCTTAGAAGCTTTGAAAAGATTGCTGGCTGTGAAGCCGTCCGTCCAGACATTGCTGGAATCATGGGTGCCTTTGGTGCTGCTCTTGTTGCAAGAGAATATTATCAGTCACATAAGGAACCAAAGACAAGCATGTTGTCCATGAATGACATTTTGTCTTTAAAATATACAACACGTCTGACACGCTGCCAGGGCTGTACTAACCACTGTCTTCTGACAATCAACCGTTTCAGCAACGGCAGTCATTACATATTTGGAAACCGCTGTGAGCGTGGTCTTGGCAAGGAGAAGAATAAGGAAAATATTCCAAACCTTTTTGATTACAAGTATCATCGTATTTTTGATTATGAGCCGCTTGAAGAAAAGGATGCAAAACGCGGAACTGTTGGAATTGCGCGTGTATTAAACATGTATGAGAATTTCCCGCTGTGGGCAGTTTTCTTTAAGAAGCTTGGCTACCGCGTTGTACTCTCTCCTGATTCCAACCGCTCTATATATGAGATGGGTATTGAGTCTATCCCAAGTGAATCTGAGTGTTATCCTGCAAAGCTTGCTCATGGTCATGTTACATGGCTGCTTCGCAACAATGTACACTTTATCTTCTACCCTTGTATTCCATATGAGCGCGTAGAGTTTGATGATGCGCAGAACCACTACAACTGCCCAATCGTTACTTCATATGCAGAAAACATTAAAAACAATGTTGAGGAGCTTCGCAGTCCTGACGTTACCTTTATGAATCCATTTTTAGCTCTTACAAACGAGGAGATCATGACAAAGCGTCTCGTTGAGGAGTTTGGAAAGCTTGGCATTCCAGAGGACGAAATTCGTGAAGCCGCTCACGCCGGCTGGCTTGAGATGCAAAAATGCCGTGAAGATATCCAGAAAAAGGGTGAGGAGACTCTTGAATATTTAAAGAAGACAGGAAAACGCGGTATTGTTCTTGCTGGTCGTCCTTATCATGTCGATCCTGAGATCAACCATGGTATTCCGGAATTGATCACCTCCTATGGTATTGCAGTATTAACAGAGGATTCCATCTCTCATCTGGCAAAGATGGATGGTCGTCTGATTGTATTAAACCAGTGGATGTATCACTCCAGACTTTATGCAGCTGCACAGTTTGTGCGCACACAGGAAAATCTTGATCTGATCCAGCTAAATTCCTTTGGCTGCGGTCTTGATGCCGTAACAACAGATCAGGTCAATGATATTTTGACCGGCTCAGGAAAGATCTATACTGTCCTTAAAATTGATGAAGTAAATAACCTTGGTGCAGCGCGTATACGTATCCGCTCCCTGCTTTCTGCAATCCGCGTCCGCGAGCAAAAGCATATTGAGCGCCATGTTGTTTCTTCTGCCTATAACCGTGTTCTCTTCACAAAGGAAATGAAGAAAAACTACACCATTCTTTGTCCGCAGATGAGTCCGATCCACTTTGATCTGCTTGAAACTGCACTCAGAAGCTCCGGTTATAATGTTGAGATCATGAAGGAAAGCCGCACAGCTGTCGATGTTGGTTTGAAATATGTAAATAATGATGCCTGCTATCCGTCACTGATTGTTGTCGGCCAGATCATGGATGCTCTGTTATCAGGCCGCTATGATCTTAACCATGTTGCTATCTTTATGACGCAGACTGGAGGCGGCTGCCGTGCAAGTAATTATGTCGGATTTATCCGCCGTGCACTAGAAAAGGCTGGAATGGCTCAGATTCCTGTTGTCTCACTTAATTTAAGTAAGCTTGAGGCAAATCCGGGTATGACCTACACTCCTGCTCTCGCCATCCGTGCTGTACAGGCTATCGTATATGGCGATATCTTCATGCGCACCGTATATCGTATGCGCCCATATGAGAAGGTTCCTGGTTCTGTCAATGCAATGCATGAAAAATGGAAACGTATCTGCAACAATGACTTAAAGCGTGCTCCTAGCATGACACGTTTTAATCACATTATTAAGGATATGATCCGCGACTTTGATAATATTCCGATCTATGAAGATAAAGTTATTCCAAGAGTCGGAATTGTCGGTGAGATCTTAGTAAAGTTCCTTCCACAAGCAAATAATCATCTTGTTGAGCTTCTTGAGCGCGAGGGCGCTGAGGCTGTTATGCCAGATATGCTTGACTTCTTCCTGTACTGCTTCTACAACAGCAACTTTAAGGCTGAAAAACTTGGCACAAGCAGTGCTGCTGCCAGAATGTGCAATATCGGCATTACCGCTCTTGAATATATGAGAAAAGCGGCACGAAAGGCATTTGCCCAGAGCAAGCACTTTACACCTCCTGCTGACATTCGTGATCTTGCAAAATATGCAGATCCACTCGTATCAATCGGAAATCAGACAGGTGAGGGTTGGTTTTTGACAGGTGAAATCATGGAGCTGATTCACAGCGGCGTCAACAATGTTGTCTGCACACAGCCATTTGGCTGCCTACCAAACCACATCGTTGGAAAGGGTGTTATTAAAGAGATCAGACACCAATATCCAGAATCTAATATAATCGCTGTCGATTACGATCCAGGCGCTTCAGAAGTTAATCAGCTGAATCGTATCAAGCTGATGCTTGCAACTGCACAGAGTAATCTGGATAAAGATCAAAAGAATAAGAAATAATAAACAATCAGGTCAGTTCCATTTATAGGAGCTGACCTGATGCAAAATAGGAGTAATTTTCATGAATAATTATCGTTTTACCATCAGCTACGATGGAAGCCGTTACAGTGGCTGGGAGCATCAGAAACATACTGATGACACGATTCAGGGAAAAATTGAGGCTGTTCTTGCAAAAATGTGCGATACTGATACTGTAAAGCTAGTCGGCGCCGGCCGCACTGATGCCGGTGTACACGCAAAGGCTATGACAGCTAATGCACTTCTTGACACAACACTTCCTGTACGTGAAATTCGTGACTATATGAATCGCTATCTTCCAGATGACATTGTTATCTTGGAGGTTTCTGAAGCTTCACAGCGTTTTCACAGCCGTTACAATGCCACTGGAAAAACATATTGCTATACCTGCTATGTTGGTCAGACAAAGCCTGTCTTTGACCGCCGATACGTTACAAGATTAGAGGGAATGCCAGATATTGCTGCTATGAATCAGGCTGCCGCTTATCTGACTGGCATGCACGATTTTGCCAGCTTCTGCGGCAATCCCAAAATGAATAAAAGCACTGTCCGCACAGTCGATTCAATCCGCATCCAGCAAAAAGGTGATTACCTTACACTTTCTTTCCACGGAGATGGCTTTTTGCAGCATATGGTGCGCATTATGACTGGTACACTGCTTGAAGTTGGCTTTCACCGCATGCAGCCAAATGATGTCATTACAATTCTTCAGAGTAAAAAAAGAAGTCTTGCAGGACCTACTGCTCCGGCGCAGGGACTTTGCCTAATTGAAGTAGACTATAATTAAAAAAACGTTTCCAGCCGCTTTGACTGGAAACGTTTTTTTAGATTTAATCTAAATGGAATACGGTCTTTAAGTCGATAGATACTGGGCTGTTGTCTGGATTAGTCTCCATGATATCTGCCATGAAATCCCACCACTTGCGGTTGATTGCAGTGTCTGCGCCCTTTGCCCAAAGCTCCTCATTTTCGATCTCGATATAACCAAATAATGTCAGAGTCTCGCGATCTAAGAAGATAGTATAGTTCTTTCCGCCATGCTCATGAATCATATCCTTCATCTCTGGCCACAGCTGGTTATGTCTCTTCTCGTACTCTGCCTCCATACCTGGGTACAGCTTCATCTTAAATCCTTTAATCATTTTCCTGCCATCCTTTCAATTTTTTCCGCTTTGTCCTGTAAACAGTAACATTTGCTTCTCTTTTAAGAAGTTTCACGGAGCCATTACTTTCATGAATATTTTACTCTATTCCATATTTTTATTCAAGAGTAGATCATGTCAGAATCAAAAGGATATTGTGCAATATCAATCATTATCAACGATTTTTACAACCCATTTTCCACGTTTTACAAGAATATAGCCTATAACAACCTTTATCAGATCGGCTCCTGTGCAGCACGCATAAAGAACACGCACTGGCATATCAGTCAAACGTGAAAGCATCATGGCAAGCGGAATGGAAACAATCCATACAAATCCGGCATCGAAAAAGAAGGTAATAAGTGTCTTGCCACCAGAACGAAGCGTAAAATAAGCTGAATGCAAAAATGCATTGAACGGCATCATAAATGCTGAGAATATAATAAAGAATGTAGCGAGCTCTTTAACTTCATCAGTCGTGTTGTAGAGCTGTGGGAACAGCGGTGCAACTATTGCCATGATTGTTCCGATTACAAAACAGCTTGCTACTGAAGCAAAGATCAGCTTTGTATCTGTTTCTTTTGCCTCCTTTAGCTTTCCTGCTCCCAAAAGCTGTCCTACAATTATCGCCAGCGCACTTCCCATAGCAATAAATACGACATTGAACAAATTTGTGATCGTTGAGGAAATATTGATTCCGGCTACAGCTGCCAGTCCTCTTGTTGAATAGCACTGATTTAAAATAGCAATACCAAATGCCCATAATGCTTCATTTAAAATAAGAGGAAGTCCCTTTGCCACAATTTGCTGTGTCAGTTCCTTTGGTATCTTAAGAGTGCGGTATACACCTTTAATATATGGTACCTTATCTGTATGCGTATGAGACCATACAGTGATAATACCAAGTTCCACATAACGAGACAAAACTGTTGCAATTGCAGCACCCTCAACGCCTAATTTCGGGAACCCAAAGCTTCCATAAATTAAGAGATAGTTGAAAATCAGATTGACAAATACAGCTGCCACACCTGCTATCATCGGCACAATCGTCTCGCCTGTCTCACGAAGCGTGCCCGAATATACCTGACTGAGCGCAAACGGAAGCAAGCCGATCAAAATCCAGCCCAGATACTGCTCGCCATATTTCAATGTCTGCATGATATCACCAGACTCTCCTCCCTCATGAAGAAATAGTGAGATCAACTGTGAACCTGCTGACACAAATGCAGCGATACCAATTACAGAAAAAGCGATGCTGATGAGAAATTTAAAACGAAACGTATTTCGCACACCCTCATAATCGCCATGTCCAAAAAACTGTGCAGTAAAGATTCCGGCACCAGAAACTGCACCAAAAATACACAGATTAAAAACAAAAATTAACTGATTGACGATTGCAACACCTGACATTTGCTCTGTTCCAATGCGTCCAACCATCAGATTATCAAGCAAACTGACAAAATTGGTAATGCCATTCTGAATGATAATCGGTACAACAATTGCAAGCAGCATTTTGTAAAAATGCCTGTCGCCTATGTAGCGCCTTAGCTTCTTCTTCATGATCTTTCTCCTTTTTCCCTCAGCTACAGCTCACCCGCGCCTATCATGCGCAAAACCGCCCTGTCGGGCTTAATCGCTTCTTCGAAGATGTTTTGCTAGAATTAGCTGTTAAATCAAAAAACCTCCTGATCAAATTCAGGAGGTTTTAGAAGCGCGAGACGGGATTCGAACCCGCGACCCTCGCCTTGGCAAGGCGATACTCCACCACTGAGCCACTCGCGCATATATTTTTTGTCTCTTTCAAAGACAAGTATTACTATACAATAAAAAATTGTTCTTGTCAACACTATTTTTTAAATTTTTTATTCAATTAATATATTTTAATTTCCCGGCCTTCGAGTATTTACTTTAACAGGTAATTCATATAGAATATAGAGTAAAAAACAGGAGAGAGGATTGAATAGAATGATTAAACATATTGTATGTTTCAAGTTAAAAGATAACAGTGATGCCAGCAAAAATGAGACGCGGGATATTCTGCTTTCGATGGAAGGCCGGGTGCCAATGGTCCGGGAGATCGAAGTCGGTGTGGATTTCTTAAAGTCTGCCCGTTCCTATGATATTATTCTTCAGGTGAAACTGGATGACGCGCAGGCGCTGGATGCTTACCAGGAAGACCCTTATCATGTGGATGTCGTAAAAAAACATATGCACAGCGTCATGGAATCCAGTATTGCTCTGGATTATGTGATTGACTGAAAACTGACAGAAGGATAAAAGGCCGGAGGCTGATGCTCCGGCTTATTTTACGGAGACGACATGAATACTTTTACATTATCAGTACCTGTACTGTGTATCATTTGTTTTTTTGTTTTTCTGGCAGGGTTTGTGGACGCGGCAGCCGGCGGCGGCGGACTGATTTCCCTTCCGGCCTATATAGCGACAGGAATGCCGGCCCATTTTGCCTATGGATGCAATAAATTTTCCAGCGCCTGCGGAACGACTCTGGCCAGCGCACGTTTTTTAAAGAACCGGGCGCTGGATATCCGGACGGCCCTTCTGGCGGCGGCCGGCTCCTTTATCGGTTCCGGTATTGCCGCCCAGATCGTTCTGCTTCTGGATGACCGGTTTTTAAAGCGGATCGTGATTGTTTTTCTTCCGGTGGCGGCAGTGATTATTTTTATGAATAAGGGCTATGGTGAAGAAAATCTTTCCGACAGGCTCGGAAAAACCAAAAAGATTTTTCTGGCCCTGGTCATCGGACTTTTTATCGGTTTTTACGATGGAATGGTAGGACCCGGAACCGGAACCTTTGCGATCATTGCATTTTCCATATGGATGAAATTTGATCTGAAAACAGCGTCGGGCAATGCTAAAATTTTAAATCTGGCATCCAATTACGCATCACTGATTACCTATGCGGTGAATGGCAACGTTATCTGGATGATTGCGGTTCCTGCCGCCGCCTCCAATGTGCTCGGAAGCTACTTCGGTTCGGGGATGGCTCTGAAGAAAGGAGCGGCCTTCATACGGCCGATGATTCTGATTGTTATGATTCTTTTAATGTTAAAGATTGTATCTGACTTTGTTTTATGATAGAATATTCCAATGACAAAACCCGGAAAGGAGAAAAAAATATGAAATTATCGCAGAAACAGACAAATCAGGTCATTGCCTTTATCCAATTATTTTTATGCGGAATGATGGCTGCTGTGGCCTTTCGCAGGGAGATACGTCTTGGCTATAAAGTCAATAACAAACTGAAAAAAAGACGGCTTAAAAAAGAAAAAAGAAAGGGAAGGGCAGTATGACAGACTCTTTAATCACATGGTTTACCACCAATCTGGACGGCGTAGTTTCCAAAGAAATGATCGTTTTTATTATATCGATGGTGCCGATTCTGGAACTTCGTGGCGGACTGGTTGCCGCATCACTTTTGAGAATTCCGCTGTTTAAAGCGGTTGCCTTATGCGTTGTGGGAAATATCATTCCGGTGCCTTTTATTCTGGCTTTCATCACTCCGATTTTTAATGCGCTTAAGAAAACAAAATGGCTGAAACCGAAAATCGAAAAACTCGAGGCAAAGTCCATGAGCAAAAGCGATACGATTCAGAAATATGAATTTATCGGTCTGCTTTTGTTTGTAGGCATACCACTTCCGGGAACAGGGGCATGGACCGGCTCCCTGATTGCTTCCCTGAT
>OGDN01000503.1_pt1 | contig 79970 bp, 70 predicted proteins | sample 1570271 | NCBI WGS metagenome assembly OGDN01 (sample SAMEA4384481, study PRJEB24528) | human gut metagenome | reverse complement strand
TGTTACAAGTTGTCAACGGGCTGAGGTAAAGCGGGTCCTGCACTGCGATGCAACAGCAAGTGTGGATATGGACGTTTTTCTGTCAAAAGACTTTCTGCTCCTGGGATATTTTCTCTTCAACAAATACAAATTTTACATCATTTCCCCAAAACTGATCGTTCCTTTTAACTCCAGTTCCTCATCCAGTAATACAAAGTCTGCATCTTTTCCAGTCTTAATCGCACCTTTCTGAGTCAGTCCAAACTCTTTTGCCTGATTTCCTGAAGACATCTTTACAGCATCTTCAATCGATACACCGGTAAACTTGATAATATTCTGGAACGCTTTAATATAAGTCAGTACACTTCCGGCGATTGTTCCATCCTCCAGGCGTGCAGTACCGTCTTTTACATAGACAACCTGTCCACCCAGTTCACTTTTACCTTCCGGCATTCCTTTTGCACGCATGGAGTCTGTGATAAGTTCGATTCCGTCACTACCCTTTACTTTATGTGCCAGTGCGATCATCTGCGGTCTGATATGGATACCGTCACAGATCAGCTCTGTATTAACGCCATCGGTCAGAAGACCATATCCGGTAACTCCCGGCTCTCTGTGCTTCAGACCTCTCTGTGCATTATAAAGATGAGTCACATGGCAGGCTCTGGATGCCACAAGCTGGTCATAAGTTGCATCGGAATGTCCAGCACTTGGAACGATCCGGTTGGAAAGACACCAGTTCTCAAATTCTTCCGTTGCCTCCTCCGGTGCATAAGTAACCACACGGATACGGTTTCCGCTTAACTCATTCCAGTGAGCAAGTGCTTTCTCATCTGGTTTCTTAATATAAGAAGCATCCTGTGCCCCTTTATAGTTGACTGAAATAAACGGTCCTTCCAGGTGGATTCCCTGGATGATCGGATTTTTTTCCGCTGCTTCTTTGATCTGCACCATGGCTTTTTCAATATTATCATAAGTCTGCGTCATCGTTGTGCAGAAGTAAGTTGTGATTCCCTCTTTGGCTGCCATCTGACGTACCATCCAGTCAATCTCATCTGCGGAAGCATCCATGCTGTCTTTTCCGTATCCTCCATGACTATGCACATCAACAAATCCCGGGATCACATAAGTCGCATCTGTCTCAATGATCTCATCGTCTTCCTGCGGTACGAAATTTCTCATTTCGTCTACTTCTGAGATTCTCTGGTTGAATCGGACATATCCATTGTCAATTTTTCCGTTTCCTGTATATATTATTTTATTTTTTAATACTTTCATGAGTTTCTTCCTTTCTTCCATCACACATTTTTCAACACTTCTGCCTAAACCACTGATTAATTTTATTGTCCCTGTTCTCTGATCTAGCGTTCCATCATACTGATTGATTCAATTCCGACACTTCCGCCACGCACAACTTCAATACTCTTAAACTCTTCTTTCATCAGCTTCACTACTGCATCATTCTTTGTCGCAGTCTGCACAAACTCGATCAAAAGACTGTCCTTTCCATAATCGATCACTTTTGCCTTAAAAGTTGTCGCAATCTGAAAAATCTCTACCTTATCTTCCGGTGTACATTTGAAGACTTTTACATAGAGGATCTCTTTCATTCTTACAAAAACATCGGTAAAATCAATGACTTTTATTACTTCGATCATACGGTTTAACTGCTTTTTGATCTGTTCAAAAGTCTCATCATCACTGACTGTAGCAATGGTCATCCTGGATACGCTTGGATCTTCTGTCGTTCCAACAGTCAGACTGTCCAGATTATAAGATTTGCCTGAAAATAACCCGGAAATCTTTGACAGAACTCCAACCTGGTTTTCTACATACAGAGAAATCCATCTTTTCTTCATACTACTTTCCATCTTTTTCACTTCCTTTCCTAGCATCCTAGCAGTCCATGATCATATCTTCCAGCGTACCGTTCGGTTTTACCATCGGATAAACCAGTTCCTCCGGATCGATGATAAACTCGATCAGTGTCGGGATTTTCGTCTCTTTTTTTGCCTGTTCAAATGCTGCCGCAATATCCTCTTTTCTCATAACCCGGATACCTTTTGCACCATAACTTTCTGCCAGTTTTACAAAATCCGGCGTATATTCCGGCATTTTCTGCCCATTGGTACGACGATATAATGCACCTGCCTTCAGATTCGTCATACCGTAACGCTTTCCATAGAAAAGCTTCTGCCACTGGCGTACCATACCAAGGTATTCATTATTAAATACGCACAGGATCAGCGGAAGTTCTTCCAGCACGGCAGTTGCAAATTCCTGAATATTCATCTGCATACCGCCGTCTCCTGAAATAGCAATAACTTTTTTATCCGGATTTCCCAGTGCTGCACCGATTGCCGCCGGAAACCCGTATCCCATTGTTCCAAGTCCGCCTGATGTGACAAGCTGCTTGTCATTTGTAATCTCAATATACTGCGTCGTAAACATCTGATGCTGTCCGACATCTGTTGCAATGATCGCATTGTCAAACTGACGGTTGATTTCCTCAATGATGTCCTGTGGTCCCATCTCCTGACGGTTCTTCATCGTAAGCGGATGCTCCATCTTCCATTCTTCAATCTTTTTCAGCCACTTCTTCGTCTCACATTTTTCTACATACTCATTCATTTTCGTGATCGCTTCTTTTGCATCTGCAACGATCGGTACATCTACATGGATATTTCTGGAAATGGATGCTGTATCAATATCAATATGTACGATCTGTGCATTCGGAGCAAACTCATGCAGCTTTCCAGTAATACGGTCATTAAATCTTGTTCCGATGGAAAAAAGCAGGTCACACTCACTGACTGCCATATTGGCTCCATATGCACCATGCATTCCAAGATTTCCTATAAAGAGTGGATGGTTCGTCGGGATCGCCCCTCTTCCCATGATCGTCGTAACCACCGGAACCTGCGTCTTTTCAACTACTTCTGTAAATACGCCGTTCGCACGTGCAATATTCACACCACCGCCGGCAAGGAACAGTGGTTTCTTTGCCTTTTTCAGCATTTTCAATGCACGCTTAAGCTGTCCCATATGCACACTCGTATTCGGCTTATACCCACGGATATTCACCGAATCAGGATACACAGCACTTCCGAGTTCCGCCATCACATCTTTTGGAAGATCAACCAGAACCGGTCCCGGTCTTCCTGTTCTTGCAATATAAAATGCCTCTTTAATGATCCGTCCCAGATCTTCCCTCTTGCGGACTGTGACACCATATTTCGTAATGCTGCGGGTAATTCCTACAATATCTACTTCCTGAAAGGCATCATTTCCGATCAGAGGTCTCGCTACCTGTCCTGTAAAACACACAAGCGGTACACTGTCATAATTTGCCGTGGCAAGTCCGGTCACCAGATTGGTTGCCCCCGGTCCGCTCGTTACCAGACATACTCCGACTTTTCCCGTTGTCCTTGCATACGCATCTGCCTCATGAACCAGTGCCTGCTCATGTCGTGGAAGGATCACACGGATCTCATCCTGCTTATACAGCTCATCACTGATATCGATCGTGCAGGCTCCCGGATATCCGAAAAGAGTATCGACACCTTCCTCCTTCAAAGCTCTGACAAGTAACTTATTTCCTGTAATCTGTCTCAAATTCTGTACCTCCCTATTTCCAAAAGAAAACCCCAAGCATGAACGTCATGCTCAGGGCGAATATTTCATCCTTGTTGCCACCTGATCTCAGAGATTTTCTCTCTTCTCTGCTGATACGTCAACGCGAAATTTATATATATTATAATTTGTATAAATAAGCTTGTCAACGTTCAATTCTTGATGTATTTTATTTGCCCATGCTGTCTTTTTACCTTATCCGGTTACGGATCATCCCGATGCATGAATACACGATCAATGCTGCTAAATTGGCAAGAACTACACTTGCTCCGGCAGGAGTCGCACCTACATAGGAGATTGTCAGTCCCGCGATCAGGCAAACCACTGACAATACAGCCGAATTAAGGATAACACTCTTGAACTTCCTGCATACTCGCATGGATGTCAGTGCCGGGAAAATAATCAGACTGGAAATCAATAAAGCTCCCATCATCCGCATTCCAAGCACGATCGTCACCGCCGTAAGCACTGCGATCAGCGTATTATAAATCCCTGCTTTTACCCCCGTTGCCCTTGCAAATGTCTCATCAAAGGTAATTGCAAAAATCTTATGATAGAAAAATATAAATAAAATCAATACAATAACCGAAAGTATCACACTCAGCTTCAGATCATCCGAACTCATCGCCAGAATACTTCCAAACATATAATTGTATACATCGGTATTCATTCCCGTTGTCAACGAGATCACCATAACACCAATCGCCAGAGAACTGGTGGAGATCAGTGCGATCGCTGCATCGCCTTTGATCTTCGCATTACTGTTGATCCGCAGAAGCAGGACTGCCGCCACGATTACGATCGGGATCGCTACTGCAAGTGGTGCTGCATTCATTGCTGCTGCAATCGCCATTGCACCAAATCCCACATGGGAAAGTCCATCACCGATCATAGAATAACGCTTCAATACCAGACTCACACCAAGAAGAGCAGAACAAAGTGCCACCAGTGAACCAACAAGAAACGCTCTGGTCATAAAAGGATACGACATCATCTCTATAATTCCCTGTATCATTGCTGCTCACCTCCGAGAAATGCTTTTCCTGCCCGGCTCTTTTTATACTGCGAAGCCTTTCCAAAATAAAGTACCGTCTCCTGCAAATGCAGAATATGGCTTGCATACTCCACTGCACTCTCAATATCATGTGAAACCATCACCACTGCGATTCCTGATTCCCGGTTGATCTTTTGGATCAGTTGGTAAAATTCTGCTGTAACGATTGGATCCAGTCCTGTCACCGGCTCATCCAAAAGCAGCAGTTTTTTCGTCGCACATAACGCTCTCGCAAGAAGGACTCTCTGCTTCTGACCACCGGACAGATCCCGGAAACACTGGCCTCTCAGATCTGTGATCCCGAGCATCTCCATCTTTTCTGCCGCCTCTGCTTTGTCCGTCGCTGTATAGAAAGGTCTGAATCCGCGGCTGTTCAGCCTCCCGGAAAGTACCACCTCATAGACACTGGCCGGGAAATCTTTCTGGAAATCGTTCTGCTGTGGAAGATAACCGATTTCTTTCTGCTTCAGACCATCTCCAAAATCAATTTTACCGCTGTCCACTGCTTTCAATCCAAGCAGACTCTTTACCAGCGTACTCTTACCCGAACCATTCTCACCGACAATACAAAGATAGTCTCCCTGGCCGATCTCAAAATTCAGATCCCGGACGACGGTCTGACCCTCATAGCCGATCGATACATTCTCACATTTTATCAGTGCCATCCGTTCAAAACCTCCTTCAGTGTCTCCACATTTTTCTCCATCATACTCAGATAAGTTTCCCCATCTTTAAATTCCTGTGCCGTCAGATTATGACAACTGTAAAATACCTTTACATCCGTTCCGGTTGCTTCTGCAATGGCTTTAGCAATATTATCGTTGCTCAATTCCATTTTCAGAACCATCGGTACTTTTTCTTCTTTTACTTTATTGATCAGAAATGCCATTGTTGCCGCACTTGGCTCTGTATCCGATGCACAGCCCGAAAACGCAGCATAATAATCCAGTCCGTATTCTTCTGCCAGATACCGGAACGGAAACCGGTCTCCAAAAATAAGCAGTCTGGAATCTGCATTCTCAACTACTTCCCGGAACTGCCCGTCCAGTTCCTGAAGTTTTTCTTCATACTCCGCGGCATTTTCTTTATAAACTGCTGCATTTTTCTGATCCAGTTCCTCCAGTTGATCTGCCAGCACTTCCACGATCTTTTCCGCATTTACAGGTGAAGTCCATACATGCTCATCAATCTCATGGACGGAATGTGACTCCTCATGGGGATCCTGATCCTGTCCGTCTTCATGGTCATGATCGCGTTCTTCCTTCATGCCTTCTTTCTGCTCTTCTTCCACTGTATCCACACAGTCCGTCAGTTTCAATGTCTTTCGGCCATTATCCGGCATGGACTCCAGGATATCCTCCACCCATGCATCATTTTCTCCTCCGACATAAATGAACAGGTCACAGTTCTGGATCGCTATGATATCCTGGGGTGTCGGCTCATAAGAATGGGTTTCCTCGCCCGGCTTCAATAACATCTGAAGCTCCACCTGATCTCCTGCGATCTGACGTACAAAATCATATTGAGGAAAAATTGTCGTAACAACCTTAAGCTTTTTCTCAGCTTCTGTTACCTTTTTTTGTGACTGTCCTCCTGGCTGTCCTGCTCCGCATCCCGTCAAAATCATTCCCACCGACAGAATCCCTGCGATGAGTACACTACAGATTTTTCTTTTCTTCAATCCTGCACCTTTCTTCCTATCGACGCTCATATCTGGTAAATGCAAATTCCAGGTCAAAGCAGGTTTGCTCATCACCTTCCTCTGTCATTTCCCAATCTTCCAGTTCATCCAGATTCGGGAAAAATGTATCCGCCTGAAATGCATGGTCGATCTTTGTTACATAAATTGTATCCAAATATGGAAGCATCATACGATATACGCTTTCGCCTCCGATCACATAAATCTCGTCGGTATCATACTTCTTCAGCTCTTCCAATAATTCTTTTTCAGAATGTACGATAATCGCATCTTTCACTGCATAATCCTTATTTGCAGTAAGCACAATATTCGTACGATTTTTAAGTGGAAGTCCATTTGGGAAACTTTCCAGTGTCTTTCGACCCATAACTACAACGTGTCCTGTGGTAGTCTGTCGAAAAAACTTCATATCAGACGGAATGCTCACCAGTAATCTGTTCTGATATCCGATTCCCCAATTTCTATCTGCTGCTACGATTGCTTTCATCTGTCCTCTTCCTCCTTAACCCTAAATCGCAACCGGAATATTTTTAATCTGCGGATGCGTTTCATAATCTTCCAGCCTTACATCATCCGGCGTAAAATCATAAAAATCTTTCACTTCCGGATTCAGCCAGAATTTCGGTGCCGGAAGAGGCTCTCTTGAGATCAGTTCCTCGATCAGAGGAATATGCCGGTCATAAATATGTGCGTCTGCAATTACATGAACCAGTTCCCCTGCTTTCATGCCACATACCTGTGCAAACATATGCAGCAGAACTGCATACTGGCATACATTCCAGTTATTTGCTGTCAGCACATCCTGCGAACGCTGGTTTAAAATTCCGTTCAGAGTCAGTTGTTCACTGCCCTCCTCTTTCGTTACATTAAACGTCATACTGTATGCACACGGATACAGATTCATCTCATGCAGATCTTCATGCACGTAAATATTCGTCATGATCCTGCGGCTGTAGGGATTTTCTTTCAGATCATATAAAACTCTGTCTACCTGATCCATCATCCCCTCTTTATACTGATGCTTCACCTGCATCTGATAACCATAGGCCTTTCCAATAGAACCATTTTCATCTGCCCAGCTATCCCAGATATGACTTTTCAGTTCATGCACATTATTTGACTTTTTCTGCCAGATCCATAAAAGCTCATCTACACAACTCTTGATTGCTGTCCTGCGTAATGTCAGTGCCGGGAACTCCTTTGAAAGGTCATACCGGTTCACTACTCCGAATTTTTTTATTGTATAAGCTGCTGTGCCGTCTTCCCATTTCGGACGGACTTTTTCGCCTTCTGTGCTGGTTCCATTTTCAATAATATCCCTGCACATATTTATAAATACTTTATCTGCGTAACTCATCCTGTTCTCCTGTCTTTCAGTCTTTCTTTTCTGCCATAAGCTCAATACTTCTTTCACGGATCAGCGACATTATATAGAAGCTTTTCCAGATTTCTCATCAGTGCATCTACTTCTCTTTTGCTCATCCCGCGGGTCAGTTCCCGATCCAGCTTTCTCCGCTCTGCCTCCATCCGCCTTTGTATATCATAGGCTTTCTCCGTAAGGTAAATATTTTTCTTTCTTTTATCTTTTGCATTTGGAACACAGAGAATGTATCCCTTTTCATCCAACCGCTTCAAAAGCCCGGTCACCGTTGGATTTTTCAGACTGAGGTGACGTTCTACATCCCGCTGGCTTATCTCATCTTTACTGGTATGAAATAAGTAATCGAGTACTGCACACTGGGAAGAAGTAAGCCCCAGCTTTTTCACCTTTTCATTCAACTCTTTTTCAAATACATTATTGATCTGCTTGATCAGAAAACCGATCGGCTGACTTCTCCATTCCATCCGTACACCTCCGTTCTCTTCCACTCTTTTCCTGCAACGCTCCCCGCACAGTCCTTTTCTGTACCGGTCATCCGGTTCTTTCTAATACACTCTGATTCCTTTAATACTCTCGGATAATACTGCTGATCTCCTGGATACTCGGAATCTCCATCAGTGCTTTCAGTGCCTCCTGCATATTGCATTCCTTCACACGCTCCGTCACGATAACCAGCTCTGCTGCTTCCGGTGCAGAATGTTCCTGGACTACCCTCGTAATACTTACTTTATGGTCTCCAAATACCTCTGCAATAGCGGCAAGTACTCCCGGTTCATTTGCGACCTGCATACGGATAAAGAACTTGTTCTTCACCTGACCAAATTCCTTGATCGGCAGATCTTTATAGCAGGTACAACTGATCCTTCCCGTACAGCCATATCCGATATTTCTTACCACATCAATCACATCGCCCATTACGGCACTGGCTGTCGGAAATTCACCTGCACCCCTTCCGTAAAACATGGCATCATCCACTGCATCTCCATGAACAAAAACTGCATTGAAAGAATCCCGTACAGAAGCAAGTGGATGCTCTTTCCGGATCATCATCGGATAGACTCCGACCTCGATTCCATTTTCTGTATTATGTGCAACACCCAGAAGCTTGATGACGCTGTCAAATTCCTTTGCATATGCAATATCCCTTGCCGTAATCTTCGTAATTCCTTCTGTATGTACATTAAAGAATACAACTCTGGAATGAAATGCGATGGATGCCATGATCGCCACTTTTCTTCCCGCATCCAGACCTTCCACGTCCGCAGTAGGGTCTGCCTCTGCAAATCCAAGTTCCTGTGCCTTTTTCAGTGCATCTGCAAAATCCATTCCCTCTTCTGTCATCTTGGTAAGGATATAATTGGTCGTACCGTTCACAATCCCAACTATCTCTGAAATATCATTGGCTGCCAGACATTGCTTCAACGGACGGATGATCGGGATGCCTCCTGCTACCGCCGCCTCGAATAAGAAATCCACCTGATTCTTCTGTGCTGTATCAAGAAGGACATGCCCTTCCTCTGCGATCAGATCTTTATTCGCAGAAACTACATTCTTCCCGGCTTCCAGTGCCTCCAGGATCATCGTCTTTGCAGGCTCAAGTCCACCCATCACTTCGATCACGACAGAGATTTCATCGTCCTCAAGAATCTCTTTCCAGTTATCCGTAAGAAGCTCCTGCTCCACACCTTCACGCTTTTTCTGCATATTCCGCACAAGGATCTTCTTTACTTCCAGCTTCGCACCGGCCGTTCTTTCCATCACATCCGCTCTCTTCTGGATCAGTTTATATACACCTGTCCCTACAGTACCAAGACCGAGGATTGCAACTTTAATCGTATTCAATGAACTACACCTCTTTCATCAAAATTCTGAACGCTTCAGTTTAACGCTCTAAGTATACCATGATTTTTTCTTCTTAAAAAGCCTAAACTATTAAGAAAATATTTTTTTCACAAAAAAATATTGACAATTTTTCCACGATATAGTAATATATTTATTGTTCGTCGGAGCAATATGCGACAGTGGCTCAGTTGGTAGAGTACAACCTTGCCAAGGTTGGGGTCGCGGGTTCGAACCCCGTCTGTCGCTCTGAAGGCACTTGAGTTCCCGAAAGACTTCAAGTGCTTTTTTCTTTACCATAGATCATTTTAGGAGGTATGATTCATGAAATTTATATATCCCGCTGTATTTAAAAAGAAAACTGACGGAGGATACGCTGCTTACTTTCCTGATCTTGAGTTCTGCGAAGCATCCGGTGAGACACTGGATGATGCCATCGACAACGCAAATGAAGCTGCCAGAACCTGGATCACGGTAGAACTCGAAGAGGACGAGCCGATTCTTCCTCATGTCTCCGATCCGGAAGATATTCTCCTTGCCGAAGATGAACTGATCCGCAATATTTCTGTCAATATCCGTTTTTACGAAGGCTGGGACGAATAACCTTTCACAGCACAAAAGAACCATTTCTATTATCACACTATAGAAATGATACGCGAAAAAGACGGGAACAGCAGAGCCAATCCGCTGTTCCCGTCTTTTTATTTTTGTGGAAAGCTACTTTTTTATGAAAGACCTAGTTACCACATTCAATACTGATCTCATTAAATTTATCCAGGATCTGCTCCACCTCAAGATGTGCTTTTTCTTCTCCCTTTAAATCCATCACAATCCCGCCCTGATGCATCATCAGAAGACGGTTCCCATATTCTACCGCATAACGCAGGTTGTGAGTAACCATGATGGTTGTCAGATGCTTTTCTCTGACGATCTTATCTGTCAGTTCCATGATCAGCTCTGCTGTCTTTGGATCAAGTGCTGCTGTATGCTCATCCAGGATCAGGAAATCAATGGGTGTCATGGTTGACATCAGAAGTGCGATTGCCTGACGCTGTCCACCGGAAAGTACTCCGACTTTTACATCCATTTTATTTTCCAGTCCCAGGCCTAGCTGGCTCAACATTTCCCGGTACTCTTCTCTTCTCGCCTTATTGATTCCTGCACCAAGTCCAAAGAATTTTCCTTTATTATCTGCCAGAGACATATTCTCCAGAATGGTCATCGACGGGCAGGTTCCCATCGATGGGTTCTGATATACACGTCCGATGTTACGGTTTCTTTTAAATTCCTTTTTATTTGTAATATCTTTCCCATTCATCAGGATCTTTCCGCCATCTACAGGAATACTTCCACAGAGGATATTCAGCATCGAGGTTTTTCCTGAACCGTTACTTCCCACAACCGATACAAACTCTCCGTCTGCTACCGTCAGGTCAAATCCGTCAAACAGGCACATCTCATTGACTGTTCCGGGATTATAATATTTATCGATTTTCTTTAATTCAAGCATTTTTCTTCACCTTCTTCTTTCTGTCTCTTCCGATCACCAGAATCAGAAGGAATAAAACTGCCGTGATCAGTTTCATATCCTGCGGCTCAAAAAACTTTAAGGCTGCAGCAACACAGGCTTTATAAATAATGGAACCGATCAGAACAGCCGTTGTGGTTTTCAGGAATGAAAAATTCTTGAACAGGCTTGTTCCGATGATCACGCTCGCAAGTCCGATAACAATGGCACCTGTACCACTGGAAATTTCAAAAACTCTCTGTTCCTGACAGAAAATAGATCCTGCCAGGGAAACCAGTCCATTGGCGATCGCAAGTCCGAGGATCTTGACATTCCCCTCATCTTTTGCAAGAGAAGTGACCAGCACTTCATTATCACCGACTGCACGGAGAAGGAATCCCGACTTTGTCTTCATATAAAGATCTAAAAGGACTTTGCTTACTACCGCAATGATCAGAACGATCACCAGAACCTTATACGAGGATGCTCCTCCCTGAAAGATCCCATTTACGGCTGCATTGTCAAAAATACTGTCCTCGCCAAAGATCGGTACATTTGCCGTTCCTGCCAGCCGGAGGTTGATCGTCCATAATGCTGTCATCATAATAATACCGGACAGCAGATCACGCACCTTACATTTCACATGGATCAGACCGGTACAGATCCCGGCAAGAACACCGATCAGAAATGATGCCGGAAGTGTGAGATACGGGTTCACACCTTTCGTGATCATTGTTGCAGTCAGTGCTGCTCCCAGCGGAAAACTTCCATCCACTGTCAGATCCGGGAAATCCAGAATCTTATATGTTATGTATACTCCAAGGGCGAGTATTCCATAAATCAGCCCCTGCTCCAATATTGTTATATAAATCCCCATCACTCTACGCCTCCGGATTCTTTCATTATTTTGTAATCTCATCAAAGCTTTCTACAGCTTTGTCCTGAAGATCCTCCGGAACTGTGATTCCGAGATTCTTCGCTACTTCATTATTTACATAAAAACCAGGTTCTGTAATTGTCTCAAACTGCATATCAGATGCTTTCTTCTCACCTTTCAGGATCTTGGCTGCCATCTTTCCCGTCTGCTTTCCAAGTGCCACATAATCCAGTCCTTCTGCTGCAAGGCATCCGATCTTCACCTGTTCGATCTCACTTCCGAATACCGGAATTTTCTTTGCATTTGCCTTGTCAAGGATCGTTGCCAGAGAAGCTACAACTGTATTGTCTGTCAGGTTCGTCAGGCAGTCAACTTCTCCGAGAAGTTCATCTGCCGCAAGAGAAATATCTGCGGTCTGGCTAATACCTTTTTCTACGATCTCAAATCCATAGTCTCCTGCAAGATCATCATATTTTGCAAGAGCGGATACGGAATTTGCCTCACTTGTCGTATAAAGGATACCGATCTTCTTTGCATCCGGCATCATCTCACGGATCATTTCAAGCTGTGCCTTGATCGGAAGCTCATCACTCGTTCCTGTTACATTTCCGACTGCTGTTCCGTCATCTTTTGCAAGCTTTGCCGCAACCGGGTCTGTGACTGCTGTATAAACAACCGGGATTTCTGAATCCATCGCTGAATTGTATGCTGCCTGTGCACTCGGAGTTGCGATTGCACAGATCAGATCCACTTTATCGGATACAAATGAATCACTGATCTGCTTTGCTGTACCCTGATCTGCCGCTGCATTCTTTACAGAAACTGTCAGGTTCTTACCCTCTTCAATTCCCTCTTCTTTCAGCCCTTCAAGGAATCCTTCCCTGCAGTTATCCAGTGAACCATGCTCTGCAAACTGGGAAATTCCGATCGTATAAGTCTTTTCTCCATCGGAGGAAGCTTTTTTATCCTCTCCTGATGTTCCTGAGCCGCATCCTGCCAGGCTCATTACCATTACCGCACCTAAAACTACTGCTAAAATTCTTTTCTTCATAATACTTTGTCTCCTTTTTTCTTTTCATTTTCTGCAAAAGCAAAGGAGCCGATCTTGGATACAGGCTTTCATTTCCGGCTGATGCAACAAAAAACCGCCTCAAGCGAAATGCTTGAGACGGTAATAAATTTCTTTACTATCGCGGTACCACTCAAATTGACCTGCGTCCACTTTCTCACGTACTAACATACGCTCCTGATTGATAACGGGTTCGGTTCCCGGCGACTCCTACTCTTTTCATTTCAGGCCACCCTCGAAAGTCCATTCGGAATTAAAATCCTTACAGCAATCCCACCACCTGCTGCTCTCTGCAAATTCTTTTAAAACTTACTTCTCTTCCTCATCGGTTTTTGCTTTTGATGCACTCTATTGTAGTCTTCCTTACTTCATTTGTCAAGAAGATTTTTATTTTCTTTCTCACATTCTCATTCTCAGCCTGATTCATCCTGAAGAGAACTTTTATTTTTCTTCTGTGACAACTTCCAGTCCCAGCTCCTCCAACTGCTTTGTATCTGCCGGCGTAGGAGCTTCCGTCATCAGACAGGATGCGTCCTTGATCTTCGGGAATGCAATTACGTCACGGATACTGTCCTGCTTTGCCATCAGCATCACCAGACGGTCCAGTCCGTAAGCAAGTCCTGCGTGCGGTGGAACTCCGTATTTAAATGCATCTAACAGGAAACCGAACTGGCTGTATGCCTGCTCATCTGTAAATCCAAGTGCATGGAACATCTTCTCCTGAATGTCATCCTGGAAGATTCTGACACTTCCTCCGCCGATCTCATTTCCATTGAGGACGATATCGTATGCTTTTGCACGTACCCTGCCCGGATCAGACTCAATATACTGAAGATCTTCTTCCATCGGCATCGTAAATGGATGATGCATCGCAACAAAACGGTTCTGCTCTTCGCTCCACTCAAGAAGCGGGAACTCTGTGATCCATACAAAACGATATTCATTTTTATCAAGGAGTTCAAGCTGCTTCGCAAGCTCTATACGCAATGCTCCCAGTGAATCCCATACTACTTTATTTTTATCAGCAGCAAATAACAGCAGATCTCCTGCTTCTCCGTTCATTGCTGCGATCAGTGCCTGCATCTGCTCCTCTGTCATAAACTTGGCAAAAGAAGATTTCACGGTTCCGTCTTCCTGAATGGCAACATATGCCAGCCCTTTTGCACCGTAATCTTTTACAAATGCTGTCAGCTTGTCGATCTTCTTTCTTGGCATGCCGCCCTGTCCTTTGGCATTGATACCACGAACACTTCCACCATTCTCCAGTGCTGCTGTAAAGACACCGAAACCACAGTCCTTTACCACTTCACTTACATCCGTCAGTTCCATTCCAAATCTGAGATCCGGCTTATCTGATCCAAAACGATCCATTGCTTCCTGCCAGGTCATTCTCTGGATCGGAAGCTGTACCTCTACATCCAGCACTTCCCGGAACAGTTTCTTCAGATATCTTTCGTTGACATCGATCACATCATCCACATCTACAAAGGACAACTCCATATCGATCTGCGTAAACTCCGGCTGTCTGTCTGCACGAAGATCCTCATCACGGAAACATCTTGCAATCTGGATATAACGATCCACGCCAGAGCACATCAGAAGCTGCTTGTAAAGCTGCGGAGACTGTGGAAGACCGTAGAAAGAACCCGGATGCACACGGCTTGGCACAAGGTAATCTCTTGCCCCTTCCGGTGTTGTCTTTCCAAGCATCGGAGTTTCCACTTCAAGGAATCCTTCTTCTGCAAAATACTGACGGGTCAGCGTCATAACCTGACTCTTCATTTTAAGATTTCTCTGAAGATCCGGTCTTCTTAAATCCAGATAACGGTATTTGAGACGGATTTCTTCTTTTGTCTTTGAATTTTCCTCAATCGGGAACGGAGGAGTCATTGCCTCGGAAAGAATCCTCAGTTCACTTGGGATCACCTCGATCTCTCCTGTTGCAATCTTATCATTTACAGCTCCCGAACGTCTTGCGACCTTACCAACGATCGCCACAACATACTCTGAACGGAGGGATGCCGCTTTCTCGATCAGAGCCGGTTCTGTCGTCCCCTCCTCACAGACTACCTGGATAATTCCGGAACGGTCTCTGACATCTGTGAATACGAGACCTCCTTTATTTCTGTTCTTCTGTACCCATCCCATGATGGTCACTGTCTCACCGACATTCACTGCAGACAACTCGCCACAACGGTGAGTTCTCTTCAGCCCCTGCATTGATTCAGCCATTGTATCTCATCCTTTCCTTTTTACTTTCTTCCTGTTCTGTCTATCGCTGCTTTTTCTATCGCAGCTCTTTCTTTTCGCTCTGCTCTACCGTCTTACAGGCTGTCCACAGAATCACGGTAGCACTCTGTGATCTCTGTATATCCCTGCTCTGCAAGCTGCTCTTTCTGGAACTTTTTATTTTTCTTCATATTCACGATCATCACCTGACGGCCATTTTCACGCTCTTTCTTTGCAAGTGCCAGCACTTTCAGCATGCCTTCCTGCGGCATATTTTTCTCGATCAGGAATGCTTTCTTTTCCTTACTTGTAGGCACTTTGTATCCACGTTCCATCAGCAGCATGACAATCCGCTCAAATCCGATGGAAAATCCTACTGCCGGTGTATCCTGACCCGTAAACTTTCCGATCATCTTATCATAACGACCGCCTCCGCCGACGGAACCTCCAAACTCATCCATGGAAATCTCAAAGATTGTTCCTGTATAGTAGGACATTCCACGTACCAGTGTCGGATCAAAGAACATACGGAACTCTGCCTCTTTTGCACTCTCTACACTTGTAATGATCCTCTCAAGTGAATCTGCTGCTTCTGCCGGAAGAAATCCCTCCAGCCTCTCCTTACAGGAACGCACTCCTGCAACATCATTCGTAATCTCCTTGAATAACTGCAGATATTTCTCAACTGACTCTTCCGCATAACCATTTTCTTTCAGCTCTGCGGCAACACCTTCCAGACCAATCTTATCCATCTTGTCCAGTGTAATAAAAACATTATCATAATCTTCCTCTGCAAATCCGCTGTAAGCTGCCATCGCCTTAAGGAAACGGCGATCATTGATACGGATTGTAAAATTCTTGAAATCCAGCTTTCCGAGAAGTGCTGTTGTCGCAAGGATCAGCTCGATCTCTGCCAGATTGGATGGCTCGCCAAGGATATCAATATCGCACTGCATAAACTGACGAAACCGGCCTCTCTGCGGACGGTCAGCACGCCATACATTTCCCATCTGAAGTGCCTTAAAAGGTGCCGGAAGCTCATTGGAGTGGTTCGCATAATAACGGGAAAGCGGCACAGTCAGGTCATACCTGAGTCCTCCGTCTACCAGATCCGCCTCTTCTTTTGCCTCTGCCAGCTTCAGTTTCTCACCACGCTTTAAGATCTTAAAGATCAGCTTTTCATTATCTCCGCCCTGCTTACTGCAAAGATTCTCGATATGTTCTACGCACGGTGTCTCAATGGATGAAAATCCAAATGTCCTGTATGTCTCTTTGATCAGACTGATCACATAATCCCGGATCTCCATTTCGCCCGGAAGAATATCTTTCATTCCGGTAACCGGTTTTCTCTTTAATGCCATAACCATTCTCCTTTTCGCTCTATCATCTCATCAATACGATGGATATACTCCATAATATTTTTCACATTCTCGATGCGGATCAGATTCGTCTTTTTTCCGCCTGCCGTCTGAATCTTCTCCGGCAATACGAGCTTGGTCGAAGCTCCCGCTCCTGCTGCCAGGATGGTCTGCTTTTCTTCCATAATAAGTATATTGTAAATTCCGGCTTTGTCAACCTCTGCATAACCAACATTCTCAAAATTTCCTGCAATATTTTTCTGACGGTACAGATAATACGGCTTTAACCCCATCTCTTCTGCACATTCAGCCGCATCCTCTACCATCCCGGAAATCTCAGAATGCAGATCCATCGTTCTGCCCTCCTGCCCGAATTTTGCTGCCCGTTTAATCGCCAGTGCATGCACCGTCAGACTGTCAGGGGCGAGTGCTTTGATTCTTCTCAATGTATCCTGCATATCCGCCCTTGTCTCACCCGGAAGTCCTGCGATCAGATCCATATTGATGTTATCAAATCCAAGCTCTCGTGCCATGTGAAAAATGCGTTCTACATCTTCAACGGTATGCTTTCTTCCGACCAGATCCAGTGTCTTCTGCTGCATCGTCTGTGGATTGACAGAAATTCTCGTCACCGGATATCTGCGGATCACTTCCAGCTTTTCTCTCGTAATGCTGTCCGGTCTGCCTGCCTCCACTGTAAACTCTTTCAGTTCAGACAGATCAAAACAGTTCCGGATTGTTCCGAGAAGGCGATCTAACTGTCCCGCCTCCAGTGTCGTCGGAGTTCCTCCACCGACATACACTGTATCCGGTTTCCGCTCTCCCGCCATCCTGCCAAGTGCTTTCAGTTCCTTGATCAGTGCATCCAGATAGGCATCTATCTTATCTTTCCACTCGCCGACCGGAGAAGAACTGAAAGAACAGTAGGAACAGATACTCGGACAAAACGGAATCCCGACATAAAGGCTGAATCCTTCGCTGGCATTCAGCTTTCCAAGCTGCTCCTTTTCCCTGCACGCAATCTCATAAGCAAGTTCTGCCTTTTCTTTCGTAACACAGTATTCTTCCTCCAGGAACTTCCTGATCTGTACCTGATCCAGTCCGGCTTCCAGTTTCTGCATCACAAGTTTCGTCGGTCTGACTCCCGTAAGCATCCCCCACGCCAGTTCCCTGTCGCATTTCTTTGAAAGAAAGCGGTAAACCTCCCGGGTCACCTCCCTCTTTTCTGTCTGTTCTTCCTCAGGAGTCATTTTTCTGTCTGTCCCCGTCAGACTTCTCTCTGCAAGGGAAAAGCAAGCTCCTCCCGGTAACTGCATCCATACCAGCGGCTCTTGCTCTTCATCAACAGTCTGCACGATCTCCTCCTCAGGGAAAAAAGCTTTCGTGACATGATATACATTATAGGTAAATTTATTTTTCTTACTTTTTATCTCTATCATTCTTTTCCTGTTCCGTTATTTCTTTTAGATAAAAGGATTAATCTCTTTTTCATAGCCAATCGTGGACTCATCCATATGCCCCGGATACAGCTTTGTCTCATCCGGCAGGATCATCAGTTTTTCTCTGATAGAATGTGCCAGATCCCGGCTGCTTCCTGTAGGAAGATCTGTCCTTCCGATCGAACCACAGAACAAAGTATCTCCACAGAACAGTGCTTCCTCTTCCGGAAGATAATAGCAGCATCCGCCTACTGTATGTCCCGGTGTATGAATCACGTGAATTTCTGTTCCTGCACATTCAACTGTCTGTCCGTCTTCCAACGCTTTTGCTCCTGTATATGTGCAATGATATCCGTACATAGATGAAGCATTCAGTCTGTCATCTGCCAGTAACGGCTGTTCCTCTCTGCCGACATAAACCGGAACATCAAACGCTTTCAGAAAATCTTCTATTCCCATAATATGGTCAAAATGTCCATGGGTCAGGAACAGTGCCTTCATCTGATATCCCTGCTCCCTGATATGATCCACATACGCCTTAGGACAATATGCCATATCAACTGCAAAGCACTCCTTTGTATCCTCATTTACTACCACATAACAGTTCGTTTCAATCGGTCCAAGTACAAATCTCTCAATTTTCATATTTTTCCCCTCTGATCTGTTCAGGCTGTCTGACATTCTTATCAGCCTGTCGTTCTTTCTATATCAATGACATTTTCAATCTGCCTTAACTTTTTAATTACCCGGTTCAGCTCCTCACGTCCATGGACGATAAAGCCCATATCCATCGTTGCGGTTCCTTTTTTACTCGTTCTCGTATTCATGGACTTTACATCGATCTTTTCTTCCGTAAATACTTTTGTGATATCCAGAAGAAGTCCTCTTCTGTCGTCTGCATAAAGCTTCAGCTCTGCAAGATACTGCCCTCCCTCTTCCGTATCACCCGGATCTTCCCATTCGGCAGTGATCAGACGGGATCTCTCTGCCGCAGACAGATGAATTACATTGACGCAGTCTGTCCTGTGGATAGACATACCTCTTCCTCTCGTAACAAAACCGACGATCTCATCTCCCGGAACCGGATTGCAGCACTTGGAAAAACGCACTGCCATATCATTGATTCCCTTGACAACAATTCCGCTCTTGGATCTGGCAATATGCACTTTCTGCTTATTTGCCTCAGAAATCTTCTCCAGGATATTTTCATCCGTGATCTCTTTCTTATGATCCTTTTCATATTCTTCCAGCAGACGGTTTACAACCTGACCTTCCTTCAGTCCGCCATGTCCGATTGCTGCAAGCACCGCATCCCAGTCACGGAACCCATATTTCCGCTGAACGATCTGCTCGTATTTCGGCTTCAGTATATTGACAAGATCTATAGATTTACTGCGGCAGTAATTGCCGATCAGTTCCTTTCCACGGATAATATTATCTTCTTTAAATTCTCTTTTAAACCACTGGTTGATCTTATTCTTCGCCTGCGTACTTTTTACAATATTCAGCCAGTCTCTGCTTGGTCCTTTGGAATTCTGGGACGTCAGGATTTCGATCCTGTCACCATTCTGGATCTTATAATCAATATTTACAAGCCGTCCATTCACTCTCGCACCGATCATTTTATTACCGACAGCACTGTGGATCGCATAAGCAAAATCCACCGGTGTGGAACCATTCGGCAGATTCTTGACATCTCCGTTTGGTGTAAAGCAGTAAACATCCTCCTGGAAGAGATCCAGATCCCCTTTCAGCAGACTTAAGAACTCCCGGTTATCCGACATATCTCTCTGCCACTCCAGGATCTGACGCAGCCAGTTCAGCTTCTCTTCCTGGGAATTCAGGCCCTTGGCATTACTTCCTCCGGTTTCTTTGTATTTCCAGTGTGCCGCAATACCATATTCTGCTGTCTTATGCATCTCCTCTGTCCGGATCTGGATTTCAAACGGCTGTCCTGCCGGTCCCATCAGTGTCGTATGAAGAGACTGGTACATATTTGCCTTTGGCATGGCGATATAGTCCTTGAATCTTCCCGGAATCGGAGTATACATCTCATGGATCACTCCCAGTGCGGCATAACAGTCCTTCACTGAGTCCACAATGATCCGCACAGCGAACAGATCATACACCTGATCCAGCGTCTTATTCTGGTTCACCATCTTCTTATAAATACTGAAGAAATGCTTCACTCTTCCATAAACCTTGGCTTGGATCGATGCATTTTCCATATGCTTTGAAACTTCCGCAACAATCTGCTGCACAAATTCTTCACGCTCTGTCTTGCGGGCATTCAGATCCTTTACCAGTTGATAGTATACTTCCGGCTGATAATACTTTAAAGAAAGATCATCCAACTCCGTCTTGATCTTGGAAATACCGAGTCTCTGTGCGATCGGTGCATAGATATCCATCGTCTCACGGGCCTTTTCTTTCTGCTTCGCTTCGGTCATAAATTCCAGAGTCCGCATATTATGAAGACGGTCTGCGAGCTTGATGATAATCACACGGATATCCTTTGCCATTGCCAGGAACATCTTTCTTAAGTTCTCCGCCTGTACTTCCAGCTTATCCTGCGAATAACTCAACTGCCCTAACTTCGTGACTCCGTCTACGAGCAATGCTACCTCTTCCCCAAACTCACGCGTAATATCATCCAGCGTCATCTCGGTATCTTCCACTACGTCATGCAGCATACCGGCAACGATCGTCTCTTTATCCATCTCCAGTTCAGCAAGAATGATCCCGACCCATAAAGGATGGATAATATAAGGCTCGCCTGACTTGCGTACCTGATCTTTATGAGCTTCTTTTCCGATACGGTATGCCTTTTCGATCATTGTGATATCCGCTGACGGATGATACTTACGCACCCGGGCGATCAGTGCCTGATACAACTGTTCCGGATTCTGGTAATCTTCCGGTGCTTTCACCGCATGTCCATCCACCATTTCAAGATTTTTATTCAGCTCTTCATATTCCAGAGTGCCTGCCATATCGACTTCCCCTTTCACTCATCCTTTGTATCTGAATCTGTACACCAGATTATCTGCTTTTGGGTACATCTCAACTTAATATCATTAAGTATAACACCATTTTCCACATTTTCAAACAACAACTTCCAACTGTTGTGCAATTTGAGCATATTGCACGTGAAATTCCGATAATTCACTCGTTCCTTACTGATAATTTACAATTTCAAGCTGAATACTTCTTTTTCCCATATATTCGTTGATCTTCGGGTAAAAAGTCAGAGGCATTACTTTTCTTTGTTCCATCACTTCCAGACACTCTTCTGCATCTCCGAAATAAATCCCATCCATCTGCATGCCTCGTTCATTTCTCAGCCTGCACTTTAATACATTCCGGTTCTTTCCAAAGATCCTCGGATCGATCACACTGAGATTTCTGTCCGCAAATTTAGGTTTTTCATTTCCCATGCCAAAAGGCTCTAATCTTTTCAGTTCTGCGATCAGGTTCTCATCAATATATTCAAATGGAAGGCATAGATCAATCGATACCCGCTCCTGCATATCCTCCTCTGTCAGTTGTGACAGTTCATTGATCTTCTTTCTGAATGATCCAATATTTTCCTCAGGCAGAGAAAGACCGGCTGCCAGTTTATGTCCGCCGAATCGGGTGAACAGTTCCGCACACCGGTTCATCTCTGCGAACATATCATACGCTTCAATGGAACGTCCTGATCCTTTTGCTCCATTTTCTGTCTTCGTCAATACGAAAGTCGGACGATAATAGCGTTCTTTCAGTCTTCCTGCAATGATACCGGCAATACTTTCATGACAGTCCGGCAGATAGACAACCAGAACACTGTCTTTTTTCAGAACGGAAGTTTCAATCATTTCAACCGCCCGTTCTACACCCTTTTCCGTCATTTCCTTCCGGCTTTCATTGAGTGCTTTCAGATCTTCTGCCATCATCACTGCTTCTCTGCGTCCCGGTGCATTGAGCAGTTCCAATGCTCTTTTTGCCGTATCAAGTCTTCCACAAGCATTGATACATGGACCGATGACAAAACCAATATGATAGGTATTCAGATTTTCCACATCGATTCCAGTACATTCAAACAATGCCTTCAGCCCTTCATTTTTCGTCTTTTTCAGCATTTCCAGACCCGTCCTGACAAAAATCCTGTTCTCTCCTGTCAGATTTACCACATCGCCGATCGTAGCGATCGCGACATTCTCGATCAGATATTCTGCTTTTGCCGGATCCATCTCCAGTTCCTCCAGCAATACCCGCACCAGTTTATAGGCAACCCCTGCTCCGCAAAGCTCTTTATATGGATAATTGCAGTCTTTCTGATGTGGATCGATCACCGCATCTGCTGCGGGGATCTGATAAATGCGAACACCATTTTCTTCTTTAAATTTCACTTCATGATGATCCGTCACGATCACCGTCATCCCTTTTTCTTTTCCATATGCAATCTCCTCAATTGCCGCGATTCCATTATCACAGGTGAGGATCGTATCAACCCCATCCTGGTATGCACGGTCAACTAATGCCCGGTTCAGACCATAGCCATCTTTGATCCTGTGCGGAATATCTGTATCCACATCCGCACCTGCCAGTTCCAGTCCTTTCTGCAAAATATAAGTAGAATTCACCCCATCAATATCATAATCACCTATGATGCGGATTTTTTTCTCTTCTGCAATCTTCTCTTTCAAAATTGAAACCGCACATTCCATATCTTTCATCAGCCGTCCGTCATAAAGATCTTCTGGTGTGCCATTCAGATACAGATTGATTTCCTCATCTGTCCTGACTTCCCGGTTTCTCATGATCCTTGCGATTACCGTGGAAACTCCATATTTCCTGGCAATTCCGTTGAAATCTGCTTTTTTCATATTGATAAACCACTTTGCCATCTGTCATTTTCTCCTGTTCTTCACTTAAACGAACAGAAGCCCGTCCGACTTTACTGCCGGAACAGGCTTCCTGTGAATCTCTGCCATAAAGCAGGCTGAAACTTCAATGCTTATTTATTTTTCTTTTTCTTATCTTTAAAGGATTTTTTCTTCCCTTTTTTCTTGCCGCTCTTTGCAGTATTTCCATCAGCCGGAGCTTCGGAACTATCTGCCTGTTCAGCCTTCTTTGTATCAGCAATGGCTTTTGTTCCGTTAGAAACTGTGGCAGCCTTTGCACCGATCTTCGTCTTCATTACATACCAGAGTGCACCGGTAATGCATACAGATGTATAAGCACCACATACGATACCTACCATCAGAGGTGCTGCAAATTCTTTGATGGAGCTGACACCAAGGATATAAAGTACAACAACCATGATAAATGTCGTAATATTGGTATAGAGTGTTCTTGTCAGTGTCTGCGTAATGCAGCGGTTTACAAGATCCTTCAGATCTTCTGCCTTGGACTTCGTCTTCAGCTCTTCTCTGATACGGTCAAAGATAACGATCGTACCATTGATAGAATATCCTACGATTGTAAGCATAACCGCAATGAATGTATTTCCGACAGATACTCTTGCGATCACATAGAATCCAAGAACTACCAGTACGTCATGTACCAGTGCAATGACAGCACTTGTCGCAAACCGGATATCCTTGAAACGGAACCAGATATAAAGCAGCATACAGATCGTAGCAATGATCACAGCAATGACTGCATCCACACGCATCTCAGAACTTACTGTGGAACTGATATTTTCAGTTGCAATATCTTTTGTCTCAACACCATAATTCTCATTCAGATAAGATGCGAGAGCCTCTCTCTTTGTCAGATCCAGCGTCTGCGTCTTAAATACAACCTGGTTCGTTCCCTTTACCGTCTGAACCTGGATATTCTTATCTCCGGTGATCTCTTCCATACTCGGGATCATATTTTTATCGATCTCATCAAGAGTATATTCTTTATCAAATGTAACATTCGTGGATGTTCCTCCGACAAAGTCAAGGCTGTAGTTCATTGCCCCGATTCCCCTTGCATGGTTCACGCCCATCATGACCGGTCCGCACAGGCAGAGGATGATTGACAGAACAAAGAAGATTTTCTTCTTTCCAAGGAAGTCAAATGGTTTACGTTCTTTCAGATGTCTTCCGTAAGCTTTTACATTATGGATACCAGCTCCGTAGAAAGAGAAAATGATCAGTCTCGTGATCACCAGTGCTGTAAACATGGAGATTACGATACCAAGTGCCAGTGTCTGTGCAAATCCCTTGACAGATCCACTTCCGCGAAGCCACAGCACACCTGCTGCGATCAGCGTTGTCACATTTCCATCAATGATGGCTGACATTGCTTTATGGAAACCGGATTTCAATGCTGCATGAACAGACTTGCCGGCTGTAAGTTCTTCTTTCACACGTGCGAAAATAATTACGTTCGCATCCACCGCCATACCAATACCAAGGATGATACCGGCAATACCAGGCAATGTCAGTGTAATATCAAATGCATTCAGGAGAAGCAGTGTGATCTCTGTATAAAGCAGCAGTGCCATACTGGCTGCAAGTCCCGGAAGAAGATATACCCAGCACATGAAAATACATACCAGTGCAAGACCAATTGCACCGGCGATCAGGCTTGTGCTTACTGCTTCCTGACCAAGCTGTGCTCCTACTACTTCTGAACTCAGCTCTTCCAGTTCTACATTCAGACCACCGATACGGATCGTAGACGCAATATTATCCGCCTCTTCATAAGTCATAGAACCCGTGATCTGTGCTTTTCCATTCTCAATTACCGTATTAACTTTCGGCACACTGATCAGTTCGCCATCATAATAGATTGCAATCGTATCATTGCTGTTATTAACAGCTTCCTGGGTTGCCTCTTTGAACTTTTCAGCACCTTCTGTTGTCAGTTCCAGATCCACACCGTACTCTTTACTTCCAGTCGTGGAATCAGAGATCTGTCCGGCAGAAGCAGTCTTTACTTCTGATCCGGTCAGTACGATTGAGTCGCTTTCTTTGAGTTCGTCGATTGTCTTATTCAGCACATAACCCGAAGAACCAAGCGTATAGTTCTCTTCACCGGCACTGTTCTTATGCTTGATAAAGTAAAGTGAACCCGGCTGTCCCAGTTCTTCCAGGATCGCATTTGCATCATTTACTCCAGGGATCTCAATACTGATACGGTTATCTCCTACCTGATAAGCCTGAGCCTCTGTACTGTACTGTTCTACACGCTTCTGCAGCTTGTATACAGTATCATCCATGTCCTTCTGGGACGGATTGTCTCCCTTAACCTGATAAGTGATACTTACACCACCTTCAAGATCAAGGCCGAGATTGATGTTCTTCGCAGCTCCTGTTCCTTTCAGGTCAACACCATACATACAAGATACTCCAAAGAGTACCGTTACGGCAATGACGAGGAACAGGCTGAGAAAACTTTTACCTTTTTTCATCTCTCATTTTCCTTTCTTACTTGTCTGCCAACGCAGCTTTTATCATGATCGCACATTCCACACGCTTTCTTTCCATCTCGCAGCTCACTTCATATGTATCATTGATGGTATGGTGGAACTTGTAAGAATTTGCCATACAGCCACCACTGCAGTAAAACCTTGCAAAGCAGGTCTTACAGCTCTCTTTCGAGTAAACGCTGCATCCGCGAAATTCTTCCGCAATCTCCGGTTTCACAATGCCCTCATCGACATTTCCCATGAGGAACTCTTCCTGGCCTACAAACTGATGACACGGATACAGATCTCCCCACGGTGTCACAGCCAGGTATTCGGTTCCGGATCCACATCCGGAAAGACGCTTCGACACACACGGACCTCCTTCAAGGTCGATCATAAAGTGGAAGAAATTGAATCCTCTTCCGCTCTTTTCCCTGTCGATGATCATCTTTGCCAGTCTGTCATATTCTTCAAAGATCTGTGGAAGATCTTCTTTCTGGATTGCATATGGATCTGTATCTTCCCCGACAACCGGCTCAATCGATACCTGCTCAAATCCAAGATCTGCAAAATGCTCCACATCTTTTGAAAAATCAAGATTATTTCTTGTAAATGTACCACGTATATAATATTTCTGCTGATTCCGGCTCTCTGCCAGTTTCTGGAACTTCGGAACGATCAGATCATAACTTCCCTTTCCATTTCTGAACGGACGCATCCGGTCATTGACTTCCTTTCGTCCGTCAAGACTCAGCACTACATTATCCATCTCACGGTTCACGAACTCCTGTACTTCCTCATTCAGAAGTACACCATTGGTTGTCAGTGTAAAACGGAAATGCTTATCATACTGCTTCTCCAGCTCTCTTCCATAAGCAACCAGTTCCTTGACAACCTTCCAGTTCATCAGAGGTTCACCGCCAAAGAAATCTACTTCAAGATTTCTTCTGCTTCCTGAATTTGCCACCAGGAAATCCAGTGCTTTCTTTCCCACTTCATAGGACATCAAAGCACGTCTTCCGTGGTACTCTCCTTCTTCTGCAAAGCAGTACTGACAGGCAAGGTTGCAGTCATGTGCGATATGCAGACATAACGCCTTGACTACGGTTTTTCTCTGCTTGACAATACCGATTAAATTTTCATAAATATCCTTTGTAAAGAGTCTTCCCTGCTCTGTCAGCTCTGTCACCGCATCCAGAATATCCTTCAGGTCTTCCTCCGTATATCTGTCCCCGAGCTTTTCTTTCAACACCGTTTCCGTCTCCGGTGCCTTCAGCGTCTCCGGTGTATGTTCTGCGTTCATTTCATTCAGGACTGCAATCACATCATAAGCTTCCTGATCCACTACATGAACTGCACCACTGTTCACATCAAGAACGATATTATATCCATTATTCTGATACTGATGTATCACACCAATACCTCACTTTCTGTATTTTATAACTTTCCCTTAAGACAAGCATAAGGCAGCGACTCTCATCGCTGCCCTCCCTTCAAGATTCCGGGTCAATGCCGCATTATTTTCTGTTCTCGCAAGTCTGGTTTCCTACTGTACAGGATGTCTTGCATGCTGACTGACAGGATGTCTGGCACTCACCGCATCCGCCTTTTTTTACTGTATGATTCAGTGTCTGAGTATTCAGCGTCTTAATATGCTTCATTTCTATTCCTCCTCTATCGAACATATTGCTTTTGCTATTATAGCATAAGGCGGTGCTTTTTTAAAGAGTTTTTTCCTCTTTTACAGAATCAGGAACATTTTCAATTTAGCTTTTACAGAATCACTCAGCAATCAGGAAACCATTCCTCCCAGCATTCCTCCACCTGCACATAAAAGAAGTGTTGTAAGAAGGCTTCCCATTTCAGCCTGCAGTGAATGATAGATTCCAAAAGAGATCAGCATCAGCAGCCCCCAGTACAGCACTCCTGTCAGAAGTCCCCACAGGAATTTATGCGTCATGGAAAGTTTCCCCATTACAAATCCTCCTGAAAACGTTGCGATTACGTAGATCAGGATCACTCCAATATTTACCTTCTGTTCACTCAGCCCCATCTTATAAAGCAGAAGCGTCAGGATAAGTAAAAAGATGCCGGTAACAACATACGCAATAAGCAACGATTTCACCATATCTGACGCCGTCTTTTTCAACTGAAACTGATTCTCATTTTTCCTGTCCATCTGTCTCCTCCCGGGTTTCTCATAAACTACAGTACTCTCTCCAACTGCTATAGTTTATGAGCTGATCCCCGAAATTATGACATCGGATCATCTTATCCCATCTGCCTTCCCAGAAAATCTGCTGCCCCCTGAGCCATTTTCTCATCCAGCTCAGGATTTTTCTTTTCTTCTTTTTCCAGAAGCAGCACAGCCCCTGTCACATCGCCTCCACTGATGATGGGGCAGATTGTCTCCAGACAGAACTCTCCCATCCCCTGTACCGCCTGAACATAGTGCTTCTCTCCTATTTTCGCAGTACGTTGCTTTCGCTCCTGTATCATATGCTCCAGTTCTTCACTGATATACTGCCCTTTCAGCTCTCTGCTCCCTGCCCCCGACGCTGCAACCACCTGATCCAGATCGGTAATGCAGACGGTACAACCCAGTGTTCTTGCAATACTCTCTGCTAAAATAGCTGCATTCGCCCCCAGTTCTCCCACCGGGGAATACTTTTTTAAAATAATCTTTCCTTCTCTGTCTGTAAAAATTTCAAGCGGATCGCCTTCCCTGATCCTCAGTGTCTTTCTGATTTCTTTTGGCACGACAACCCGTCCAAGATCGTCGATCCGCCTGACTATCCCTGTCGCTTTCACAAATATTTTCCTCCAATTCCATACCTCGGCATGAATCTTTCCACGCTTTTGCTATATATTAGTTTTGGAGTTAGTATGTGGAAATCATGGGGGATTATACAAGAATATTTCCCTTTTCTATATTCTCCCGGAGCAGTTGATTGATCACTTCATATAATCTCACTGATCCCTTCTGTGTCTTACTCTGTCTGCCGTATACCTGCTCTGCCGTCACTTGATGCTCTCGCCAGTCCGCACCACCATTACTGTTATTTAAAAGCAGAGGCTGAAGATTATCCATTGCATGTGCAAATTTTGATTCCGCACTTTCATACGCTTCAAACTCATCAAATAATGCAATCATCTCTTCTTTCTGTTCCGATGGAAGAAGTGAGAAGATTCTTTCCTTTGCAGTATCTTCTCTTGCTTTCTGCGTCTTCAGATTTTCAGCATCATACGCATAAGTATCACCTGCGTCAATCTCCACAATATCATGGATCAGGCACATCAGCATCACCCTTGCAATATCTATCTCTTCATTTGAATATTCTCTTAACAGATATGCCATGATTGCCATATGCCATGCATGCTCTGCATCATTTTCATTTCTTCCGTGTCCTGAAAGATGCGTCTGACGGAAAATATTTTTTTCCTTATCAATCTCCAGTACAAACTCTAACTGCTGCTTTAATCTTTCATCTGTCATGTTCGGTCTCCTCCATGTGCATTGATTTAATCTGACTTTTCTGATTTCTTCATTATATCACAAAAAGAAAAGTCTGCCAGATTTTCATCCGATCTTCCCAGGAAGCCGGAATATCAGTCTTCAGATAGGTGAGGATGTCCGCCGTTGTTGTATAATGCCCGGCATCCGTGTTTTGCCAAAGGTATTTCAATATGTGTAACAGTCTGCTCTTGGATTCTGCCATAGCGTCACTCCTGTTGTTTTTTGCGGAAGCCCTTATTTCTTTGAGCTTCTTTTCAGCTCGTATGTCCCGCCGACCGTGCCCTCGTCACCGATCAAGGTAAGGGGATTTCCGTCAACGGTAAATTCATATTCGGAATCCCGCACCGACTCGTTGGCGTAATCGATCATGAGCTTGTTGCCGTCGATGGTATAGGTGAAATCGTAGGATATGGAGGGCAGCTCCATTGTGCCGCTTCCGCTGCCGTCAAAGGAATAGGTGGTCGTTCCGTCGAACTCCCATGTGCCTGCAAGTGCGTCCGTGCCGCCGGAGCAGCCTTTTGCCAGCAGTATAATGCCAACGATGATTACCGCCAGTGCGGCGATCGCACCGCAAAGCACCATACGGCGCTGCGTCTGTTTTTTCTTCCTTTTTCTGATTCTCTCTCCCGTTCGATCTGACTCGTTCGGGAATCGTCCCGGCGGTTGCTGCCTGACGGGGCGGTTCGATTGATAATCCTGCATCATGTGGTTCTTCTCCAGTCCAAGCGAAAGGGCGATGACGGCAATGTCCGTCACCGCCCTTTGCTCAAAGGTTCGCAGCTGATTTATTCAGCGTTTTCTTTCTTCTTTTTGCTGTAAACGATGATGCCGATCACTGCACCGCCGCTGATAAACAGCAGTGCGATCCAAAGGATCATATTGCTGTTGTCACCGGTTTTCGGGCTTTCTGCGTCGGTGTTCGGGTTGGTTTGCGTAGGATCGGTCGGTTTTGTTGTGGAGCCGGTAGCCGGAATCTCAACTGCCGCCTTCTTGTAGCCGCAAACCTTGCACTCCTCATGCTTGGAGCCTTTTTGCGTTGCGGTCGCTTCCTTGTCAACAACCCACTTGAAGTCGTGTGCCGCCTTATCGGCCTTATCGCTGCAGGAACACTCATGCCAGTGGTTGTCGGCATCGTACTTCCAGTCGCTGCTGTAGCTGTGAGTATGCTCACCGCCGCCGGTTGCCGGGATAGTTTCGGCTGCCATCGTATAACCGCAGACGGTGCATTCCTTATGCTTTGAGCCGCTTGTGGTAGCTGTTGCCGGGGTGTCGATGATCCATTCACCGGCGGTATGCACCGCCTTGCTGTCCTCGATGATCACGCCGCAGCCGACAACGGTGCACTCTTTCCAGTGATCGGTATGATCGGACTTCCAGTCGGAAACGCTATGACCTGTTGCCGCAAGGATTACGCTTGTCTTGTCGGTAATTTCGGATGCACCGGTTGCATCCTCAAACCACTTGTCACAGCCGTCGCAGGTGTAATATGCTGTGTTGCCTTTCTCCGTGCAAGTAGGAGCCTTTGCGGGAACGAGGGTCAGATTGTGCGTATGCGGTACGGTCTTGTCATATCCGCAGGTGTCGCAGATGTTATCGCTGCCGTAATCGTGAGCCGCCTCGTCCTTCTTTTCGTGGCAGCGAGAGCATATTTTCCAATGATTGTCTGTGTCCTTGCTCCAATCGCTTGCCCATGCGTGCCCGAGCTGTGTACCGGCTGCCGTAAAGGTTTCTGTTGTGCTGATCTCTCCGCAGGAGCAGCTCTTGAAATATACTGCATCGTTGGTGCAGTCGGCAGCCGACTTGAGGGTTTCCGGCTTCTGAATTTCCTGATCGTAGGTATGGGTATGGGGAATTGCCTTGTATGTTACAATAACGGTTTTGTCTGCGTCCATCGTAACATTCAGGGTATTGGAATGTACGTCTGTTGCAACGCCGTTCACAGTAACAAGGTCGATTTCATAGCCGTCATCAGGGGTAAAGATAACCGTTTCGGTGGAGCCTTCGGTCAGTCCGGTTTTGCTTGCGGAAATCGTTCCGTGACCGCCGTTTACCTGTGTTGTGAGGCTATAGGTGGTGACCGGTGCGTTCTTGTAGGTCGCTTTCACGCTGACTTCACTGTCAGGCATTATGAAAGTAGTGGTTTCACTGTTCGCATCTTCAAGAGTAGTGTTGCCGCTTTCTACTACCCACTTATCAAACACCTTACCGTCAGGAGCCGCATTTGCGGTCAGAGTAATGGTTGTGCCTTGCGCCGCTTTACTGATTTCGCTTCCTGCACCGATTGTCGCTTTGCCGTCCGTTACGATGATGGAATACTCTTTACTCTCCCAGATTGCATAGAAGGTAGTATCCGAGCTTACTTCATAGGTCGTGCCGGAAATAACCGAACCGTCGGCACTGGTTGACCAACCCTTGAATTGCTTGCCTTCCGGTTCAGTAAAACCGCAGGAGGGCAGGGTGTAGCTGCCGGAAACGCCGGTGACATCTGCCATTGTGCCGCCGCCACCGTTGGCGTTGAATCTGACGGTATACTCGGCAGGCGCGGCTTTAGCTATCGTAATAGACAGCTCCTTCGTATTGCTGCCCGCGCTGTTGGTAGCCTTGACGGTAAATTTGGCGGTGCCGTCCGCAGTAGGCGTGCCGCTGATCTCGCCGGTATTCCCATCCAGCTTCAGACCGTCGGGCAGATTGCCGCTGCTGATGCTCCATGCGACAGGCTCGGTGCCGTCGGCGGTCAGGGTCTGGCTATACGCCTCGCCCACCTTGCCGTCCGGCAGTCTGTCCGTAGTGATGGTCACGTCAAAAATGCCGGGAGCAAACTGTGCCGTCAGCTTGGTTACATCTGCCGGAACGCTGCTGCCCGATGCGTAGAGCTTGCTGTCGCTGCCAAGCCACATAAAGTAGCTGCCGGTATCTCCGTCCGGCCGGATCAGACCATCGGATGCAGGCGCAGTAAAGCTCTCACCGTTTTTTACGATAATCTGGATGGCCTCGGAGCTGCCGCCCAATTTGCCACCGCCAAGGTCAAGGGTAATGGCTTTCAGTCCGTAAGCGCCCAAGGTGTTCGCGTTCAGGACTTCCAGGACGGGACGGAAACCAAGGTGCGATTTGGCACCCGAAGATTCGTAGAAACTCCAGTTGCGGGCCGAGCTATACCCACGGTTCGCACGACCCTGCGCGTAATTGTGCGCAGTATCCTGCCCCCACGAATATATTTTGCTCCAGTTTTTGATATATCCGTCGTATTTGTCCAGTATTTTGTCCCATTCGTTGCTTTGTGGGTTGCCGCGTACAGAATCGCCAGAGCCTCTATAAGAACGTCCTGCTGACGGCACGCGCATCGTATATTCCACGCTGTCGGCAGTGTAGTTTTTTCCAAAAATCAGACCTGCGGCATTCAGATTCTCCCAGCTTATCGTATGCGTTACGGCGAAGTCCGCTACAAACAGGCTGTGTGGATATTTGTGCTTCTCTGCATACTCATCGGTGGTTGCCATCTCCGACGTGAGCGCGTAGGCGTCCACTGTCCCGGCGTAGGTAAAGGGAACATAGTGCAGCGACGCATCCGGCAGGCTGCCGCTCGCCGTGCCGGGAATACCCGCACCGGAGAGGTCAAAGTAATATGTGCCGCCGGGAACGAGGGCGAACTGCTCTATGGAATCAAACTGCGCCGTCAGCTTGTTCACGTTTGCCGGGACGCTGTCACCCGGTGCGTAGAGTGCACCGTCGCTGCCAAGCCACATAAAGTAACTGCCCGTATTTTCGTCCGGGCGGTTCAGACCGCCGGATGCGGGAGCGGTAAATGCGCTGCCGTTTTTCACAATGATTTGAATATCCTCGGAGCTGCCGCCCAATTTGCCGCCGCCAAGGTCAAGGGTAACGACCTTCAGCCCGCCAGGGCCCAGTGTGTCAGGGTTCAGGACTTCAAGGACGGGGCGGAAACCGACGTCCGGATAGGAGTTCGTAGCAGTGGTGGAGCTCCAGTAGCGGGCCGAAGTGTACCCGCGAATCGCACGGAGCGACGCGTCGACAGAAACAGTATCCTGTCCCCACGAATACATTTCATTCCAGTTTTGGATATATCCGCTGTCCTTATTCAGCATCGTGTCCCATTCGTTGCTTTGGGGCACGCCGCGTTCGGAATTGCCCGAACCTGTATAGTTACTTCCCACAGACGGTGCGCGCAGGGTATAGTCCACGCCGCCGCTGGCATAATTTTTGCCGAAAATCAGACCTTCGTCATTCAGGCCACCCCAGCTAATCGTATGCGTTACGGCATAGTCCGCCACAAACAGGCTGTGGGCGTATTTGTTCTGCTGTGCATACTCCTCGGTGGTCACCATCGCAGACGTGAGCTTGTAGGCTTCTATTGTTCCCGCATAGGTAAAGGGAACATAGTGCAGCGACGTATCCGGCAAAGAAACTGCGCCGTCTTCGTTCCCGGTGTTCACCGTGCCGGGAATACCCATTGCCGATAGGTCAAAGTAATAGGTGCCGCCGGGCTTGAGGGAAAACTGTTCTGATAAAGCAAACTGCGCCGTGAGCTTGGTAACGTCCGCCGGAACGTTGTCGCCGGGGGCGTAGAGCTTACCGTTGCTTCCGAGCCACATAAAGTAGCTGCCTGTATTTCCGTCCGGGCGGGTCAAACCGCCGGACGCAGGCGCGGTAAACTCGCTGCCGGTTTTCACAATGATTTGAATATCCTCGGAGCTATTCCCCAATTTGCCGCCGCCAAGGTCAAGGGTAACGACCTTCAGTCCGTCAGAGCCCAGTGTGTCAGGTTTCGGGACTTCAAGGACGGGGCGGAAACCGACGATCGGATAGGAGTACGAAGCATAGCTGAAGTTCCAGAAGCGGGCCGAAATGTACCCGCGAACCGCACGGTCCGACGCGTCGACAGAAACAGTATCCTGTCCCCACGAATACATTCCATTCCAGTTTTGGATATATCCGCTGTTCTTGTTCAGCATCGTGTCCCATTCGTTGCTTTGGGGCACGCCGCGTTGGGACTCATCCGAGCCTGTATAGTCACTTCCCACAGACGGTGCGCGCAGGGTATAGTCCACGCCGCCGGCGACATAGTCCTTGCCGAAAATCAGACTTTTCGTATTTAAGTCATCCCAGCTTACCGTATGCGTTACGGCATGGTCCGCTATAAACAGGCTGTGGTCGTATTTATACTGCTGTGCATACTCCTCGGTGGTTGCCATCGCAGATGTGAGCTTGTAGGCGTTCACTGCCCCTGCATAGGTAAAGGGAACATAGTGCATTGATTTGTCCGGTAAATCATCGTTTATTGTGCCTGGAATGTTCTCACCGGAGAGGTCAAAGTAATAAGTGCCGCCAGGAGTGAGGGCAAACTGCTCGGTGGCTGCCTCCTCCACCGTCAACGCTACCGTCTGAAATCGGCTGGCGTAGTCAGTCTGGTAATCACCGTTACACTGCTCGGAAAACACATGGAGTTTATAATTTCCACTGGCAAGGTCATGCGGCAGTGTAAAGCTGAGCTGCCTGTCTGTGGCAGTGGGCTTCATAATCCTTCCATAATAGGTCGCACCGCTTTCACCCTCGATAATCGCAGAAATATATTCATTTAACCCCGTTCTCGGCCCGGAAAAATTCAGCGTAACCGTGCCGCCGGGTTTTCCTGCTGCGGTAGTTTCCGTTACCCTAAAAGTACGGGTATCGTCCAAAAGTGTCAATTTCCATTCGTCCCCGCTGTATTCCGGGATTTTGAACATTCCGTCAGCAGTACCTTTGCCGCCAACGGCTGCAGAAACGAGGAGGACAGAGTCCGGCTTCAGGTTGAAGGCAGGGCGGGCGGCGTTGGTTTGGCCTACCCATTCACCGATCACAGCGCCCTTTTCATTGACCGTCCCCGCAGAATCAGGGTTCATTCTTCCAGGAGAACGGAGCCACCATACGCCCGCACTATCGCCATAATTGGCGATACGCGCATTGTCATCGGTAAATCCGTAGGCTGCATTTTCCGCTTCCTCTGCCGAGAGGAAAAACACCTTGTCCCCATCCAGGATGTTGTCAGAAGCGTCATAGTACATACCGTATAGAGCATCACTTTTGCTGGTTGCCAAAACAGCTTTTTGCTCCGTAGTGCTGAAATTTCTGGTGTAAAAGTCATTACACCAGTCCTTCCCACGGCTGCCCTTCCAGTCGTTGGTATATGGGGTCGTATAGTCAAATTCTACGCCACCAAACTCCCCTGTCCCAAGCAGCGCCTCGGAGAGGAGGAAAAATCCGTCCCCCTCCCGGGCATTGGCCATATTGGTTTTTGTATCCAGCACACGCCATTTAACGGTGCTGTTATTCCATGTGCCAAAATAAATATAGTCATAGCTGCTGTTTGTGCTGTCATAACTGCTGATCCCACTTGTACCGAGCTGTATGGCCTTTGCGCCGCCATTGTTGGCAAAGGCGGTCGTCGGCAAAAGACCAAGCGCCATGCAGCACAGCAGCAGAACGCTGATGATTCGTTTCTTCATTGACTTTTCTCCTCCTGTTCGTGTCGGGTCGGCTTGTCCGCCCCGTCTTATGGTATCATATATGTCGTTTGCTCCTTCCGGTTGTCTGGAAGTGCAATAAATACCCTTCTATTTATCAGGTACAAAAAAATGAAAAAACTCTCACCCCGAACATAATATTTTTTAGAAAAATACAACCAGAAATTTGACCAAAATTTTAGCAATTTTTACCAAAATTAAGAGCCGCCCAAAGGCAGCTCTCAGAAAATGTAAATATTCAGTCAGGAGAGAACACCAAAGGCGAACTTTCCTATAAAGAAATAAAAAGTTCGCCTGCGAACTCTTTGCACGCGAGCGGTGTTGCAAAGCAAAACACTAACAGCAGCTATCCGTTTTTAATCTTTTCTGCAGATACGAAAGGCTCTGTAAATATTCCTCATCCGAATGAAGATGCTCGATGATCATCGGCATGTCTGGATTTTCTGCTGTTGCAAGCTGTGCATATTTCTCCAGAGGTAACGTTCCTTCCCCACAGGCGCACTCCCTCAGCTGGAAGGTAAATTCATTCAATAAAAGAACATCCTTAATGTGGCAGCTTAATATCCTTCCCTTCAGCTTCGAAAAGCATTCTTCCATAAATTCTTCTGCGAAGAAATATCGCTGTGGACAATTTACCATATTAATAAGATCCATATGCACACCAAAGGCCTCTCTGTCTACATCCCCGATCAGGCGGAGATATTCATCGGGACCTGTCGGAATCATCCAGGGCATCGGCTCAATACTGAATTTCGTATTCACAGGATTTGCTTCATCAATAATGTGCTGTATGGAATCAACTGCCATTTTCCACGTCTCTTTGGAAAAATTCCCGGGATATCCACCATCCCAGATCGGTCCATGCGGTGTACCAACGATATTCACACAGCATTTTGCACCAATCTTATCCGCCATTTTCAGCTGATTGATCGAGTAAGCAACTGCCTCTTCCCGTTCCCTGTTATCCACAGCAAGAACATTTTTCCAAATGCCGACCTCGGCAATGATTAACCCTTCCTGTTCCGCAGCCTTCCGATAAGCATCAATGGTCTCCGGGGAAGCTTCACAGTTCACCGGAAACACAACGGATCCGCATCCGAGTTCTCTGTGCTTCTTTGCCCACTGCTGCGGGGTTTCATGTGCCAAAGGAACAGACAATCCTATTTTCATAACGCTTCCTCCATCTTTTTGTAAGAATTTATTATAGCTATTCAGTATCTTGATAGCTACAATTTATTCTAAGCTCTTAAACTCATCAGAAATGACGATAATGAATCACCGAAGGATCAATTTCTTTTAAGGACTTTGCTCCGGTTCTTGCCATGACACTCATCAGTTCCCGATTCATTTCATTCATGCGATTGGTAACACCCGCTGCACCATCCTTTAAGGGACCCATCAGCTCGCGACCAACACACACTGCATCTGCGCCCAATGCCAGTGCCTTAAAGACATCCATGCCACTCTCAATCCCACAGTCTACGAAAACAGGGATCTGTCCATCTACTGCTTTTACAATTTCAGGCAGAATCATCAGCGGAGGTACGGCATACTGCATAATTCCATGGTGATGGGAAACAAGAATTCCCGATACACCAGCCTTCACACATTTCTCAGCATCCTTCGCACTCAGCACGCCCTTTACAATAAATGGTACAGATGATGCTTTCACATAATTTTCCAGATCCGAAGCTGTCTTTGCATGCATCGGCAGACCACATACCACATCATATTCCCCATTTCCGGCAAAGCAGTGGTCAATATCCATACCGACAGCAAATGCCCCATGTTCGGCAGCATGTCGGATCTTATGATAAATCACTTCATCATCTTTGTGCGGTTTGATGATTTTCACGGTTCTGGCTCCGGTTGCAAGGATCTGCTCCAGTTCCTCATCTTCACCCATGCCAACCCAGTGCACCGCCCCTGCATCCCTTGCACCCTTTCCAAACTCTGCCATGGCATTGTCACAAATATCATGCAGATGGGAAAGTGCTGCTGTCATAATCGGGGTTTCAAATGTCTCTCCATATAATTCCATCTTCGTAGAAGGAAGATCGGAATCCCAATACCGGGTTTCTAACAATATGGAGTCAAAATAATCTCTGGTAATCTGATTGGAATCACTTTTGCTGCTCATACATCTTCATCTCCTCTTTCGCCTTTTCCAGAACTGCAATCAGCTTATCACACCATGCATCAAATTCCGGATCTTCCACCTGACATTCCGGATGGGAAAGAACATAATCCACGGTATTCCGGATTCCCTGCTCCATACGGACATTCATGCACAGACCGGGTACTGCATTTTTCAGCTTCTTATTATCAAATACTACGGTATTCGCCTTATCACCAGTCAAGGCTCCTTCAAAATCATACGGGCCTGCTGCATCAAGATATGCAGATGAAACATAGTAAGGCTTGTATTCAACATGCAATGCATCCGCTACAGTCTGGTAAATCTGGTTCCAGGTCACAGACTGATCGCTTGTAATCTGGAATGCTTCGCCGATCGCCATTGGATTTCCCATTAGACCCGTAAATCCCTTTGCAAAATCAGAATTGTGGGTAACGGTCCAGAGGGAGGTTCCATCCCCATGAACGATCACCGGTTTTCCCTCCAGCATTCTCTTTAAAACCTGAAAACTTCCTTTATCTCCATGAACTCCAATAGGAACATTTCTCTCATCGTATGTATGGCTCGGACGGATAATCGTAACCGGGAATCCATTTTCACGATACATTTTCATTAAAAACTCTTCACAGGCAATCTTATTTCTGGAATATTCCCAATGAGGATTGGAAAGCGTTGTTCCTTCTGTAATATGGTAGTCCATAACCGGCTTATGATAAGCAGACGCAGAACTGATGTACATATACTGCTTCGTCTTTCCGGCAAACAACCGGTAATCCCGTTCCACCTGCTCCGGAACAAATCCGATAAAATCGCATACCACATCAAAATCCATTCCGGCTATCTTCTCCGCCACTTCCTGTTCCTTGCTGATATCGGCAATAATCTGCTTTGCCTGTCCATCCAATACGTTCTTACGGCTTCCTCTATTAAGAAGATATAACTCCCAGCCTTGTTCTACCAAAAGTCTGGAAATCGCCATACTGATCGTTCCTGTTCCTCCAATAAAAAGTGCTCTCATGCCATTACCTCCTTGTCTTTGTGCTTATTTACCAGTTAATATCCGCCTGGCGGGCTCTTAAACTTGTTACCTTACCATCTTCTACAATAATCTGGTATCCATAGGTAGAATATTCATCCGGTCCATAGACATAGTAATAGGTGGATTTTCCGGATTCCGAGCTATCGTAATTGTAGTCAGCAATTGCGGCAAGAACTTCTTCCTCGCTGCTTCCAAAGGTAATGCCTCCCGGAAATACCATGGAGGAGTTGCTATTGGCTCCGAAATCATGTTCATCCAGTTCAATAATAAAACAATTTTCCAATACGGTCGCATATGGAGCAAAGTTCTTGACCGATACACGGATTCTCTGCTTATCCTTCATCAGCTCTGCCCTACCGGTGTCTCCGGCACCGATTACCATATCGCTGTTCTCTTCCTGTATTTCGAATCCGTTATCTGTAAATTCCTGAATCGGACAGGGAAACTGATAAAGTGCACCATCATACTCTAAAATATTGGAATAATAATCATCTCCAAGCTGTGTTGGTGCCTTATATTCGCTGATCAGTTCCGGAACCTCTTCGCTCACCGAATTATCAAGACCTTCAAGCTCTATCATGTTCATCAGTTCAAGCTTTTCCATCACTCCGGAATCTTTATAAACATACAGGGTTACCTCACTGTAATAATCCGTTTCATAGGACATTTTATAATAAAGTTCCCCATCATACTCATCGGTAGGCTCCCCATAAGCCTTCAGGATATCTTCTCTTGCAGACTCCCCAAATGTAATTCCCTTCGAAAGTTCTATCTTCCAGTCACAGTTCCGCATCTGATAACCGTCCAGATCCAGTCCGCAGATCTGACCTTCCTCCGGTGCTATGGCATTTAAAGATAAATTTGCAATAGAAGTATAAATCGTAACACCGTCCTTCTGCCATGGTTCCGCATAAAGATATTCGTTCGCATATAACACTTCTGTCCGGTCACCGAGATATTCCCAGCCCAATGCCTCAAAATCATCAAACCACATCGGGAACTTATATACCTGTCCATCCATCGCAATCTGGAAATCATACAGATTATCGGACAGCTCTTCCGGCATTTCTACGGATGTCTTTTCACTCTGATCCTTTCCGGCAATTACCGTTTCCTCTGCATCTTCGTTTCCGGTCTCTTCTGACTCTTCCGATTCCAGAATTTCCTCTTCCTCCGGAAGCTGTGCTTCCACGGCCCAGTCCTGTGACTGCTCCGGTTCATAATCCTGCATCATTTTCATTGCTACACCATAAGCACTGCATCCACAGAGATTTAATGAAAGTCCTGCTGCCAGCAACGCTGCTACTGCCTTTTTCTTCATTTTACTTTTCTCCCTATAAAAATTTATTTGTATTTCCGCTCCCTGATTGCAAGAACCGTAATAAAAATCACATCCATTGTAAAAAAGAACTGCATAATCGCAGAGATCACAAGCAACGCTTTACTGTGAAATCCACCTTTATAGGACCGGACAATGTAAGCCACTGAAAATGGTGCAGCCGCAAGCAGAATAAGCCAGCCATATATCCCAAGTATCAATGCCATCACAGGACCGACGAACACCATAATTACAATCGGCGTAACCATTAACAGCAGGCAGAGAACAATCAGAAGTCCTCCAACCAGATAAAAGGGAATCAGCGCATACTTGATAATCATGGAACATACCAGTAACTGCTTCCTCTCAATCTTACTCTTTGCTGCCAGAACCACAATTAAGTTTACGATTCCTAAAATAACCGGTAACCAGAATAGCCAGGATGTAACTTTATCTGCCGCGTCTGAGTCCGACATTATCAAAAATGCCACCGGTCCCAGATATGCTGACAATGCATATAAAATTGCCAACAGATAAATCACAGGAAACTTCTTTTTTTCCTCCATCTTTACCTCCACTCAAAGGTAACCATACCTATGATATAAATTGCCAGAATACATACCGGCACGACAACACCGAAGATTGGTTTCATCCATGGCTTAATCTTTAATCCCTTACCCTTATTTGCCTCTGCCATAAGGTTATCAAATCCCCATCCGAAACGCTTACTGGTACAGAACAATGCAATAATCATGGCTCCCAGTGGAAGAATATTGTTACTTACCAGAAAATCCCAGAAATCCAGCCAGGTTGACGATGGTGTAAACGGATGAAAGTCCAATACACTGAATCCGAGTGCGGTTGTAAGAGAAATCAGGAAGATCACGACTCCGCATATAAGACATCCTTTCTTTCTGGTCCATCCGGTCATCTCCCGCACACAGGCAAGAATGTTTTCACATACCGTAAGCTCTGTGGAGAACGCTGCAAAAACCATAAACATAAAGAATAAGCTTCCCCAGACTCTTCCTCCCGGAATATTCCGGAATACCGTCGCCATGGTATCAAACAATAATGCGGGCCCTGCCGTTACCTCCAGCCCATACGCATAGCAGGAAGGGAAAATAATAAGACCTGCCACAATCGCCACAAACGTATCCAGTGCAATCACATGCACGCTTTCTCCCAAAAGGCTGCGGTCATCTCCCAGATAACTTCCGAAGATCGCCATACCACCCATTCCAACAGACAATGTAAAAAATGCCTGATTCATTGCTGCCACCAAAATCCTGGGCGTAATATCTGAAAAGTCCGGTACCAGATAAAATTTATATCCCTGTAATGCACCTTCATAGGTGCTGCTCTTGATTGCAAGCACTACCATAAGAATAATCAGAAGACACATCATATATTTCGTTACACGTTCCAGACCTCCCTGTAAATCAAAGGTCAGAATCACAAACCCGACGATAACCGCAACAGCAAGAAATCCAACATTGATCTGTGGATTGGAAATCATCTTTGCAAAACCCAGATCTGCAACATCTCCTGTTACAAACTTGACAAAATAATAAATCAGCCAGCCGGTTACAACCGTATAAAATGCCATGAGACATACATTCCCCAGCAATGCCACATAGCCGTGCAGATGCCACTTCTGTCCCTTTTTTTCGAGCTTATGATACATTCTCACTGGACTTGCCTGCGCTGCCCGTCCCATTGCAAACTCCATCGTCATCGCCGGCATTCCAAGAACAATCAGACAGAGAATATACAGTAAGACAAATGCTCCTCCTCCGTTTGTTCCAACCATCCATGGAAATTTCCACACATTTCCACAGCCTATCGCACAGCCGGCACTCAGCAGGATAAATCCTAATCTGCTGCCTAATCGTTCTCTTTCCATACCCCTGTATTCCCCTTCCATATATATTGGTGTCTGCTTCGCAGGATATTTGTTCGCTGATAGATGCCTGAAAAACAAATGTCTGCTTCGCAGCCGCTTGTTTTTCTTTGGCATCTATCATATGATACCATATTCCTTATATTGAAGTACAGAAAAACATCCATCACACTTCCATGTAACGGATGTTTCTAAAAATCAATTAATATTTTTATAGCACTCCCCTGATGCTGATCTCCCCGGAATTCAGCCGTTCTGTGCTGCCGTCCTCGTATTGTACAATCAGTGCACAGGTATCATCCACCTCTAAAGCAAATGCTTTTCTGCTTCCGGACGGAGCGAGCACGGTGATTTCCTTCCCCACAACAAGGCTTCGTTCCTGATACTTCTTCACATAATCCTTTTTGTCAAATTCCGCATAATAATTCATGAAATGATTTAAAAACCCTGCCACAAGAAGATTCTTTCCATCCTCCTTCTTCCGGTCAAAGATGGCTCCGGCAATATCTTTAATTTCCCCGGAAAATCCATCCTCAGGAAGATAGACATTAAATCCGATGCCGACCACCACATATTCCACGCTTCCGTTTTCCATACTGATGGAAGCCTCAGTCAGAATCCCACTGACCTTCCTGCCGTCAATATAAATGTCATTCACCCATTTGATTCCGGGTGTCTGACCGGAAACCTCTTCTATCGTTTCACATGCTGCCACAGCTGCCATGGAAGTAAGATTTGTCAGTTCATTCGTTGCAATTTCCTTCGGACGGAGCAGAATACTTAAATAAATCCCGGTATCCACGGGAGAATAAAAGCTTCGTCCACGTCTTCCCCTTCCTTCGGTCTGCCCGTTTGCAATAATCACATAACCTTCCGGTATTTCTTCATTTGCCTTCTCCCGGAGCATGGTATTCGTAGAACTGACTTCTGGAAGAACCTGAATGGTAAGCTGCCGGTTCTGCGGATCCAGATATTTCTCAATTCCCTGTACTGAAAGAATATCCGTATTCATTGAAAGCCGGTATCCTTTGTTCGGCACAGCATCAATCACGTATCCATCACTGCGCAGTGCATTGACCGCTTTCCATACTGCCGCACGGGACACCGACAACTGTACTGCAATCTCTTCCCCCGAAAAATAAATGCCTTTATTTGCCTCAAACAGTGCAAGAATATTTTCCTTCGTGCTCAATTGCGCAACCCCTTTCTTTATATCCAATGAATATTCTCCTCTTTATACTGGTCACGAGGCTCCGGTTCCTCCGCCGGATGACCGATATAAACAATATTTAACGGAATCTGTTTATTCGTAAGTCCCAGAATATCCGCTATTCTCTTCTCAGCATGCTTCTGTGGATGAACGCCGCACCACAGCGAACCAAGTCCCAGTTCTGTCGCTGCAAGCAGAATATTTTCTGTTGCAGCACTGCAGTCCTGAATCCAGTAGGAAGCGTACTGCATCGGAAGTGCCTTTGACAAATTTCCACATACCACAATGGCAGCGGGGGCTGTAATCTTTGAAAACTTCGCAGCTTCACGAAGCTTCTTCAGCACTTCCGGATCCGTCACCACATAAAAATCCCATGGTGTTCTGTTGCAGGCACTCGGCCCGGACATTGCTGCATGCAAAAGCTCATCAAGCTGTTCTTTCGAAACCGCATCTTCGGTATATTTGCGGATACTTCTTCTTTTCTGTAAAGCTTCTCTTACTTCCATAATAGCTACCTCATTTCGGACAACTGTCTTTTTTGAAATAAATACCCATAATTATTCAGAATCATTACAGATATTAGATTAATCTAATAATAAAACAATCGCAATACGAATTACAATACAGGAAGTCTTTTTGAGGACAAGGTTTTTTCATAAATTTACGTTATGATGTAGTTGCCATTTTTAAAAATCTTAACTATAATCTCAATAGTTAAAAACTGTTGAGGAAAATATTATGATTAAATTAATTGCCACTGATATTGATGGTACTCTTGTGAAGGATGGTACCCTGCAGATTGATGCAGAATATATGACTGTCATTGATAAATTAATCCGGAAAGGCATCCATGTCGTTGTCTGCTCCGGGCGTCAGTTTGTCAGTGAAAAGAAGCTGTTTTCCCCGATTCGGGATGAACTGCTCTATATTACAGATGGGGGAACTGTTGTCAGAACTCCGAACGAAATCCTGCAGGTTTCTACGATGCCGGAGGAGGTCTGGAAGGGAATGTGCCGGATGGTTCATGAAAATCTGCCGGATTGTGACAGCTATATCTCCACACCGGATATGGGTTATGCCGAAAATGAAAACAGCCAGATGTTCCGCTGGCTGAGAGATTCCTATGGTTATGATATCTGTGCGGTTAAGGATCTGATCGCCTGCTCTCCGGCAGATGTGATCAAATTTACCGTTTATCACCCTTCTGCCTGTGAGGAAAAGTGTGCTCCTGTTTTCACGCCGGCGTGGAAGGATCAGGCGCTTCTTGCCTGCTCCGGAAGGGAATGGATAGACTGCAATCCACTTGGTGTCAGTAAATGGACCGCTCTGTCTTATTTGCAGAACTATCTGGGTATTCTCCCGGAAGAAACCTGTACGTTCGGAGATAATCTGAACGATATAGAGATGCTGGAAAAAGCGGGCTTAAGCTTTGCTGTTTCCAACAGCCGTGAAGAGGTGTGTAATGCCGCCAGAGAACTCTGCCCTCCCTACTGGGAGAACGGAGTCCTGCAGGTATTAAAGCGGTTTCTGTAAGACCCTACAGCTGCTTTTCCATGTAAACACAGACAAATCGCGGATCCCGTACTTCTCTTACCGGATCTGACGGCTTTTTTAATTCCAACGTATCGGGATTCATATCTTCTCTGGTGATATAACCGAGCTTGTGATAGAATCCTTCTGCCTCTTTGCGGCTGGTAATCACGATATGGGAATACCCAAGCTCCCGGATCCAGTCTTCGGCTGCGAGGATTCCCGCTGCCCCGGCACCAAGTCCCCTTGCTGTGGAGATAGTCGCCACCCTCTCAATCTTTGCAAGGTTTCTTTCCGGGAGCAGATGAATCCGGTTCGTACTCAACGGCTTCCCGTGATCATCTGTCACCAGAATATATTTTCCGTCCGGCGTATCGTCCGCAAATTCTCCCTCCAGGCTTAAATCAAAGCCTAACACCATAGCCTGCGTCCGGACATAATAAACACCTGCCCGCTGCCATTCTTCCTTTACTCTGATCGTTTTCATCTAGCCCTCCCACCGGATCACGGTTGATTCCACTTTATTGACCGCCAGATCGATAATTGTCGTAATAACACCAACTGTCACAATGCCGGCAAGCACACACCTGTAATCTGCAAAGCTTTTGTATTTCTCAATAAAATATCCGATACCAAGGTTAATTCCCAGCATTTCTGCACCGGACAAGCACATGAAAGCACCTCGCAGGCTCTTCGATATACTCTTGATAATTCCAGGAAGGCAGTATGGGAAAATCACCTTAACCAGCATACCTGCCGTTCCAACTCCCATGGTTCTGGCTGCTTCAATGACAGCCTTGTCAATCTGTGCGACCCTTGCCACCATTCCCTGAAAGGTCGGCCAGAACACGGCAAAGAAGATTACGGCAATCGCGGCCTGACGGAAGGTGGAAAAAATCATAATCAGATATGCTGAAAACATCAACGGCGGAATCAGTGTAATCACATTGGATAAGGGAAGCAGCACTTCTCTTACTCTCGGAATCCAGCCTGCAAGAAGTCCTAAAATTGTGCCGGATACAACTGCCAGAAGGAAGCCCCAGAACAGAAGCTGCAGGGAACCAAGTACGTCCGCACCGATTTCCGCAGGCTTTTCCACGAATACATGGAACAGACCCTCCGGTGAAGGAATCAGCAGATCATTATGTATGAGTCCCAGCTTATAGGAAAGCTCCCAAAGGATAAAAAAAGTAAATAATACAACGGCAATATCCGATGCGCTTTTTTTCGCGGTCAGATGAATACGAATCACATAAATAAGGTAAGCCGTAGTCAATACGGTAATATATGCTGTACTGTCATAATATGCTTTATGTGCGGTAAAATAAGGGAAAAACAGGGTGAGCAGTACATTCACAATATAAAGCAGCGTTGCAGCTGCAAATTCCAGATAATAGCTCTTTGGCAGTAATAATTTTTTCATAATGCTACCCCCGCATCAATATTGTCCTGTACCTGCTCGTAAAAGCTGGCAATCAGCTTCCGGTGAAGCTTTTCATAGCCCTGCGTTCCAATCAGGTCATCACGTTTTCTCGGATGAGGAAGCTCTACCTGAAGAATGCTGCGGATTTTTCCCGGTTCCATTACCACGATCCGGTCTGCAAGCAGAATGGCCTCATCAATATCATGTGTCACAAAAACCACTGTTTTCTTATGTGTTGTGCAAAGAGAAGATACCAGCTCCTGTAGCTCTAAACGAAGCTTCGGATCAATCGCACCAAAGGGTTCATCTAAGAGCAGCACGTCGGATTCAAGTGCCAGTGCACGCGCAACTGCAACTCTCTGCTTCATTCCACCGCTTAACTGGCTCGGATATTTATCCCTGGCCGCTGCAAGTCCTACACTGCGAAGATATTCTTCAGCTTTCTCTTCCCGTTCCTTCTTCGAATACTTCTTTCCGCTCTGCTTAATGCCAAACAGGATATTTCCCTTTGCGGTCAGCCACGGAAAAAGCGAATACTGCTGGAAAACAACCGCACGATCCGGTCCCGGTCCCGCAATCGGCTTTCCATCCAACAGAATCTTGCCGGACTTTGCCTTATTCAAACCGTTCAGGAGTCCTAAAAGAGTGGACTTGCCACATCCTGAGGAGCCTAGGATACAGATGAATTCGCCCTCTTTGATTGAAAGATTGATATGATCGAGAGCTGCAAAGGAGCTCTTCTTATCCACATAATCAAAGCAGACATCCTTCACCTCTATTTTGTTCTGAGTATGTACGGTTTCTTCCTGTATGCTCATTTTCCTGAACTCCTTTATCCTGCTCATTTTGTCTTCATTCTAATTACAAATCGTAACTATCCATAAACCGGTTCTGATAAGTATTTCTCTCCGCTGTCCGGGATAATAATCACAATCCGCTTTCCTCTGTTTTCCGGACGCTTTGCCAAAACCTCTGCTGCATAGAGCGCTGCACCGGATGAGATTCCTGCCAGAATCGCATCTTCTCTCGCAAGAAGACGGGCGGCATCATAAGCCTGCTGTGTGGTAACCGGAATGACTTCATCATAAATGTCAATATCCAATGTCCGCGGCACAAATCCGGCTCCGATTCCCTGTAACTTATGCGATCCGGCCCTTCCTTCGGACAACACCGGCGAATCCTTCGGCTCGACGGCAACCACCTGAATATCAGGGTTTTGTTCCTTCAGATAACGCCCTGCACCGGAAAGTGTTCCACCGGTTCCGACACCGGCAACCAGAATATCCACATCCCCGTCGGTATCCTTCCAGATTTCCGGGCCGGTTGTTTTATAGTGTGCAAGAGGGTTGGCATCATTGGTGAACTGCCCCGGAATAAAGCTATGGGGAATTTCCTCTGCAAGCTCGTTGGCCTTTGCAATGGCTCCCTTCATTCCAAGCTTTCCATCAGTCAGAACAAGCTCTGCTCCGTATGCCTTCAGAATGTTTCTCCGCTCAATGCTCATGGTATCCGGCATCACAATGATCGTCCGGATTCCCTTTTCTGCGGCTACTGCGGCAAGTCCGATTCCGGTATTGCCACTGGTCGGTTCAATAATGACGGAATCTCTTTTCAAAAGTCCTTTTTCCTGTGCATCCAGCAGCATGTAAAGCGCTACCCGGTCCTTCACGCTGCCCGCCGGATTAAAATATTCAAGCTTTGCCAAAAGCTCTGCGTCCAGTTTCTTTTCCTTCTGATATCCATTCAGCCGCACAAGCGGTGTATTGCCGATTAAATCGGAAGCCTGTTCAAATACCTTCATAGCCTGTTCCTCTTTTTCCGTTTTTATTAGTCTCTGAGTTTTGATTCGATCGGATTGATGGAAGCATCTGTGGAAAGGGTACGCTCCATCGGGTTCCGGTCTGCCCAGTTTTGGGAATTCCATTTTGTCGTGGAAATCACGGACTGATAATCCTCTACGCTCTCACCTTCGGGATGCTTCTTAAATACATTTTCAGGATCCTTCGATAATGCTTTTCTTGATCCATCTGCTGCCCACAGCTTCTCATAAGGAACCTGGGAAGCGATACGCTTCGGATAGCTGGCAAAAATTCCCTTTGTGTCATTCTTCGGAAATTCAAAGAAGGTATACTTCTTAAATACCGGAAGACTGAACAGATCCTCCACATATCCCCAAAGATTCTTATATTCCGTGATTCTCTTTTTCATCGGTCCGATGTTATGATAATAGCTTGTCTCCCAACGGACGAGTGTCACATAAAGCCGGACATCCGAATCGGTAATATAATCGCCAAACAGGAAACGGTTCTCTGCAAGTCTCTGATCCAGCTTTTCCACGGAATCAAAGAAATCCTGATATGCCTCATCATAGGCTTCCCATGACTGGCAGAAAGCCATCCGGTAGTGTCCGTTGTTTACGGTCGGGAAAAGCCAGTCATTAAATTCATCAATCTCCCTGCGGTACTTCACCGGATAAAGATCCGGCGCATCGACCGGCTGGAATTTCCGGAACTGTACCTCAATATAATTGGTCAGTCTGTGGTAGTCGTTATTTACTGCCTTCTTTTCTTTGACATCCACAAAGGTAGGGGTAGTTGCTCTTCCTGTAAATTCCGGATTGGCATTCTTATAAAACTCACTTAAGAAATGTGCTCCGCAGATCGGATCCCTGAAATCCTTCTGATCTGCAAATCCATGTCCGTAAATATTGGATTGACCGGAATGAGAGGTTGCCACATCACCGATCACATCGGTAAGTCCCAGAATATCACGTACAATCACGGGACGGTTTGACCAGTGGCATCCATGCGCCCAGTAAATTGCATAACGATTGGCTTCTGCCTTGAGGTCATTTACTCCTTCTCCAAATGGCTGGATAAAGGCATTCGGCTGACGGATAAAAGCGCCCCGGTCATCGATCTCGGATCTGGTTTCCTGTGGTCTTGGCGGTACTCCCGCCTCCTTCGCAAACTGTTCTGCAAGCTCATCGGTGTATACTGCCTGTTCTTCTGTTCTGAATAATCCACATGCATTTGCCATGATTATGCCTCCTCATCATATAAGTCACTTGAAAGATATTTGTTTCCGTTATCCGGAAAAAGCACCACGATGTTCTTTCCCTTGTTTTCCGGTCTTTTGGCAAGCTCTACTGCTGCCCAGAGCGCAGCGCCAGAAGAAATTCCAATCAGCAGGCCTTCCTTTTTCGGACAAAGCCTTGTGTAGCGGTACGCATCCTCATCGGAGCAGAGCAGGATTTCTTTATAAAGGCTGAGGTCAGTAATCGGACAGATTGCCCCACCACCGATTCCCTGAATCTTATGCGGTCCCGGCTGTCCTCCGTTCAAAACAGGACAGCCTTTGGGTTCCACCCCATAAATTTCAATTTCCGGATTCCGGCTTTTTAAGAATCTTCCGATTCCACCGCTTGTACCACCGGTTCCGACCGTTGCTACGAACAGATCTACCTTTCCATCCATGTCCTTCCATATTTCCGGTCCGGTATGTAAAATATGAGCTTCCGGATGATGTGGGTTTTCGCCCTGTGCAGGACGAAAAGCACCCTCCTCTTCTTCCATTTCCTTAGCTCTTCCTCCGGCCCGGCCAAATCCTTCGTTCTTTGGTGTCAGCTCCACCTCTGCTCCATAGGCCTTCAGAATCTTGATCTTTTCCGCACTCGTTCCTTCCTGCATGCAGATTGTGGCATGGTAGTTTTTGACAGCGGATACAAGTGCGATTCCGATTCCCGTATTTCCGCTTGTTCCTTCAACAATCCTTCCACCCGGCTTTAGCTTTCCTTCTTTCTCTGCCGCCTCAATCATATTGAGCGCCGCCCGGTCTTTTACGCTTCCACCCGGATTGAATCCTTCTACTTTTGCATAAATATTGGCTTCCAGTCCCTCTTCCTCTTCCATTTTATGAAGATGAAGAATGGGTGTATTGCCGATAAGCTGTATCACATTGTCATATATCTTTCCCATACCACTGATCCCCTGACTACTGATTATCTGTATTGTACTGTTCTAAAAGTGATGCATAGAATGCATTGTCCGGATTTTCCTGGGCAAGCTCTGTAATCGCCTGTCCATATGCAGAGGCATCTACATTCTGCTTAATATCATAGGTTGCAAAATCAATACCTGAACTCTGTAAAAGTCCGGAGTTGTCTGCTGCCTCAACATACTTCACAATTCCTGCTGTATTCGGATCTGTCGCATATTTGGTAACGCCACCGTAAAGGTAAGTATCTACATAATCGGTTTCTTTTCCTGACCAGGAAGCTACGATATTCACAACATCCTGTCTCACACTATCATCTGTTTCACCCTGCTTATAATACTCAAAAGCACGGATTCTTGCTTTTTCGTAAGCAACAAAGGCAGCCTTCTTATCAGCAAGTCTTGCCTTTGAGGTTACTTCACGGCAGCATACATAATTTTCCTGAAGATCTCCTGCTTTTGCCACAACCTCAAGATCATAGGCATCTGCATAAAGAAGCGCATATTCAAGAGGTAAGAAGGCAAGATTTACTTCATCCTTCTGAACAGCCTGTGCAACAGCTGTCTGATCCGCATAGTAGGCAATGTTACCGGTCGCTTCATCTTCGATTGCCTTTATCTCATCTTCTGCCACACCGTTATCTAAGAGATATTGTCTCGTGATCACCCAGGCCGCCTCATTTCTCTGCAAGCCGAGCTTTGCACTCTTTATGGCATCAAAGTTCAATATCGTTCCTGCATCCTTGTACTGATCTGCATTTCCCTTTTTTGTAATGATTGCGCCGCCTTCTACCGCAGTTCCACCGATTACGGTAAGATCATATCCGGATCCGATTGCCTGAAGATCTGCCACGAAGCCTGTCGTCAGAATATCCAGATTTCCGTCTGCAGAATTAATCGCGGTAAGTGCGTCCATTCCCCCAAGGTTTACTTCTTCAACGGTTACACCCTCTTCTTTAAAGTAACCAAGCTGCTGTGCCAGGATATCAATGGCGATCCGGATGTTTCCGGTCGGGAACGATACATAAAGTGTTCCGTAATCTTTCGCTTCCGTTGTATCCGCTGCGGTGTCTGTATCCTGTGTATCCGCATCAGCGGTCTCTGCTTCAGATGCAGGATCTGCTTCTGTATCCGTCGCAGCCTCTGTTGCTGTATCTGCCTTCTGTGTTGTATCTGTCGCTGCGATGGTTCCTGTCTGCCCACATCCGGCAAGCGTTCCCACCGCGATTGCTGCTGTAAGTATTACACTCCATAATTTCTTTCTCATAATCTGTCTCCTCTATAGTTCTGATGGATTTTCTTCTGCTTTACATATAAACTCAATCTGCGCCTCTGGCTTGATTTCGTTAAGTGCTCTACATATACCTGCTTCACTAAATTCGAACTTCGCTCTGCTTGTTCTCATTAAGTGTCCAGGTACCGTTCCCACTAAACTCAAGCTGCGCTTTTAGCTTGCTTTCGTTAAGTGCTCTACATGAATACGCCCGGTAAGTAATTATTTTACTCCCGGGCGTCTGACACATAATCATATAGGATAATCATAACCTTTAAAATGCACAACAAATGAGTCTACATCGGTGCCAGGTTACCGCCCGGGAGAAAGACATTCGACACATACAGTTCATACAGTTTTTACCGGTCATCATGTTTCTCATCTGCGTTGCTCCTTTCATTCTGTTACTGTTCACTCGTACCTCGTTCCAGTAACTTCGTTCTCTCTTTGTTGTACCTATCATACTACAGAATTGACAGGTTGAAAATTTCATAGAATTAATTGCGTGTGATAAGTTGTTCTTATCGCAAGAGGAGCAAGCCACTATTTTGGCTTGCTCCTCATTTAACTTCTATATATGATCTACATGTACCTGCTTCACTAAATTCGATCTTCGCTCTGCTCGTTCTCATTAAGTGTCCAGGTACCGTTCGCACTAAACTCAAGCTGCGCTTTTAGCTTGCTTTCATTAAGTGCTCTACATGGTCTCCCGATACTTTAGTAGTTCCTCAATATAGGCCTCTCCATATCTGGACAGGCTGCTTCCCTTCCGGGTAATATAACCAATCGTTAACGGATCCTCTTCCTTTAGCTTAATCGACACAAGCCCCTGCAAAATGGCATCCTCACTCGACAGCATTCCGCATCCGACCGAATATCCAAGAAGCTCTGCCATGATTTCCATGGTGGTTGCACGGTCGTCTGTCTTAATCATTTTTTCAAAATCATAGTCCGACATCGCTTCCTCGGTAAGATAAAAATTACTGTCATCACTCTGATCGAAAACAATACAGGGATAATCCTTCAGCTCCTCCAGTGAAATTTCCCTTCGGTCAGCAAAGGGATGTTCCTTCCATAAATAAGCATAGGTTTCTCTTAGCATCAGCGGAACAAACTCTAATTGAAAGTCCTTAAACAGTTTCCTGATTACCGCTTCGTTCGCTCCCGAATAGGAAACGATCCCGATCTCACTCTTCATATCCCGGACATTTTCAAGCACTTCGTTAGTTTTTGTTTCATGAATGGAAAAGACATATTTATCCGGTCCAAACCTGCGGATCACGTTGGTAAAGGAGCGGATGGCAAAATTATAGTGCTGTGTCGATACGGAAAACCGCTCCTTGTCCTTATTACGCGACAGATAGCGATCCTCTAGAATTTCATACTGCCCCAGCACCTTTTTCGCATAGGTAATAAACTCACGCCCGGCATCCGTAAGCCCGATTCCACGATTACTTCTTTCAAACAGCACAATCCCAAGCTCGTTTTCCAGTTCACTGATGCTTAAGGAAAGTGCCGGCTGTGAAATATACAATTTCATTGCTGCTTCCCGTAAAGAGGAAGAATTGGCAACAGTAAGAACATATTTCAGCTGATTCATATTCATCGGAAAATACCTCATATATGTTACTATATTGGCTATACACCTTTAATTCCTGACATAATTAAGTATCATTTCTTTTAATATGAGCAGCTCCGGTGTGTAGTCCCTGTTTTCTTCCGATCCCCAGACAAAGCCATCTGCATAATACTCACAGGCTGCTACCATGGTATGTATGGTTACCCGTATAAATTCCTGCTCCGGGATATCCGTGCGGAAGCTGTGATCGGCTTTGGCCTTTTCATACATCATATGAAGCCGCGTGTTAATGGAATATAGGGCATTATAAAACTCTGTCAGATGTTCATTGTCCCTGGTTACACCCATATGGCTGACATAATAGTTGAAATTGTCATTATACTGAAGTAAATCCTTATGCTTCTGGTACATATCAATACAGCTGTCCATGACCAAGATCAGTCTGTCAATTGCCGGAATCTCATCAATGGAACTGATCGGTCTTGTCCTGTCCAGTTCATCCATGTACTCCTTCCATTCCTTTGTACAGACTGCAATTACAAGCTCCAGTTTATTCGGATAATACCGAAAAAGACTTGCCCTGCCGATTTCGGCCGCTTCTGCAATCTCTCCCATACTCACCGGCTCAATCTTTCTTTCAACAAAAATACGAAAGGCTGTCTCTAAAATCTTCCTGTTACGTTCACTTTCTTTTACTATTTGTTTTTCTGATTTGCTCATAAATAAACCTCATTTTACCGCTAAAAGCCAAGATTGTCATTTACAAGAATCACGTGGATTCTTCCGGTATGTCTGGAATATCTCGTGATCAGGAACTGGCAGCAGATCGTATCCGGAGATTTGCAGTCAAAGCACTTACCGGTTTCCTTACAGGGGGTTTTCACTTCAAACCGCTGTGCATTGATCGGAGCAGCTACATTTCTTGCACGCTTCATGGCACTGTCAAGATCAGCACACACCTTATTCATTCCAACAATGAAGATCACCTTCTTCGGTCCCTGGGCAATGCAGGAAACACGGTTGGAATTGCCATCGATATTAACAAGAATACCGTCACTTGTCATTGCATTGGCACTGGAAAGAAAGACATCGGAATCATAAGCGGCAAGCAGTCCCTCACGAGGCTCCATCTTAGAACGGTCAAGGTACTGATAATTGCCCTCCTGCAAAGCCTGAACCAGTCCGATTTCGTGAGCACTCATACACCCACCCATGGAAATGGTACTGTTTTCTTCGATCAGCTCCAAAGCCTGTTGTAAAGCAGCTTCCTTATCTTCTGCATAGTAGCCCGTCATATTACGGGACTGTAAGCCTTTTATGACCGTCTGTGCCAGACGTTCGTTTCGTTTCTTCATATTTTCATCCATAGATTTGTCCTCCTGTCAAAAGAGATTATTGATTTTATTTTATCAGAAAGAGGATGATCCTGCCGACCTGTCAAGCATATTATCCCCTTGTTTCTTAATCAAAATCACATATTCAACTTTTCCAACCTATTTTAGCATGATTTTTTCAACTTTTCCAACCTGTTCTGATATGATTTTTTCAACTTTTCCAACCTGTTTTGGCGTGTTTTTTCAACTTTTCCAACCACCGAGTAACTACGATGGTAATTGGGGTAAATTGACTAAATTGAGTTACTTTGCTTTGGCAACTTATGAATGTACATGGCTGACATATTGCGTTATACTAAAATCATTACCTGTCATTTATCTTTTATATATATAAAGAAAGAAGGAAATTTCGCATGGATACTCCAGATTTTTCAAAGGAAAACATCAAGCCCTTATTTGAGTCAAAATTTATCCGGGTGTTTGATTTGCAATATGCAGAAGGAAAACATTATTACGATGCGACGAGGCGAACGGCAGATGATCTTGTAGCTGCGAAAACCACGGAAGAATTCAAGAAAATGCGGGCAGATGCTGTAACCTGCATTGTTGTTTTGGATACAAAGGATTCTGAACCGAAGCTTTTACTCAGTCATGAATTCCGCTATCCCACCGGTCAGTTTCTGTTAAGCCCTCCGGCCGGTCTCATCGATAAAGAGGATGCCGACCTTATTACCACCGCAACCAGAGAGTTAAAGGAAGAAACCGGCATTGTTTTTGGTGACAGCGATACCGCAAAAGTGATCAGTCCGCTTCTTTTCAGCACTCCGGGAATGACCGATGAAAGCAATGCTCTCGTTTTACTTTCCATAAACCGTGATACCCTTCCGGAACTGAATACCGATGGCGCTGTTGGAAGTGAATGCTTTAACGGATTTTCTCTTTTAACAAAAGAAGAGGCCCGGCAGATTTTAAATCAGGGAACAGATTCCAACGGTATTTATTATTCGGTATATACCTGGGCCGCTCTGATGTATTTTGTGACAAGCTTCGGTCATTGATATTGTTATCATCCCGAAAGTTGAAGAATGCTTTATGTCCATTTTATTTGAGGAACTCCTATAATTTGTATATATTTACTAAAATAGGAATAATTCCTATTATTATATTCTACATTCCACTATCTGTTAATTTTACTGCAACAGGTGTATACTATAGTTATCAGGAAAGATACTAAAAGTTCCTGATGCAAATATAAGGTACCGGATCAGTATCAGGCAGATCCTGCACGGTAACCTGAAAATCAGGAAATGGAGGATAAAGAATATGGCAAATTTATATACGATTGAATTAAATGGTGTAAGTGAGGATGTTTACAACAAAGCTACTGATTTTATTCAGGCACATGCACTTCGTTTAAACTACAGACCGGAGGTTTCCACAATTGACTGCGAATTTCCGGAGGATCTCGATCCTGACAAAGCACCCGAATTAAAAGAGGCTGTGATCCGCAAGGTACATCAGCAGCTTTAATCCCTTTTAAGGTGTTCATGATAAAAACAACATAGCTGTGAAAATACGGAACAATTACACAACAAGCGGAAAATTGAACGGCTACCTCGCAGACCTCAACAAGCAGGCGGAAGAAATGTTTTCTCTGCTCGTAAAACAGATGGCAGAGCGTGATGGCGTGACCGAACAACTCAAAGCAGAAAATCAACTGAAATGGGTTGCTCGGATGAATAACATCCGTAGCCGAGCAACAGAATCTGTAAATGATGCAATCATATTTTCATAAAGCAAGCCTTGCGGTTTTTGCCGCAAGGCTTGTTAATTTTATAGGGATATGTTCTTTGGGAGAATCAGTTCAACTCCAACAAACGGAGGCACCATTTGTGTTGCGGTACTAAAAGTGTCATTCTTGAGATACCTGTCTTAAAACAGCGTCAAATTCCGGCGCATATTTCTTCAAGGCAATCGGTCTACCACCTTCGTCAATAAAACAATGTGTTGAAGATGCAATCGCCACAATCTCGTTGGTGTTTGAATTTCTCATTGTATATGACAAAAACAATTTAACACCGGTGTATTTTTCCAATACCACCTCAATCTCAATCTCATCGCTATAGGTAGTTGTATGCTTATATTCACAATTTACGGAAACAACCGGGGATGTAATGCCTTCTTTTTCAAGCCTGGTCATCGGATAACCGATTTCAGACAGAAAATTCATCCTGGCTTCTTCCATAAAACGCATATAGTTTGAATGGTGGGTTATTCCCATTTTATCGGTCTCATAGTAGTTGACCCTATGTATGTACTTGCTCATAAAACACTCACTTTTCTTCATTCATCAACTCACCCAAGGTTGTTTCGCCCCAACTGTAGTTTGTCATGTAACTTCCTTTGAATAGTTGAGAAAATTCTTCTTTACCGGATAAATAGTTGTACAGATCGCACTCAACCTTATCCATCACGATACGGCGCTTTCCGTCAACGGCTTCAACAATATCGGTAATCTCGTATTCCTCTAAGGTGCTTTTCAAACGGAGGGCAACTTTACGGTATCTGGAAAGAGTCAAGGTGTTTGCGGGTTCATCCTCCCACAAGAAGCTGATGGCTTCCTCGGAAGTAACGTATCCTCCCTTACGGTCAACAAGCAAAGCTAAAAGCTCCTTGGACTTTTTGTTGCGGAAGACAATCGGGGTATCTCCCACAAAAACATCGAAATATCCGAAAGTACGGATAGATACAGTACGATTTTCGGGTAAGGTTTGTTTCACGACCTCTGAGCCGCCTTCTACCGGATAGAGCATAACATAGCGTGAAGAATTGGCATTCGGTTCTTTCTCGGAACAGATTGCTTTAATTTTGCGCTCTGTTTCAGACTGATAGTCAAAATAAGCGAATTCAGCTTCTCCCGTTCTCAGCAATTCCGCAAAATTCTCATAAGCTACTTCGCTATACGCAACAAAGTTCTCTACGGGGGTAAATCGCTCGGTCAACGGCAGCCATTCTTCCTCGGTATAGCCGAAGAATTCGCAAACATTTTCGGTGGCATACAGCGGCTTTACCAGACCTTCCGCTGTAACTTCAAAGGCTGCAATACCGTCGGAAAAATGCGTGACTAAATCACGCATTTTTTCTTTCAACTGATTGTTTTCCTCCCTCAATGCCACAGAATCCGTTATCTCTTTTGTCTCACGGCAACAATAGAAGCTAACCGATTCATCAACTTTAATAAATAGGCCTGTATATTGCTTGATGTTACCATCAGTAGAACGAGCTTTGTAGGTGATCTGCGGCGGCTTGCCGTCAATTCCGCTCAGCCTCTTTTGGCAGAAATCCTTAAAAAACCGACGAACAGCGTCTTGTTGTTCCGCGTTTACAGAATCGATGAGCCATTTTTCCAATGCATCTTCAATCTGTATTGCTATATTTTCAAACCGCTTAAAATAGGATGCTTTCTCACAATGCAGGCATTTTACAGTATTCGCATCCAGATTGAACTCAAAAATCTTATCGTAAACATCAGTAAGGGCTTGCAGATAGCGTTTGCTTTCGCTCGTCTTTCGTGCCTGATAGCGTTCCGTAACATCCATACAAACGCTTTGGAACTCTGCTTCGCCCTGCTCGTTGATGCATTTTGTAACCCATCCGAAAACATGTGCACGGGTTCCGTCACACCGAAGCAAGGTCATATCTCCGGCGATAGGAGCCTCCACAGAGAAAACCCGATTCAGATATTTTGAAAATCTGCGGCGTTCTTCCATCGGAATCATCAAAAAGATATTGCTTTTATACATTTCCTGATAATCTATTTCTCCGTCTTTCACTTCGGGGAAACGCAGAAGCTCGATCATCTTAGAATTGATATATGTAATCCTCGGTTGCTTTTCACAAGTATATCTTAAAAATCCGCACGGAACAGTTTCGTTCAAAAATTGCAGATCGGTATTTTCGTTTTTAATATTGGTTATGTCTGTCAAAACAGAATGTCCGGTGAGTGTTCCGTCATCCAATCTCCTGGGCGTAACGGTATCTCTCACACAGATAATTGTACCGTCCTTCTTTACAAGGCGGTACTCACCGGCAAGAGGTTGTTCATTCATAATTATTCTTTGAATAAAGTCGGAATACTTTTCGCGATCAGCCGGGTGAACTCGAAGTGCATATAGATCCCTGCTGTCATCCAACAGTTCTTCTCTGCGAACACCGAGCAAATCACACAGATTCTGACTCACATAGCTTAAGTGTGCCGGCGTGGTCAAAATATATTGGTGAAAGCCACTGATTTGTTGATTCAGTATATCCTCCATATTATCTAACATATCTTTCATAGCAACTCCTTTTTGCAGAGCCAAATTCTCTGCCCACAGGGGATATAGTCCAATTTTATATTTAAGTATACCATATAAATATGAAAAAATTTCGATTTCTATAAAATTTCGAAAAATTACTCAGCAACAGCAAACTCGCAGCTTCTTTTGCTGCCCATATCCCCGCCGCCGAGGGAATCTGCTTATCTGCAATATAATTTTGCTCATATTCCGTAAATAGCTTATCGACCAATCGGGTATTATTCATTTTTTCTTCGAAGCGTGGGATGCTTACAGTATCACATCCCACGCCCTTGATACAGACATTCATTTTCATACAGTTTCATTCTGACTGCGAAGGACAGTCTTTTGTATTTTGCCGCTGATTGTCTTGGGCATCTCGGTTACGAACTCAATAATGCGAATCCATTTGTATTCTGCAAGCTTTTGATTACAGAAATTTTTGATCTCCAACTCAAGCTCCTGCGAAGGCTCATATCCTGCACCAAGAACAATAACCGCCTTGATTGACTGACCTCTCAGCGCATCCGGTACTCCGATTACGCTGCATTCTACAACAGCGGGATGCTCCATCAGCACATTTTCCACTTCGTAAGGTCCTACTCTGAAACCGCCTGTCTTTATAATATCGTCAAAGCGACCGTGGAACCAATACCGACCATTTTCGTCCATATACGCAGCATCACCCGTATGGTACACACCGTCACGCCAAACATAACTATACTGTTCCTCATTGTCCAGATATGCGGCGAACACACCGGGTTGCTTGCCCGCTTTTTCGGGAACAATAACAACCTCGCCTATTTCATAGGTGTCGACGGGTTTTCCGTTCTTTCCGCGAAGCTCAATATTGTAAAAGGGCGAGGGTGTACCCATAGAACCCTCTACAGCTTCGTAACCTTTGAAATTTGCCATCAATAACGTTGTCTCGGTCTGACCGTATCCCTCGCAGAGTTGAAGTCCGGTGCGTTCTGTAAACTTACGGAATACTTCGGGAGCCAACATTTCACCTGCCGTTGTTGCATGTTTGAGCGGCGGCATATCGGGAATACCTTTACGCACAAGGTAGCGGTAAACCGTAGGAGGCGCGCAGAAAGAAGTTACGCCATAACGATTGATCACAGCGGTTAATTGTTTGGGTTCAAAGTTATCGAAGTCATACACCATGACGGCGCTGCCGACGAGCCACTGTCCGTAAATCTTTCCCCAGGATGCCTTTGCCCATCCTGTTTCCGCAACTGTGAAGTGGAGTCCGTTATCCTCTGCCTGATGCCAATACTTTGCCGTGACGATATGTGCGAGAGGATAGCTGTGCTCGTGAATGACGCCTTTGGGATAACCGGTAGTACCCGATGTGAAATACAACATCATCGGATCGGTAGCTAAGGTCTGCACACGCTCAAATTTTTCAGGGGCTTCTCTCATAGCCTCCGTCAGATTTTCAAAGCCGTCTGCATCCTTCTGAACGCACCACAGTTTTGCCGTCATGTCTGCCTCTTTCAGCGCCGCAGTGATTTTTTCGGGCACCTCATTCTGTGTGGTACACACAATCGCTTTTGCTTTAGAGGACTTAATGCGATATACAAAGTCACTGACCGTCAGCATATGGGTCGCCGGGATCATTACCGCACCCAGCTTGTGCAGCGCAACTGCCGCAAACCAATATTCATAGTGCCGCTTCAAAATCAATATCACACGGTCGCCGTGACCGATTCCCGCACTGCGAAATACATTTGCCATCTGATTGCTGTATTTCTTTATATCTGCAAATGAAAAAATATGCTCTTCGCCTTCAACATTGCACCATACAAGCGCACGTTTCTCCGGTGTTTCATCTGCAATTTTATCGACAACATCATAACCGAAGTTAAAGTTGTCAGGATATTCAAGTGTCAATTTTTGCAGCCTGCCGTTTTCATCGACAATCTCATTACAATACTGTTTGTATATGCTCATATTTACTCCTTAATAACAGCACTGACGCCAAGATTACGGAATCTGTCATAGCGATTCTGCATCAAGTCAATATCGCCGGACAATTCCTTGATTTCTTCCGTTAAAAGGGTACGGATGCGGTCGTAAAATTCTTTTTTGCCGATGTCATTTTCGGAAAGGATGCGTTCTATTACGCCAAGGCTCTTAGCATCCTCGGCGGTTAATCTAAGGCTTGCTGCCGCAGTTTCTGCCTTGGCAGAGTCTTTCCAAAGAATACTTGCACAGCCCTCCGGTGAAATAACGGAATACACGGCATTTTGCAGCATCCATACTCTGTCCGCAGTCGCAAGTGCAAGAGCACCACCGCTGCCGCCTTCGCCAATCAAAATAGAGATAATCGGCACACAAAGTGTAGACATTTCCAGCAGGTTTTCTGCTATTGCCTGTCCTTGCCCCCGTTCTTCAGCACTGATTCCACAGTACGCACCGGAAGTATCCACAAAGCAAACAATCGGTCTGCCGAATTTCTCTGCATGCTTCATAAGACGCAGGGCTTTGCGGTAGCCTTCCGGCTGACGCATACCGAAATTGCGGTAAGTACGCTCTTTTGCAGTATGACCTTTCTCAATCGCAATTACCGTCACGGGAGTGCTATCCAGCTTCGCAATCCCACCCACGATAGCGGGATCATCCGCATAACGGCGATCACCGTGAAACTCGATAAAGCCCTTGAAAATGTTTTTAATATAATCAAGCCCCGTCGGTCTTTTGTTGTCACGGGCAAGTTTTACTCGTTCGAAAGCTGATTCGCTCACATCATCGCCCTCCCATCGTGCATTTTTAATAGCTCAGTCAAATATTTCTTTTGGTTGGAGCGCGGAATAATGCTGTCAATGAATCCGTGTTCCAGTACAAATTCAGACTTTTGGAATCCTTCCGGGAGAGCTTTCTTTGTTGTCTGCTCAATCACCCTCGCACCTGCAAAACCGACAGTTGCACCGGGTTCTGCAAGAATAATATCTGCTTCCGTAGCAAAGCTTGCCGTCACACCGCCTGTAGTGGGATCGGTGAGGACTGCAATATATAAAAACCCAGCATCACTGTGCCGCTTAACTGCCGCACTCGTTTTTGCCATCTGCATAAGGGATAAAAGCCCCTCCTGCATACGAGCACCGCCCGATACGGTAAAACCGATAACCGGCAAACGATGCTGCACGGCATATTCAAACAGTGTGGTTATTTTTTCGCCAACGGCACTGCCCATACTGCCCATCATAAAGTACGGCTCCATAACAAACAGACAGCATTTTTGTTTGCCAATGGTAGCTGTACCGCAGACTACTGCCTCTTTTTCGTTGCTTGCCACACGGACAGTTTCTATCTTATCTTTATATCCGGGAAAATTCAGCGGATTATCTGCTATCATATTGGAATACAATTCATGAAAACTTCCTTTATCGGTTATCGTCTGTATGCGCTGACGTGCCTTCATGCGAAAGTGATGGCCGCAAGGACAGACAAGATCATTCGCCCAGAGACGACTCAGCGGAATGTCTTTGTGACAATTCGGACAATTTTTCTCAGGCTCTCCGGCATCACGCTGAACGGGAGCAGAAGTACGTCCGCCTTCTTCTAATTGATTTTTAGGCTTCAAAAAATTGAGTAATGCCATTTGATCACCTGTTTCCCATAAAAGTTAAATCATAGTTGCCGGATGTAAAGCGTTCATCCTCAACAATCCGCAGTTGTTCCTCAATGTTTGTCGGTATGCCGTCAATCACCAATTCACAGAGTGCCGCCCTCATTTTACGGAGGGTTTCTTCCCGGGTTTTTGCGTACACAATTAGTTTTCCAAGAAGTGAATCGTAGTAAGGTGATACGACTGTGCCTGCAACCAAGCAGGTATCAAATCGCACAGACGGACCTCCCGGAACATGGAGCATTTTCAAAGCTCCGCAGCTACCTGCGTTGATGCGACATTCGATTGCGGAACCTTTTATTTTGACATCTTTTTGTGTGAAATTCAGCGGAATACCGGCTGCAATACGAATCTGCCATTTCACAAGATCAAAGCCTGTCAGCATTTCTGTTACACAGTGCTCCACTTGCAGCCGTACATTCATTTCCATAAACCAGAAGTTGCCTTCACGGTCAAGCAGAAATTCAAGCGTACCGGCACCTACATAGCCGATCTTCTTTACGGCATCTACCGCAAGCTCTATAATCTTTTGACGTTGCTCATCACTAACAGCGGGAGAAGGTGTTTCTTCCAGTAGTTTTTGATTTCTTCTCTGGAGAGAGCAGTCACGGTCTCCAAGGCACACGGCATTTCCGTGTTCGTCGGCAAGAATCTGCAATTCCACATGCCTTGCGGGAAAGACATATTTTTCAAGATATACACTGCCATCTCCAAAGGCACTAATTGCTTCGCTTGTAGCTTGATGATAGGCATCCTCCAGTTCATCTTCCGAGCGGATCAGACGGATGCCCCGTCCACCGCCGCCTGCACAGGCTTTGAGCATTACGGGATATCCGATCCTGTCGGCTGCTCGCTTTGCTTCCTGGGCGGAAGCGACCGCTTTTGTTCCCGGAATGACCGATAGCCCCGTACCTCGAATCAGCTCTTTCAAGATCGCTTTATCACTAAGGCGTTCCATGCTTTCGGGATCCGGACCGATAAATACCAATCCGTTCTTTCTGCAGGCACGGGCAAAATGTGCATTTTCAGAAAGAAATCCATAACCGGGATGAATCGCCTGGGCACCTGCTAAAATAGCGGTGCTGATAATTTGGTTTTCATTCAGATAGCTTTCCGAGGCTTCGGGACCGCCGATGCAATAGCTTTGATCGGCAAGCGCCACGTGAAGGGCGTTTTTATCTGCCTCGGAATATACAGCAACCGTAGCTACGCCCATTTCCTTGCAAGCGCGAATGATGCGGACAGCGATCTCGCCACGGTTGGCGATCAGTATTTTTGAAAACATAGTTTATGCTCCTGTAATTGCAAAGGAAAATTCTGCCGATACGCATAGCCGTCCGTCCACCGTAACTGTACCTTCAGCAAAGTAGAAAGGGTGCTTTGCTCGTTTGATACGGCACTGTGTTTCAACGGTGTCACCGGGTTTGACAGGCGAACGGAATTTTACATTATTAAGTCCTGTATAAACGGGTAATTTACCTTCGCTCATTGCATCCTGCATCAGTACGCAAGCGGACTGAGCCAGTATCTCACAGAGAATAACGCCCGGCACGATAGGATTATCAGGGAAATGTCCCTTGAGGAAGAACTCATCACCACGGACGGTATAATGCCCGACAGCGGTGCCGTTCTTGTTTTCCACATCGTCAAGAAGCAGCATATTGTCTCTGTGAGGAAGTATATTCATTATTTCTTCTCTGTTCATAGCCTTACCTCTTGATACGGAACAATTCTGTTCCGTATTCTACAACCTGCCCATTTGTAACGCAGATCTCCGAAATGACGCCTTCTTCTTCAGCAGTAATTTCATTCATCATTTTCATCGCCTCGACAATACAAAGAGTTTGCCCCTTTGTCACCGTATCGCCGATTGAAACATAGGAATCAGCATTTTCAGCGGGAGCTGCATAAAACACACCGACGATGGGCGATTTTACGCTGATGTAGTCTTTCGGTTCGGACGGAGCCTGTGTTGTGCCGGTAGGTTCAGGAACAGAATATACGGTTTCTTGCACCGAAGTCCCAACGGAACGCTCCAAACGGACCTTACTGTTTTCTTCTGTGATTTCAAGTCCGGTCAGCCCAAGCTCCTTCATCAGCTCGGCATATTTGCGAATATCTGTTTCTTTCATCGGATTACACCTTTCTGAAAGCAAGACAAGCGTTATGACCGCCAAATCCAAGAGAATTGGAAAGTGCCAGTGTAATGTCTGCTTCCACGGCAGTATTTGGCACACAGTTCAGATCACAATTTTCATCCTGCTCATCCAAATGGATTGTAGGAGGAATCACGCCCTCGTTGAGTGCAAAAAGGCAAGCCAGTGCTTCAATTGCACCTGCTGCGCCAAGCATATGTCCTGTCATTGACTTTGTGGAGCTTACATACGCTTTCTTTGCGTTATCTTCGCCAAGGGCTTTCTTAATAGCAGCCGTCTCAATCACATCATTCATCGGAGTACCCGTGCCGTGTGCATTGACATAAACGGTATCCGTATCTGTATAGCCTGCTTCCTTCATAGCGTCCATCATTGCCTGTGCGCCGCCACGCGCATCGGGATGCGGTGCTGTGATATGATGAGCGTCGCAGGTTGAACCGTAGCCGCACACCTCACCGTAAATCTTTGCACCACGAGCTTTTGCGTGTTCGTATTCTTCAAGTACCAGTGCGACAGCACCTTCACCGATAACAAATCCACCCCTGCGCTTATCAAAAGGCAGGGATGCCTCGTCGGGATTTTCAGAAGTGGAAAGCGCCTTCATATTCACAAAACCTGCGATAGCAGAAGGAACAATGGCGGCTTCGGCACCGCCGGTAATTACGGCATCCGCATACCCGTGACGAACAAGGCGCATAGCTTCACCGATAGCATTGGAACCGGAAGCGCAAGCCGTAACAGCAGGCATGGCAGAGCCACGGCAATCGTGGCGAATGGCAATCATACCGGCTGCCATATTGCCGATCATCATAGGTACAAACAGCGGAGAAACACGGCGGGGGCCTTTCTCCATCAGCTTGGTGTGCTCCGTTTCAAAAGTACCGATGCCACCGATACCCGTACCGAATATAACGGCAAAACGTTCGGGCTCAACAGTACCTTCGACACCGCTTTCGTCCACTGCCTGCTGTGCTGCTGCAACGGCAAACTGTGCATAGCGATCAGTACGAAGCACATCATTAATCTCTAAGTATTCTTTGGGATCGAAGTCCTTGACTTCGGCAGCCAACTTTGCCTTATATTTCTCTGTATCAAAAAGTGTAATGGGAGCAATGCCGTTTTTGCCGTTCTTCAAACCGTTCCAGGTATCAGCCACATTGTTTCCCAAAGGGGTAATTGCACCGATACCGGTAACAACAACTCGTCTGTTTTCACTCATATTTTTTCTCCTTACATAGCGAGGCCACCGTCAATACGGAGGACTTCGCCGGTTACGTATTTTGCAGTTATAAGATATGCCACTGCATCTGCCACATCATCTGTTTCGCCCATCTTGCCAAGGGGGATCATATTCAGAAGCGGATTGTCTGTCTGATTTCCTGTCATATCCGTTGCGATAAAGCCGGGTGCAACCGCATTACAACGGATGCCCTTCGGCGCAAGCTCCTTTGCCACAGACTTTGTAAGTCCAATAAGACCTGCTTTCGAAGCAGAGTAGTTACACTGACCTGCGTTTCCCATAATTCCCGCAACAGAAGCCATATTGATTATGCAGCCTTCACGAGCTCTGATAAACAGTCCTGTCATATGACGGATCATGTTGAAAGCGCCTTTGAGATTGGTATCCAGAACCGAATCAAAATCTTCTTCTTTCATCATAGCAAGCAGACCGTCACGGGTAATGCCTGCGTTATTGATAAGAATTTGTGCTGTACCAAACTCAGTTTTAATCTTTGCAACGGTTTCCTTTGCCGCAGAAAAATCAGCAACATTGCATTGATAAGCTTTTGCTTCCACGCTGTATTCCTGCTTGCATTTTTCGCAAACCCTCTCTGCGGCGGCCCTACTGCCTGCATAAATGACAGCTACATTAGCACCCATTGATGCCAACTTATATACGATTGCCTCACCGATGCCACGAGAACCACCGGTTACAACTGCTGTTTTTCCTTTTAACATACATCCACCTCCGCCAAATAATCGTTCACCGATACAGCTTTTACTTCTGCATCAATTTTCTTAATCATATTGGTAAGTGTTTTGCCGGGACCGATTTCAATAAAAGCATCAACGCCGTCGGCAATCATATTACGGATGATCTTTTCCCACTGCACAGGGCTGCATATCTGCTTAGAAAGCAAGCCTACAACATCATCCGTATAGACTTCGGCGGTCATATTGGAATAGAGCGTAATGCTTCTTTCCTTAGTCTCTGCCTTTTCCAGTTCTTCGGCAAAAGACTCTGCTGCTGCTTTCATAAAAGGTGAATGGAAAGCTCCTTTTACTTTCAGCGGAATGGCTCTGCCGCCTGCCGCCTTGACATCGGCAAAAAAGTCCGTCATTTGAGAGGAAATACCTGATACGGTGATCTGTCCGGGGCAGTTGAAGTTTACGGGATAAACTTCGGAATATTTATTGCATACCTCCTGCACCCGTTCGGGTGTCAGCTTTACAACTGCCGCCATAGATGTATCAAATCTTTCAGCCTCGCTCTGCATCAATTCTCCGCGTTTGCAGACAAGGCGGAATCCTGTCTCGCTGTCAAATGCTCCGCTGACCGTTGCAGCAACGACCTCACCGAGAGAAAAACCGGCAACCACATCGGGAGCAATTCCTTTTTCAATCAGAACAGTTGCCGCCGCAAGCTCCATTGCAAAAAGGCAAGGCTGTGTGTTCTTGGTTTCCTTTAATTCTTCTTCCGTGCCATGAAAGCACTGAGAAGATGTGCCGGGGCGGATGTCGTCGCATAGGTCAAAAATCTTTTTAGCAACCGGATATTTTTCATACAGGTCTTTTCCCATACCGGGGAACTGGTCGCCCTGACCTGAAAATACAAATGCTATTTTACCCACTCTTTTGCCCTCAGAAGGATAGGCTCGGCTTCCTCCATAACTTCCTTAACAATTTCTGCCGCAGGCTGCTCTTTCTTGACCATAGCGGCGATCTGACCGGAGAGAAAACACCCCTTTTCGTTGTCACCTTCCTGTACAGCAAGCCTCAATGCACCGGTTGCCAGCGCTTCCAATTCTTCGTCCGGCATACCGCCGTATTCAGCCTTGGAATACTCTCTGGCAAACTGCGTGCGGAGACTGCGAACGGGGTGTCCCAAGCGCTTACCTGTTACCATCGTACAAAGATCCGTGGCTTTTAAGATCTTTTCCTTATATGTGGGATGAATCGTGCATTCATTAGCACTAAGGAAACGGGTTCCCATCTGCACACCGCAGGCACCGAGCATAAATGCTGCGGCAACCCCTCTGCCATCTGCAATACCACCTGCGGCAATGACCGGCAAAGTGGTCGCATCGCAGATTTGCGGAACAAGCACCATCGTGGTAAGCTCGCCAACATGACCGCCGCTTTCGCCACCCTCTGCAATAAGAGCAGAAGCACCGAGGCGAGTCATCAGCTTCGCCATAGCAACTGAAGCCACAACAGGAATAACCTTAATTCCTGCAGCAAGCCATTCCTTAATATATTTAGATGGATTGCCTGCACCCGTGGTTACAACCTCAACTTTTTCTTCTATAACAACTTTTGCAACCTCATCCGCAAACGGACTTAGAAGCATAATATTTACACCAATAGGTTTATTGGTGATCCTCTTGGCAACTTGAATCTGCTGTCTGACATAATCACCAGGAGCATTTCCTGCCGCAATAATGCCAAGACCGCCACCGTTGGACACAGCAGCGGCCAGTTTACCGTCAGCGATCCAAGCCATACCACCTTGAAATACCGGATATTCAATACCCAGCATTTCACAAATTGCTGACTTAATCATAAGCATCAACCCTGCTTGCTCTGGATGAACTTATCCAGGTCGTCAATGGTCTCCACTTTCTGGTCCAATTCAATTTCGATGCCGATTTCGTCCTCCAGGTTCATAAGAAGCTCTACCGTGTCAAGAGAGTCGATGCCAAGCTCAGAGAACTTGCTTTCTGGCTTTACAGCAGAAACATCACAGCCTGTGCGTTCCGAAACGATTTTTGCAATAGCGTCAAAGTACATAATTGAATGCCTCCAAAATAAAAATTTCAAGCAGTTTTTTGCTGTTTGTCGACATTCATTATACTCAAGTGCTGTTCCCAAATCGCACCACGATCGTTCCTTTTGCGTTCCAAATTTATAAAAATATTGTGAATTCTTTGTCAGTTTGTCCCGCATCTTATCAAGTCCCTTAAGGTACACTTTATCGGTGTTGGTATTCTTGAGATTCCCGACACACAGACAATTATTGCGGCAAAAGAAGAAATCCGCAAGAATCCGCCAAGTGCGGCGTAAAAGAGAAATACGGCGTAGCCTTAATCGGCTACACCGTATCTACATACCCCGACTGTCCTTAGCCACCTCTGACTAATCCTCAAGAGATTTTCCGGGTGGGGAATTTTCATCTTCCAGTTATGTTCCTGCCTATTCCAATATATTCTTGTAGCTATTCAGATAGTTACACATTTTCTTTTAAAATTTGTCTTCATCATCCTCTGCGTCTTCGCCTGTCAATGCCTCTTTTAAGGTACGCCAGCCAAGAACGGCACACTTCACACGTGCCGGCATATGGGCAATATCGCGTAATGCGGATGCTTCCTCCAGAGAGTCAATTTCTTCCTCACTGGCTTCTCCCTTAATCATCTTTATAAAGGTTTTTCCAAGCTGTAATGCATCCTCTTTCTTCCTGCCGATAACCATTCCCAGCATGATATCCGCAGAGGCCTGCGAAATCGCACATCCGTCTCCGACAAACGCTCCGTCCACAATCGTGTCATCCTCGACCTTCAGCTTTAAGAAAATATCATCTCCACAGCTCGGGTTGACACCCTCAAGAACAATATCGGCGTCCGGCAGATCATGCTTGAATTCCGGCCGTACATTATGCTCGGTTAAGATTTCATTATAAAAGCTTCTATTTTCCATATCCCATCCGCTCCCTTACGCTTGCGATACTCTTTACAAAAAGCTCTGCCTCTTCTTCCGTATTATAGAACATAAAGCTTGCACGTGTAGCTGCTCCGATTCCAAGGTGCTGCAGCAAGGGCTGTGCACAATGATGTCCTGCCCGGACACAGATTCCATCGGCAATCAGAATTTCACTCACATCATGCGGATGTACCTCATCAATCATAAATGTCAGGATTCCCGTATGCTCTTCCGGTAGATCTGATCCCAGTACATGAACATGCGGCAGCTCTCTAAGACCATCCAAAGCACGCTTTGTCACCTTAAGCTCCTGCTCCTGCATCGCAGGAAATCCGATCTTCTGCACATAGTTGATTGCCGCATGCAGTCCGACTGCTCCGGCCGCATTCACCGTACCCGCTTCAAATTTGTGTGGAAGCTCTGCGTATTTTGCGCCTTCTCTGCTCACAGACTCAATCATCTCACCACCGGATAGAAACGGAGGCATCGCCTTTAATAAGTCTTTCCTTCCATATAAGACTCCGATTCCCATCGGTCCGAAGATTTTGTGCCCGGAAAAGGCGAAAAAGTCCGCACCCAGTTCCTGTACATTGACTGCCATATGCGGTGTACTCTGTGCACCGTCTACCACAACAACCGCATTTTTCTCATGCGCCATCGCTGCAATTTCCTTCACCGGATTCACTCTGCCAAGCACATTCGATACCTGCGTAATGGCAACAATTCTGGTTTTCTCCGTAATCTGCTCCCGTACCTCGTCCAAATTAAGGGAACCATCCTGCCGGCACTCCATGAACCGCAATACCGCGCCTGTTGTTCTTGCCACCATCTGCCAGGGAAGCAGGTTGCTGTGATGCTCCATAATGGATACTAAGATCTCATCCCCTGCCTTTACATGACTTAAGCCGTAGCTGTATGCAACCAGATTGATGCTTTCCGTTGTGTTTCTGGTAAAAATGATTTCTCTTACCGATTTTGCTCCAATAAAATCACGCACTGCCTTACGGGCATCTTCATACATCTGCGTTGCTTCTATGCTAAGGGGATAATTGCCCCGTAACGGATTGGCATTATGCTCTTTATAGAACTCTTCTTCCGCATCAAGGACAGCCTGCGGACGCTGCGAGGTTGCTGCATTATCAATATAAATCCAGTCATGCTCCATGCCAACGTCCTTCCGAAATCCCCGGGAAGTCAGCAGGGGAAAATCGCTCCTGTAATCTGTCATATGCTGTTCCCTCCCAGTTCTTCGTCAATCATTGCGGTAAAAGCTTCGTCTGCAATAAGGCTCTTTAAACGCTCAACACCGGCTCTTGCCATCATATTTTCTGCCTGTTCCCTGCTGATCCCTCTGCTTGCCAGATAGAACAGTGTATCCTCATCCAGCTCTCCAATCGTTGCGCCGTGGTTACCTACTACATTTTCTTCGGAACAAAGAATCACCGGAACCGTCTTATTCTCCACGTCCTCGCCCAGCATCAGCACGGTTTCCTGCTCGTTTCCTACGGAATCAGAAGCCCCTGTCTTAAAATCAATCGTTCCCCGGAAAATCTTCTTCGCTCCATCCCGCAGGGAGCCCTGTACATTAATTTCACTTTCCGTACATCTGCCCAAATGGTTGACTACCTCATTCATATCAATGACATGGGTATGCTCTCCAATATATCCGATATCACTCTTAAAGCTGCTTTTCTCACCCTTTAAATCGATCGCTGTGTCCGAATAAATATCGCCTTTTCCAAGATAAACCTGAACCAGTTCGATACGGGCATTCTTTTCACAGAATCCCTGAATGGTATTATATACAAGAGAATTCTCTGCGCTGTGCTGTAACTGGATGAGACGGACATGCGCTCCCTCCTCCAGAGTCAGACTCGTGTACACGGCAAGCTTATTCTCCGGCGTATAATCCATATAAACGGTGATCTGCTCGTCCTTTGCCGCATGAATATTATATTTCTTACTGCTGTATTCTCCCTCTCCCTGAACGGAAAAATGGACAGGTTCTTCTTTCACCGCCACGTTTTCTTCCGGAAGTACGGTTGTATGTTCCATATCCCAGGGAAGCTTTGTCTCATTGACCTTCAGCCAATTCCAGGTCTTCGATGGGAGCTTATTGATCATCATATCTGTCATGGCCTTCTCTCCTTATCCTATGCTGCCCTTCATTTCAAGACGAATCAGATTGTTCATTTCTACGGCATATTCCAGCGGAAGCTCTTTTGACACATTATCTGCGAATCCGCTGACAAGAAGTGCCCTGGCATCTTCCTCACTCATGCCTCTGGACATTAAGTAAAATACGGCATCATCACTGATACTTCCGATCTTCGCCTCATGTCCTACGGCTGCATCCTTTGTCCGGATGTCCATAGCCGGTATCGTATCCGAACGGGACTCGGAATCCAGCATCAGGGACTGACAGGAAACCGCAGATTTCGACTTCTTTGCTTCCTTATTAATCACCACACTGCTCCGGAAGGTGCTGATTCCACCGCCTTTACTGATGGAACGGGTATTCATATAAGAGCTTGTATTCGGCGCGGCATGGACCACCTTCGCACCGGTATCCAGATTCTGTCCTTTTCCGGCAAAGGTTACACCGGTAAATTCCATCCTGGCGCCCTCTCCCTTTAAGATACTCATCGGATACAGACAGCCGACATGGGATCCAAACGAACCGGAAACCCATTCAATCGTACCGCCTTCCTCTACAACTGCTCTTTTTGTATTGAGGTTATACATATTTTTAGACCAGTTTTCAATGGTCGAATAGCGCAGCTTTGCATTTTTCTTCACATAAAGCTCCACGCATCCGGCATGAAGATTGGCTACGTTATATTTAGGAGCCGAACATCCTTCGATGAAATGCAGGCTTGCACCTTCATCCACGATAATTAAGGTATGCTCAAACTGTCCTGCACCTTTGGCATTCAGACGGAAATAGGACTGCAGCGGAATGGATACCTGCACTCCCTTCGGCACATAAACAAAGGAACCGCCGGACCACACTGCTCCATGCAGTGCTGCAAACTTGTGATCCCGTGGTGTCACCAGCTTCATAAAATACTTACGCACCATATCCGCATATTCGCCCTTTAATGCACTTTCCATATCTGTATATACGACACCTTCCGCTTCCACTTCCGATTTTACATTATGATAAACCAGCTCGGAGTCATACTGGGCACCCACACCGGCTAAGGACTTCCGCTCTGCCTGCGGGATTCCCAATCGTTCAAAGGTATCCTTGATATCCTGCGGTACATCCTTCCATGATCCCTGCATCCTGGTATTCGGCCGTACATAGGTGGCAATATGGTCAATGTCCAGACCATCGATGGAGGGTCCCCAGTTGGGAACGGGCATTTCATTATAAATTTGCAGGGATTGAAGACGAAACTGCTGCATCCACACAGGATCATCCTTTTCCTTCGACAGTTTATCCACAATTTCCGGAGTCAGACCCTCCTCCATACGATAAGCATCTTTTTCTTCATCACGGATATCATAGATGCTGCGGTCAATATCATCTACCTGACTTTTTTCTCTCATTTTACGCACACCTTTCTTTCCGGAATTCATGGCTGTCCCAAACCTCATCCGGAACTATTTTTACCCGGCACTAATTGACTGCTGTGAACTCCTCAAATCCCTTTTCATTAATTGTATCTACCAGAGAAGCATCTCCGTTTCTGACAATTTTCCCTTCCTCCATGACATGGGTAACATCCACATGCAGGGATTCCAGAATTCTCGTACTGTGCGTAATAATCAGAAGACTTCCCCTGCACTGCTCCTTATATAGCTGGATTCCTTTGGAAACCGTCCGTACAGCATCGACATCAAGACCGGAATCCGTTTCATCCAGAATCGCAAGCCTGGGCTCTAACATCAGCATCTGCAGAATCTCCGCTTTCTTTTTCTCTCCTCCGGAGAAACCGACATTCAGATCACGCTCTGCATAGGACTCATCCATGGAAAGCAGCTTCATAGTTTCAGAAAGCTTCTTCTTAAAGTCCCACAAGCGGATCCGCTTTCCTGATTTTTGCTCCAAAGCACTGCGGATAAAGGAACTCAGCGTCACTCCGGGCACCTCGATCGGATTCTGGAAGGATAGGAAAATTCCCTTCTTTGCACGCTCATCCACTGACAATTCTGTAATATCTTCTCCATCAAAAAGAATACTGCCGGAGGTAACTGTATAACGGGGATGTCCTGTAATGGCATACCCCAATGTTGATTTACCTGTTCCGTTCGGTCCCATCAGCACATGCGTCTCATCACTTCCGATGGAAAGGTCCACTCCGTCCAGGATTTCTTTATCTTCTACATTCACATGTAAATCTTTAATTTCTAACAAAGTATGTTTTGACATTTGTTTTTCCTCCTGCTTCGCATCCGCTTGGTTTTCTCTGAGGCTCATTATATACCCATTTACCTACCGTGTAAATAGGTTAATTGGATAAATAGTATTTTTGTCTCTTTATATTTTCACACGCTGTATCATCACACTCTCTCATAAACTAAAAGCAGGGTTCCATCCTCTACCGACACCATTGCGTTCTGTCCGATAAAGGAATTGCTTACACCCAACGTAAAATCAGAAGTCAGACTCCCGACATATTCATACTTAAATCCCCGTATCACTACACCGTCCGCCTTGTCACTCAGACAGATCACCGACAGACTTCCCTTAAGGGCAGAAGAAAATGTTTTACAGTCGTTCCACAGAATTTCCATCCGGATGCCGTCACCCATCATCTGGATCTGGCAGCCCTTCTTTGCATACAGACTCATCAACTGCACATTGGCAAAGGTATGGGAAACCCGTGCTCCGCCACAGCCACCATAAATCAGGATTTCATGATAGCCCTTTTCATAAGCCTTCGCTACCGCCAGCCCCATATCCGTATCATCCTTTTCAACCGGAACAACCTCATGCGGAATCTCGCCGATTGCCGCTTTAACTGCTGCTTCCGTCAAAATATCATCATACTTAATGGAATCCAGATCTCCTACCAGAAAATCCGGACGCAGCTTATTTTTCAGTAAAAATCCCAGACCGCCATCAGCAGCAATGACATAAATATCCTTTTTCATTTCCGGCTTATGGCATCCGCTTCGACAGGTTGTACAATTGCGGGTGCAGCTTTCCTCCTGTGCTCCGTAGCCTGCCCATCTAAGCAATGCAAGTAATTGTGCGGCTTCATTTCCCATCGGTGAAGCACCGATGATGATAGCCTGTTTATATTCTCTGGCAATCTGATTCATGATGGATTTCCTATCCTTTTGTTATTGTCCTTCTGTTATCATTTCTATAAATAAATACAATAAAGGTAACTATTCAGCACCCCATTCGTAAAACCGTTGCTAACGCTTAATAAAGGAAGGATCTTCCTCAACCAGCTCAATAAATGCCTGTGCAACATCCGGATCGAACTGTGTTCCCTTTCCATTCTCCAGTTCTCCGATGGCATACTCCACACTTAGCTTTTCCTTATAGGCTCTGCGCGATACCATGGCATCGAAGCTGTCACACACCGCAAGAATTCTTCCGAGAATCGGAATCTCCTTTCCCTTGATTCCATTTGGATAGCCCTTTCCGTCATAGCGTTCATGATGGGATAGAACTGCCGGAATCACATAGTTCATATGAGGCAGAAAACGAATCATCTCAACCGATTTTTCCACATGGGTTTTAATCACCTCATACTCTTCCTTCGTAAGCTTTCCCTTCTTCTTTAAGATATCATCCTGAATGCCGATCTTACCAATATCATGAAGCAGTCCTGCCACCCTTGCTGTCTGAATGTCCTCCTTTGGAAGTCCCAGCTTCATGGCAAGCCTCTCTGCATATTTTGAAACATTTTCAGAATGGTCAAAGGTAAAGGAATCTTTAGCATCAATTGCTGCCATAAGAGAAAAAATGGTCGGCGATACCTGATTATACCACTTTTCGTTGTCCTGCTTCTTTTCCTCTAAATCTTCCTTTTCATAAACCTCAATACAATTCTTGCCGTTTTCTTTCGCATAAAATGAAGCCTGTCTGGCCTGCCGGAATAACTCTGTCGCATTTTCCGCAATCAGAATATCACAGGCAATTCCAATACTGAGGGTAATAAGCTGAATTACTTTCGGCTTATCCTTTGTTGTTTCGAGCATCACAGTCTGAAGCTGCTTCGCAAAGGAAATCAGATTATCCTTGCGGTTATCCGGCATAATAATCAAAAACTCATTGCCACCTACACGAAATACCTGTGTATCTTCATCTGCAAGCTTCCGCATCTGTTCTGCTACCCAATGCAGGACTTCATCACCTGTACTTTCCCCATACAGATCGTTATACAGTTTAAAGTTATCAATGTCCAGATAAATCATCCCTGCAGTATGAATCCGGATATCCAGTTTTTCAAGACATTCGCGGCAGTAATTCCAGTTATATAAACCGGTCAGTCCATCATGGATCGACACCTGATACAGTTTTTCATAGGCGTGAATACTCTTCAGCACACCGGATACACTGTTTCCGATCTGCCGGATGCAATCCACTTCATCATAAATAAACCGGTTCTTTCTATAAAGCTCTACATATAAAAATCCATAAACCTGATTATCGTATTTAAAAACAGCAGCGGCAGGGTCCTTATAAATCCTGTCACTGTTGCAGAATCCACGGATCTGTGCTTCTACTTCCCCGGTTAACAGCTGTCTTCCATTCTCTGTATAATCTGTAAAATTTCCTTCTTCTTCTTCAATAATATGCACATGAGAACCCGTTACCGCAGCACTTAAGGTATCTCGGATCATCTGATACAGGATCTTTTTGCTCACAACAGATGTCACTTCATCCTGAAACTCTGTCAGATGATCCACAATATATTTCTTCTTTTGCAACAGGGTATATTCCACTCTTTTCTTTGCAAAGGCTAAAATCAAAACACACCACAGACATTGCGCAATAACAAATACAATAATGGTCTGCCGATCAAAACCTTTCATCTGTACAGATAAAATATGATTCATATTCCAATCAAAAAACAGGATTGGAAGGAATGCAACAATCGCTGCAGTAAAATATACAACCCCGGCAATAATCCGTGACGAAAGTGAAAAGAGATACTGCTTGTAAATCACATAAACAAGGCAGACTGCCATGCATACACCGCCAAGTGCATCCAGGGATAAATTTTTGCCCCATGGCAAAAGACAGCAGACATTTCCTGCAAAGAGCAACAGGATTCCCAAAAGCAGGGGGCCCAGCTTACGGCGGTATTCATAACGTGTCCCGATTTTATTATGGGCAAGAACTGTCACATAGACTATGAGCACTATTTCTGCTGCGATCCATAGCCACATCCCGCCTCTTGGATGATATACATAAAAAATAGTTCCATCCGGTAATACCTGCATTTCAGGAACAGGAAGAAGACAGCCTGTAAATGCATTCAGAATAAAAACTGCCAGAGTCAGCAGCATACAGACATTCAACAGCTTTGTCTTTCCTGTAATTTCAAGGACACAAAAAAGAAATCCATAAACCGCTATGGGTATAATAAACAGACCAAGCATCGAAAACTGATACCAGAATGCTGCCCCCGGACTGATTTGCAGACGCATCAGCATAGATCCCATAGTCCAGCACAGAAGTGCCGTCAGGATCATTCTCAGATAGCGTATTACCTTTTCATCTCTTGGAATACTGATAAAGCAGGATGATAAAAACAGGTAACACGCAAAAGTTCCTATCGAAATAACAATATAAAAATTTCCATTCATCAACAGGTTCATTAAGCTTCCCATTATTCAAGTCTCCTGTCTTTGTAATTTACACATCCCCACAATTCAATGAAAATATACTATAAACTGCAAAATATGTAAAGTAGAAAGAGGCAGTTCCAGGACCTCTTTTCCAAGTTCTGTGATCCGATATATTTGTCAAGTTCCATTTATATCAACTGAAAAGCCACTATACCCATAGTTTGACCTGTTTATTCGCCTATCCAGAATGCATAGTCCGTTTTTGTTGTTCCATCACAGAAATATGCTTTTGCATATATTTTGTTCCTCGTACCGGGTTTTATCTTTACATTTTCCCACACAAAAACAGTGCTCTCATTATTAGGACACTCACAGCGAGATATTCTGCCGAGCGAAACATCATTTATGCAAAGTTCCACAGTATCCGCATTTGAATAAACCTTTACAAAAGGCACATCACAAGCCCTGTATTCATGCCTGCGTTCCGTTATATAAACGGTTTTTTCGCTGCTCCATACGGATCTGTAGAAGAAGTATGCATCCTTGGGAACACGCTCCCTTGTACAAAGCCCCTTGTCATTCTGCGATTTTGTATCTCCCTCTACCCGTTCATAAGACGCAAAATCGAACATACACCATATAAATTGAGCCCACAGGTACTTCCTGACTGAGAATTGCTTCCACAGAATCTCATGCAGCTGTGACTGATAATTCTCATAATGCCGTACTCCGACAGGATCTATATCGCTCTTCCAATCCACATTATCCTTGTGCTGCGAAATCGCACCACCACCACCGTATTCGGAAAGGCAGACAGGGCGCTTTTCCTTTTCGTTGTGGTATAGATCAAGCCATTTTCCAAATTTCTCGGCACTACCCGCTTCCTTGTACCAACCGAAATAACGATTATACCCGACTACATCGGCGGGAAGCTCTAAAAATCTTCCATAAAACTGATTATCGGCAAAGGTTTTCAGCCTTGTATCATCCTCTTCACAGGCAATTTCATAAAGCTCATTGTAAAGCTCGAATATTTCATCGGTCATCTGATGAAGCTCATTAGACAAGCCCCAGACAATAATGGACGGGTGATTATAATTCTGTCTTATAAGCTCACGAAGCTGTTGCTTTGCATTATCGGCAAAGCCGTTTGAGAGGACATGAGTATCGCTTTCGTCATCAGACATTTTATTAATGATACCTATTTCCGTCCATACGCACAGGCCAAGTCTGTCACATAAGGAATATTCATGGTCACAATGCTGGTAATGAGCCATTCTTACAGCGGTACACCCCATATCACGAATGATATGATAATCACGTTCACGCTGAGCATCGCTCATTGCCCAGCCTGATTCATAGCTGTCCTGATGATAGTTCACACCATGGAGCGGATATGATTTTCCATTGAGAAAAAAACCTTTATCTGCGTCTATCTGATATGAGCGTATTCCAAACTTTTGTTCAACAGCATCAACAGGTTTTCCATCATAAAATAAGGTTATATCTGCACGATAAAGGGCTGGATCGTTTACTCCGTTCCACAACTTCGGATAGTTAATTTCACCTGAAAGCATTATCCTGTCTTTGTCTGCTCTGCCAAAAAGCTCCTCCACAAGTTTCCCCTGCGGATCATATATTTTAGCCTTAGCTTCTGCAATTTCGGCTTTATCCAGTTTGACAAGCATGTTTATATTCGCAGCAGATTCCGAAATATTGTGCGGCATTATATATACTCCGCAGGAGCCACTGTCATTCAGGGCAATATGAACGGGATCAACTATAATCAGTTTGACTCCCCTATACAAGCCGCCCATTTTGGTAAAATCACCCTGATCAGCTATCGGTGCAATATAGTTGGTTGGAGCATTGGATACGATTACAGCTATCAGGTTATCTTTGTCAGCACATATATAGTCCGTTAAATTGAACCTGAAAGCAGAATATCCCCCACTATGCTTCCCTACAAATCTGCCATTTATATAGACTTCCGCAACAGTATTTGCGCCTTCAAATTCCAGATAGACCTCTTTTCCTTCACATTCTTCAGAACTCAGAACCAGACTTCTACGGTAACATACAGACCCATGGTAGTAATCACCTCTGTTTTCGCTCATATCCATAGTTCTGCCTGCGCCGTCCTCTGAATTATATGTATGCGGCAGCACAACAAACTGCCATGACGTATCCGCATACTCAGGAGAAATAGCATCTTTTTTTGATATGCCTATTTCATCCTGAAGCTTGGTAAATTTCCAAAAATTGTTGAATTCCCTGATTGTTCTCAAATAACCACCCCTTTAATTTTTTAATTTTAATAGATTATAATGCTTGTTGACAGGCGTGGTCAATGCTTCTGTGACAGCAGCTACTTTTGTAAAATTTTTAAAAGGAACGAGTGTATTACTCCTTCTCAATTCAGAAATGCAGAATAGGTTTTAATGAACAATGTGTGCGAAGTCGGATGTCGATTGTTTTTTGACTATAATTTACTCCGAGCTTCTTCGATTGAAAAGGGTGGAAGCTACTACTCCCACCTTTACACTTATACTTATCTCATCAATGTACCATTGAAATTTTATTTTCTACTAATATAAAATGTATCAATGGCTTTACTTACAAACTCTGCTGTGCCTACTCCTCCAACATCATCGATATTTTCCGTAAGTTCTCCTCCACCGGCATACATTCTTCTAAGGCCGCTTAAAATCTTATCAGAACATGTATAAAAATGATCCGTAATGTAATCCTGAAGTTTTCTTACATGCACCTGCACCTGTTCATCTGCTGGATCCATTTCTTTCATCTGTCCGAATTCAACAAATAATTGCATAAACTCATTTGCAACGGTAGCTTCATCATCTTTCGTCCAGTTCTTTGTTTTCTCTTCAAACTCCTTGTACTCAGAGGTTTGTCCCCATTGTTCTTTTGCTCGTTT
>OGDN01000501.1_pt1 | contig 80085 bp, 69 predicted proteins | sample 1570271 | NCBI WGS metagenome assembly OGDN01 (sample SAMEA4384481, study PRJEB24528) | human gut metagenome | reverse complement strand
AGGTTTTTGACAGAGCTGATTCTACAGAAGAGTTTCAGGCTATGTTCTCTGTAAGAGGTAAGGCACTCTATACAAAAATGGATTTCCTTTTTAAAATGATCGGGGAGATCCTGAATAGCTCGAAACTGGAAGATACCAAGCGTCTCTATGAGATTGTTGCATCTGTGAAGTCCAGGGCACAGGTAAACCTGACAGGTGCCGGACATTCCACTGCTGTGCTGAGAGCAGCGGCATATTCTTCTCCGATGGCTGCATTCCAGGATGAGATGGCGGGAATCGGATATTATCAGTTTATCGAAAAACTGGAAAAAGATTTTGAACAGCGAAAAGAGGAAACTGTAGAAGAGCTTTGCAAACTGATAAAAGAAATTCTCCGTCCGGAGAACTTTATGATCAGTTATACAGGTGAGAGAGAATCCCTGGAGACAGTTCAGAAACTGGCGGCAGCTGTAAAGGCAGGACTTGGCACAGAACCAGTGGAAAAATCGAAAGAGAAGCTGACCTGCACAAAGAAAAATGAGGGATTTAAGACTTCCGGACAGGTCCAGTATGTGGCTCAGACCGGTAATTTTAAGAAAAAAGGCCTGGAATATACAGGAGCACTGGAAATTCTGAAGGTTATCTTAAGTTATGATTATCTGTGGATGAATCTGCGCGTAAAGGGCGGTGCATATGGATGTATGAGCGGATTTAAGAGGAATGGTGAGAGCTATCTGGTATCTTATCGCGATCCTCATCTGAAACGTACACTGGATGTATATAAGGGGATTCCGGATTATATCCGCAATTTTCAGGCAGATGAGCGCGAGATGACAAAATATATCATTGGTACCATCAGCGGAAAGGATGTTCCCAGGACACCTCAGATGAAAGGTTCTGTTTCCAAGACAGCATATTTCTGCGGTGTGACAGAGGAGATGCTCCAGAAAGAACGTGATCAGATTCTGAATGCGTCTGCAGAGGATATCCATGCACTGGCCGAGATCATAGAGGCAGTTCTGGCAGCAGATCAGATATGTGTGGTGGGAAGCGAGAGCAAGGTGGCTGAGGCCTCTGATGTACTGATGGAAGTGAAACCACTGATCAATTGTTAAAAAAGGAAAGAACAGAATGAACGAAAATTTTAAATCCGGATTTGTAGCGATTATTGGACGTCCAAACGTAGGTAAATCCACTCTGATGAATCATCTCATCGGACAGAAGATCGCTATCACATCCAAGAAACCACAGACAACCAGAAACCGTATCCAGACCGTTTATACCTGTGACGAAGGTCAGATCGTATTTCTCGATACTCCCGGTATCCACAAGGCAAAGAATAAGCTGGGAGAATATATGGTCCAGGTGGCAGAGCGAACTTTAAAAGAGGTAGATGCCATTATGTGGCTGGTAGAGCCAAGTACCTTTATCGGGGCAGGAGAGCGTCATATTGCAGAACAGCTTCAGGGAATCGGAGTACCGGTAATCCTGATCATCAACAAAATTGATACTGTATCAAAGGAAGAAATCCTTCCTGCCATTGACACCTACCGAAAAGTATGCGATTTCGCAGAGATTATCCCATGCTCCGCACTGCGTGGACAGAATACACAGGATATTATCGGTTGTATCCTGAAATATCTGCCTTACGGTCCTATGTTTTATGACGAGGATACAGTTACTGATCAGCCTCAGCGTCAGATCGTGGCTGAGATCATCCGCGAGAAAGCACTTCATGCACTGGATGCGGAAATTCCTCATGGGATCGCAGTTGCCATTGACCGGATGAAAACACGTCCGGGAAAAAATCCAATCGTGGATATTGATGCGACAATTATCTGTGAAAGAGAATCTCACAAAGGAATTATCATCGGCAAACAGGGTGCGATGTTAAAGAAAATCGGAAGTAATGCAAGATATGAGATTGAGCGTATGCTGGAATCAAAAGTGAATCTGAAGCTTTGGGTAAAAGTAAAGAAAGACTGGAGAGACAGTGATTTCCTTATCAAGAACTTTGGTTACGATAAGAAGGAAATCTAAATAAAAAGACAGTCAGGAAACAGAGAGAATGAGTGATTTGATAACTGTGCAGGGAGTAGTGCTCTCTGCCATGCCTGTGGGAGAATATGACAAGCGGATCGTCCTTCTCACCAGAGAAAGAGGCAAGATTTCCGCGTTTGCAAAAGGAGCCCGCCGCCCAAACAGCCAGTTTCTGGCGGCTGCCAATCCTTTTGTGTTTGGAACCTTTGCCCTTTATGAGGGGCGTTCCAGTTATAATCTGAATCAGGTATCCATCAGTCATCATTTTGTGGAACTGGCAGGCGAACAGCCTGGAATCTACTATGGATATTATTTTCTGGAACTGGCAGATTATTTCGGACAGGAGGGGATTGACGAGAAAGAATCTATGAACCTTCTGTATGTGACAGTGAAGGCACTTCTGAACCCGAATATTGATGACAGGCTGGTGAGGTGTATTTTTGAACTTCGTATGATGGCTGCACAGGGATTGTGTCCTTCACTGTTTCATTGTGTGTGCTGCGAAAGACAGCCTGTGGAGGGAGAAGAGCTTTTCTTTTCTCAGCAGAATCATGGTATTCTGGATAAAGCCTGTCTGGGACATGTAAATGATGCAAAGAGAATCTCAGCACCTGTATTATATGCCATGCAGTACATAGTAACTGCTTCTCTTGGGAAGCTTTATACATTTACTGTTACAGAAGAAGTACTCCATGAACTGGAACGTCATATCCATACCTATATTGCTGCGAACACTGAAAAACGGTTCAAAAGTCTGGAAATTCTGGAAATAATGAGCTGAGATACCTTGAAAAAGAAATCAGATACAGTTATAATAACGTTAATTGTAGCTGTTTATTACGTTAATCAAATAGCGGAATGGATTGTGAACCAAATTGCCTGACGGATATGAACAGTTACACGCATTTTATAAAAAGAACGAGGAGAATAGTCATGGAAAAAACAATGGACAAAATCATTGCGCTGGCAAAGGCAAGAGGATTTGTTTACCCGGGTTCCGAAATCTATGGTGGTCTTGCAAACACATGGGATTACGGTAATCTTGGTGTAGAATTAAAGAATAACGTAAAACGTGCATGGTGGCAGAAATTTATTCAGGAATCCCCATACAATGTAGGTGTTGACTGTGCAATTCTGATGAACCCGCAGACATGGGTTGCATCCGGACATCTGGGAAGCTTCTCTGACCCGCTGATGGACTGTAAGGAATGTCATGAACGTTTCCGCGCAGATAAGATCATTGAAGACTTCAGCCAGGAGAATGGCATTGAACTTGAGAGCTCTGTAGACGGATGGTCTCAGGAAGAGATGATGAACTTCATCAAAGATCACAATGTACCATGCCCTACATGCGGCAAACATAACTTTACAGATATCCGTCAGTTCAACCTGATGTTCAAGACATTCCAGGGTGTTACAGAGGATGCCAAGAATACAGTATACTTAAGACCTGAAACAGCACAGGGTATTTTCGTAAACTTCAAGAATGTTCAGAGAACATCACGTAAGAAAATCCCATTTGGTATCGGTCAGATCGGTAAATCTTTCCGTAACGAGATCACACCGGGTAACTTCACATTCCGTACACGTGAGTTCGAGCAGATGGAGCTTGAATTCTTCTGTGAGCCGGATACAGACCTTGAATGGTTTGCATACTGGAAGAATTTCTGCCTGAACTGGTTATATTCTCTTGGATTAAAAGATGAAGAAGTTCGTTACCGTGATCATGACGCAGAAGAATTAAGCTTCTACAGCAAGGCTACCACAGACGTAGAGTTCCTGTTCCCGTTTGGATGGGGCGAGCTGTGGGGAATCGCTGACAGAACAGATTATGACCTGACTCAGCATCAGAATGTATCCGGACAGGATCTGACATATTTTGATGATGAGAAGAAGCAGAAATATATCCCATATGTAATCGAGCCGTCACTGGGTGCTGACCGTGTGGTACTTGCATTCCTGTGCAGCGCATATGATGAGGAAGTTCTGGATGCAGAGAAGAATGACGTTCGTACTGTCCTTCATTTCCATCCGGCACTTGCACCTGTTAAGATCGGTGTGCTTCCTCTTTCCAAGAAGCTTAATGAGGGTGCAGAGAAGATCTATCAGCAGTTAAGCAAGAAATATAACTGTGAATATGATGATCGTGGAAACATTGGTAAACGTTACAGAAGACAGGATGAGATCGGTACTCCGTTCTGTGTAACTTATGACTTTGAGTCCGAAAATGACGGAGCAGTTACAATCCGCGATCGTGATACTATGGAGCAGGTTCGTGTGAAGATTGATGAACTGGATGCATATTTTGCGGATAAATTTACATTTTAACTGAAAAAACAGCAAAGGAGCTGTATCGGATGGGAATCCGGGTACTCCTTTGCTGTTTTTTATTACAAAATACAGATTATAAAAATTCGTTACTGTTCACTCCGTTCTCAGCAACACGCTTCGCGATGCACAGAATTTATGCTAATCGCATAAATTCGCGCAGTATGTCTCGGGTTTTCTGTGACCTTCGCTCACAAAAAACACCTCGCGGGATATTACCAGTGAACAGTAACAAAAATTCGACATCAAAAGTTATCAAAATAATTTTTGCTTGTGTAAATATTCATTTTTTAGTATAATGTGCGATAATAACATGAAAAGGAGGCAATAAAAATGAGCGAAAAGAAAAAGAGTGGCGGAGCCTTACTTGGCGCAGCGTTTCTGATGGCCACATCTGCAATCGGACCAGGATTCCTGACACAGACAGCAACCTTTACCGGACAGTATCAGGAAAGTTTTGGATTTGTTATCCTGGTTTCCGTAATCCTTGCAGCCATTGCACAGCTGAATATCTGGCGTGTGCTTTGTGTAACCGGACTTCGTGGTCAGGATGTTTCCAATAAGGTACTTCCGGGACTGGGATATCTGGTATCTATACTGATCGTATTCGGTGGTCTGGTATTTAATATCGGAAACGTAGGCGGCGGAGCACTTGGTTTTAACACATTGCTTGGAATACCTACCAAAGTTGGTTACATACTGGCAGGTCTTTTGGCAATCCTGGTATTTGTGCTGAAAAATGCCAAAAGTGCCATGGATACTATTACCAAGGTACTGGGTGCCATTATGATTATCGTAATCTTTGTTGTGATCATTGTGGTAAAACCACCGGTAGGAAGTGCATTGAAGAATACATTTGTACCGGAAGCCGGTGCCACAAATCTGATTCCTGCAATCCTTACACTTTTGGGAGGTACTGTTGGAGGATATATCACTTTCTCCGGCGCACATCGTCTGATTGATGCAGGAATTACAGGCGAGAAGAACCTGAAAGAGATCAACAAGAGTTCTGTTATGGGTATGATCATTGCTACGATTGTTCGTATTTTCCTGTTTCTGGCTGTTCTGGGCGTTGTTGTCAAGGGCGTAACACTGGATGCTGCAAATCCTGCAGCAGACGCCTTCAAGCAGGGGGCTGGTGAAATCGGATACCGTTTTGCAGGTCTGGTTCTTCTGTGCGCAGCAATCACATCCATTATCGGTGCAGCTTATACTTCAGTTTCCTTCCTGAAGACTTTCAGCAAGTCTATCGAGGAAAATGAAAATAAAGTGATCATCGGATTTATCATTATTTCTACAGCCATTATGTTTATCCTTGGAAATCCGGCAGTACTTCTTGTACTTGCAGGTGCTGTGAATGGTCTGATCCTTCCGATCACCCTGGCAATCTGTCTGATCGCTGCACATAAGAAATCTATTATGGGAGAGAATTATCATCATCCGGTAGTACTTACCATTCTTGGAGTGATCGTGGTAATTCTTACAGCATACCTCGGTGTGACTACATTTGTATCTAAGATCGGTACATTGTTATAATTGAGGAAAATGTATCCGGTTTTCAGACTGGAGAGTATGTCAAAAAGGTGTGATCGTCCAGGTTACACCTTTTTGGTTCATTAACAGCCATGTGATGCAGAAAGAAGCAGATAAAAAGACATGGCGAAAAGATTAAGAAAAGAGGAGCAGATTATGCCGGACATTAGAATTTTAACAGAAGGTGATTCTTCTGTTCTGGTTGAATTTGGCAAAGAGATCAGTCCGGAGATCAACCGGAAGATCACTGCCACTGTACAGCTTATGAAAGAACAGCATATAGAGGGAGTTGTAGATATGATCCCTGCGTTCTGTTCTTTGCTGGTTAATTATGACCCGCGTGTGATTTCCTACGATGACCTGAAAAAAAGACTGGAAATTCTGTTAAAGATGGAAGTTACAGCAGGTGAAGGATGCAGAAAAGTTTATGAGATTCCTGTATGCTATGGAGGAGAATATGGTCCGGATATTGAGAATATTGCAGAACATGCCGGACTTTCCGTAGAGGAAGTAATAAAGATTCATTCTTCCAGAGATTACCTGATCTATATGCTTGGTTTTCTTCCGGGCTTTTGTTATCTGGGCGGGCTGGATGAAAGGATCCATACACCCCGTCTTGCAAATCCCAGAATCAAGATCAATGCAGGAAGTGTGGGAATCGGTGGTTCCCAGACAGGGATTTATCCTCTGGATTCTCCGGGAGGATGGCAGCTGATGGGAATGACACCTGTAAAAACCTATGATCCGGACCGTGAAATCCCGATTCTGGTAGAGGCAGGAGATTATATCCGTTTTGTACCGATCGATGAAGATGAGTACAAACGGATCAGAGAATTAGTAGAACGTGGCGAATACCAGTGCACCGTTCATGAGGAGGCATAAAATGGGAATTCGTATATTAAAAGGCGGAATGATGACAACGGTTCAGGATCTGGGGCGTTATGGATATCAGAGTCAGGGATTCAGTGTGGCAGGAGTCATGGATGTCCGTTCATTCAAAATAGCCAATCTTCTTCTGGATAATCCGGAGAATGAGGCAGTATTGGAGATAACGCTGATAGGCCCAACCCTTGAATTTACATCAGCTACTATCATTGCAATCACAGGCGGAGATTTCCAGCCAACCATTAATGGAGAGCCGGCTCCCATGTATACAGCCCTGTATATGAATAAGGGAGATGTACTGAAATTTGGAAGCGCCAGAACGGGAAGCAGAGGTTATATTGCTTTTTCCAGTTATCTGGATATTCCGGTAGTGATGGGAAGCCGATGCACCAATTTAAAGAGTGGTCTGGGCGGATTTAAGGGAAGAAAACTGGAAGCGGACGATTATATCGGATTTCGTATTAAGAGACGTTATCTGCCGTTTTTCCTTTCCCGAAAGCTTGATATGGATGAGTTTGATCAGACAGAAGCAACACTGCGGGTAGTAATGGGACCGCAGGATGGTATGTTCAGCAAACAGGGCATCCAGACTTTCCTGGGCAGTGAGTATACAGTGACAAATGAATTTGACCGTATGGGCTGCAGGCTGGAGGGACCGTTTATTGCTCCTAAGAAGACTTCGGATATTATTTCCGACGGAATCGCATTTGGGGCTATACAGGTACCTTCCCATGGTAAACCTATCATTCTGCTGGCTGACCGTCAGACAACGGGCGGTTATGGGAAAATTGCCACAGTGGCATCTGTGGATATTCCCAAGCTGGTACAGAGAAAAACAGATGATAAGATACATTTCAAGGCAATTACCGTACAGGAGGCTCAGGCTCTTTATGTTGAGGAAATGAAAGAACTTGACGGACTGAGAAAGATCATTCATCAGCCATGTAAAGAGGTTCTGGATTGCCGTCTGGTGGCAAAGAGACTGCGCAAGCTGTTTGAAGAATAACCGTAAAAAATAATATAAAATAGACAGAAAGGATAATGTTCGATGGATTTAGAGAAGATTGAAGGACTGGTAAAGATTATTGAGGATTCATCCCTTAATGAATTCACATATAAGGACAAGGATGTAAAGATTACAATGAGCAAGCTGGATCATCCTCCTGTAGTTGCAGCGGGAGTTCCTGTGGCTGCATCTGCACCTGTGAATACAATTGTGGAAAAAGCAGAGGAAGAAGAGGAGGAAAGTCTGTTTATCACTTCTCCTATCGTAGGAACCTTCTATTCTGCAGCTGCTCCGGATGTACCTGCTTTTGTAAAGGTGGGAGATCAGGTAAAAGCAGGACAGACGGTGTGTATTCTGGAAGCTATGAAGCTTATGAATGAGATCCAGAGTGACTATGACTGTGAGATTGAAGCAGTTCTGGTAAGTAATGAACAGAAAGTAGAATATGGACAGCCTCTGTTCCGTGTTAAGAGACTGTAGGATAAGGAGGCTTTCATATTGTTTAATAAAATTTTGATCGCCAACCGTGGGGAGATTGCAGTTCGGATCATACGTGCCTGCAGGAATCTGGGGATCCGAAGTGTAGCTGTTTATTCAAAAGAAGATGCTAAGAGCCTTCATGTACAGCTGGCAGACCAGCGTATCTGTATCGGAGAAGGTCCTGCCAGAAACAGCTACCTGAACATGGACCGGATCATTGCTGCAGCAGAAAATATGGGAGCAGATGCTATCCATCCCGGTTTTGGCTTTCTTTCAGAAAACAGTGAGTTTGTCCGCAAATGCAAAGAAAACGGAATTACCTTTATCGGACCGGATGCGGATGTGATCGATAAGATGGGAAATAAATCCCATGCCCGTAAAACCATGATGGATGCCGGGGTACCGGTTGTACCGGGAACAAAGGAACCTGTATACGATGCAGAAACAGGTAAAAAACTGGCTGAAGAGATTGGATATCCGGTTATGATCAAGGCTTCCTCAGGCGGTGGTGGCAAGGGAATGCGTGTGGCTGCAAATGAGGATGAATTTGAATTTCAGTTTAATATGGCACAGAGAGAATCAGCCAATGCTTTTGGGGATGATACCATGTACATTGAACGTTTTGTAGAAAATCCCCGCCATGTGGAGATCCAGATCATGGCAGACAGTCATGGAAATGTGGTGGCACTGGGAGAACGTGACTGTTCGGTACAGAGAAATCATCAGAAGCTGATTGAGGAATCCCCTTCCCCTGCCATTGATGAAGAAACCCGCAGGAAAATGAATGAATATGCAGTTCTTGCTGCGAAAACAGTAGGTTATACCAATGCAGGAACTATTGAATTTATCGTAGACCCCAAAGGCAACTTCTATTTCATGGAAATGAATACCAGAATCCAGGTGGAGCATGGAGTAACAGAGATGGTTACAGGCACAGATCTGATCATTGAGCAGATTCGTGTGGCTATGGGAGAGGAGTTAAGCTTTAAACAGGAAGATATCCGAATTAAAGGACATGCTATTGAATGCCGTATCAACGCAGAGATTCCTGAGAAAAATTTCATGCCAAGTCCCGGAGTAGTACAGCATATGCATCTTCCGGCAGGCAACGGAGTCCGGGTGGATACTGCCCTTTATACAGGCTACAAGATTCCGTCAGAGTATGATTCCATGATTGCGAAGGTAATCGTTCATGCACCTGACAGAGAGGCTGCCCTGCAGAAAATGCGCTCTGCGCTGGATGAGATGGTGGTCATGGGTGTGGAGACAAACCTTGATTTCCAGTATCAGATTATGAAGAATCAGGTATTCTGCGACGGAAAGGCAGATACGGGATTTATAGAAAATGTGCTGAAAATCAAAGGATGATAAATAAAAAAGAGGTAAGATGAATGTATACAGTAGATTTAAACAGTGACCTGGGAGAGAGCTTTGGAAACTATAAAATCGGTAATGATGATAAGGTCATTCCGCTGATCTCCTCTGCAAATGTAGCCTGCGGTTATCATGCTTCAGATCCGGTAGTTATGGGAAATACGCTGGCAATGGCAAAGGAAGCGGGAATTCGTATAGGAGCACATCCGGGTTTTCCTGATCTGATGGGCTTCGGAAGAAGAAATCTGAGTGTTTCCCCTGCAGAGGCAAAAGCCTATGTGCTTTATCAGCTGGGTGCACTGGATGCATTCTGCAGAGTAACCGGTGTAAAAATGCAGCATGTAAAGCCTCATGGAGCCTTATATAATATGGCTGCAGAGGACTATGCCCTTTCTACTGCGATCTGTGAGGCAATCAAAGAATTTGACAGCAGTCTGATCGTACTTGCTCTTTCCGGCGGACAGCTGGCAAAGGCTGCTCAGGATATGGGCCTGCGTACAGCTATGGAGGTTTTTGCAGACCGCGCCTATGAAGAAGATGGTACTCTGGTAAACAGACGTAAGGAAGGTGCTGTGATCACTGATGAAAATGAGGCTATTGTCAGGGTGATCCGTATGGTCAAAGAGAAAAAGATTACTGCAATTACAGGAAAAGATATTGATATTCAGGCAGATTCTGTCTGCGTTCATGGAGACGGAGCCAAGGCTCTGGCGTTTGTGGAAAAAATCAGAGAGGCTTTTGCAAAAGAAGGAATCCAGATCCGTTCTCTGGATGAGTTTGTAAAATAAAAGAAATTTAGAAACAACTGTTAAAAGGACTGAAGTAAAGAGGCTGTGGCACAGATTTTCTGACTGCCACAGCCTTGTTGCTGTTTTACAGCTTGCAGCGGTCCTTCTACTGATGCTTCAGATTCAACCCCTGCTGTTTTGCAAGTGAAGTGATAATCTCAATACAGTTATCGTATCCAAGGGTTCCGGTATCCAGACACAGGTCATAATCGTGATAAGTGCCAAGCTCATGTTTTGTATAGGTTTTGAAATAGGTTTCACGCAGGTTGTCCATTTTGGTGAGATATTTCCTGGGATCTTCCTTTCCGTTTAAGCCTAATTTCTGAATATGTTCTGTGCGGAGATTCACATCTGCATGAAGGAAAATATCCAGACTGGGAATACCGGCATTTCGCAGGATAAGATTGGAACAGCGGCCGATAATAATACAGTCCTGTTCTGCTGCGAACTGAAGGATCAGCTCTTTCTGAGCCTGGTAAATAGCATCATGGGAACTGAAATAACTTGCAGAGTTATTCAGAATGTTGTCCAGAAATCTGGCGCTGCGGCTCAGATTTTCACCCTCACGATCAATATCCTCCTGGGAATATCCGCTTCTGGCAGCAGCCTGTTTTGCAAAATCCCGATCGTAATATGGGATACCAAGCCTTTCTGAAACTACTCTTGCAATACTGTGTCCCCCGGCACCAAACTCCCGGCTGATTGTGATGACAGGGTATTTTCTTTCGGACATAATAGATACCTCCATTGGGTTGTTATTTATTTTGTTATCCATGTTTTTCCTTTATTGTAACGTTTTTTGTAAGATTATTCAATAAAGATTATCATTTTTTGAAAAAATATGTTATAATTCAAAATATTATGTACCTGAAGGAGATGGATTTATGAGAAACAAAGAGCTTTTCAGAGGCAGGAGAAAAGCTGGCAGGATTGTTGGTCTTGTTTTGACTCTTGCACTTGCAGTCAGCCTTCTGAGCGGCTGCGGACAAAGTAAAGAACGTCTGACGTTCGGTACCGGCGGTACGGCGGGAACGTATTATTCCTACGGTGGTGTACTGGCCCAGTATATTACCAATAATACAAATGTAAAGGTTACAGCGGTTTCTACAGGTGGTTCCAAAGCGAACCTGCAGTCAGTACAGGACGGAGATTTCCAGCTTGGATTTGTCCAGTCAGATGTAATGGCCTATGCATGGGACGGCGTAAGAGCATTTGAACAGGACGGTGCAACCCATGATTTCAGGACTCTGGGCGGCCTGTATGCAGAGACTGTCCAGCTGTTTACCATGGATCCTGACATTAAGACAGTGGAAGATCTGAAGGGCAAGAGCGTATCTATCGGTGCGGCAAACTCCGGTGTATATTTCAATGCTCTGGATGTTTTAAATGCAGGCGGCATTACCCTGGATGATATCCGTCCCCAGTATCTGTCTTTTGAGGATAGCAAGGAATCTTTGAAGGATGGAAAAATTGATGCTGCGTTTATTGTTGCAGGTGCACCTACAACAGCTATCACAGAGCTTGCAACTACCAATGGTGTCTATATGATCAATATTGATGGCGCGATCAGGGATTCGATCCTGAGTGACTGTCCATATTATACATCCTACCAGATTCCGGCAGGAACCTATCCGGGACAGGATGAGCCTGTAGAAACCATCACAGTCAAGGCGACGATCGTAGTGTCCGAATCTCTGGATGAGGATACAGTTTATGATATGACTGCGGCAATTTTTGACCATGCAGACGAGATTTCTGCTGAGAATGCAAAAGGAGCGGAGCTTTCTCTGGAAAACGCTACTTCCGGTATGACCATTCCTTTCCATAAGGGTGCGGCGCGTTATTATGCAGAGCATGGAATTACAGTGGATACGAAAGGGGAATAGTCAGGATGAAAGAAAATAAGATAAAAAAAGCAAACACATCCCCGGAAGGGCAGGCTGGTTCTGAGAACATGAGCACAGCAGATGTAGATGCAGTAATGAAGAAATACGACCGCGAATCCAATATTCGTGTGTGGACCGGCAAATATAAGCTGGCTGTACGCGGCCTGCTGGTTGCCTTTTCTCTGTGGTGTATCTATGTTACCTTATTTGCAACCTTCCTGGAGGAAATCCGACTGACTTCTTTTCTGGGGCTGATCATTCTTATCGGATTTCTTACCTATCCGGCGAAAAAAGGAGATATCAGAGAAAACTACATGCCGATTGGCGATATTATTTTTATGATCGCAGGCACAGGTGCTTTTCTGTATTTTACTTTTTCTGCAAATCAGATCATCAATCAGGGTACCAGATTTGCCCCTTATCAGATTGTGATCGGTATTATCGGTATTGCTGCACTGATCGAGCTTACCAGACGATGCGTGGGCCTGCCGATCCTGTTTGTGGCAGGTTTTTTCCTGATCTATGCACTGGCTGTAGGGCTTACCAATCCGGCATTTTTGGGAAGAGTGAAATTCCTGGTGCGGAATCTTTTCTACACAAAAGAGGGTATTTTCTCCACACCTGTAAATGTATGCTCTAAATATATTGTGGTATTTATTATTTTCGGTGCGTTTCTGGAGAGAACAGGAATCTCCAACTTCTTTATTCAGCTGGCTAACTGCATTGCAGGAAAATATGCAGGTGGACCGGCAAAGGTAGCGGTTATCAGTTCTGCACTCTGTGGAATGGTATCCGGTTCCTCTGTAGGTAACACAGTAACAACCGGTTCTGTTACAATCCCGATGATGAAGGACACAGGCTACAAACCGGAATTTGCCGGAGCAGTAGAAGCTGCTTCTTCCACAGGTGGACAGATCATGCCTCCGATCATGGGAGCTGCCGCATTCCTTATGGCAGATTTTGTGGGTGTACCGTACTCCAACATTATTGTCAGGGCGATTCTGCCGGCATTGTTGTACTTTACAGGAATCTTTATTTCTGTACATCTGGAAGCAAAGAAATTAGGACTTTCCGGAATTCCGAAGGAAAAACTTCCGGTATTTAAGCTTCTGATCCGTAAAATCTATCTGTTATTACCTCTGGTCATGCTGGTAATCTGGGTGTCCGGAAACTATATGACCATGCAGAAGGCTGCCAGCTATGCAATCGTTCTTTCTGTTATCGTAAGTCTTTTTGACAAAGAAAACAGAATCAGTGTTACCAAATGTATTGATGCGCTGGAAGCAGGAGGAAGAGGCGTTATCTCCGTAGCAGTAGCCTGTGGTGTTGCAGGAATCATTTCCGGTTCCATCACCATGACAGGACTTGCCAATGACCTGATCAACGGAATCATCAGTGTTGCAAACGGAAAACTGATCATTGCACTGCTTCTGACTATGCTGTGCTGTATCGTACTTGGTATGGGTGTACCTACCACTGCCAATTACTGTATCATGGCAGCAACCTGTGCTCCGATCCTGGTACGTATGGGAGTACCTACACTGGCAGCTCATTTCTTTGTATTTTACTTTGGTATTGTTGCAGATATCACACCGCCGGTAGCGCTGGCTGCCTACGCAGGTTCAGCCATAGCGAAGGCCAATCCGATGAAGACTGCATTTACAGCCTCCAAGCTGGCTATCGCAGTATTTATCGTACCTTATGTATTCTGCTTCAATCCGGCAATGCTGCTGATCGATACCACACCACTTAAGGTTGTTCAGATCTTTATCACCTCACTGATTGGTGTGTTTGGATTGTCCTCCTCACTGGAAGGCTTCCTGTCAGTGAAAATGTCTGTACCGGTTCGTGTCTTAATGGCAGCAGGCGGACTGATGCTGATCGATCCGTCACTGATGACTGATGTTGTGGGAATACTTCTGATCGTGGGATGCTGCGTATGGCAGACAGCGCAGAAGAAGAAAACTGCATAGAGAAGAATAAAAAAACCGGCAAAACACCTGTCATTTGGGTGTCCTGCCGGATTTTTTTATTTAGAAATCCAGTTCTTTCAGATACCGTCCAAGTGCATCCTGCCAGGTGGGGAGTGGTGTGAAACCATTGGCTGTCAGTTTGCTCTTATCCAGGCGGCTGTTAAACGGTCTGGCTGCTTTGGAAGCGCCATACTCTGCAGTTGTGACGGAGTTGACTGTCATGTTTTCCGGGAGATATTCCGGGTGTCCCATGGCAGCGGCCTGACGGAAGATTTCTTTTGTGAAATCATACCAGCTGATATATCCGCCCTCATTGGTTGCATGATAATAACCGTATTTTTCAGTTTCGATCATATCTACCAGAAGTCTTGCCAGGTCATAGGTATAAGTAGGTGTACCGATCTGGTCATTGACTACGGAGAGAGTATCATGAGTTTTTCCGAGGTTGATCATGGTTTTGATAAAGTTCTTGCCGTTTTTGCCGAATACCCATGCAATACGGACGATAAAGAACTTATCAACTGTGCCGGATACGGCAAGTTCACCGTCCAGCTTTGTCTGTCCATAGACATTTAATGGTTTATAGTCCTTGCAGTCAGGCTCCCATGGAGTGGTTCCCTGACCATCGAATACATAATCAGTGGACAGATACAGCATCTTGATGTCAAGCTCTTTGCACACATCAGCAATATTCTGAGTTCCGGTTACATTTACCAGACGGACCTTCGGCTGGTTCTCTTCATCTTCGGCAGCATCTACAGCTGTCCATGCAGCACAGTGGATCACAGCATCAACATTTGCTTCTTTAATGACTTTTTCTACAGAAGCTTTGTCAGTGATATCCATCTGAACATAAGGCATTGTGGTAACTGCAGTGCCATCAGCGATTCCGCTGTAGGAAGGAGCAATGTCGCTTCCCACACCTTCATAGCCGCGTTTCGCAAGTTCGTTCATAACATCATGTCCAAGCTGACCGCCTACACCTGTTACAAAAATTCTCATAAATTATGCCTCCCCGCGGTTTGCGTACATTTTTTCATAGTAGTTCTGGTATTCACCGGAGATGATCGTTTCCCACCATTCTTTGTTATCCAGATACCATTTGATGGTCTTCTTGATACCGTCTGCAAATTTTGTTTCCGGTAACCAACCAAGTTCGTTGTGGATCTTGGTCGGATCAATGGCATAGCGCATATCATGACCTTTACGGTCTGCCACATATGTGATCAGACTTTCCGGTTTGCCAAGCTCTTTACAGATGATCTTAACGATATCAATGTTTGTCATTTCGTTGTGACCACCTACATTATAAACTTCGCCTACACGTCCTTTGTGGATGATCAGGTCGATTGCACGGCAATGATCTTCTACATAGAGCCAGTCACGAACGTTTTCGCCTGTTCCGTATACCGGAAGTGGTTTGTCATTTAATGCATTGGCGATCATTAACGGAATCAGTTTTTCCGGGAAATGATATGGTCCGTAGTTGTTGGAGCAGCGGCTGATAGATACAGGCAGTCCGTAGGTTCTGTGGTAAGCCAGCACCAGAAGGTCTGCAGAAGCCTTGGAAGAGCTGTAAGGGCTGCTTGTATGGATCGGAGTTTCCTCTGTGAAGAACAGGTCAGGTCTGTCTAATGGAAGATCTCCGTAAACTTCATCAGTAGATACCTGATGATAACGTTTGATACCGTATTTGCGGCATGCATCCATGAGAACAGCAGTACCGATAATATTTGTGGTAAGGAAAACTTCCGGGTTTTCGATGGAGCGGTCAACGTGACTCTCTGCAGCGAAGTTTACAACCATATCAGGGTGTTCTTCCTCAAAAAGTTTGTAAACTGCTTCGCGGTCGGTGATGCTTTCTTTTACGAAACGGAAATTTGGGTTGTCCATGACAGGTGCAAGAGTGGAAAGGTTTCCTGCATAGGTCAGACAGTCCAGACAGATGATGCGGTAATCCGGGTATTTTTTTAACATGTGAAAAATAAAGTTGCTTCCGATAAATCCGGCACCGCCGGTTACGATAATGTTCATAGTGATTCTCCTTAAAAAATATATAATATAAATATCTGTAAGATTCTGTTATAGAGTCAGGCAGATAAAATTATCCGCCTTACTGCATGGCGGGTGATATATCAAATAACTGTTTGAAAATTTGATATATCACTCACTTGACTGCGAATTCGCTTGTACAGGTCTAAAAGCTTCGGTTAGTGCAATACATCCAGATATTTACCGTCCAGAACGTCTTTTAAGTACTGACCATACTGATTTTTCTTCAGTATTTCATAAACCTTCAGCACATCTTCCTTTGTAATCCAGCCATTGAGATATGCAATCTCTTCCAGGCAACCGATTTTGCGGTGCTGGTGGCTTTCCATTGTTTTTACAAAGTTGGTGGCTTCCACAAGGCTCTCGTGTGTACCTGTATCCAGCCATGTGAATCCCTGTCCGAGAAGCTCTACGTTTAATTCGCCCTTTTCCAGATAGATGCGGTTCAGATCTGTGATCTCAAGTTCGCCTCTGGCACTTGGTTTCAGATTTTTTGCATACTCTACGACGCGATTGTCATAGAAGTATAAACCTGTGACACAGTAGTTGCTCTTCGGGTGCTCCGGTTTCTCTTCAATTGAGATAGCCTTGCCTTCATGGTCAAATTCTACAATACCGAATCTCTCCGGATCATCTACATAGTATCCGAAAACAGTTGCACCCTCGCCGGATTCTGCGTTCTTTACAGCAGCTTTCAGTCTTTTCTTCAGTCCATGTCCTGCGAAGATATTATCGCCGAGAACCATGGCAACAGTATCATCACCGATAAATTCTTCGCCGATGATAAATGCCTGAGCAAGTCCGTCCGGACTTGGCTGTACTGCATAGGTGAGATGGACACCGAACTGATGTCCGTCACCAAGAAGTTCCTCAAAACGAGGAGTATCCTGCGGAGTAGAGATGATCAGGATATCTCGGATTCCTGCGTTCATCAGTACAGACATGGGATAGTAGATCATGGGTTTATCATAGATTGGCAGAAGCTGTTTGGATGTTACCATTGTAAGCGGATAAAGGCGTGTGCCGGAACCGCCTGCTAAAATAATACCTTTCATGTGTATTCTCCTTTGTTATTGGCAGTATGCGGTCGGAGAGATATTCTGTCAGTTATCTGTGTAAATGATAAGCAAAATATCAGGCGACTGCGGTACTAATCAACGGGTTTCTGGATTGTCAGTCTGAGTTACGATATCATCCTGACTCTGGTGATTGTATTATAAAAGGTGACCTTAGGTCACCTTCAAGTACTTTTTACAAAAAAATTAAATTTTGGTTATTTTTCACAAAGAAAAATGCCGGCATCCTTGGTAATAAAGAACCCATCCTTTGTCTTTCGCGATACAAATCCCCGGAAATCTTTGTATTTGTCCAGAAGATACTGATTCTGATTTCCATGGCAGGAGAGGATATAGGAAATCAGCGGTTCTGCATCGGGGACAAGAAGAGAGTCCTTATAGCTTTCCCAGAAAATACGGGAAAAATACGGTGCCAGGATATCTGCTCCGTTTTCTCTGCCAAAACGCTCATAGAGTTTGTCTGCGGAGAGAACGATCCGGTCGTCAAAATCCCGGACCAGTCTGCTGACTTCCTGCATGTGTTTTTTTCCATAGGTACTGCAGATCAGTTTTCCGCCCGGAGTGAGCACACGTTGAATTTCGCTGCATACAGCTGAGATATCTTCACAGTAAAAAAGTACATGGTTTGCAATGACCAGATCAAAGCTTCTGTCTTCATGAGGAATTCTTGCACAGTCAAATGCCTCGAAGGAAAAACGGCTGTCTTTGCGTCCGATAGCACGTCTGGCATCACGAAGCATTCCGGATGAAAGGTCAGAAAGAGTAACGGAAACTTTACCGGGGAGGCTGGAAATATTCTGTGTCCACAGAACACCGTCGCCGCATCCAAGTTCAAGGATACGCATCCCCGGATGAATCTGACACTGCTCATAAACCCATGGAAACCATCCCTGTTTATTCTGGGAATAAAGGCTGTGCAGATTAATGCGTGAGGAAATGTTGGAGGCGTTCTGGTATTGATTTTTCATGCTTTTCTCCATGCCTGTCAGGTGGATTAGGTCAAGCATCTGATTCCAGTCTATGGCATGATGGGAGCGGATCGCATCTGTGGTATCCTGGATTGCCTTTTCCACCAGCTGCATTTGTTCGATACGGTCACGTACCAGCTTTAGCTGGATGTTCAGGGAATTTTCCATAAAATGATAGTCTGAGTCGTCAATGGTCATTTCCCGTATGTCATCCAGGGAGAAACCCAGATATTTCAGAAGCAGGATCTGGGAAAGTCTTGCAAAATCCTCATCTGTATAAAAACGTGCGCCGGATTCTGTTACATAGGAGGGTTTGAGGATATTCTGTTTGTCATAATAGCGGATAGTGCGGAGTGTTACATGTGCCATCCGTGCAAATTCTCCGGAAGAGTAGTAGCCGTCTTTTTTCATGGGAAAACCTTCTTTAAGAAAAATAGTTTTGCTTGCAAATACGAATGGAAACAGTTGTTCAGTTTGCATTTGCGTATTGCTGATATGTGTAGAGTATAACATAGCTGACTGGCAGGCTACAAGCATCAGGTATTACCGGATGATAATATTATACTGGCTGAACTGTAAGTCTTATATGGTGATTTTTGACATTATTTGAAGGATACTAATTCTTGTCTTTTGACAGAAATTATGGTATGTTAAATAATAACAATCAAAACTGATTTTCATACAAATCATAATCTGGCAGTTCTGCCATATTTTTTCCAAAATACAATAAATATTAAGAGAGAACAGTAATGACAATATGAAAGGTGCAGGGACAGGAGGAGCCTGATGATTAATTTATTTGATTTTACTTACTGCGGAGACTATAATCGGCAGATTCAGAATCTGGCAAGGATGGTGCCGGAGAAGTGGAGCTTTTCGGATACAGATGATAACGGAATTCTGAAAGGATACCTGGAACATACATTTAAACGCCTTTATGAAGAACAGAAGGTGTGGGAGAAAAAGAATTATGCCATATTTAATACAGGACTCTTTAATTACTATTATCAGCCGATTTATGCGTATTTTATTCCCAATCTGGTCCCGGACAGGCAGCCCTGGTTTCTGGATGGCTTTTATACAGAATACTATTTGTTAAAAGAAGGAATCACCTGTCTGCCGGAAAAGGCATGCTATGTGGAAAATCCGTCAGATCTTGTGTTTGATACAAAACTTCCGGTAATTCCACAGTACGAGCATATTTTCGGGGATGAGGAAAATGCTGCCCGTCTTCCAAAGGAAGTACGTGACAGCAGCATGAAAATGCAGCTGTTTGACGGCGCGCTGAAACAGACAAAAAGAATGCTTGAGGCAGATTACAGAACGGCAATTCCACAGTATTATAATCACTCAATCCAACTGCTGCTCCCAATCTGTCTCCGTCATCCGGGAAAACCCGACCTTGCACTGGCGTGTATGAAAACTTCGGACGGAAGTAAATATCTGGGGCGTACCTGCCTGACTCTCAGAATGGCCTATCATAATGCCAGACTCCTTGCAAGGGTGGACCGAAGCTGGCTGATGACTTCTGTATCTGCCTGAGGTTTGACATGTGTGGTTCGCTTTGATATATTATAGCAGCGAAGCGGATGATTTTATCTGTCTGACTGAAATGATGTCAGGTTAGATATTTACGGATTGTTCTGCTGCTATAGATGAAACAACAGAAAAAGGTGGGTGAGAAATCAAATGCGAAATAAAAGTCTGGATGCTGTAAAGGCCATTGCTGCGTGCCTGGTGGTATGCATCCATGTAAGCTTTCCGGGACAGGCCGGGCAGCTTGTAAAAGTACTGGCAAGATGTGCGGTGCCGTTTTTCTTTATGGTATCCGGGTATTTCTGTTATTATCAAAATTGCAATGCCTCAAAAAGAATATTGTCTAAAATCCTGCATATCATGAAGCTTTTTGCAGTTTCAGTTGTGTTTTATTTTATCTGGGAATGTTTTATGAAAGCCTGGAATGGGGAGAGAGTATGGACATGGATAAAAGGGCTTGTGAGTACAGAGTATCTGAAGGAATTTTTCGTGTACAACAGTACTTCTCCGGTAAGAGCACATTTATGGTTTCTTCCTGCATTAATTTACTGTTATCTGCTTGCTCTCCTGATTGAAAAATGGAGAATGCGTAAGGCTGCATATTGTATGGCACCTGTATTGCTGGCAATACTTTTATGGAGAGCGGAGTTTTGTGTCTTTTTTGACAGATTTTATCACACTATGGAATACAGAAACTTTCTGTTTACAGGAATGAGCTTTTTCCTTACAGGTCAGATGATCCATGAATATCAGGATAAGATAGTATGCAAACGTCTGGAGCAATGGATGCAATGGGGATTGAAAGCAGGGATGAGTTTCGGTGTGGCACTCAGCATGATGGAATATGCTTTCCGAGGAGCAGGAGAAATTTACACAGGAAATTGTGTTGCAGTGATCTGTCTGTTTCTGTGGCTTATTTTATATGGAAGGGAAATAAATTTTCCCTCTGTACTGGTGGAAACCGGAAGAAAATATGCTTTCCTGATCTATCTTCTTCATCCGGCAGTATCAGATCTTCTGAAAAAATGTTCAGAAGGTCTGGGAGTCAGCAACTGTCAGATTTATTTTTGGCTGCGTCCGGTTTTGGTATATATGCTGACAGTGGTGACAGTTTCTGGCATATCTGCGGTCTCTGCGTATGCAAGGCAAAATATTTTGCAGAATAATCATGTATAGTCAGGGTATGAAAATCCAGAATGAATTTTGGCTGCGTTACTGAGAATGGAATGAACAGTAACATAGTAACGTTATCTTCAGGAACCGCGGGAATTATAACTGTTCACATAATGGAAAATGTGATATAGTAATCAGTAAATCTTATGAACGTAACCGTTCGGTGTTTCACAGAATGGAGGATTGCTGAACAGTTACCGAAAATCATTATGCAGAAAATACAAAGGAGAGAGAATGGCAGATAAAAATCAGGACAAGAACCAGAGTAAGAACAGAGCAGAACAGGCAGAAGAGCACGATGAAAGCGTGCTGAATCCGGAGATTAAGAATGAATCGGATTTGTCAAAGAAGGAAAGACGTCTGATTGAGAAAGAAAAATTAAAGGGAATGGGGCCAAAGAAAAAGCTGGAATATATCTGGATGTATTATAAACCGGCTATTTTCGGAGTGATCGCAGTGATTGCTCTTATATTCGGAATAAAGGATTACTATGAACAGTCCAAAATAAAAACAGTTCTGTCCATGACAGTGGTAAATTCAATGGCAAATGATACGGAAACTCCTGAGCAGAAAATCAAAGAAACACTTGGGTACAAAGATGATCCCTATAGTAAAGTAGAGATAGGCGTGAATCTTACTACGGACTCTGAAATGGCAGAATTTGATTATAATGCACAGATGGCTTATGTGGCACAGATCCAGGCAGGTTCCATTGATATTATGGTTATGCCGGAGAAGCTTTATCAGACTTTGAAGAAGAATGAGCCATTTGCAGATTTGAAGGAATTGATGGGTGAGGAAGCTTTTGAGAAGTTTGGAATGCAGACAGATACTACGCACATTTCCATTACTGACAGTGAGCTTGAACAGGAATTAGGTGTAATCTACGATCCTGTATGCATTGCAGTGCCATATTCAGCACCGAATCAGGAAAACGCAGTAAAATGGATAAAAAGTCTTGACAGCAGGAAATAAATTGTGATATGTTTATCACACCAAAACTGGTGTGGATTTTTCAGTCTTGTGACAAACATGAACTCTTTTCGCCGCACGATTATCATACAGCAATGTAGAGATAATTGTGTGGCGTTTTTTGTTGCAATGAAACAGAGAAAGGAAAAAAGAATGAACAATACTTTTATGAAGAAAAAACCGATTCTGCCGCTTCTGGCATCTATGGCAATGCCTATGGTACTGTCTATGCTGGTGAATTCACTGTACAACATCGTAGACAGCTTTTTTGTGGCAAAGATCAGTGAGCAGGCGATGACAGCTCTATCTCTGGTATTTCCTGTACAGAACTTTATTAATGCAGTTGCCATTGGTTTCGGTGTGGGAATCAATGCACAGATTTCTTTTCAACTGGGAGCAAAAAATATTAAAAATGCGAATATAGCAGCTACCCATGGTATGCTCTTTAATATTATCCATGGAATTATTTTTACAGTAATCTGTATTCCGTTTATGCCTGTATTTCTCGGTATGTTTACAAAAGAGCAGGAAGTGATCTCGCCTGGTGTGCAGTATTCAACTATTGCATTTGCATTTTCCACAGTGATCATGATCAGCCTGTCCTTCGAAAAGATTTTTCAGGCTGTGGGCAGAATGAAGCTGACAATGATCAGCCTGATGATCGGTTGTATTTCCAATATTATCCTGGATCCGCTGCTGATTTTCGGAGTGGGGATTTTTCCGGAAATGGGGATCAGAGGTGCAGCACTGGCAACTGGTCTTGGCCAGGTATTTACAGTTATTGTATATCTGATCGCATATAAGAAGTGTAGTATTCCGGTGGAGATCAGCAGGAAATATCTGGAACTTAACAGGAACCTGGATGGGAAGCTGTATATGGTAGGGATTCCCGCAATCCTGAATATTGCCCTGCCGTCAGTTCTGATCTCTTTCCTGAATCAGATATTATCGGCTTTTTCCGGAAGCTATGTAGTGGTTCTGGGAATCTATTATAAGCTTCAGACTTTTTTATATCTGCCTGCAAGCGGCATTGTCCAGGGAATGCGCCCGTTGATAGGATATAATTACGGAGCAGGGGAAATACAGAGGGTAAAGAAACTTTTTGGGATTTCTGTGCTTCTGAATGGTATGATCATGCTGGCAGGAACAATTATCTGCTTTACAGTATCAGAGACATTGATGGGAATGTTTACTGAGAACCCGGAAACTGTAAGACTTGGCACTGCAGCATTACAGATTATCAGTATCGGGTTTATCCCATCTGCCATCTCTGTTACAGCTTCCGGTGCATTAGAAGGACTGAGCAAAGGTGCTCAGTCCCTGGTGATTTCGTTATTAAGATATATTATAGTGATCATTCCGGCAGCATACCTGCTGTGCCATTTTGCCGGGGCAGATGCTGTGTGGAATGCGTTCTGGATCTGTGAATTTATAACAGCAGTAGTAGTAGGTATCGGGATAAAGTATTACTGGAACCGTCTGCTGCAGTAGACGATAGTGATAAAGCTGCTAAGTCAGGCTGCGCCTGCTTCAGCAGACTCAGCATCAGACTCTGCTTCTGAGGCATTTTCATCAGTAACATCTTCGGCATCGGAATTGCTTCCGCCACTGAGAACATAAGTGATGACTTCGTCCGGAACGCCTGCATTGGACAGGTTGTCCATAAGTGTAGTGGGGTCGAGTGTAGCTGCGTAGGCACTCATATCATCTTCATTGGTTACGTCATAAACATCGCCCAGAGCCGTAAGATCCGGAATTTTAACAGATTCGCCTGCACCGGAAGTAACAGTGAAGCTTCCGAGAGTACTTCCTGCACTTTCAACGGACAGTGCAACAGAACCGGAATCTTTTGCTGAATTTAAATCTAATACAAGTGCAAAGTTCTCGAGCATGGAAAGAGAAGAATCTGTATCTTCTGAAGAATCAGCAGGGAAGGTGATAGTATAGTTACCGTTTAAGTAACCTTCTTTTGCAGATTCGGTGTCGTAGTCCTTTACTTCGATAACAGCTGCGGCTGTATCATCCTGAGAAATTTTATAGGTTCCGTTTAATTTACCGCCATCAATCTGACCGGATCCGGACAGGGAGAGTGTGCCGGAATCATCTGTTTCAATGGAGAGAAGATAGCCAAAGTCTGAGCCGTCCCTGGTCATCTGCCAGTTCAGAACAGGAGTTATTTTATCACCTTCCTGAAACTCAATTTTACGTCCTGCAATTCTGCCGGTCTCATCAACCCAGATTCTGGTGTTGAGATGAGAATCATCGGAATCACCGGTATCTGCATCTTTTAGAAAATCAAGACCGTCTTCTACAGCTTTGGTAAAGCTTTCATGCAGGTCCTCGTTACTTGAGAGTTTCTCTGTCCAGGTATCGAGGATGTTCTCAATATCACTGTCTGATTTTGCCTCTTCCAGGATTGCAGTTGCAGTTTTTACAGCGTCTTCAGCTGAAATCTGACCTTCATATACTGTACAGTCCTGACTGATATCACCTGCTGTCAGAGTTTCCTGACTGCTTTCGCCTTCTGTTACATTGTCAAAAAGCATAGATCCGTATTTATCCAGAAGTGTTTCTACTACAGAAGCTTCTGGAGCTGCTGCTGACAGATCAGACATCATGGAAACAGTCAGGCTGAGACTGTCAGAATAAGCGGAAGCGAAATTGTCTGTCGGAATATCTGCATCTGAATCATCAGGGGTTAATTCTTCAAGATCATTTTCAATATTGGCAGCTTGTTGGTCTGCGGCTTCTTCCAGATTGGTCTTGAAATATTTATCAGAGAGTTCAGGGATGCGCATATAAATATCCTGGCTGTCCGGATCAAGATAATATTCCAGAGTACAGATTTTATTATCATTAAGAAGGACCTTCATCAGAATACCTTCTTTTCCTTCTGTAAAAGAGATATCATTGGAAAGTGTGACATTGTCCAGCCAGGAGACATCAAATGGTGCGACAAACCCCAGCAGTGAGCGTCCGGAATCTTCAAATTTCAGAATCATGTCACTCTGCATTCCTGACATCAGAGACTGGCTTTCTTCTATAGATGTAGCGTAAGAAGATGCCATTTCTGTGACCTTTTTTGCCCATGCATCTTTTTCAATGGAAGCGTAACTGTCTGCTGCAAATGCTGTAGATGGAATTGCAGCAGTACCAAGAAGTGCTGCAGTACAGATAGCGGTTGTTTTTCTTAACCATTTTTTCCTTGTTTTCATAAAGGGCCTCCTTCCGTTCTGTTATGAATCTTATGTAGTGGAATTACATTTCAGGACATTCATTTTCAGATATGTCGTTTGACTGAAATAATAATCTATAGCAGTCCTTGTAAATGATTTTTCAAATACGCTCTATATTAAGATGCATTATTTTAGAGGATTGCTATATATCAATTTTACCAGATAAAGATAGAAAAAGCTATGTTTTTTCGACAATATAGAAAAAGATGTTGATTTTAGACTAAATTATTTCTATAGAAAAATAACAAAATATAGACAAAAACTATATGTGTATATAAATAATTGATATAAGAAAATTTATTGACAGATTTATGTGAAAAATATATACTACTATTCATATCGAAACACTATGGAACTGCTAAAAACAGGGAAACGATATATCACAGAAAACATACCGTTAGTCCGGAGATTATTATATTTTACAAGGGGAATATGCTCATGGAATTTCAGACTAAATTATTACACGGAAAAGCAGTAGACAATTATGCGAATGGTTCAACAGTGCCGCCTATCAGCCTGGCAAATGCTTTTGCATATGAATCTTCAGAACAGTTGGAAAAAGTATTCCAGAATCGGGCACCGGGATTTGCATATACCAGGATTGCGAATCCGACAGTAGATGCGTTTGAGCGAAGAGTAAATGAATTAGAAGGCGGGATTGGAGGTGTAGCCTGTTCCTCCGGAATGTCAGCGGTTACATTATCATTACTTAATATCCTGCAGGCAGGGGATGAGGTAATCGCAGGAAGTGCATTGTTCGGAGGTACACTGGATCTGCTTCATGATCTGGAGGCATTCGGAATCAAAGTACATTTTATACCGAGGGTAGAGAAGGCGCTGATCGAGCCGTTTCTTACAGATAAGACCAGAGCAGTGTTTGGCGAAATAGTAGGAAATCCCGCACTGAATGTAATGGATGTCCGGGAAACAGCAGATTTTCTTCATGGAAAAGGAGTACCGCTGATCGTAGACAGCACAACTTCGACTCCGTATCTGCTTAATCCGATTCAGTATGGTGCGGATGTAGTGGTGCATTCTACTTCTAAATATATAAATGGAAGTGGAGATGCCATCAGTGGAATTATCATTGACAGCGGAAACTTTTCCTGGAGTCCGGAACGTTATCCGGGAATGAAGGAATATAAGAAATACGGAAAGTTTGCTTATCTTGTGAAACTGAGGAACGGAATCTGGCGAAATATGGGCGGCTGTCTGGCTCCGATGAACGCTTATCTGAATATTATCGGGATGGAGACACTGGGGCTTCGTATGGAGCGGGTCTGTAACAATGCGTTCCGGCTTGCACAGGCACTGGAGAAGCTGGAAGGTGTATCTGTCAATTATCCACTGCTGGAGTCCAGTCCATATCATGAACTGGCAGAAAAACAGCTTAGTGGAAAGGGCGGAGCGATTCTGACTATCCGTACAGGTTCCAAAGAACGGGCGTATAAGCTGATCAATCATCTGAAATATGTAAAGATTGCAACCAATATCGGTGATGTGAGAACTCTGGTAATTCATCCGGCGTCTACAATTTATATCCACAGTACGCCGGAGGCAATGGAAGAGGCTGGAGTGTACGACGACACAATCCGTATCAGTGTGGGTATCGAAGATATAAAAGATCTGATACAGGATTTCACAGAGGCAGTGGAAAGCCTTGGAGAAGAATAATTCATAATATACACATTATCAGGCGCTTTGGTCGGAACATGATAGTAACCGGACAGAGGCGCTGGTTTAAAAACAGAATAACTGACAGACAGTCAGAGATAAGAGAAGCCCCGGAAGTTCAGGAGTGTCCAGTTAAGTGGAACTCGATGATCTTCCGGGCTTCTTTTTGCAGCAAAATTTTTTCAGATATTGAATCTGTTTCCGAAACCGTTTCGTTATAAAAAATAGCGGTTAAAAATTAACAACTATCTGCGGGCGCGTTTTTCAATCAGTCCGAGGAGTCCGTACAGGATAATAGCGATGATGCACAGAATGATAATGGACATCAGTACCCAGGTAAGCTTAAAGGTCTGGCTGGAATAGATGATCAGGTAGCCAAGCCCTTTTCTGGCACCGATAAATTCGCCTATGATAACACCAACCAGACACAGACCAATATTAACTTTCATAACACTGAGCAGTAACGGCACAGAAGACGGAAGAATAATCTTCATAAGCTTTTCTTTCTTCCCACCGCCCAGCGTCTCAATCAGCTTCAGTTTTTCCGGGTCAGCTTCGCCAAAACCTGTATACAGATTCAAAATCGAACCAAAGATAGCAACCGACATACCGCAGACAATAATCGTCCGTTCGTTGGCACCAAGCCATACAATAAGCAAAGGTGCCAGAGCAGATTTCGGAAGGCTGTTCAGTACTACGAGATAAGGCTCTGTGATCTTCGCAAGTCTGGGACAGGTCCACAGCAGAACTGCCATCCCTGCACCCAGAACAACAACGAACAGAAAACTGACCAGTGTTTCCGTAATTGTAACAGAGAGATGGGGAAAAATAGAGCCGTCTCTGCACATACTGCAGAAGCTGTGCCAGATCATTACCGGACTGCTGAAGATAAAAGAATCGATCAGTCCGGTCCTGGCGGAGATTTCCCACAACACCAGAAAGAAAAGAAGAATAAATATCCGCAAAAAAAGAACAAGTTTCTTTTCTCTTTTCTGATGTCGGATATACTGTTGCTGATGATATGAGATTTCAGACATCATGATTTAGCTCCTTCCAGATAAGATTGAAATAAGATTTAAATTCAGGCGCATTTCTGGAAGCCATAGGAGTACGGTTCTCCAGATCAAAACAAATTGGCACAATCTTACGAATAATGGCAGGCCTTGGAGAAAGAATGATAACCCGGTCTGCCATGCTGATCGCTTCTGAAATATCATGGGTGACAAGGATCGCAGTCTTTTTTTCCTGACGCAGGATTCTGCCGATATCATCACTTACGCTGAGTCTGGTTTGAGAGTCAAGTGCAGAGAACGGTTCATCCAGCAGAAGAAGTTCCGGCTTTAATGCCAGAGTACGGATCAGTGCAGCTCTCTGGCGCATTCCTCCGGACAATTCAGACGGATGAGCAGAGCGGAATTTGTCCAAACCGTAATCTGAGAGAAGCTGATTTACATAAGCAAGTTTTTCGGCAGTGAGTTCCCTGCGGATTTCCAGTCCGAGAAGAACATTTTTATAAATTGTCCGCCACTCCAGCAGATGATCCTTTTGCAGCATATATCCGATACGGCAGTCACCGGAAGTTACCGGCGTGCCGTCCAGAAGAATCTGTCCCTGTTCCGGCCGGAGCAGACCACAGATCAGATTCAGCAGCGTGGACTTTCCACAGCCTGACGGCCCGACGATGGCGAGAAATTCACCTGGCATCAGTTGAAAGGATATATGAGAAAGGGCAGGGGTTTCCCCTGATAAACTGTGGTAGGAGAGACTGACATCTGTAATATCCAGCAGTGGTTTCATACAGATACCTCCATATTCGGTGAATAGTAACGAATATTTGTTACTGTTCACACACCAACTATCCCGCTAGTGCGCCGACAAGTTGATTCTTGAAACAATCTTGCAGGATAAATTTTCTTATTTCAAGGCGGAGGAAGGAGGCGTAGCGGTGGCTACGGCGACCGACGACAACGCGGAAATAAGAAATTTAGACGCAAGATTGTTCGAGAAATCAACTTGTTGGCACACTAGGTGTTTTGGCATGAATATGCCAAAATCCCGAGACATACAAGCCAAAATTCCATTGCCGCAGGCAATCTGGAATGAATTTTGGCTACGTTACTGTGAACGGAGTGAACAGTAACGAATATTTTCATAATTTATGATATGCAGAAATGTCAGGGTATGATATAATAGATGAACTATAGTATTTTTGCTGCTATAGTATTTGAGGGCAAATGTTCTGTAAGGAATACGTTACTGTTTACTATGTGTTTCATATCAGAAATATACATATATCAGACACTGCGACATGCATGAATCGGGTATAGAAATCAGACGAATGCTGTAAAAAACTGTATAAGAAAGTGTAAGCAAATGAGAAACAAAAAGAAAGCAATATTTAACACCATTTTTCTGATCCTTATATTTTCCATTACCGTATATATGGTATTTAAGGGAGAGGATCTGGGAGAGATTATTCATACAGTACGGCAGGCTGATCCGGTTTACTTACTGATCAGCGTGGTTTGTGTGGTACTGTTCATACTTGGCGAGTCTGTAATTATCTTCTATATGATGCGGACTCTCGGAGCAAAAGTAAAGATGGGGCATTGTGCTCTGTATTCTTTTGTGGGATTCTTTTTCAGCTGTATCACACCGTCTGCATCCGGCGGACAGCCAATGCAGATTTATTTTATGAAAAAGGACAAACTTCCGATTCCTGTCACTACGCTGGTCCTGATGATTGTCACGATTACTTATAAAGCGGTTCTGGTAGTGATCGGAATTGTAATCTGGATTTTTGGCAGAGGCTTTCTGGAAGGATATCTTGGCCAGTACATGTGGGTGTTTTACCTGGGTGTAGGTCTGAATATTTTCTGCGTTACTTTCATGATGATCCTTGTATTTGCACCTGGACTGGCGAAATGGATCATGGTAAAAGGTCTGAAACTTATTGAACATTTCCGTTTCCTTAAGCCAAAGACAACTCGGCTTGAGAAACTGGAAGCGTCTATGGATCAGTATCATGAAACTGCGGCTTTCTGGGCAAGTCACAAGCTGGTGATCCTGAAAGTGTTACTGATCACTATGGCGCAGAGGATTCTGTTATTTACAGTTACATACTGGGTATACCGTTCGCTGGGATTTCATGGATATTCCATCATAACCCTTACGATTTTGCAGTCTGTCATATCTGTCTCTGTTGATATGCTGCCTTTACCCGGAGGAATGGGAATCAGTGAGTCTCTTTATCTGGTGATGTTTGCACCGGTTTTCGGAGAAGCATTACTTCCTGCAATGCTGCTCAGCAGAGGAATTTCCTATTATGCACAGATGCTTATCAGTGCAGTGATGACCTGCGTGGCGTATTTCATAATAGGAAGAAAAGAACAAGAAGAAAAGTAGGGGGAGAAAATATGTTTTTAGGAATTTATGATTATACGGTAATATTGACTTATATAAGCCTGGGAATTTCCGTATTTGGAATTAGCAGGGCTCTGGAGGGGGATTTTAAGGTTGCGATTTTCTGTCTGGCACTTTCCGGACTGTGTGATATGTTTGACGGAAAGATAGCCAGAACAAAGAAGAACCGTACGGATGATGAGAAGAATTTCGGGATTCAGATCGATTCCTTATGTGATGTGGTCTGCTTTGGTATTTTTCCGGTAATGATCTGTTACTGTCTGGGTGTGAATACACTGGCGGGGATTGGGGCGCTTATTTTTTACAGTGTGGCATCTGTCATCCGCCTTGCATATTTTAATGTTTCAGAAACAAAGAGACAGAATGAGACTTCTGAGAACAGACAGTATTATCAGGGGCTTCCGATCACATCCATGGCGATCATCCTGCCGTTCCTTTATCTGATGAGAAGATATTGCGGACTCTATTTCCTGATCGTGATACATATTGCAGTAATTATCGTGGGACTGCTTTTTATTCTGGATATCAAGGTAAAAAAACCTCAGAATCCGGTACGTATCCTGCTGGTTGCAGTCGTGGCACTTGCACTTGCGAAGATGTTCCGTTTGATATAAAATAAATATAACTGTTGACTGGCCGCAGCGGTTCCCGGGAAACGGGGAGGCTGCGGTTATACTTTTATGGAGGGAAGATACGAATGAAGTATATTGACAGAAAAGGAAATATCACGATTGAAGAGAATGAGCAGGACAAATTCCTGCGGCATTTATATAATGACCGGGGTGGCAGACTCTGCCTGAAACTCCTGATCAGACCTTTCGTGTCAAAGGCAGCGGGAGTCCTGCTTAACACCAGACTTTCTGCCAGATTTGTACCGGATTTTGTAAAAAACAACAAGATTGACCTGAGCATTTACGAAAAACAGAACTTCTCTTCATGGAATGACTTCTTTATAAGGCGCATCCGAAAAGAAGAACGCCCGATCGATATGCGCGAAAACATCCTGATCAGCCCCTGTGACGGAAAACTTTCCGTACACAGGATCAGCTCAGACTCACGTTTCAGCATCAAAGATACAGAATATACAGCAGGACAGCTTCTGAAGAATAAGGCAATTGCTGAGAGATACACAGGCGGCTATGCGTTGATTTTCAGACTGACAGTAGATGACTATCATCATTACTGCTATGTGGCAGATGGAAGAAAATCTGCGAATGTAACTCTGCCCGGCGTTTTCCACACAGTGAATCCTGCAGCAAACGATGTATATCCCATCTACAAAGAAAACGCCAGAGAATACACTCTGCTGAAAACAAAACAATTCGGAACCATCCTCATGATGGAAGTAGGCGCCATGATGGTAGGAAAAATCACAAATCTCCATAAAAATCCTGCCACAGTAAAGAAAGGCCAGGAAAAAGGCAACTTCGAATTCGGAGGTTCCACAATAATCCTTCTCATCCAGCCGGGAAAAGTCCGTATTGATTATGATCTGATCGAGAATACAGAAGAGGGATATGAGACTATCGTAAAAATGGGCGAACGAATAGGAGAGTGCAGGAAGTTAAAAAATACAAAGAATCATTACGAAGGCACAATAGAGAATACCTGAACAGGTATTCGCATTTTATTAAAAGATAATAAAAAGCATTTGTGAAGATGCAGAAAGGATATAATAATACTGTTGAATAAACGAAACTATCAGAAAGAACTGGAAAAACTTATAGATCAGGCGCAAAAAGATAACAAGATCCCAAGCCTGTTTCTCCACAGCTGCTGTGCACCCTGCAGCAGTTACGTACTGGAATACCTGTCAAAATATTTCAACATCACAGTATTCTACTACAACCCAAACATCTACCCGGAAGAAGAATATCGCAAACGAGTCCATGAAATTACCCGTCTTGTAAACTCCATGGAATCTGAACACCCTGTCAAACTGATAGAGGGTCACTACGACCCACAGGAATTCTTCCAGATGGCAAAAGGCCTCGAAGACATACCCGAAGGCGGCGAACGCTGCTTCAAATGCTACCGCCTCCGCATGGAGGAAGCAGCAAAACTGGCAGAAGAGGGCGGCTATGACTATTTTACCACCACCCTTTCCATCAGCCCTCTGAAAAACGCAGCCAAGATCAACGAAATCGGAGAAGAACTGGCAGAAATCTACCACGTCCAACACCTCCCATCCGACTTCAAGAAAAAGAACGGCTACAAACGTTCTATTGAGCTCTCCCATGAATACGATCTCTACCGTCAGAACTACTGCGGTTGCGTCTATTCCCGAATGATTCCAAACTAACTACTTTGCAATACTGAAAAAATATGTTACACTAACACGTAAAAGCAATAATACCAAAAATAAAGAAGAAACGAGGAATAACACAATGGCACAGCTTTGGGGCGGACGTTTCACAAAAGAAACAGACAAACTTGTATATAACTTCAATGCATCCATCTCTTTTGACCAGAAATTCTATGAGCAGGACATCAGAGGCAGCAAAGCACACGTAGCAATGCTCGCCAGACAGGGAATCCTGACATCAGAAGAAAAAGATCAGATCGAAGCAGGTCTTGACGGAATCCTTGCAGATGTAAGATCCGGCAAACTCGAGATCACATCCGAATACGAAGATATCCACAGCTTTGTAGAAGCAAACCTTATCGACAGAATCGGTGATGCAGGCAAGAAACTTCACACAGGAAGAAGCCGTAACGATCAGGTAGCCCTTGACATGAAACTCTATGTAAGAGATGAGATTGACGAGACAGACGAACTGGTAAAGAAACTTCTCGAAGCACTCCAGAAGATCATGGAAGAGAATGTCCACACATACATGCCAGGCTTCACACACCTCCAGAAAGCGCAGCCGGTCACACTGGCTCACCACGTAGGTGCATACTTTGAAATGTTTGTACGTGACAGAAGCAGACTTGCAGATATCCGTAAGAGAATGAATACCTGTCCTCTGGGTGCAGGCGCACTGGCAGGAACCACCTACCCGCTTGACAGAGAATATACAGCACAGCTTCTGGGCTTCGACGGTCCGACCAGAAACAGCATGGACTCTGTATCAGACAGAGACTATGTGATCGAACTCCTGGCCGCATTCTCCACAATTATGATGCATATGAGCCGTTTCTGCGAAGAGATCATCATGTGGAACTCCAATGAATACCGCTTTGTAGAGATTGACGACGCCTACAGCACAGGCAGCAGTATCATGCCTCAGAAAAAGAACCCGGATATCGCAGAACTTGTAAGAGGAAAAACAGGACGTGTATACGGAGCATTAACATCTATCCTTACAACCATGAAAGGAATCCCTCTTGCATACAACAAAGATATGCAGGAAGACAAAGAACTTACATTTGATGCCATTGACACTGTAAAAGGATGTCTTGCCCTCTTCACAGGCATGATCTCCACTATGCAGTTCAACAAACAGAATATGGAAGCAAGTGCAAAGAATGGCTTTACAAACGCTACAGATGCAGCCGATTATCTGGTAAATCATGGAGTACCTTTCCGCGATGCACACGGCATTGTGGGCCGTCTGGTGCTTACCTGTATTGATAAAGGGATTTCTCTGGATGAACTTCCTCTTGAAGAATATAAAGCCATCAGCCCGGTATTCGAGAACGATATTTACGAAGCAATCAGTATGAAAATATGTGTGGAAAAACGTATGACCATCGGTGCACCGGGACCTGACGTGATGGAGAAAGTGATCGCTGAGAACAAAAAATATCTGGAAGAAAATTAAAAAAATGCTTGCAATTTATTTTGGTTTGTTATAGTATGTACAAGAAAGACAGATGTACGCAATATAAGGACACCTGGATAAAAATGTCCGCGAAAGGGTAGAGACGCGGGCAGAAGATAAAGAGGAGAAAGATATTATGAGTGAAAAGCTTAGAGTCGGTATTTTAGGTGCTACAGGTATGGTAGGTCAGAGATTTATCTCTCTGCTTGAGAATCATCCATGGTTTGAAGTTGTAACTGTAGCTGCAAGTCCGAGAAGTGCAGGAAAGACATACGAAGAGGCAGTTGGCGGAAGATGGAAAATGGATACTCCAATGCCGGAGGGTGTCAAGAATCTTGTTGTTATGAACGTAAACGAAGTAGAGAAGGTTGCTGCAACAGTTGATTTCGTATTCTCTGCTGTAGATATGTCAAAAGAAGAGATCAAGAAGATCGAAGAAGAATATGCTAAGACAGAGACACCGGTTGTTTCCAACAACAGTGCTCACAGATGGACACCGGATGTACCGATGGTAGTGCCGGAAATCAATCCGGAACACTTCGATGTAATCGAATCCCAGAAGAAACGTCTTGGAACAACACGCGGATTTATCGCTGTTAAACCAAACTGCTCTATCCAGAGCTATGCTCCTGTATTAACTGCATGGAAAGAGTTCGAGCCATATGAAGTAGTTGCTACTACATATCAGGCAATCTCCGGAGCAGGTAAGACATTTAAGGACTGGCCGGAAATGGTTGGAAACATCATCCCATACATCGGCGGCGAGGAAGAGAAGAGCGAGAAAGAGCCATTAAGAATCTGGGGTAAAGTAGAAGACGGTGTGATCAAACCTGCTACAGAACCGGTTATCACATGCCAGTGTATCCGTGTACCGGTACTGAACGGACATACAGCAGCTGTATTCGTTAAATTCCGTAAGAACCCTACTAAAGAGCAGCTTATCAAAGCATTAGTAGAGTTCAAGGGACTTCCACAGGAATTAGAACTTCCAAGTGCTCCGAAGCAGTTCATCCAGTATCTGGAAGAGGACAACCGTCCGCAGGTTACAGAGGATGTAAACTTCGAACATGGCATGGGCGTATCTGTAGGACGTCTTCGTGAAGATACTGTATATGACTGGAAATTCGTAGGACTTTCTCATAACACAGTAAGAGGTGCAGCAGGCGGAGCAGTTCTCTGTGCTGAAACATTAAAAGCTAAAGGATATATTCAGGCGAAATAATAAATAAAATTATTGAAAAGGGGCACTGGTTTTTGGTGCCTCTTTTTTTCTGGATTATTTCACAGATAGGGGGGATAATGAAAGATGAGAGAAAAAGTTCTGACGACAGTAGTAACTTTTGGAACAACCACACAGGCAATCGCAATGGAACGTGAATGTAAAAAGACTGGATTTGAAGGAAGGCTGATTCCTGTACCAAGAGAAATTTCTGCTTCCTGCGGACTTGCATGGAAATGTGCAGAGCAAGGAGAAGAAGAAACAGATTCTTATATGAAAGAACAGGATTTAGAGTATGAGAGGATTTATCGAATCCTTATATAAAATCCTTATATAAAATCCTTATATTTATTGATTTATCCAATAAGTAACATCGGCTCTGAACTTTGACGGGCTTATAAATGCATGGTACAATCAGGTAAACAGACAGGCAAGTTTTCATCCACTGCTTAGTGCTCTTTGAAATCTGGTGTACCAACAAGATTATTTTGAGAACCAACTAGCAGGGAGACTGCTTGATTTAATTAAAGGCGGATGATGGATGTTTGCTTGGAAGATTAATATATTGGGGGCGAAGTTTATGAAAAAAGAAACAGATAATGTACGTCTGACACAGCTTGCCAGTGCAGCAGGTTGCGGTGCAAAAATTGGACCGAAAGTACTGGCAGAGGTAGTTGGGAAACTGCCGAAATTTACAGATCCGATGTTATTAGTAGGACCGGAAACATCAGACGATGCGGCGGTATACAAAATAAATGATGAGCTGGCAATGATTCATACGGTAGATTTCTTTCCGCCGGTGGTAGATGATCCATATATGTATGGACAGATTGCAGCAGCCAATGCGTTGAGCGATGTCTATGCAATGGGTGGTGTTCCAAAACTGGCATTGAATGTAGTAGCATTTCCAAACTGCCTTGGACCGGAAGTTCTTGAAGAAATCCTGCGCGGCGGTGCAGACAAGGTTATGGAAGCTGGTGCAGTTCTTGCTGGCGGACATACGATCAATGATAAAGAACCGAAATACGGTCTCTGCGTCACCGGTTTTGTACACCCAGATAAAATGTGGAAAAACTATGGCGCCGAGGCAGGAGACATTCTGATTCTTACCAAGCCATTAGGATGTGGAATCCTCAATACTGCCATCAAAGCAGAGATGGCCTCCCGGGAAGAAATTGAAAGAGTACAGAAAGTTATGGCGAAGCTGAACAAATACGCAGCAGAAATTGCATTAAAATATACGATTCACAGCTGCACAGACGTAACCGGATTCAGCCTTGCCGGACACAGTCTGGAGATGGCAAAAGGAAGCCATAAGACACTGATAATCCAGACGGAGAAACTTCCGATTATAGAAGGCGTTGAGGAATATGCACAGATGGGCCTGATTCCTGAAGGCGCATACAGAAACCGTGACTTCGCAGGCAGTGAAGTAAGAAGTGAGATCAAAGAACTCTGGATGGAAGATCTGGTATTTGATCCTCAGACATCGGGTGGACTCCTTCTGGCAGTACCACCAGAAGAAGCAGATGCATTGACAGAAGAACTGTCAGGGATGGATATCTTTGGAGGTATCATTGGATATGTAACAGAACCGCAGGATAAAGCGGTGATTTTCGAATAAGAAATAAATGGGACTGGATGTAGTTTCGCAAGGAACTGCATTCGGTCTTTTTTAGAAAAGAATTAATATTTTTGCATCGGCAAAAAAATAGGTATAACAAACGAACATGTAGATTTGTTGCCGATAATATGGTATACTAATTGTAGTTAATATAGTTTTAAAATTTGGCAGGAGGGGAGCAGATGCAATATCTTTCAGTTGCTGAGACGGCAAAAAAATGGAATGTATCTGAACGTAGTGTAAGAAATTATTGTTCTCAGGGACGAGTCCTAGGAGCATTTCTTGCTGGGAAGACATGGAATATTCCTGGGAATGCAGAAAAACCGGAACGTTCTAATAAGAAAAAAAGGCAAACGATTACTTTGTTGGATATTTTACAGGATGAAAAAGCAAGCAAGTATGCCGGGGGTATTTATCATAAGACACAAATTGACTTAACATATAATTCAAACCATATGGAAGGTAGTAGACTGACTCACGATCAGACCCGATATATATTTGAGACAAACACCATTGGTGTAGAAAATGAAGTGCTTAATGTAGATGATGTGATTGAAACAGCAAATCATTTCCGATGTATTGATATGGTTATTGATCATGCCAAAATGGTACTGACAGAAAAATTTATCAAGGAACTGCATCTGATCCTGAAAAATGGTACCAGTGACTCCAGAAAGGATTGGTTTGCTGTTGGCGATTATAAGAAATTACCAAATGAAGTCGGCGGTATGGATACTACACTGCCGGAAGAAGTTGCCTATAGAATAAAAAAACTGCTGACAGAATATAACGCTAAGGAAGAAAAAACATTTGAAGATATTTTAGACTTCCATGTAAAGTTTGAGCGAATTCATCCATTCCAAGACGGCAATGGTCGAGTAGGTCGACTGATTATGTTTAAGGAATGTCTGAAATACAATATAGTTCCATTCATCATTGAAGATAATCTGAAAATGTTTTATTATCGCGGTTTGAAAGAATGGAATAATGAAAAAGGCTATCTGATGGATACCTGCCTGACTGCGCAGGATCGATATAAGGCGTATTTGGATTATTTTAGGATTGAATATTAAGAAAGTAGATTTATTAAGTGCCAAAAGGATGTTTTTAAATATCAATTCGATATTAAAAAAGGCTTTGAGGGAAAAATTATACTTTGAATTGCTATTTGAGGTAATGTGAATAACAAAATAATGAAGATGAGGAAAAATAATGATTAATATTCGTAAATTAGAGGCAGAATTATGGGAATCAGCAGACTTGCTTCGTGCGGGGTCAAAGCTAACTTCCAATCAGTATTGTATGCCAGTACTTGGTTTGATTTTTCTGCGTTATGCATATAGCAGATTTAAAATGGTAAAAGCGGAAATTCTCAAAAATCGTCCGTCTCGCGGTGGAAGAGTAATGCCGGTAGAAGCAAGTGATTTTGTAGCTAAAAGTGCGCTGTTTCTTCCGAAAGAAGCACAGTATGATTATCTGCTTAATCTTCCTGACGATATTAAATCAGCAGATTTGGTAAATAAAGATGGGCAATCAATGTCCAGTCTTGGTGAAGTAGTAAATAACGCAATGGCACTGATAGAAGAACAAAGCGAACAGCTTACAGGTGTATTACCCAAAGGTTATACTGATTTTTCTGATGAGCTTTTGTCTGAACTTCTTCGTATTTTCAATAACAGTGCACTTGATGAAGTTGGTGGCGATATTATTGGACGTATCTATGAATACTTCCTTAATAAATTTGCTAAAAATATTGCATCAGATGATGGAGTATTTTTTACACCCAAATCATTGGTGAAAATAATTGTGAATATTATTGAACCAAAGAGTGGTATTTTGCTTGATCCTGCATGTGGCTCAGGGGGTATGTTCGTTCAATCCGGTGATTTTATAAATCAATCCGGTATGAGTGCAAATAGTGCAATGACATTCTATGGACAGGAAAAGGTAGAATATAATGCCCAGCTCTGTTTGATGAATATGGCTGTTCATGGCCTTACTGGTGTTATTAAATCTGGTGATGAAGCTAATAGTTTTTATCATGATGCACACAATCTTGATGGCTGTTGTGACTATGTAATGGCAAATCCACCTTTCAATGTAGATAAAGTTAAAGCAGAGTCTTGTGAAAGCGCGAAACGTCTTCCATTTGGCATGCCAAGTGTTAATAAAAATAAAGAAGTTGGTAATGCAAATTATTTATGGATTTCTTATTTTTACAGCTATTTGAACGAAAAAGGTCGTGCCGGTTTTGTTATGGCTTCGTCTGCAACGGACAGTCAAGGTAAAGATAGGAATATTAGAGAAAGCCTTGTTAGAACTGGTGCTGTAGATGTAATGATTAGTGTGGGAAACAATTTTTTCTACACAAAATCCTTGCCTTGTTCTCTATGGTTTTTGGATAAAAGTAAGAACGATAAAATTAAAGATAAAGTATTGTTTATAGATGCGAGAAATTATTATACGGTAGTTGATCGTACATTAAATGAATGGTCAGAATGGCAACTGAAAAATTTAAATGCCATTGTATGGTTGTATCGTGGTGAGACAGAAAAATATATTGAACTTCTGGATCAGTACAGAAGTATATTAGGCAATGAAAATTCATTTGAAGAATATCTTCAGTTATTGAAGGAAGAATTAAAAGATTTACAGATGCGTGCAAAGAATGAAATACAACATGCAGGACGCAATGATAAAAAGCGAATTCAGGCTGAATACGATGAAATGATTGCTGATAGAAATGAAAAAATTACTATTGCAAAGGAAGCCAACTGGTTGTATGAAAAATTTGGTGACGGTGAATATAAAGATATTCTCGGACTTTGTAAAGTAGCTTACAAAACAGAAGAAGCAAAAGACGAAGATAAAGACGGAATCAGCATTGAAGAAAAAGGTTGGTCATTGACACCGGGAGCTTATGTTGGTGTTGCACCAGTAGAAGATGATGGCGTAGATTTTGGAGAACGTATGGTAGAAATTCATAGGGAACTTTTAGCTTTACAGAGGGAATCAAATGACTTGATGGATATTATCTCTCAAAATATGAAGGAGATAGGATTATGAATTGGGAACAAAAAGTACTAGGAGATATTTCTACATCTATACAAACAGGACCTTTTGGTTCTCAATTACATCAATCAGATTATTCAGACGAAGGTATTCCAGTGGTGATGCCTAAAGATTTAATAAGAGGAATGGTGTCTGAAGAATCAATAGCTCAGATTTCAAAGGAACATGTGGAACGACTAAGTAAACACAAGATCAAAGCTGGAGATATTCTGTATTCACGCAGAGGAGATGTGGGGAAATGCGCATTTGCATCTGAGCGTGAAATAGGATGGATATGCGGGACAGGATGTTTGAAAGTAAGTGTTGATAGGGAAAAAGCAGATCCTCAATTTATTTTTTACCAATTACAAAAAGCGGAAACGATTGGATGGGTAATAAACCATGCGGTTGGTTCTACAATGTTAAATTTAAATACTTCAATCTTAAGTGCTGTGCCAATAGATGTGCCAGAAATAGAGACTCAGAGAAAGATAGTAAAGATACTTTCATCTTATGATTCTCTCATTAAAAATAATCAAAAACAAATCAAACTTCTTGAAGAAGCGGCACAGCGTCTTTATAAAGAATGGTTTGTGGATTTACGTTTTCCGGGATATGAAGATGTGGAGGTTGTTGATGGTGTGCCGGAGGGGTGGAAGAAAGAACATATTGGTGACTTGATAAAGAAAGTTACACGTACAAAACAAATAAAAACAGCTGAGTACCTGCCGGAAGGCACTTTTCCAATTATTGATCAAAGCCGTGATTTTGTTGCTGGATATACAAATGATCAAGAAGCTGTGGTTGATATGGGCTGTCCGGTAATTGTATTTGGCGACCATACTCGTATTTTGAAATATATTCAATTTCCTTTTGCAAAAGGGGCTGATGGTACTCAACTAATTATAAGTAACAACGAAAATATGCCGCAGTCACTACTGTACTCTAGTCTTGTTGCTGTTGATCTTTCAAATTATCATTATGCTCGACATTTCAAGTACTTGAAAGCGGAAAATATTTTGGTGCCTTCAAGGGAAATTGCAAAGGAATTTGATTGGTATGTGTCACCAATGTTGCTTCAAATACAACAATTACGTAATATGGAAAATAAAGCGGCAGAAGCTCGTGACCGTTTGTTACCAAAACTGATGAGCGGAGAAATTGAGGTGTAGTTTTTCTTGAAAGTAAATGAGGGATAGAGTGAAGGATAATATTTTTCCAATTCAAAGATTCTTTCAGATAAAGTGGCAGAAATGTAGAATATGTTAATAAGGTAGAAGCGGAGAGGGTATATTGAGGAGATGTTAAAAGAATATCACTATATTGATTGGGTGTATTGAATAGTTAGAGACAATGCCGGACAGTTGATTTCTTGAAAGATTTATGTATAAATTGTTCAGGTATAGCCGTTAGGAGGTAACATGAGTGAGTTGGCAGAAGTTGAACGATTAATATCTATTCTCGTTATGCAAGAGGATGCAGAAACGATATATTCTCTGATACAGACTGAAAGAAATCCTATTTTTTCAATGGAGATAATTCCTTATTATGCATTGTTTGTTCAGTCGTGTCAGGAATTTATAGGTAAGAATTCCTTGCCTGAATTAATAGCTAAAGATTTAAGAGATATTCGCAATCATATCAAAGGATATGCATGTAGTTTTGGAAAAACCCAAAAAAGGGTAGCATTTGTTGATGATACCCAAAATAGGGATTTTAAAGAACAGCTTAAATTTGAATTTCTAAAAAAAATAAATATTCATTTGAATTTAGGAACATATTGGACAGATGATAAGAAAGTGATTGGTAATACACAACAGTTAGCAGACTTTTTAGCTGTAGAGAGTATGTTTGATCCTAAACTTAAGGAAAAAAACTATCAAATGGGTTATCAGATAGGATCATTTGTTTCATCAATTAGAGATGGGTTTGCCAATTCTTTTAATTATCATCCAATTATAGAAAGAAAATATACGTCTGTAGCTGTTAATTATTATTGTGATATAAATACAAATAAAAAAAACGATTTGTTCTCAAAAGAATTATCAAAAGAAATTAATCTATTTTACTTGCATTTATTATGCAATATGAATTTTGTGAAGCATATATTGAAACCGTTATTTACAGATGGTAACACGTGGGTCTTTAGAGTTGAATATATTGTGACGTATTACACATTACATGCATTAGAACGCTTAAAAAACCATTGTGAAAGCAACAAGGATATAGTCGTTGAAATGAAAGATATTTCTGATATTTCTAAGGATGGAAACAAAATTTTTAAAACACAATTACGAAATTGTATGATGCATTATAATCTTGAAAATGCAGAGGTTATAACCTTAAAAAATATTGATAAGCCTTTCTATGGAATTATCGAGAATTGTTTTGATGGGATGAGTTATCAAGATTATTTGTCAGATTTACATAGCTTATCTGATAAGATAATAAATTATTTGGAGACACGATTTGATTTTTCGAATGTGAAATTAGAAAAATTGTAGGAATCAAGGAGAAATAAATATGAGCTACGATTATTCCGAAAATATACTTGTTCAGGAAAGTGCCGGTAATCTGCTCCGTGACGAATTGGGCTGGGATGTTCAGTTTGCTTACAATACAGAAGTTTTAGGAAGAGACGGCACTTTCGGTAGAGAAAGCTATAAAGAAATACTGCTGCTTCGTTATTTTTGTGAAGCACTAAAAAAATTGAATCCATGGATAAACGAAAGTCAAATTACTGAAGCACAGAAAGTATTAGAAAGCAGACTTTCTACATCTTCTCTTTTACAGGTGAATGAAGAAAAATATTTCCTTATTCGTGATGGTATTCCTGTTACAGTAAAGAAGCCCAATGGACAGACAGAAACAAAGAAAGCAGCTGTAATTGACTTTCAAAATCCAGATAATAACTATTTTCTTGCTATTAAAGAATTAAAAATCTACGGTGACTTATATCGTCGCAGAACAGATATTGTAGGGTTTGTAAATGGCATTCCATTGCTTTTTGTGGAATTGAAAAAGAATACTGTTGATGTTCAGAATGCATATGATGATAACTGTACAGATTATCAGGATACTATTCCTCATTTATTTTATTATAATGCGTTTCTTATGTTATCTAACGGTATGGAAGCGAAGGTCGGTACTCTTGGCAGTAAATATGAGTTTTTTCACGAGTGGAAGCGTCTTGCAGAGGAAGATCAGGGAAATGTAGCACTTGAGACGATGCTGCGTGGTATTTGTAAGAAAGAAAACTTTCTTGATTTGTTTGAAAACTTCATTCTATATGACCATTCCAATGGACATACAGCTAAAATTCTTGCTCGTAATCATCAATACCTTGGTGTAAATGAGGCAATGAAGGCGTACGCCGCAAGAAAACTAAATGATGGCAAATTGGGAGTATTTTGGCATACGCAAGGATCAGGAAAGAGCTATTCTATGGTGCTTTTTGCGCAGAAAGTGCGTAGAAAATTTGCAGGTTCTCCGACATTTGTTATTCTTACTGATCGTGAAGAATTGAACACCCAGATAAGTGATACGTTTGAAAATTGTGGTTTGCTTGGTAAAACAAAAGCAACACAGTTTATTGCTACAAGTGGGGATGATCTTGTGCAGAAACTGAAGGGCAATCCGAGTTTTATCTTTACGCTTATCCAGAAATTTAATGAACCAAATGCAGAACCGATATATCCTGATCATGATATTATTATTATGTCTGACGAAGCGCACCGTAGTCAGTATGGTATCTTTGCAGATAATATGATGAAATTATTGCCTACCGCGGCACGTATTGGATTTACCGGAACACCATTGTTGTCCAGTGACAATATTACTGCTCGTACATTTGGTGGTTATGTGTCTGTTTATGATTTTAAAAGAGCAGTAGAAGATGGTGCTACGGTTCCGCTGTATTATGAAAATCGTGGCGAAAAAATTGTAGACTTACATAATCCGGAGATTACAGAACAGATTTTAAACGCTATTGAAAGTGCTGATCTCAATGTAGATCAACAGGATAAATTGGAAACAGAATTTTCAAAAGAGATTCATTTGTTAACAGCAGAGCCGAGATTAAGATCTATTGCTTATGATTTTGTAAATCATTATTCGGATTTATGGACAAGCGGAAAGGCTATGTTTGTTTGCCTGAATAAGGTTACCTGTGTTCGTATGTATAATTATGTACAGGAACACTGGAAAGAGAAAATCAAGGAGTTGAAAGCAAAAATAAAAACGGCCACTCAACAGGAAGCGCAGGGACTTGAACGTAAGCTGAAGTGGATGCAGGAAACCGAAATGGCTGTAGTTATTAGCCAGGAACAGAATGAAATTCAAACTTTTAAAAAGTGGGATTTAGATATTAAATATCATCGTGCAAAGATGGAAAAACGTGAATTGGATAAGGAATTTAAAGATTCGGAGAATCCACTTCGAGTAGTTTTTGTTTGTGCAATGTGGCTTACTGGATTTGATGTAAAATGCCTGTCATGTCTGTATTTGGATAAACCATTGAAGGCGCATACATTGATGCAGACAATTGCTCGTGCAAATCGCGTCAGTGAAGGCAAGAGCAACGGTCTGATTATTGATTATATAGGTATTGTAAAAGCACTCAGAAAAGCATTAGCAGATTATACGGCTAATGTCGGTGGAAATAGAGGAACAGATCCTACAGTAGATAAAGAGAAACTGATAACCCGTATTATTGAAACCATTGCCAAGACAAAAGCGTTTTTATTAGAACATGATTTTGAGTTGCAGAAGTTGATTGATGCCTATGATTTCATGAAATTGTCGTATCTGCAAGAAGCTGCGAATGCTGTTTGCGGAATAATTGAAGATAAGAAAACTTTTACTACCTATGCTTCAGAACTGAACCGGCTTATGAAATATATTGATCGTGATGACATTACGGATAATACCCGCAAGGAATACGAGGCAATATCAGCTATTTATTCAGAACTGCAAAAAAAGCGTAAACATATCAATACAACAGATTTGATGGTGGAAATTAATGCAATTATAAGTTCATATGTTGAAATTCAACATACTCCGATGATGGTGCATGAAGAACCACGTCGTTTTGATATCAGTGCTATCGATTTTGATTTGCTTCGCAGAGAGTTTGCAAAAGTTAAGAAAAAGAATCTGGTATTAAAAGATTTGGACGAGCTTATTCAGAAAAAATTGGATAAGATGCTGTTTACCAATCCGGATCGCATTAATTATTATGAAAGATACCAACAGATTATCAATGAGTACAATAGTGAACAGGACAGAGCAACAATCGAAAAGACCTTCATGGATTTGATGAATCTGGCAAGTAGTATGAATCAGGAAGAACAGCGTTATGCTCGGGAAGGCTTTAACAATGATGAGGAACTTTCGCTCTACGATATGCTGTTCCGAGAAGATTTGAGCAAGAACGATATTAAAAAACTGAAAGAGATTGCGGCCGCATTGCTTCAGAAAATCAAAGTAAAAATTTCAGAGTTGGATCATTGGACAGATAAACAGGAAACGAAAGCAGCTGTAGATAACTTGATTCGAGATACTCTTTGGGCAGAATTGCCGGAATGTTATGATGAAATGAGTATTTCAACATATCGTCAGAAGATTTACGAGTATGTTTATACACGATACAAAGAGGTTGCGTAGAATAATAATTGGCAATCCATGATGTGTTAAGGATATATATATATATTGTTCATCACTGGGTATAAAAAGTCATATGGAATTGCGCACTCTTGCCGAAGAAAGACTAGGTGTGGCTGGTTCTGACGGTTGAATTTTATTTGGAAAGAGTTAATCTATCATAAATGGTTTTTGTTGATATATTATTGGACAAGTACATTGAGTTCTTAAAAGAAATATGTTATACTAAAATTAATCATTTAACAGAGAAATATCTAAAAATATATTTTTATTCACTTAGCTTATTTATAAATAGCCATATTCTAATCGCAGCTTGTATAAATCAGGTGGCAAATCCGCACAGTATCTGTGCATAAATCGATTACATAATTATATACAGGAAACAGAGAGAGGTGGAGAAGTGGATATGTGTAAAGCGTTAGATGATATTTATAATGATGGAGTAAAAAAGGGTACTGAAGAAAATGAAAGTATCAATGATGCATTGATAGTTGCGCTGGCAAATGCAGGCAGGGTGCAGGAAATCGTACGCTGTACATCAGACAAAGAGTATAAGAAGAAATTGCTTTCAGAGTTTAATTTAAACTGATAGTAGTCGCTTGCATTTGTAAGTTTTACAGATGATTACAAATCCGTGCATAAAATTCTGGAATTGTATGACGATTTCGGTTGTACAATAGATATGAAAATGCTATAATGTATGAAAATAAATACATTTGCGGAGGTGTAGTTATGAATTATGAAGATGTACAAAAAGTGTCAAATGCGGCGAAGGCCAAGAGCAATCTGGTAAACACCAACTTCTTCAAGTACTTTGTACGCGCGGTCATGGCGGGATTCTTTATTGATATGGCCATGATCTACAGTAATGTAGTTGGAAATGTTTTCTCCAAGACCACGCCGGAATGGGGAAAATTTCTGGGAGCTTTGGTATTCTCGATTGCAGTACTTCTGATCAGCTTCGTAGGCGGTGAACTTTTTACCGGTAATAATATGGTAATGGCATTCGGAGCCTTTGATAAACAGGTAAGCTGGAAAGAAGCTGGCAAGGTATGGAGCGTAAGCTACCTCGGAAACTTTGTAGGATGTTTTATTATGGCAGTGCTTTTTGCATGGGCAGGAGCATCCGGAACTGCAGATTATTTTGCGGGATTTATCGGAAACAAGCTGAGTATCCCGCTTGGACAGATGTTTTTCAGAGCAGTGCTTTGCAACTTCTTCGTCTGTCTTGGTGTACTCTGTGGTATGAAACTGAAAAGTGATGCAGGAAGATTTCTGATGATTACCATGTGTATCTCAGGATTCGTTGTAAGTGGATTTGAGCACTGCATCGCAAATATGGGAATCTTTGTTACTGCATACTGCCTGGTACCTGGATTATCCCTTGGAGCCATGTTAAAGAGTATGGTAGTAGTAACTTTAGGAAATATGGTGGGCGGTGCCCTGTTGCTGGCATGGCCGCTCAGAAAGATGAGTGCAGATAAATAATATGTCAAAAGCTTTATACATAGCCGAAAAGCCCAGTGTGGCACAGGAATTCGCAAAAGCTTTGAAAATCAACGGACAAAGACGGGATGGCTACCTGGAATCTCAGGACAGCGTGGTGACCTGGTGTGTGGGACACCTGGTCACCATGAGCTACCCGGAAAAATATGATATCAAATATAAAAGGTGGAGTTTAGATACCCTGCCTTTTTTGCCGCGCGAATTTAAATATGAAGTGATCCCCGGAGTGCAGAAGCAGTTTGAGATTGTCAAAGGACTGCTTAACCGTGAGGATGTGGACACCATTTACGTGTGTACCGACTCCGGACGTGAGGGGGAATACATTTACCGTCTGGTGGCACAGATGGCAGGTGTTCGTGGAAAAAAAGAAAAGAGAGTCTGGATCGACTCCCAGACAGAAGAAGAGATTATGAGAGGAATCAGAGAGGCAAAGGATCTGTCGGCATATGACAATCTTTCTGCTTCAGCCTATCTTCGGGCGAAAGAAGACTATCTCATGGGAATTAATTTTTCCCGTGTACTGACACTGCGTTATGGAAACAGCGTGTCAAATTATTTAAATACGAAATATCAGGCCATTTCTGTAGGACGGGTTATGACCTGTGTGCTTGGAATGGTAGTGCGAAGAGAACGCGAGATCCGTGCGTTTGTGAAAACTCCGTTTTACCGCGTACTCAGTAGCATTGCCCTTGAGGGAGAAAACTTTGAGGGAGAATGGAGAGCTGTGGAAGGCAGCAGATATTTCCAGACTCCTTATCTGTATAAAGAGAACGGATTTAAAGAGAAAGCCTATGCTGAAAAACTGATACAGGAGCTGTCTGTGAGTCAGCCGTTGCAATGTACAGTAGAGAAAATCGAGCGGAAAAAAGAGAACAGGAATCCGCCGCTTTTATTTAACCTGGCGGAGCTTCAGAATGTGTGCTCCAAGCTGTTCAAGATCAGCCCGGATGAGACATTAAAAATCGTACAGGAACTGTATGAAAAGAAACTGGTCACTTATCCCAGAACAGATGCCCGTGTGTTGTCTACTGCGGCAGCAAAGGAGATTTATAAGAATATCTCCGGGCTGCGTAATTATGAACATACAGCAGAGATCGCACAGCACATTATTGAACAGGGAAATTACAAAAATCTGGCGAAGACCAGATATGTTAATGATAAGCAGATCACAGACCATTATGCAATCGTACCCACAGGCCAGGGCTTAAACGCATTGAGAAGTGTTTCTCTTACTGCGCAGCGTGTATATGAGACCATTGTCAGAAGGTTTGTATGTATTTTTTATCCTCCTGCAGTATATCAGAAGATCAGTCTTGTGACAAAAATTCAGAATGAGAGCTTCTTTTCTTCATTTAAAGTACTGCTGGATGAAGGGTACTTAAAAGTTGCCACAAATTCTTTTGCGAAGCGAAAAGCAGCAGATGCCATGAGCAGTGTGAACAGAGCCGGTGCAGCGGACAGTGAAGGAAGTGAAGAGGAAGATCCGGATACAGGAAAAAACGGCGGGAACAAAGCTGATGATTCGGCTGAGGATATGGCATGTGATACCAGACTTCTTGCCGCATTGCAGAACCTGAAAAAAGGTGATATACTCTCTGTGGACAGCCTGAGTATCAAAGAGGGCGAGACATCGCCGCCAAAGCGTTATAATTCCGGTTCTATGATTCTTGCAATGGAGAATGCAGGTCAGCTGATTGAGGACGAAGAGCTTCGTGCCCAGATTAAAAGCTGCGGAATCGGAACCAGTGCCACCAGAGCGGAAATTCTTAAGAAACTGTGCAATATCAAATATCTGGCACTCAATAAGAAAACCCAGGTGATCACTCCAACCCTTCTTGGAGAGATGATCTTTGATGTGGTAAACTGCTCCATCAGACAGCTTCTGAACCCGGAACTGACTGCAAGCTGGGAAAAAGGACTGAATTATGTGGCAGAGGGAAGTATTACAGAACAGGAATACATGGATAAGCTGGAGCATTTTGTACGCCTTCGCACCAGACAGGTGGAGGGCAGCAATATCCAGCCATATCTGAGACAGTTCTTTGATGCTGCAGCAGTGAATTATAAGGATTCATCTGAAAAAAACAGTGCGAAAACAACAGGCAGATCAATGTCCGCAGCGGGACGATCACGTACCTGCAGAAAGCCGTCTGCTTCGAAGTAGTGTGTATTTGTGACAGATAAAAGAAAACATGTCATCATAGCGAGAGAAAAGAGGAAAATATTATGTTAAAAGATTTTACAATTGCAAACCTTCTGGATCTGAACGAAACAATCGCAAAGGATTTATTTGAAGGAAAAACATATCCATGGGAAGTATTACCGGAGATCGGAGATTTCATTCTGAAACTGGGACAGACCTTAAGTGAAGAAGAATACGACCACCCGTCAGAAGATGTATGGATCGCCAAGAGTGCCAAAGTGGCACCTACAGCCTGCATCAACGGTCCGGTCATCATAGGTAAAGAAGCAGAAGTACGCCACTGTGCATTTATACGCGGAAAAGCAATTATAGGTGAGGGTGCAGTAGTAGGTAATTCTACGGAATTAAAGAATGCGGTACTTTTCAACAAGGTACAGGTTCCGCACTACAATTATGTAGGCGATGCAGTTCTCGGCTATAAATCCCATATGGGTGCAGGTTCCATCTGTTCCAATGTAAAATCTGACAAGAAACTGGTAGTTGTAAAAGACGGTGACGAGAAGATTGAAACAGGTCTGAAGAAATTCGGCGCAATGCTTGGAGATAACGTAGAAGTGGGATGCGGTTCCGTATTAAATCCCGGAACTGTGATCGGACGCTGCTGCAACATTTATCCACTTTCCTCAGTAAGAGGCTGCGTACCTGCAAATCACATTTATAAGTCAAAAACAGAAGTTGTGGATAAACAGTGAGAATGAAAAAACCGGTAAAGATTATTTTTTCTGTAGTGTTATCTGTTGCAATGGTGCTGTCGCTGGCTCTGACTGCATACGGTGCCTCTTCACTCACTTCTGATTTTACTGTGACAGTGGAAAAGGGAAAGGTATTTGATGAGAATGGCGACTTATATACCGGATGGTATATAAAAAACAGACACAAATATTATGCAGAGAGCGGCCGGCGTGTCCGAGGTTGGAAAAAAATCGGAAAACAGTATTACTATTTTGCAGCTGACTATGCTATGGCGAAAAACAAAATTGTGGGTTCTAAATCTAAAGGATATTATTATGTAGATAAATCCGGCGCCAGAGTTACGGCAAATGAAATAAAGATGGCAGTAGATTTTGTGATGAAGAATTCAAATCCTGCTTCCAGGCAGAGAAATCGTCTGAAGCAATGTTTTGATGCGTTGAGAAAATATCCGTATGTGGGTAAGAGCGATACACCGCCCGGAGCTTCGCAATTGCCGTCCTATGCCCGGTATATGTTTACCAGACAATGTGGAGACTGCTATTATTATGGGATAACTATGGCGTATATTGCCAGAGTACTGGGATATGACAGCAGAGCTGCCATGGGAGCTGTGACCGCCTGGGGCCCGGCTCATCCTCTGTCTCCCCATGGATGGTGTGAAGTGCGTGTTGATTCCGGGTGGAAAATGATAGACTGCAGTATGCAGAACGGGCATCCCGATGCGAACCTGTTTTTTGTGGGAAGAAACAGATATCCATACAGATTAAGATGTGATAAGACATATGCCTTGAATATAAATAATGGAAAAGTCAGTTGGAGATAACAAAAAAGATGCAGTTTTTCTGCATCTTTTTTGCGTTAGAGCGTGTTTGGAAAATAATTGAGGGGAGAGAAGCTTTTGCTGAAGAAGGATTACATATGAAATAAAAGTTTTCTCAGGATTACCAGAATGGTAATGTGCACCGGATAAAACCAGTAAAAAACATATTTCAGAAATTTTCCTTTTACAAATCCACGTTCACCATTGTACATATTAATGGAAAGAAAAGCAAAGCAGGCTTTCCATTCATAGTAAAGCCAGCAGCTTCCGATGATCGCCTGGGCGGTTTTATCGTTGCGGAACCAGTACATGATCAGCAGGAATACAAATCCCCGCCATCCGTAATCTGCCTTCAGAAACACAGAGACAGTCAGCAGTGCCAGCACGCAGACAAGCTGCATTTTCTGATTATCCCAGAAGTATTCCAGGGCACAGAATGCCAGGTATCCCAGAAACAGGGTGAAAAATACATTCTGTTTTTCATATCTCCAGGTGTTGGTAAACATGAAGTTCCATGGAATCTCAGAGATACATGCAAATAGAAACAGATTCAGGCCATATTTCTTACGGTTATGTGTATGCAGAAATCCTTCCACTAACAGAAAACAGAAAATTGGAAAAGCGGCCCTGCCGATATCCCGGAAAATCCGATACCAGCTGTAATCCACGCCGCCGAAACTGAAAAGGGTTGCAGTTGTGGCAGGATAATTATACAGGATCATTAAGCCGGTATGGTCAATCAGCATCAGGGTGATAGCAATTAATTTTAAAGCGCTTCCGCTCAGAACCTGAAATTTTGCAGGGAGAAAGGAAGCAGGTAACTTTTTTGTCATAATAGAAATCCCTTCATTAATAGAAATTAGAACTATTTTACCACAAAAAAATCAAAGATGGTTAAAAATTTTACAATTTATGACTGGACGAATCAGCACTTTTGTGAGAGAATAACACTAGGTTGTTAGGCATACTCCTCTGAAGTCATTCAGCAGACATCGGAGTTTTATCCTGTGCAGTTCATTCAGCAGTTCTGTACAGTGGAGAGTATAACAACATGAAGTTAATCTATACTTGAAAGGAGTTTTACAATGATTTATTCACGCGAAGTAGAAGAAATGTGCCCAGTTGCACAGGGCGTTCATCATGGCGCCGCTCCAATCCCAGAAGAAGCTAAATGGGTACAGGCAAAAGAAGTCAAAGACATTTCCGGTCTTACACACGGTGTTGGCTGGTGTGCACCACAGCAGGGTGCCTGCAAGCTTACATTAAATGTTAAAGAAGGTATCATCCAGGAAGCGCTGGTTGAGACAATCGGATGTTCAGGTATGACTCATTCTGCAGCTATGGCTTCCGAGATTCTTCCGGGACTTACAGTTATGGAGGCACTGAACACTGACTTAGTTTGTGATGCGATTAATACAGCTATGAGAGAACTCTTCCTTCAGATCGTTTATGGACGTACACAGTCTGCATTCTCAGAAGAAGGACTTCCAGTAGGTGCTGGACTTGAAGACCTTGGTAAAGGACTTCGTTCTCAGGTTGGTACAATGTATGGAACTCTGAAAAAAGGACCTCGTTACCTTGAAATGGCAGAAGGTTATGTAACAGGTATTGCTCTTGATGCAGATGATGAGATCATCGGATATCAGTTCGTAAGCCTTGGAAAAATGACTGATTTCATCAAAAAAGGCGATGACCCGAATACTGCATGGGAAAAAGCAAAAGGTCAGTATGGCCGTGTTGCAGACGCTGTTAAAATTATCGACCCAAGAAAAGAATAATTTAGGAGGTAACAGGAAATGGCTTTATTTGAATCATATGAGAGACGAATTGACAAGATCAATTCTGTTTTAAACAGCTATGGCATTGCTTCTATCGAAGAAGCTGAGAAAATCACAAAAGACGCAGGTCTTAATGTATACGATCAGATCAAAGGCATTCAGCCGATCTGTTTTGAGAACGCTTGCTGGGCATACACAGTAGGTGCTGCAATCGCAATCAAAAAAGGATGCAAGAAAGCAGCAGATGCAGCAGCAGCTATCGGTGAAGGACTTCAGGCATTCTGTATTCCTGGATCCGTTGCTGATACACGTAAAGTAGGTCTTGGACATGGTAACCTTGGCAAGATGCTTCTTGAAGAAGAAACAGAGTGCTTCTGCTTCCTGGCTGGACATGAGTCCTTCGCAGCAGCTGAAGGTGCTATCGGTATCGCTGAGAAAGCTAACAAAGTTCGTCAGAAACCATTACGTGTTATCCTGAACGGCCTTGGAAAAGATGCTGCTCAGATCATCTCCCGTATCAATGGCTTTACATATGTAGAGACAGAATACGATCCATACAAGAACGAAGTTAAAGAAGTATTCAGAAAAGCATACTCCGAAGGACTTCGTGCAAAAGTTAACTGCTACGGCGCTAACAGCGTTCCGGAAGGTGTTGCTATCATGTGGAAAGAAGGCGTTGACGTTTCTATCACAGGTAACTCCACAAACCCGACACGTTTCCAGCATCCGGTTGCAGGTACTTACAAGAAAGAATGCAACGAAAAAGGAAAGAAATACTTCTCCGTTGCATCCGGTGGTGGTACAGGACGTACACTTCATCCAGACAACATGGCAGCAGGTCCTGCTTCCTACGGTATGACAGATACACTTGGACGTATGCATTCTGACGCTCAGTTCGCAGGATCTTCTTCTGTACCGGCTCACGTAGAAATGATGGGTCTGATCGGCGCTGGTAACAACCCGATGGTTGGTATGACAGTTGCTGTAGCTGTAGCGGTACAGGAAGCTGCAGATGCAGGAAAGTTCTAATATTTGTATAGAATATTAAACGTTTATAGCAAAAAATCCCCTCCACGTAAGTGGAAGGGATTTTTTTATCTCTAATCTCTCTGGAAAAGATCTCGGGTATATACTTTATCTTTTACATCATCCAGGATCTGACTGTAACGGTTTGCGATGATACAGTCGCTCAGTTTTTTAAATTTATCAAGATCATTGACAACTTTGCTTCCAAAGAAGGTAGATCCGTCCTTCAGGGTTGGTTCATAGATGATCACGGAAGCACCCTTGGCTTTGATTCGCTTCATGACTCCCTGAATAGAAGACTGACGGAAGTTGTCAGAGTTGGATTTCATAGTCAGACGATAAACACCTACAGTGACTGATTTTTCCATGGAAGAATTGTAAGTATTTTCTTCATCATAACCGTAATAACCGGCTTTCTGTAATACACGGTCTGCAATGAAATCTTTACGCGTACGATTACTTTCAACGATCGCACTCATCATATTCTGTGGAACATCGTTATAGTTGGCGAGAAGCTGCTTGGTATCTTTTGGAAGACAGTATCCACCGTAACCGAAGGAAGGATTGTTGTAATGTGTTCCAATACGAGGATCCAGGCAGACACCCTGAATAATGTTCTGCGTATTCAGACCTTTCATTTCAGCGTAAGTATCCAGCTCGTTAAAGTAGGAAACACGAAGTGCAAGGTAGGTGTTTGCAAACAGTTTTACAGCCTCTGCTTCAGTAAATCCCATAAATAATGTATCAATGTTTTCTTTCAGAGCACCTTCCTGGAGAAGAGCTGCAAAATTGTGGGACGCCTGTACCAGTTTCGGATCATCCGGATCTGTAGCAACGATAATGCGGCTTGGATACAGGTTATCGTACAGTGCTTTGGATTCACGAAGAAATTCCGGACTGAAAATGATATTTGCTGTATTGTATTTCTTTCTGACAGATTCTGTATAGCCGACCGGAATCGTGGATTTGATGACCATGATCGCATGTGGATTTACTTTGAGGACAAGTTCAATCACAGCTTCAACGGCAGATGTATCAAAATAGTTTTTCTGACTGTCGTAGTTTGTCGGTGCCGCAATGACTATATAATCAGCATTTGTGTAAGCAGCTTCGCCATCCAGTGTAGCTGTCAGGTCAAGCTCTTTTTCTGCAAGATATTTTTCGATATATTCGTCCTGAATCGGAGATTTGCGTTTGTTGATCAGATCAACTTTCTCAGGAATGATATCAACAGCAGTAACATGATTGTGCTGTGCAAGTAATGTTGCAATGGAAAGACCGACATAACCTGTGCCTGCGACAGCAATGTTCAAAGGAGAAGGAGATGGCAACCGGGAAGCGGACTGTTCAGTAAATGCTTCATCCGGATCAAATCCAAGGCATTCTCCAAGACTTTCCAGTTGTGGAATTGATGGAATAAAATCTTTTTTCTCCAGACGGGATAACAGAGAACGATTGATGCCGGTAGCATCAGCCAGCTCCTGTTGAGTCATGGATTTTTCTTTTCGCTTGCCGGAAACAAGTTCGGCAAGGCGTGTCATAGATAATTTTTTCATTGAGAATCTTTTCACCTTTCATAAAATGTTATTTTAAATAACAACATATAGCATATAAATCAATTCTGTTTAATTGAATGCTACCATATTGGCAAAAAGATTGCAATACAAAGAAAACAGGAAAATAAGAAAAATATTTTGAATGTTATTTTAAATAACAAATCTTCCGAATCCTTCGAAGCACAGAATGTGTATGATTTTTCAGTTTTGATACAGGAGTAGCTTCTTCAAATGTAAGCATCTGCGAAGAAAGTGTAGCATAATAGGACTTTTTGTTCAGAAGAAGCTTTTGCTGTCCATATGCAAGAGGAAATTCCGACATACGGTGTAAACTGTGATAACAGATCGTATGCCCATCGCAATCCCAGCAAAATTCGATATGTGTAATACCAGAAAACATTTCGTATGGAATGACTGCTGTAAATTTCAGGAATACAGCAAGTTTCTGTCCATTAAAACGAAAAACGTGTTCCGGATCTTCGCGGAAACAGCATTTTACCATATGTGTAGTATGACCGGTTGTGATTCGAAGAAACAGATTGGCTGGATATGGAAAACGCAGATAGATCTTAGCTGCACCCTCCAGCAGGATATCATGTTTCATAAGTTCCATGGAAGTCAGACGAAGCTGATAAGATGAAGCGTGACCGGTACTCAGATCGGGATATTGAAACCAGGCATCTTCGCTCTTGTCATCAAACTGCAAAGTTCCGGAATCCGGTGCTTTTTTTATGCTCATGATATAGTCCTTCAGTTCCATGGATAGATTTTTCTGCTCAAGAATGATGTGGTCGTCAATCTGAAAAACAGCATCGAACAGCATTTTCAAAAAAATAGTTTTTTCATGAGGCGTCAATACGGTTTCTGGAATTTCATCAACTTTGAAGCGTCCCTGCAGATCGTACATGACATTGTACTGTACATAATCCGGAATGGCTCCGAAACGGGATTTCGCCTCATCCAATGCCCAGAATATGTAGTTCTTGAGGCAGTCAATGTACCATTCTCTGTGCGATTTGGAACCGTTCAGGGCAGAATTCATGGATGTACGGGCACGATACAGGTAGCGCCCCTGTGGGACAATGCCATATTGGGGATTCTCTAAAAGTAGTTCCATGATCGCCTTGGAATCTTCTGCATAACGAAGAGAGGTATCGAATGTATGATCGTTCAGAGCTTCTCTTTTGAAAAAAGCAGATGCTGATGACATCTGTACATAAGAATAATGCGTGGTCAGATCAACGACCTGCGCTTTGTCGGAAGCATATTTGTAATTCAGGCGATGTGGTTCGTTTTTTTGTTCGAAGTAAAAAATAGGAACAGAAACAAGATCCACCTCTTTATCATGCTCAATAAAAAAGTCATAGACGGAAGAAAGTGTATCAGGAGTCAGTTTATCGTCAGAATCCATGAAATTAACGTATCTTCCACGGGCCACAGCGATACCTGCATTTCGTGCGCTGGCAACGCCACCGTTGGGTTTGTGTATTACGACGATGTTTTCCGGATATTTATGCTGATATTCATCACAGATAGCTCCGGAAGCATCGGTGGATTCGTCATCGACAAGAATAAGCTCTACGGATTCGATAAAACCTATATCCTGTGAAAGGATACTGTCAATTGCCTCGGAAAGGTAGGGCTCTACATTATAAACGGCTGTTACAATGGAAAATTTAAAAAGGTAATCGGTATTTGTCGGTTTCAACACAATCTTCTCCTTCATTTCATAATAAAATTATCCTATCACAAAATTGCTGTCTGGTGTAAAAATTAAGGGTTTGTGACAGAAAATTAATATTTTGGGGCAGCTATTCGACAGGGTCTGAAAAAATATCATGGAAAATGATTGCAATTAAATAGTAAACAAAGTATGCTATAAATATTGAAAAAACGAAATGGTGTATGAGATTAGGATTATGAAAAAAATTACGGTAATTATTTCTGCAGGTGATACAGATAAATATATGGAAGAAACGCTGGATTCACTTTCAGCGCAGTCAATCGTAAATGATATCGAGATAATCGATCAGACAAAGCCCGGCCAGATAACACGCGGGGATGAAGTATTAAATAAAGCAGAGGGGAAATATCTGTATTTTATGAATAGTGGGGATTTGCTCACTTCATTTGCTTTGGAAGAGTTGTGGAATATATGTGAGGCGAAACATCTGGATATTCTGCTGTTTTCCGGGGCAGTTTTTTATGAAAATACAAAACTCGCGAAACGATATAAAAATCTTTCAGATGAATTTTACAGATGCGGCTCTTACGCGCAGGTAATAACAGGGAAAGAAATGCGAAATCAGCTGAAAAAGAATAAGGATATATTACCGCCCGTATCCATGCAGATTTTGAAAAAAGATTTACTTATCGGGGAAAAAACGGACTTTCATAATAGAATAGATACAGATAGATGCTTTGTAAAACGTATTCTGTTGAAGGCTGAAAGAGTTTTTTGCGTAAATGATATTTATCTTTATAAGAGAATAACAGAACCATCCGGTGTGGGCAAAATGCTGCAGGTATTAACGACACCGGGGTATTTGGTGAAAAAGATATTCAGGTATATGAGAAAAAACGGAATAAAATGTACAGGCATAGCAATCATTCGAAAGCTTCGTGCAAGATAATGACAGATCAGGAGGAATGGAAGATGGCAAAAGTATCCATACTAATGCCGGCATGCAATGTTGAAAAATTTTTAAAAGAATGCATGGACAGTGTAGTAAATCAGACTTTAAAGGACATAGAGATTATTTGTATAGATGATGGATCCAGAGATTCAACAGGGAATATTCTGGATGAATATGCGCAGAAAGACAATCGTATCAAAGTGATCCATAAAGCGAATTCGGGGTATGGACATAGTATGAATGTTGGACTTCAAAATGCGACAGGAGAATATATAGGCATTATTGAAACGGATGATTTTGCAGATCTTAATATGTTTGATGAATTATATAAAGCAGCAAAAGAAAATCATGCAGATGTTGTGAAATCAAACTATTATTCTTATGTATCGCAGCCGGAACCTCAGAGCACATATTATGAAGTGCTAAAAGAATATGATCTGTATGATCAGGTGTTCAGGCCGGTGGAACATCCGGAAATCTTTCGGGTGAGACCATGTATCTGGAGCGGGATTTATCGGAGAGAATGGCTGTTGGAAAATCATGTATCTTTTGCGGAAACACCGGGTGCTTCCTATCAGGATACAGGATTTGCGTTTAAAGTATGGGCAAGTGCGGAAAGAGCATTGCTGGTTCGTGATGCTTACCTTCATTATCGCACAGATAATGCAAATTCATCGGTAAAAGCGGCTGCCAAAATATATTGTATCTGTGATGAATTTAAATCTATTGAAGAATTTCTTGAAAAACGACCGGAGCTAAAAGAAGAACTGGAGAAACCGGTTATATCTTTGAAATATATATCTTATCGGTGGAATCTGTTCAGACTTACAATGGAATTCAAATATGCTTTTTTGGAGAGAATGCATAAAGAACTTTCAGAGGCGAAGAACAGGGGACTTTTTGACAAAAAATATTTTACGGAAAAAGAATGGACAGATATCAATCGATTAGTAGATGATATGGATGGCTTTTTTGATGAAACATTTCGAAAAGAGCTGCTCAGGTTTGGAAGCGAAGCAGAACTGGCGAAGGCATTGAAAAAGAGCGAAAACAAGGTGAAAAAACTTCAGAAAAAAATAGATGACATGGAAAATTCTTCATCTTTAAAAATTGGAAGAGCGATTACCTTTGCTCCGCGAAAGCTGAAAAAAATGTTGCATTAATCAAAGGGGAATAGATATGAGTAATGATATACCTGCGGTTTCGGTGATAATTCCGGTATACAATGCGGCAGAATTCTTAAAAGACGGATTAAATAGCCTGCTGAAGCAGACTCTGAGAGAGATTGAAATTATCTGTGTGGATGATGGGTCAACAGATGGATCACTGGTAATTCTGAAAGAATTCGAAAAAGCAGATGCCAGAATCAGAGTCATTCATCAGGAAAATCAGGGAGCAGGAGCAGCCAGAAATAATGGAATGGATGTTGCAAGAGGAAAATACCTGGCTTTTCTGGATGCAGATGATTTCTTTGAGAAAAATATGCTGAAAGCCGCATATGACAGAGCGGAAGAAACAGAGGCAGAAGTATGTGTGTTTAATGCAGACCTCTATGATCATACAGAGAAAGTATACAAAAAATGCACATGGGCATTTCGGAAGCAGTATTTTCCGGAAAAAGAGCCGTTTGCAGCAACTGATGAAAATGTAAGAAATAATATTTTTAGAATGTTTAATGGCTGGCCATGGGATAAATTATACCAGAGGGAGTATGTCAGGAGATTGGGAATCAAGTATCAGAATCTTCGAACAACAAATGATATGCTCTTTGTTTTTATTGCGCTTGCCTGTGCTTCCAGAATTTCTACAGTAGATGAGGTCTTGATCCATCAGAGAGTTAATGTCAGAACATCTCTGTCGCGTACAAGAGAGAAATCATGGGATTGTTTTTATATTGCGCTTTTGGCTATGCAAAAGGAGCTAAAAGACAGAGGTTTATATGATACCTTAGAAAGGGCATTTGTTAATTGGGCGCTTAATTTTTCACTGTGGCAGTTAAATACAATGACAGGAAGTGCATATGAAAAGACATACAGACTGCTCAAAAGAAAGGGTTTTGACTGCCTTGATATCAGCCGTCATAACAGAAGATATTTTTACAGTAACAAAGAATATGATAAATTCCTGAAAATCTATACAACACCTTATGAGAAGAGTTCTGGTTATTAAAAGGTAAAATAATTTATTGCCAGAGATAAACAGAAACCTCAGATTACAGAAGTCCATTTTTCTCTGTAATATAATAAGAATCAGAATACGTGCATAAATTGACAATACAGCAGATAAGAGGAAAGAGATTATGGCAGACAAATTTAAGCTCAGCAGAAAAGCAAAGAAAATCATATTGGGCGCATGTATCGGAGGTGTGGTTGTTCTTACGGCGGGGCTTTTTACTTACATACATATTTCAGATACCAATACACTTGGAAGAAAAATATCTATTTACGGGATGGATGTTTCCACGCTGACGGCAGATAAGGCAGAACAGAAGCTTCTGGATGCTTTTCGCAGCCGTAAGGTACAGTTCAAAGAAGGTGGCTCGGATGTCTATCAGACAACGGTGAGTGAACTTGGATATGATCTGGATGAGTCAGCACTTAAAAGTGAGCTTACAGAATTGCAGACAACGCGGGAAGCAAACAGAAAGATCTTTGCCACGCAGGAAGATTACAAGATCGCATATCAGATCCAGAAGGATGAAGAACAGGAAAAGAAAGCTCTTGCGTCTTCTAATTTTGGAGGTAAAGAGCGTACGGCATCCGTGGATGCAGCGGTTCAGTATGACGAACAGCAGAAGCAGTTTGTTCTGGTCAATGATGTGCAGGGAAATGAAATTGATGAGACCAGACTTCAAAGCTATGTAGATCAGATGCTGGATGATAATTTTCGGTTGAAGCTTCTTGGTGGGGATATTCAGATCACATTGGATACAAATGTTTATCAGCAGCCGTCTGTAACGGCTTCTGATGAAATGCAGAATAAAGTTACAGGACTGAATGATCAGTTGAATAAATATCGCAGTACTACAGTTACATATACATTGGGAAGTACAACGGAAGTAATTGATGCAGGAACAATCGAGACATGGCTGCAGATTACAGATGACAGCCTGAATATTGATCAGGAAGCAGTGAAGTCTTATGTACAGAATCTTGCAGCGAAGTATAATACCATCTATGTTCCACGTACATTCCACACATCCTATGGAAATGATGTCACGGTATCCGATAATGAATATGGATTTCAGATCGATCAGGATGGAGAAGTGCAGCAGTTGCTGACAGATCTTGCGAGTGGTACTGCAGTTACACGAGATCCGGTATACAGCATCAGTGGCATGCAGCGTAACGGTGCAGATGATCTGAACGGAAGCTATATAGAAGTAAGTCTGGATAACCAGCATCTGTGGCTGTACAAAGATGGAGCACTTGTGACAGAAACAGATATCGTCAGTGGAGCACCAAAAGCCGGCAGGGAGACATACAGAGGAGCATGGCCGATTGCCTACAAGGCAAGTCCATATAACCTGAGCAGTCAGGAATATGGATACAACGTAAAAGTAAATTACTGGATGCCATTTGTATATGGGCAGGGGCTTCATGATGCATCCTGGCAGTCTTCTTTCGGAGGAAACCGATATAAAAGTGGCGCCGGAAGTCATGGCTGTATCAACCTTCCGACAGATCAGGCAGCACTGATCTATAATACGATTGACGGCGGATATCCGATCATTATTTATTAAAAAGATACATAAAATGCAAAAGACCAGTCCGAAAGTGGGCTGGTTTTTTTGTGCAGAAATATTTTAAAAGGTATTCCGGATAAATGAGGAATGTAAGATTAATTAAAAGGTGTTTCATTGACATTTTTTTGGCAAAATAATATAATAAAATGGCATATGTGAAGGAGGAAGTTATGGCACATAAAACAGGACTGGAAGATTATTATGTAATTAAAAATCAAAAGAAACTTCATTTCGGCTATACGACCGGATCCTGTGCGGCGGGAGCTGCAAAAGGTGCCACGGAAATGCTTCTCGGAGGTCAGAAACAGAACGAGACAGATCTTATGACACCAAAGGGAATTCTTCTCCATCTGGAATTGCATGACGTCTGTATGGAAAAAGATACAGTGATCTGCGCAGTACGTAAAGATGCGGGAGATGATCCGGATACGACGAATGGAATTCTGGTCTATGCCAGAGTGGAAAAATGTCCGAAATCCTCTGAGATTACGGTCGATGGAGGGAAAGGTGTCGGAAGAGTGACGCGTCCGGGACTTTCACAGAAAGTGGGAGAAGCAGCAATCAATCCTGTGCCAAAGGCCATGATCCTGAAAGCAGTGGAGGATGCAGCAGATCGATACCACTATGAGGGTGGCCTGAAAGTAACGATTTCTGTTCCAGAAGGTGAACAGATCGCGAAAAAGACTTTTAATCCCCGTCTGGGAATCCAGGGTGGCATCTCTATTCTTGGAACGTCCGGTATCGTAGAACCTATGAGTGAGAAAGCCTTGATTCAGAGTATTCAGGTAGAAATGAAACAGCATTTTTCACAGGGGGAACAGTATCTGATCGTGACTCCGGGAAATTATGGGGCAGATTACCTCAGGGAGCATATGGATCTTCCTTTTGAAAAAAACATCAAGTGCAGTAATTATGTAGGTGAAACCATTGATATGGCAGTGAACATGGGAGTAAAGGGGATTCTTTTTATTTCGCATATTGGCAAATTTGTCAAAGTTGCTGCCGGAATCATGAATACACATTCACACAGCGCAGACGGACGTATGGAGGTTCTGTGTGCGGCAGCAATACGCTCCGGAGCAGATCTGGAATGTGCCAGAGAGATTCTGGCATGCAACACGACGGATGAGGCCCTGCATGTGCTTGATCGTTATCATATTTTACAGAAAGCGATGGAGGATGTGACCCGACATATCCAGTTTTATCTGGATCATCGTTCTTATCAGCAGATCCTTCTGGGTGCAGTGATCTTTTCCAATGAATTTGGATATCTTGGCCAGACAGAGCATGCAGAAGAACTGATCCGTAAAATAAATTCAGCTGAGAGTAAATGACAAATTAAACAATTATATATAAAAAAGGAGAATAAAAACATGGTACATTTTGTTGGAGCAGGACCGGGATCACCGGATCTTATCACAGTCAGAGGTAAACAGTATCTGGAGGAGGCAGATGTGATCATCTATGCGGGTTCGTTGGTAAATCCGCAGCTGCTGGAATACAGCAAGGATGTTTGTACGATTCATAACAGTGCGAAGATGACACTGGAAGAAGTCATCTCCGTTATGGAGAGAGCAGAAGCAGAAGGGAAGATGACTGTGCGTCTTCATACAGGTGATCCTTGTATTTACGGTGCAATCCGTGAGCAGATGGATATTCTGGATGAGAAGGGCATTATGTATGACTATTGTCCTGGTGTCAGTGCGTTCTGCGGTGCGGCAAGTGCCCTGAATCTGGAATATACTCTGCCGGATATCTCACAGAGTGTGATCATCACAAGAATGGAAGGCCGTACACCGGTTCCATCCAAAGAAAGCATTCAGTCATTTGCAGCTCATCAGGCAACGATGGTCGTTTTCTTAAGCACCGGTATGCTGGAAGAACTCAGCCGCAGACTGATCGAAGGCGGATATACAGCTGATACGCCGGCGGCAATTGTATACAAGGCAACCTGGCCGGATGAGAAGAAATTTGTCTGCACAGTAGGCACGCTTGCACAGACTGCTGCAGAAAACAATATCACAAAGACTGCACTGATGATCATCGGGGATTCTGTAAAAGCAGCTCACTATGATCGCTCAAAACTGTATGATCCGGGATTCACTACCGAATTCCGTGAAGCAACAGAGTGAGAACGCGCAGTAAATAATCCGATCTAAATGGAGAATTAAATAATGCGTATTTCAATCATTTGTTTCAGTCTTACAGGATATATGACTGCGGAAGACCTGCAAAAAGACCTTCAGGGCAAAGGTTATACGGCAGAAATTTATAAGAAAAGTAAATATCTCGATGATTCGATTGCGGAAAGTACAGGAATCTGGGCAGGCCGCCATTTTGAGACAGATGATGCGATTATTTTTGTCGGAGCCTGTGGAATCGCGGTGCGCAGCATTGCACCTTACGTAGCAAGTAAGAAGTCTGATCCGGCGGTACTGGTGATCGATGAATGTGGAAAGTTTGTGATATCTCTGTTATCAGGACATCTTGGCGGTGCGAATGAACTGACTCTGGAAGTTGCGGAGCTTCTGGGTGCAGTTCCAGTCGTAACGACAGCGACAGATCTTCATCATCGCTTTGCAGTGGATGTCTTTGCAAAAAAGAATTGCTGTGGAATTCAGAATATGAAAGCGGCAAAGGAGGTTTCGGCAGCCTTGCTTGCGGGAGAACCTGTCGGATTTTACAGTGAATTTCCATGGACAGGAAAGTTGCCGGAAGGCCTGGAAGAGCCTTCGGAAGACACGCAGGATAAACCGGAGATTGGAATTGCAGTAACCATTCATCCAACCTGTAAGCCGTTTACATCTACGGTGCAGATCATTCCCAGGGTGGTGACATTGGGAATGGGCTGCCGCAGGAATAAAGAAGCAGATGTAATTGAAAAAGAAGCTAGTGTCTGTCTGGCGGACGCGGATATATACAGCCAGGCAGTAGAGAAGCTAACAAGCATTTCCATCAAAAAAGACGAAGTGGGGCTTCAAAAACTTGCAGAAGACTGGAGAATCCCGTTTATCACATTTGAGGAAGAAGAGCTGAGTCATGCAGAGGGGGAATTTACCCCTTCCGAATTTGTAAAAAAGATCACAGGCGTGAATAATGTCTGTGAACGAAGTGCAGTCCTGGGTGCGGAGCAGGGCCGCCTGATCAAAAATAAGACAGGGAGAAATGGCGTGACAACCGCGCTTGCACTCCGGAACTGGGAGGTTCATTTTGAATAAAATATATGTAGTTGGAATCGGACCGGGAGGCTGTGATCAGATGACCGGTATTGCAATGAATGCTTTGAAAGACAGTGATACGATCATTGGATATACGGTATATGTGGATCTTGTCAAAGATACATTTCCAGATAAAGAATATCTGACCACACCAATGAAAAAAGAAGTGGACAGATGTGTGCTGGCTTTTGAAGAGGCTATGAAAGGCAAAAGGGTTTCCATGATCTGCAGCGGTGATGCCGGAGTCTATGGTATGGCCGGACTGATGTATGAAGTAGGAGAAAAATATCCGGAAGTAGAACTGGAGATCGTTCCGGGAGTAACAGCCGCACTTGGCGGAGCGGCAGTCCTTGGTGCACCGCTGATCCATGATTTCTGCCTGATCAGCTTAAGTGACCTTCTGACTCCATGGGAAAAGATTGAAGCAAGACTTCTTGGTGCATCTCAGGCGGATTTTGTAATCTGTCTCTATAACCCCTCCAGTAAAAAACGCCATGATTATTTACAGAAAGCCTGCGATCTGATGATGCAGTACAAATCTCCGGAAACAGTTTGCGGAACAGTATGCAATATCGGAAGAGAAGGGGAAGAATATCAGGTTATGACATTGAAAGAACTTCGAGATACACAGGTTGATATGTTCACCACAGTATTTATCGGAAATTCCCAGACAAAAGAAATAAATGGCAAAATGGTAACTCCAAGAGGATATCGGAATGTATAAAGCAATTGTTTTTGCTGGTACTACAGAAGGCTATGAAATCAGCCGGTTTCTGAGTGAAAATAAAGTATCTGTACTTGCCTGTGTCGCGACGGAATATGGATCCAGATCTCTTGAAGAAAATGAATTTTTATCGATTCGTGCAGAACGCCTTGACAAAGAACAGATGCAGGAGCTTTTTGCAACAGAAAGACCGGAACTGGTTTTGGATGCAACACATCCATATGCGGCAGAAGTGACAGTAAATATCCGTGAGGCCTGTGAAAACACAGCAGTTTCTTATGTGAGAGTCCTTCGTGAAGGAGGCGTTCACAAAGATGCAGTTTATGTAGAAAATACAGAGGCAGCAGTAGATTATCTGAAACATGTATCGGGAAATGTTCTGCTTACGACGGGCAGTAAGGAACTTTCTGCTTATACAGAAATTCCGAGTTATCAGGAAAGAATGTTTGCAAGAGTCCTTTCCATTCAGAATGTGATCGAGACCTGTCGCATGCTGGGATTCGAGGGCAAAAATCTGATTGCCATGCAGGGCCCTTTTTCGAAAGAATTGAATGCTGCCATGCTGCGTCAGTATGACTGCAGATATCTGGTAACAAAAGATTCCGGAAAAGCAGGCGGATTTGAAGAAAAGATTCAGGCTGCCACAGAATGTGGCGCAATTCCTGTGATCATTGGCCGTCCGGTGCAGGAAAAGGGAATTTCTGTAAAAGAATGCAAACGTATGCTGCCAGAGAAATTTGGATTCCAGCCGACACCACATGTAGTTCTCCTGGGAATTGGAATGGGAAACAAGGAAACATTGACGATTCAGGGCAATGAGGCAGTGGAACAGGCGGATCTGATCATAGGCGCCAGAAGGATGGCAGATGCAGTGGCACTTCCGGGACAGGATGTCTTTTATGAATACAGAAGTGCTGAGATTGCAGAGTATATTAAGAAACATCCGGAATATGAAAAAGTTGTGATCGCACTATCCGGTGATGTCGGTTTTTACAGTGGGGCAAAAGGACTTTTGAAAGCTTTGGACGGAAATGCCGAAATCATCTGCGGTATATCCTCTGTTGTTTATTTTATGTCAAAAATTGGTCTTTCATGGGATGATGCAAAGATTGTCAGTGCACATGGAAGAGTATGCAATCTGGTATCCCTGATTCGAACAAATCAGAAGGTTTTTGCAATTCTTGGCACTTCAGATGGAACCGCACATCTTGCACAGAAACTGACGGATTATGGAATGGGTGAAGTGCAGCTTTATGTCGGGGAGAATCTGTCTTATGAGGATGAGAAAATATTTGTAAAACAGGCGAGGGAACTTACAGATTACAGAGGAGATGCCTTGAGTGTGATCTGTGCCTGGAATCCGGATGCAAAAACAGCATTGACCACACATGGACTTCCAGATGATGCATTTACCCGTGGAAAAGCACCGATGACCAAGACAGAGGTACGAACAGTTTCGCTGGCAAAGTTATGTCTTAAAGAGGATTCGGTCTGCTATGATATCGGGGCCGGAACTGGTTCTGTATCTGTGGAGATGGGACTTCGTGCAAGTCAGGGAAGCGTATATTCCATTGAGAAAAAAGAGGATGCACTTGTGCTTCTCGAGGAAAATAAAAAGAAATTTGCGTTAGATCATATGAGGATCATAGCAGGAACGGCCCCTGAAGCAATGGAAGAACTTCCGGCTCCTACCCATGCTTTTATTGGTGGATCTTCCGGAAATATGAAAAAAATTGTGGAACTTCTTCTTGAAAAAAATCCACAGGTTCGTATGGTCATAAATTGTATTACACTTGAAACGGTCGGAGAAACTTTGTCCTGCATAAAGGAAATGCAGACAGAACGCAGCGAGTGGAAGTGGGAGAGTGAAGTTGTGCAGCTTGGTGTGTCCAGATCCAAAGAAATCGGTAGATATCATATGATGATGGGAGAAAATCCTATTTATATTATTACCATACAGGCGCATAAAAAGGAGAATTTTGTATGAAAGCGGCAAGAATTCTCCTGGCAGCAGGAGCCAGTGGAAGCGGAAAAACGCTGATCACATGTGGACTTTTGCAGGCACTGGTGAATCGTGGTCTGAAAACAGCATCTTTTAAATGTGGGCCGGACTATATTGATCCGATGTTCCATAGTCGTGTCATAGGCGCAAAATCAAGAAATCTGGATACCTTTTTTACAGACAGTGAAACTACAAAATATCTCTTCTGTGAAAATGCGGTGGACTGTGATATTTCTGTTATGGAAGGAGTAATGGGATTTTATGACGGTGTTGCAGGGACAACAACGAAAGCAAGTGCTTACGATCTGGCGTCTGTTACAGATACGCCTGTGATTCTGATCGTAAACAGCAGAGGTATGAGTGTTTCTCTTGCAGCATATGTGAAAGGCTTTATGGAATACAGGAAGGACAGTCATATACAGGGTGTGATCTTTAATCAGATGTCACCAATGCTCTATCCAAGAATGAAAGAACTTCTGGAGAAAGAACTGAATATAAAAGTTCTTGGATATGTTCCCAAAATGGATGATTGTGTGATCGAGAGCCGACATCTGGGGTTAGTGCTTCCGGATGAGATCCCTGAGTTAAAAGAAAACCTTCACCGACTGGCTGAGGTTCTGGAAAAAACTCTGGATATTGATGCAATCCTGCAGCTTGCAGAAAGTGCACGAGAATTATCTGCGAAAGAACCTCGGATAGATTTCTGTCTGAAACATCCCCTTCGGATTGGTGTGGCGGACGATGAAGCATTTTGCTTTTTCTATGAAGATAATTTCCGGCTTTTGCGAAAGATGGGGGCAGAGCTTGTACACTTTTCTCCGATCAGAGATAAGAAATTACCGGTTGGACTGGATGGATTGCTTTTATATGGAGGTTATCCGGAATTAAATGGAAAAGAACTGGAAAAAAATACATCTATGAGAGAAGAAATACAAAAAGCACTTAGCGGTGGTATGCCATGTATGGCAGAATGCGGAGGCTTTATGTATCTTCATGAAGAAATGGAAGCAATGGATAAAAAATTTTACCACATGGCAGGCGTGCTTCCGGGCAGGGCATATCGTACACCACGTCTGAATCGCTTTGGCTATGTGACATTAATACAGAATCATTCAGTTTTGGGATGTGAGACATTAGGAGAGATCCCTGCTCATGAATTTCATTATTTTGATTCTGAAAACTGCGGGAAAGCATTTCATGCAGCAAAACCGGAAAGTATGAGAAACTGGGAGTGTATTCATGGCACAGAAACTATGCTGGCTGGATTTCCACATCTTTATTATTATGGAAATCCAAAAGTTGCAGAGGCTTTTCTTAAAGAATGCATGAAATACCACAGCAGACGGGGAGAGTGACAGAGTTGATATATACATACCATACAATTGCCCTGGCAGCAGGGTTTATCTTAGATTTGATATTTGGAGATCCCAGATGGTTGTACCATCCGGTGTGCCTGATCGGGAAGCTGATCTCCAGTTTTGAGAAGGGAATCAGAAAAGTATTTCCCAAAACAGAAAAAGGTGAACTGGCTGGAGGACTGGTTGAAGTAATACTGATCTGTGTCATTACATTACTGGTTCCGGCATTTGTTTTGTATTTTCTGTATATTCATCTTTCGGCCTTAGGTGTGCTTTTGGAAACCTTTTGGTGCTATCAGCTGCTTGCTACCAGATCATTGCGTGATGAGAGCATGAAGGTTTATGATGCACTCAAAAAGGGAACAATTGAGGATGCACGTCATGCGGTTTCTATGATCGTGGGACGTGATACGGCGGAGCTGACGGAAGAGGGTGTGACCAAAGCAGCGGTGGAGACTGTGGCAGAAAATACTTCTGATGGTGTGATCGCACCGATGATCTATATGGCAATCGGTGGTGTACCTTTAATGTTTTTGTATAAGGGAATCAATACCATGGATTCCATGCTCGGGTATAAAAATGATAAATATCTGTATTTTGGAAGATGTGCGGCGAAACTGGATGATGCAGCCAATTATCTTCCATCCAGAATTTCCGGCTGGCTGATGGTTGCCGGAGCTTTTGTGATCGGACTTGACAGCAGAAACGCATCCCGTATTTTCAAAAGGGACAGCAGAAATCATGCGAGTCCGAATTCGGCACAGACAGAAGCTGTAATGGCTGGTGCACTGGATGTACAGCTCGCGGGAAATGCATATTATTTTGGAAAATTATATGAGAAACCTACAATTGGAGACGCGATTCGGGAAATAGAGACAGAAGATATTCGTTATGCGAACCGCCTGATGTATGCAACGGCGATTCTGGGCGTGATCATCTGTGTTTTGTTCCGCGTTGTGTTTCTGTAACGGGACACAAAAAGGAGAAAAAGAATGACGAAGCACGTACATGGCGGTAATATCTATACTTATAAGAACTGTCTGGATTTTTCGGCAAACTGTAATCCACTGGGAACGCCGGAAAGTGTAAAGCAGGCGGTACGTGACAGTCTTGAATATATGAAAGATTATCCGCAGGTCGGATATGCACCTTTGAAAAAAGCAATTGCCGAATATGAAGGTGTGGCATCCGAATCTGTGATCTGTGGAAATGGAGCGGCGGAACTGGTATTTTCTCTGTGTCAGGCAGTAAAACCGAAGAAAGCACTGATTCCGGTTCCTACTTTTGCAGAATATGAGCAGGCGCTTACGAGCTGTGGCTGTGAGGTAGAACATGTACTTCTCAGAGAAGAAGAGGGATTCAGTCTGCAGGACAGTTTTATCAACTGGCTGCACAGAGACCTTGATATGGTATTTCTCTGCAATCCGAATAATCCAACGGGAATTTCGATAGATAGAGAATTTCTTTTCCGGGTTTTACGTGTGTGCAGAGAAATGGATATCCTTCTGGTTGTAGATGAATGTTTTCTTGATTTTATGGAGGAACCGGGCAGATACACACTGAAAGCACAGTTATCCAGATATCACAATCTGTTTCTTTTGAAGGCATTTACCAAGCGTTACGCGATGGCGGGAATCCGACTGGGATATGGTATTACTGAGAATACGGAACTTCTTGATGCGATGACGCAGGTGACACAGCCATGGAACATTTCTGTTATGGCACAGGCGGCAGGTATTGCTGCGCTGAAAGAAACTGCATATGTGGAAGAGGGGCGACAGATGGTATTCCGGGAAGCAAAATATCTCAAAGAAGAACTGCAGCGTCTTGGCATGGAAGTCTTTCCGTCAGAAGCAAATTATATTTTCTTCCATGGACCGGAAAATTTATTTGAAATATGTGTGGAACAGGGGGTTCTGATCCGTGACTGCAGCAATTACTCTGGTTTGCGAAAAGGATATTACCGTGTGGCCGTCCGAACACATGAGGAAAATCAGGAATTGATCCGTGCAATGCGGGATGGCACCACAAAAGCGGCAGTGGCACATGCAGAGGTACTGAAACAAGAGGAACAGGCATAAGTCTGATACGAAAGGGAACAGATATGGCAAAGACGATCATGATACAGGGAACCATGTCCAATGCAGGAAAGAGTCTTCTTGCTGCCGGACTTTGCAGGATATTTCATCAGGATGGATACCGTGTGGCACCATTCAAATCGCAGAATATGGCACTGAACTCTTTTATAACCAGTGAGGGCCTTGAAATGGGCAGAGCACAGGTTATGCAGGCAGAAGCGGCAGGTATAGAACCATCGGTCCTGATGAATCCGATTCTTCTGAAACCGACAAATGATATTGGCTCTCAGGTCATTGTAAATGGGGAAGTTCTTGGTACCATGAGTGCCAGAGACTATTTTAAATATAAGAAAAAACTGGTGCCTGACATTATGAAGGCATTTCATAAGCTGGCAGAAGAAAATGATATCATTGTGATTGAGGGGGCTGGAAGCCCGGCGGAAATCAATCTGAAGAGCGAAGATATTGTTAATATGGGAATGGCAAAGATGGCGAAAGCGCCGGTGCTTCTTGCCGGTGATATCGATCGTGGCGGTGTGTTTGCACAGCTGTATGGAACGGTGGAACTTCTGGAAGAAGATGAGAGAAAAATGATCAAGGGTCTGATCATCAATAAATTCCGAGGTGACAAATCAATTCTGGATCCGGGTGTGGCAATGCTGGAAGAGAAATGTAAGATTCCGGTCGTTGGTGTTGCACCATATATGAACATTCAGGTAGAAGATGAAGACAGTCTGACAGAACGCTTTGACCGTCATCAGGAAGTTGGAGTGATCGATATGGCGGTTATTCGTGTACCACGTATTTCCAACTTTACAGACTTTAATCCGTTTGAAAGTATTCCGGGGGTTTCGTTGCGTTATGTACAGCATCCGTCAGATTTGAAGCAGCCGGATGTGATCTTTCTTCCGGGAACCAAGAATACAATGGATGATCTGAAATGGCTGCGTGAAAGTGGCATGGAAGCACTGATCCTTAAGGCAGCGGCATCCGGTACATTGATCTTTGGTATCTGTGGCGGCTATCAGATGCTGGGAGAAAATTTAAGTGATCCACATGGTGTGGAAGCAGGCGGTACGATGCGTGGAATTGGTCTTCTTCCGGTAGATACCGTGTTTGCAGAACATAAGACACGTACGCAGGTCTGCGGAAAATTCCTGGAGCTGGATGAAGAGTTTGCACCTCTTAAAAACGTAGAATTTACAGGATATGAGATTCATATGGGTGAGAGTACCTGGAAAAATGGGGCTGTAGCAAGTACTTCTACATGTGATACTGTGACAGGGACAGAGAAGACAGAAGGAACATTTTATCACAATGTATGCGGAACTTATGTTCATGGCATTTTTGATAAAGAAGAGGTTGCACTTGGTCTTGTTCGTGCAGTAGGCATAAGAAAAGGTATTGATGTGTCAGAGATGGAAGGCGTGGATTTTGCTGCATTCAAAGAAACACAGTATGATATCTTGGCATCGGAACTTCGGAAACATCTGGATATGAAGAAAATCTATGAGATTCTTGAGCAAGGTGTGGAGGATATTCTGGAAGAAAGTGAAGCAGAAGGAGAAGCAGAGAAATGAAAGTAGAGCTTGAAAATGTAAAACCAATGGAGATTGAAAAAAGAAGTTTTGAGATTATTACAGAGGAACTTGGTGATAAACAGCTGCTTCCCGGAACAGAACTTATTGTCAAACGTTGTATTCATACAAGCGCAGATTTTGATTATGCGGATAACCTCTGTTTTTCGCCGGATGTAGTAGAGCGTGCAATGAAAGCAATCAAAGAGGGCGCCTGCATTGTTACGGATACGCAGATGGCAAAGGCGGGAATCAATAAACGTGCACTGGCCCGTTATGGTGGAGAAGTCTATTGTTTCATGTCCGATGAGGATGTGGCAAAGATTGCAAAAGAGAATGGAACCACAAGGGCGACAGCAAGCATGGACAAAGCTGCTACTCTCGATAAAAAACTGATCTTTGCAATCGGAAACGCGCCGACTGCACTGGTGAGACTCTATGAACTGATCGAAGATGGAAAACTGAATCCGGAACTGATCATTGGAGTTCCGGTTGGATTTGTGAATGTTGTACAATCGAAAGAACTGATCATGGATTCGGGAGCACCTTATATAGTTGCGAGAGGACGTAAAGGCGGAAGTAATATTGCAGCCTGTATCTGTAACGCATTGCTTTATATGATCGATAATCGAAGAGATTAAATACTGACACCTGCCTGGATGATGAAATGCCGGACAGGTGTTTTGTGATTATTTATTAAGAAGTCGGGACAGAAGCTGACAGGCAGGGGCAAAATCGTCTGTCGTAATGGAAGAACAGGAGAGCAGAATGGTGATCGTAGCTGCATTTTCTTCAAGAATCAGAAGAGACATTCCATGCATGCGGGCTTCTTTTTTTAGCTCAAGACCTGTTCTGGCATAAGGAATGGTCAATGCCAGACTTGTTCCTGCGGCACCGGTCTGGATCGTGCAGTTGCTGCCGAATGTATTTCGCACCTCGTTTTCAAGAGCCTTCAGCTTCTGAGCATACAGCTTTTTTAATTTTTTTGTCTGTGAAGTCAGATGACCGTCACGGATAAACTGACAGAGTGCAATCTGTTCGGCTTTGGAAGCAGTCTGGCTGTAGCGTTCTGCAACAGCTGCATATTTTCTGGAAAGAGAAGGCGGCAAGACCATGAAGCTTAAGCGAATCGATGGAAGCAGCAGACGGGAAAAAGAACCAATATAGACAACGCCATGTCCTCCGGCAAGATTAAAGAGGGAAGGTGTTGGACGTTGAAAATAAACGAATTCATTCTCAAAATCGTCTTCGATGATCAGACTGCCTTTCGCTGTAGCGTAATGTACCAGTTCCATACGACGGCTGACGGGCATGATCTCTCCCCATTTCGTCATATGTGCAGGAGAAACATAGATTACGTCACAGTCTTTGTTGCGGTATTGAACTTCAAAACCATAATCAGAAAAAATAGTACTTCCCTGCACAAAAGAAGCGTTTGGAAAAGAAACGGTTTTTCGGTCATGGATCAGAGGACAAAGAAGATTCAGAATGCTCTGAACTCCGGCCCCGATCACAATATCGTCAGCAGAACAGTTGACGTTTCTTCGCTGACGGATGTAGTCAGCAAGTACCTGACGAAGATCGGCTTCACCCTGGGGTTCTCCATAGGAGAGAAGACGGTCACTCTGACGAAGTGCGCTTTTGATATAACGCTGCCAGAGGTCAAAACGGAAACTTTCATGATCGACACCGTTGGAAGCAAAGTCATATTGTATTGAAGGCAGATTCGCATGCCAGGAGGTAGTGGAGACTGGCTTTTGCTCTGCAATATTAGTTACATAATAGCCGCTTTGTGCACGGGCAACAATGTAGCCGTCTGCGGCCAATTGCAGATAGGCATTTTCAATAGTTGTACGGCTGAGCTTCAGTTCTGCAGAACATTTGCGAAGAGATGGCATGCGGCTTCCGGCAGGAATTCGCCGTTCCATGATCAGATTTTTGTAATGTTCATATACCTGAAGATACAGGCATTCTTTATTGGAATGAAAAGATAAACTCATAAACTGTCCTCTGAAAAATGAATAAAAGTGGTTATTTTTATAAATACACTTAGATGCTATTCTAAATCAGATAATGAGAAAATGCAAGACGAGGAGATAACAGATTGAAAAAGATCGCGGTATTAAATGATTTATCAGGAATGGGAAAATGTTCTCTTACTGCAGCAATTCCGGTGATTTCCGTTATGGGAATCCAGGCATGTCCGCTTCCGACAGCGGTATTAAGTGCGCAGACGGGTTTCCCTTCTTATTATTGTGATGATTATACTGATCGTATGGATGCGATTATGGAAGAGTGGAAGAAGATGGATTTTTATCCGGATGGAATCTATACAGGATTTTTGGCAGACGCACGTCAGGCCGATAAAGCAGCTGAATTTATTGAACAGTTTGCAAAAGAAGACACAAAGATACTTATAGATCCTGTTATGGGGGATAATGGAGAAGAGTACCCGATTTATACGGAGGCACTCTGTGAAAAAATGCGTTTTCTGGTCAGAAGAGCGACGGTGATAACACCAAATCTGACAGAAGCGCTATTGTTATTATATGGCGCACAGCGTGCACATGTATTGTGGAAGGAGCTATCACTTATGGATGAGGAGAGATTGCTGAAATTCACAGAAAGTACAGGGAAGGAACTTTCAAAAGAGTTTGATACGGAAGTGGTTATTACAGGAATTGATCTTCCTGCGAGGGAGAATCATCAGGAGATAGGAAACCTGATCTGTCAGGATGGCAATACGACCTGGGTGACTGCAACAAAAGAGGGTGGCAGTTATTCCGGTACAGGTGATCTGTTTGCATCGGTTTTGAGTGCCGGTATGGTGAAAGGAATCGACACGGTGGATTCTGTGCACAGGGCCGTGAAGTTTTTGGCGAAGGGGATTCATGATGCGGTAGTTGAAGGCACCGACCGGAATGAAGGAATTTGTTTTGAAAAATATCTTTCTGAATTAGCTACTGAAAATTAGAACTTTAGAATTACATTTATATAATTCACGAAAAGCTTCCTGATCTGTTCAGTCACAAGGCTTCGGAGTCCGGAAGTACTAAGATATAACCTGCCTGCAAAAAGCATTCGCAAAAATTGCTAACTCGCCGATGGCTCAGACAAGTGTTATTTTTGCTATCTACCTAAAAGATGGTAATCTCAGCAGTAAGTTCAGAGAAAGGACAGGTGAGGCGCAGAAACTGTCCTTTCTTCGGAATATTTACTGTGTGAATTCCCAGTTATTTTTTAAAGATTCTTTTTCTTATAGATAAACCATGATGCAATCGCTGTAAAAACGATCAGATATGTCATAAGTATCGCAATTCCCGACATTGCAAATCCCTCTCCTGCAGAGATGCTTCGGATCATATGACTTGTCTGGGAAAGCGGCAGTGCAGAGATAAATTTTCCAAGAAAACCAGGAAGCTTTTCTGTAGAGAAAAATGTATTGCACAGATATGCCATTGGCATGATGATGTAGTTCGAAAAACGCGGTACATCTGCATGGTTTTTGGCAAGGAATGAAACGACAACACCGATTGCAGAAAAAACAGCTCCATTCAGGAACATGACAAGGAAAGACCAGCCGTTAAAGATCAGTCCGGTGTCGATTGGCATTGTCAGAACCAGAATAACGCCACCTGCATAAAAACCACGAAGGCTTCCGCCGATGATCTGACCGGCAATAAACTGCCATAACGGTGTAGGAGAGATCAGTACCTGATCGAAAGCCTTCTCATAAAGTCGCTGCACATTCAGATTCTGTGCAATGGCATTAAAGCTTCCATTCATTGTCGTCAGTGAAACAACACCCGGGATCAGAAAGTTCAGATAAGGTTCTCCATGTGAGATTGTCTGGATTCCCATTCCAAATACGACCAGATACATCAGTGGGGCAATCATTGCCGCCAGCGTGATCTTGTAGAAATCTCTTCGAAATTCTACCCATTTTTCCCATAAAATTGTAATAATTCCCATAACTAGATCCTCCCTTATGACGGCATCAGATGTCGTCCGGCACGTTCAACAAACACATCTTCCAGCGTTGTTTCGCGTAGAGAAGCCTGTCCGGAAAGACCGGAGAGATAGGCAATTGCTTCTTCACGACTGTGAAAATAATGACTGTGAGTTTCGTCTCCGGCAAATTCATCAACGGTGTAATTTCCAAGACTGTCGATCAGTCCGGCCGGAGTATTGACTTCCTCCAGTTTACCGTGGTCCATCAGAGCTACACGGCTGCAGAGATTCTGAGCTTCCTCCATATAATGAGTAGTCAGAAGAATGGTCAGGTTTTTGCCGTTTAATTTGCGGAGCAGATTCCACATCTGACGACGGGAAAGCGCATCCATACCGGCGGTCGGTTCATCCAGAAGCAGGATCTCAGGATCTGTCAGGAGGGCCCGACATACCATCAGTTTCCGCTTCATGCCGCCGGAAAGCTTACGGACTGTTCGTTTACGAAACTTGATCAGATCACAGAACTCCAGAAGTTCTTCTGTACGACGTTTGATTTCTTTGCGTGGCATGAAATAAAGACGTCCCTGATATTCCATGATCTCGTCCATATTCATGTCCTGGCGCATGGAGTACTCCTGTGTGATTACACTGATCTTACGTTTGAGATCCGGTCGGTTTCGTGTCAGCTTCTGTCCATCGATCAGGATTTCTCCTTTAGTCGGAAGAAGAAGCGTAGAAAGAAGACTGATCGTCGTAGTCTTTCCGGCACCATTCGGCCCAAGAAGACCGAAGAATTCTCCGGTCTCAATTTTGAGATCCAGAGAATCCACAGCAGTAAAATTATCAAATGTTTTTGTCAGATTCTTTGTTTCGATCATTTGTGCTCCTTCGCAATGATCAGAGAATAGTAGCCGGCATCATCCGGAATTTCCTCAACTCCATGATAGATATGTTCCTCTGGCATGCCACAGTTTTCAACCATGAGGACATCACGGCCGCTTTTGGCGAGAATTTCCTTTACCTGATTCATTTTCTTTCCTGATTTCATCAGAATGTAGTTTCCGGATTCTGTCAGTTCACTGTCAAGACGATGGACAGCAGGAACGATATGAAGCTGTTCGTTCCATTCAGACAGAGAAATGTTCAGTCGTGCAGCTGCAGCACAGAAAGAAGTGATTCCGCTTACCAGCTCTGTGTGATATCCGTCTGCCTCTACGCGATGCTGCAGATAGGAAAAAGTAGAATATACACATGGATCACCAAGAGTCAGGAAAACAACATTTTTTCCCTGATCAAGACAGGCTTCCAGAGCTTTTGCGCCTTTTGCATGATTTTCTTCAAGTTCCTTTGCATCATGTGTCATCGGCATGTAGATTGGAAGAAGTTCTTTTTCTTCCAGCTCCGGAACTGCCTGTACTGCAATTTTATAGGCAACGGTTTCTTTAACGTCTGCACCAGGTACAGCGATGATCTCATTTTCACGGATCATGCGAACTGCCTTTAATGTCATTAATTCCGGATCCCCAGGTCCGACGCCGACTCCATATAATGTACCTTTCATTGATAAAACCTCCTGAATTCATTTTTGAAATGATCTTAAATTTACATTATGCTGTGAAGTCTCATTCACAGACATATCTTTTTTATTATACTAGAATTGTATAGTGTTTGCAATGTAGGATTTGCTGTGTTATCATAGTTTCTATAGATAAAATTTGGCAATGTTTAAAAAGAAAAAAATGGAGTAGAGAAATGAAAAGAAAACTTTCAAGTCTGATTGCTGCTGTATTTATCGGCATTGGAGCTTTTTCCTGCATCTGTCAGGCGGCAGGCATGGATATTGACAAAGAGGATGGAGAATATTCCATTCAGGTGGATCTTGAGGGCGGAAGCGGAAAGGCAAGTGTGACATCGCCGACAATTCTGACTGTGAAGGATGGTCAGGCTTACGCACAGATCCAGTGGAGCAGTTCAAATTATGATTATATGATCGTAGACGGAGAGAAATATCTTCCGACCAATGAAGAAGGTATGAATTCTGTTTTTGAGATTCCGGTGCTCAGTATGGATGAAGGAATGCCGGTGATCGCAGATACAACAGCAATGGGAGCACCTCATGAGATTGACTATACGCTGACCTTTTATTCGGATTCTATTGGTTCAAAGAGCCAGCTTCCACAGGAAGCAGCCAAGAGAGTCGTGGCAGTCGCCGTTGTGATCATTGTTGGTGGGGGAATCCTGAATTATTTTGTTAATAAAAGAAATCGCTGTTAGATATGTTGAATAGAATTGAAGAGAAGAAGGGCTGGTTTCAGTGAAACCAGTCCTTCATTACGTCAAAAATCTGAATGAGTTCCTCGTCGGAGATCACATAAGGAACCATGGAATACATATAGTTTAAGAAAGGTCTGCAGAAGACCCCGCGTTCATAGGCAAACTGCTGGAAACCTTCCAGGGTCTTTGGATCATGGACTTCGACGCAGGTACAGCCGCCCATGATACGGACTTCTTTGATGCGCGGGTCAGAGAAATTTTCCATTTCCTGACGGGAAATCTGTTCGATATGCCGGATCTTGCTCATATAATCGTCACGTTCAAAGATCTCGATTCCCTTAAGTGCAACGGCGCAGGCAAGTGGATTTCCCATAAAGGTCGGACCGTGCATCAGGGCAAGGCGGTCATCGTCGCTGTAAAAAGCGTCAAAGACTTTGTGGTTTGCAACCGTGACAGCATGTCCGATATAACCGCCGGTCAGGGCTTTTCCGAGAACCAGGATGTCCGGAAGGACAAGGTCGGCTACAAAGCGGTTTCCGGTACGTCCGAATCCTGTTGCAACCTCATCAAAAATCAGAAGCACATCATATTGATTGCACAGTTCTCTGGCACGTTTCAGGAAAGAAATATCATACATCCGCATGCCGCCGGCGCCCTGGAGCAGCGGCTCTACGATAAAGCAGTTCAGCCGGTCATGATACAGTTCAAATGCATCCTCAAGCGCCGGGATCTCTGTCGGGATATGAACGACGCCTTCTTTTTTGTCAAAAGCGAAATGATAATCTTCGTCATCTCCGACTTCCATTGCCTTGAAAGTGTCTCCGTGGTAGGCATGTTCCAGAGCCAGCACCAGAGGGCGTTTCCTTCCCTGATTGGTGTTGTACTGGAGTGCCATCTTAAGAGAGACTTCTACTGCGACACTTCCCGAGTCAGAAAAGAAGCAGTAGTCCAGGTCACCCGGAAGAAATTCCTGAAGCTTATCAGAAAGTTTTTCTACCGGTTCATGGGTGAGACCGCCGAGCATTACATGGCAGAAACGGTCAGCCTGTTCTTTGATGGCGGCGGTCAGCTCCGGATGTTTGTAGCCGTGGATCATGCACCACCAGGAAGAAATTGAATCGATCAGCTTCTGGTCTTTGGTGTAGAGATGCACGCCTTCTGCATCCAGAATCCTGTAAGGTTCTTTCATTGTTTTCATCTGTTCATAAGGATACCATATCATCTGATCTTCACCTC
>OGDN01000499.1_pt1 | contig 80428 bp, 66 predicted proteins | sample 1570271 | NCBI WGS metagenome assembly OGDN01 (sample SAMEA4384481, study PRJEB24528) | human gut metagenome | reverse complement strand
CCACATTGTTTGCGGTCTCTGTAAACTTTAGTAGAGCTGCGTCAAAAAAGACGCCAGACCTGTCCCCATGGTCACACTCTTCGTCCTTTAGTCTTTCCATTCAGTAAATATTCTCCTTTACTGCCTCCTTCCCATTCTTCATGGTAATATGCTATTCCATTTCCAAAATATATAAACATACACTCATAATATTGCCCAAGTAGTACTCCTTCTTTAGCAGAAACGTACTCACAGCTACTCGATGACATAGCATATGCTTTGTCTGTCCCACCCATTTTTTTTATCATACTCAATACATTTTTACTATTTTGATCTTTAATTGGGATAAACAAATTTGAATCTAAATAAGTCCCATTAATAAACCTAGAAATCCCTTCGTCTCGCTTTCTTATACTTTCAAGTTCCCATTGTGTTCTCTTTTTTCTGTTTTTCATGATAAAATATGCTACCATTTCTTTCTCTATTTGAATGTCCATTACGTTTTCATCTCCTTGTCCTCAGCTCTATTCCATATTCATTCTTAATTATTTTATGCCATATATCATGCATCTTCATAATATACATGACATATGGCAATCCAACTATCTCTTTACTACCTCATCTTTTACTCGTCATTTTTATCATCATCCTTGTATTTTTTATATTTAACAAACATATTCATTATCCAAAATCTCTTTGGAAAATAAAAATGATCATGTGAATTTTTATTCGGATGATAATGTGGCTGTTTGATCTTTCCCCCAGCAGGATGCACTACAATTGGATCCTTGGTTTTATTTGCTCGTTCTGCGGCTTCTTTCGCAGCTTTTCTCGTTTTAAATCTTTTTCTTTTGGCAATAGGACGATCACTTCTTTCTTTTTTCTTTTCCTAATTTTTTACCGCTAATATTGTCTTAGTTATTCCAACAGTTGCTGTTACAGTCACTGCTGTTGTCAATACCATTGTTGCCGAAACTGACTTAAAGCCAGACGCAAGTCCAACTGCGGTGAAAGAGAATATGCCACCTACTGCAGCTCCAGCTTCTGCTGTTGCCACACATATCACTCCCACTGTTACCACAGATGCTACTGCCGCCACTGCCACAAAAACAGAACTTAGCTTAGGCCACTTGCCAACAACATCTTCATAAATAACCGGATTATTAAAGCAGTACTGATACAGGTTCTTTCCCGGTCATTGGGGTCAGATACCAGAAAATTGACTCTGCTTTTGCCAAGTGGATTTTATGCATCATAAATTTAAATTAGTACATTTACTATGATTACAATTACTGTTAGAATACCGCACCAGCAACACAATACCCATGCAATTCGTCTTTTTATTATTTTTATTGTGCTATCCCTCGCTATTGCTAGCATAAAAAGTAAGCTAAGCACCAACATTATGATGCCTGTAATTTCCATATTTATTTCAAATAAACTTGCCACGATATCAATTCCTAGTACTCCATACAGGTATTTAATATGCGGAATTTCTTTGATTCGATCAAGATCAGATGTTAACCATTTTTTATAAACAATAAATATAATTACGATCACAATAATAGTTGCTATTGTTCGCCTTTCCAATAACAGCCCTATGTCTTCAACACATCTCCCACCTACTATCGCAATTAAAATCAATCGTAGTAATACATATTTTAATTCCGAACGAGCGATATTTTTTTTTATTTTATGTCGATATTGTATTATTAAAAATATGAATAATGGCAATTCTGTAAATATACGATATTTCGTCATTAACAGCGCTAATCCTCCATTCATCAAGAAAATATTGTATATTATAAGAAAAACTATTTTTAATTTACTCATATTAGGAATGTTCTCTGCCGTATTCATAACCCAAATTACCAATTCCTCCCTGTGCGGAAATAACATTTTTTATATCTGCTCCATTTTTAGTTACTTCCAAAATCATTTTCTCTGATGCTAATGCACTTACCTGTATTGGAATATTTTTTATCTTTAATTGAGTTTCAAAACCAATTTCTAGACCACCTCCAATATTAAATTGCACAGCTCTTACCGTTTTTACAATTGCGCTACCTATGGCATTTGCTGTCTTTTTTACACTTTTTCCAAAATCTTTCAACCATTCTGATACTTTAGGCCATTTTCCAAATTTGTCATTTAACATTATTGGATTGTTAAAACAATACTGATATAAATTTTGTCTATTCACATAATATCTTCCCAATATTGCTACAAACTTGATACTATCCGCATTCACAAATCTTCCGACTTCCGGATCGTAATAGCGGCTTCCCAGACAGTACAGTCCAGTCTCTGGATCATAGGCATACTTACGGTAACAAAACGGATTCAATGTTGCAAGAAAAACTCCACTGGTATCTTCTGATGAAGTAACCTTGCCCCAGCTGTTATACTGGTATCTTACCACTACCTTATTGCTGCTGTCAATCAGTCCCACAACATCTCCAAGACCATTATACAGATAGAAGTAATCTGTCTTTCCATTTAATCGAAGCAGGAATGGCCTGCCTTCGGCATCGTACACAAACTGTACCGTAGTCTTATTAGTACCTGTGCTTCCAGTTGTTGGTCTCACCAGACCGCTCAATGTACTTCCATTATAATAATACTTTGTTTCTGTATTACCGCTTGTCTTTCTGACACGCTTTCCATCGCTGTCGTAGGCAAAGTCTACAGTTCCCCATGACAGACTTACCTTCTTTAATCGGCGGCCTTCTGCCCAGGTTAACGGGACACCTCTTAACAGAGTCGGATTGCCACCTGCATCATATGTATAGCGATAGCCATTCCAAGATAAAATCTGATCCTTCCATCCATCACTTCGATAGGTGAATGTCTCATTCTTCTTTATGGTCTGCAGGGTTCCTTACGTATAGTCATATGTCGTTCTCGAAGTCATATTTCCGCCTGCATCGTAGGTATAAAGAATGGTCTCATTTAACACACCGTTGTTTTCACGAATCAGCTGATTTAACTCGTCATACTGATAGCTGATGCGTTTTCCTCCTGATGTGATTGCCGTGATATTTCCTGCATTATCATAGGTATAATTCCAGCTGTCAGTTCCATTTGACATAGATTCAAGCAGGCTGTCGGTATCTGTAAGATGATTGATGGTTCCAAAAACATATCGGTTTTCGCACTTACTTCCTCCAGAAAGTGTTACAACCTTCTTTGTACGACGGGACAACGCATCATATTAAAGTGTCTGTCGTGTCACGCCATCCACGGTTAAGCCATAGGAAAGTCCCGGTCTTTGTGCTTTTGCTGCATCACCATATACAAATCCTGTTTTGGTCTTTGCTCCTTCCAAGCTCTGAACGAAACTGTCTACTCGATCATAGGAATCATAGCCAATCTCAAGTGACTGCACCGTATGGGTATTGGCTGCGGTTGGTTCTGCTGACACGTTTGTGTTTTTCTCAAGTGTACTGCTTCTTACCAGTCTTCCGGTCATGTCATACTCACCGCCAGGGGGACAGGAACGCCGGCTCTTTTATTGGGTACACTGGCTCAATTAGTGTCCACGTGGTATTTCTATATGATAACAGCTTTTATTCCAAAATGATATAGCAAGAATTTGCTACCAAGCACTCTTACAACGGTCATTCGATGGCTGAAAATTGTAAGAGTACTTGGCACTGCGTCAATATACCTTCTATCAAAATGATAAAGCTATGGTACCACACAAAAAGGTATGATACAATGCAGGTTAGATGCTTCTTATATGCAAAAAAGACCACATTGTTTGCGGTCTCTTTAAACTGTGACAGAGCTGCGTCAAAAAAGACGCCATAGCCGCTTTTGCAGCTTCTGACGCCTTTTGCATAACTTAATTTTAAGCCACAGGGACAGTAATTAAGCCAACGTACCCAATTAAAAGGCCGCCGGACCTGTCCCCATGGTCACTTATTATATGCTACTAAGCGGAGAATAGTAATGTATTTGTCAATTTTTTTTTACATTTTAACTTTTTCTTTAAGCTTTTATTTTCCTCCAGTTTCTCATTCAACTTCTCTCATGACAACTCCTGCATCTATGCGGTACACCTGATCACATAAGATACGGATATCTTCTATATTGTGACTGGAAAGGATGATCGTCGTACCCGCCGCTTTTCTCGCTAAAATCAGCTGCCGCATCTCCTCCACGCCTTTCTCATCCATGCCATTCATCGGCTCGTCTAATATCAGAAGCTTCGGAGACTCCATTACTGCCTGTGCGATCGCCAGACGCTGTCGCATTCCCATGGAAAACTTTGATACATGCTTTCTTCCGACATTTCCTAAGCCGACCATCTCTAGCACTTCCTTTATTTGAGTCTTTGACAGATTGCCGCGCATCGCTGCGATGTCTGCCAGATTTTGATATGCACTCATATATGGAATAAACTCAATCGTCTCAATGATCGCACCCGCACTCTCTGGGAAATCTACATCCTTTCCGATTCGCTTATCTCCCACTATGACCGTTCCCGTTGTCGGCTGCAAAATACCCAGAATCATTTTCATCAAAACGGTTTTACCAGAACCATTTCGCCCGATAATGCCGTGAATCATTCCTTCCTCAAACCCCATTGTAAGCGGCTGCAACACAGTCTGCTTTCCAAACGTTTTACTGATATTTGTTAATTGAATATAATCACTCATACACGTCACGTTCCTTCCTATATAATTATAATGTTAGACCGAAAAACATTGACTATTGATCTTGCATCCTTTCTCTCAAAAATAGTTCTTGTACACCCTTATTGGCTTATGGGCCATACTCATTATCGATTATACGCATCATCAATCATGCTCATTATCGCCCATACTCATAGCGCCTTAATTTCCAGATGTTAATGCTCAGTGAAACCACAAACAAACCGCCAAGAAATAGGCACGCATACGAAAATGATGGATTGAACCGATCATTTACGCTGGTACTGAGTGCTGAAATTCGACTCAATGTAAGAGGTGAAAAATAGCGAAGTCCTACAATCGCATCCAATACCGCCGTTACCAGATAATCACATGCCAGAGCCACTGCGCCAACCAATATACCGGGGCCATTTTTCCACAGCATATGAATCGCCATTGTCAACATGCCAAGCATCCACGATGCAAACAGACACAAAACAAACTGTCTCCCCACCACAATCTGCTGCGAATTATGCTTAATGAGAGAAAAGGTAAAGCTAAGATTATTCTCAATTCCACATCGCCACGGTGCATTCAACAGTTTCACAAATGCGCTTGTCCATGAATAACAAACAGAAATATACGGAAAAATAACTGCCGCAAGTACCAGGCAAATATAGATGAAATAGGAAACGGATATCAGAAGCAAATAGAAAATCTGCCCCAGCAGCCATTTTTTTCGGGAAGTACGAATCAGATATGGGTAAATACCTTTCTCGCTGTATGGAATATCACAGATCACAAGCAAATATCCTGCCCAAACTGTCATTGCCGTATACTGTGTATTCATTACTGTTAAAAACAGTTCTTGTACACTAGTCGTTTGCCTTGACGCCGCAAGATACTCTCGAATGCCGCCCAAATAGTAAAATAAAAAGCAGCCCATGCACAACAAAACTGCCAGATTTTTTCCCTGACGCATTCCCATATGAAAATTCAGACGTGCGTAGCCAAAGATTTGTTTTGCCGTTTTCTTTGTTCTTCTATCAGCCATGTAATGACCTCCATTTCATTTCCTCTATAAAAATACAGGTAAATAAAAACATTACTGCCAAATTTTTAAAAGCCAGCCAGAAAAGATCCACCTGCGTACCGGTATACCAAAACTGTATTGGCTGATAGCTATATGGACTAACGATCGAAAGCCAATCAATCATGTCTCCCAGATAAAGAAATATTCTATTGATAAAAAAAGGAACAGCTGCAACCACATATCGATTTTCACTAAAAGCAGCAACACATAACCCTAACATTGAGGACCACGCAGCAACTTGAAGCGAATTCAAAACTACATACAAAAAGAATACACCCCAATACATTCCATCCTGGATCCACTTCTGCCACATTTCACCGACCAGAAAATACGAATTATTGGCAGTCTTTAAAATCTCAGGATGCATCATGCTTCCAATTGCAATAAATAGGAACACACTCATCATATATAGAAAAATGCTGCCAACAAATACCACGATTGCTTTTGTCACACAATAGCGAAGCCGACTTGTCCGCATCATTTTTACCCAATCACATTTTCCCTTTTTTTCATCAAAATATACCGATGCAACACTCATAGGAAATACCAGATTTTTCACCAAAGTTGTAATGCCATATTCTTCTGACACACACAACAAATCTAACCAGCCATGATCCGATATTGCCTCTTTTACTTTTAACGTCTCTGCAATTCCCATCAACAAAACTGCCGCGTAGATCACGACACAAAACCATGCTAGCGGAGACGTCACAATCCGCCTTGCTTCCCGTCTGATCATATGCATCCCTCCGTTCCTATTCGCTTTGATCTGTTTGATTAACATTTGCCGTCATTGCAGTCGCATAGCAATACGGGTATTCTCCATCGACAAAACCTTCAATCACATACTGATTTCCACCGTCTGTATCGGACATTGGAATTTGCACATAATAGCCAATATCACACACACTCTCGTCATTCTCGGATCCTTTATCAATCATCAGGTATTCCATGTCACAGGAAGCCTCTTCTACTAATACGCCCGCTTCATCCTCCGCATTTTGATCCCAAAAATAATTGTCAAGACATGCCCGTATGGCTTCCTCTTTAGAAATCAGCTTTCGTCCTTTCTTTTCTTCCCGTACAATTACTTCTGATACATTATTAAAGGATACAAAATAACCATCTTTCTCAATTGTAATATCAATTGACTGTCCCCAACATTGTCCCAAATCACCCAGTGAATAGCCATTTGGACACAGACGAATTCCATTTTCTTCTATATAATAAATATCATGTTCTTCATCATTATTTTCACCCTGCCACTTTTTTTCATAAGAATCATCGACTGAAATTCCAAGATTCTCAAAAGTTTTTAACCAACGGGCTGTCCATTCTTCTCTGGTTTTTTCTTCTCGTCCATTTATCCGAACAATGGCACCGTTAAATGCTCCCTGATTCCAGTTCACTGTTATTTTTTGCTTTCCAGTATCATAGGTCGTCGTGACTGCTGCCGTCCCACGCTGCGCTAATACCGTTAAGCAATTCTCATCAAGTGTATCCGTGTCTAGCCATGCTTTAATGATCTCCTCCCCTGTGAATACTCTTGATTTAATCGTCAGAATATCTACATCGGCAGCATTTTTTGCCATCACGTTTTCAATCACGCCTGTTCTACTGTTGCCTATCACCGCTGTACAAGAAAATAATACTATTATAAAAATAGTCAAAACAATTTTCACTTTTCCTCGTTTTCTCATTCGATCACCTCATCTCATACTGAATCAATTTCTCCTTCTGTGTCTGCCCTTTCTCATACGTACTGTTTGCATCACTAGCTGCTGCCGCTATTGCAATCGTCTGAGTTTTATTTGTGCCATCCTCAAACGCTACACAAACTGTAACCTGTATTTTATCGAAAAGAATCGAATTTAACTCCTCTGTCCATTTTCCTGCCTCAATTGATTCACTCTTAAAAAATAAGTTTTCCGTTTGCTCATCATCCGCCGTGAATCCACAAATATTAACAAAACACCCCGCATCCTGATTTTCATAATCAATGGTATAGGAAGTACAATACAGAACACTTTCCTGCTGCTCCTTGTTTTGGGAAATTCTTGGCAAATTCATTGTCTGCTCTGTATATAGAGTCATCTGTGTGCAAAACTTCTCAGGATTCTCCCCGATGATCTGAAACGCCCCCTTGTTAATCGTATATGTGATCTGCTTTATCTGTTCACCTTTGCACGAAACAGGAAAAGCGATGCAATAGCTGAGCATATCACTGTCTGATCTCATACCGAATACCCACGAATTTCCGTTCTCATTGTTTAACGCCACCGAATTTTCCGAACTGAGCTCCGATGCATAAACGCAAAGTGAAAATGCAGATGATGTTTTGTTTGTAACAAAATCCTGCTTTGTTTCTGTATACGGTACTTGTCCATTTCCAAAACGATTGAGCTGCACACCTGCAACCACACAGGCAGCCGCAGCAATTCCTGCTGTTATACAGACACGCAACCTTCTTTTTCGTTTCATTCTGTTTTTATAATTATTTGTATTTTTTTGGATCACAACATCTCGCTCATCAATTTCAGGCTTCAATGCCTGCTTCATCAACTGTTCAAATCGCTCATCTGTCAATTCCTCTCGCCTCCAATTCCTGTTTTAAAATTGATTTTGCCTTTCGGATTCTTGTTTTCACCGTATTGACCGGCACTTTCATACATGTTGCAATTTCTTCCATTGTCAGCCCAGCACTGTAACTTAAGCAGATTGGAATTCGATATTTTTCTGGTAGCATCTGCACTGCATTTCTCACCTCTGCAATCTCCTGTTTGTTGATCATCATCTGTTCCGGTGTCGTGTCCCAATCCGCCGTAAATGAAGGAACCGTTTCCTGATGCTCTTCCAAGCTGCTGACTGGCGCGATTCGCATACGGTTTGCATATTTTTTCTTTTTGTTTTTCCACAGCAAAACAGCAACAGACAACGCATAGCTTTTGCTATTTTGCTCTGCTTTCAATGACGCCCGCTTTTCCAATAACAAAACCATCGCGTCCTGATATAACTCATCTCCCTGCTCTTTATTATTTGTAATGATACGGCAGAACCTCAGAATATCCGGCCCTGCGTTCATGACAAATAATTCAAATTCTGTGTCAGACATCCCTTATCCTTTCTGTATCGTGTATTCCCTTATCCTTTCTGTATCGTGTATTTTTACAGTGCACTTGTACTTTGCAGCTGTAGCTTGCATTTGAAGTTTTCATTTGAAACTTGCATTTGAAGCTTACGTTTAAAACTTGCTTTTAAAGCTTGCCATCTCAGATTTATGCTTTTTCTCTTTACTGGTATATTGTATCATCGCAAAAAAAGTTTTCAAAAAACTCTTTTAAATAAAAAAAGAAAAGGAATCTTTCACCCTTTCCTACTTAAAATTTTTCCCACACAAAAAGACGCCGAAGCCGCTTTCGTAGCTTCTGGCGTCTTTGCATAACTTACCTCTGTCACCCCCTAGTATTAACTTCCGTCAAGTTACTCTACTTTTCTTAAATAATTTTCAAAAACATCCGGTACCGTTTCTACTTCGATGTCTATTTCTTTGCCATCAATCTCCAAAGTGATCGTGTCATCAATCTGCATTGGCGATGGCAGCTGAATATACAAATATGCTCCAAAAAATCTTTCAATTGGATAAGAGAAACCTTTCATTTCAACATTTACGTTATTATCACTGCCTTTTATCTTCATTGTATCAAACCAAAAATCTCTTTTTGCATCTGAAATTGGATACCGATTGAATAATACCAGCCATGTTTGCCATTTCGATATGCCATCACACTGTAATAGATACAATCCATTCTCTAACTTCTGAATTTCCTTATTAAGAAAAACGGTCTCTGTTTTTAACTCATCCAGATGCCCATCCACATCTAACGCTCGCCCTCGTGCCGAATTCCAATAACTTCCGCTTTGCACACTTTGACATAATCTTTCATACGTCCACTGAGGAGGCCCCGTATAATATACAATCCACGGTTGCGCAAAATAGAAAATACCTCCAATCACTAGCAGTACTATTATCACTTTTATGACATTTTTCTTTTTTCCTTTCATTCCACGTCACCCCTCTTCATTGACTTAATTAGTCCTCTCTAAAGCCACCGGGACAGTAATCAAGCCAATGTACCCAATTAAAAGGCCACTGGACCTGTCCCCATGGTCACGCGATACAAATATACATCTTCCAGTGTAGGTGTCTCCATTCTTCGCTTCTGTTTTGGCACAGGACTGTCTCCGATTACTCGAACCTCAAAACCGCCTGCTGCCAGATACACATTGCTGATAAGTGAACACTGTTGGAGCCGCGTTACACCCTGTTTTGTTGCTCTCACCGTATACACCAATCCTTCCAATTCCTGTATCAGATTTTCCGGCCAATCCATTGCAATGAGTTTTCCTGAGCGCATCAAAAGGATTTCATTTGAAATACATTCCACATCCTGAACAACATGCGTTGCAATCATGACGATACGTTTTTGAGCACTCTCGCTGATAAGATTGCGAATTCTGATGCGTTCCTTTGGATCAAGACCTGCTGTCGGTTCATCTAGCAGCAGCACTTCTGGATCATTTAAAAGTGCCTGTGCAATTAATAAACGCTGCTTCATACCTCCTGACAATGTCTTTATCTTCTGATGGCGTGCATATTCCAAATTCATCTGCTCTAATAGCTCATCAATTCGAGTGCGCTGTTCTCGTCTCGGCACATTTTTTAATGATGCCATATAATGTAAATATTCTGTCACACGAAAATCATCATACAGCCATTGCTGCTGTGGAGCGTAACCAAGGCTTGCTCTATACTGCTTTCCCTGCTTTTTAATATCCTCTCCATTGTACATGACACAGCCTCCATCTGGCTGCAAATTTGCCGTCATGATATTCATTAACGTCGTTTTTCCTGCACCGTTTGGTCCAAGCAGTCCATATATTCCTTCTCTCATCTGAAACGAAATATGATCTAAAACGGTTCCCTTTTTGGAATAACTTTTTGAAATATCTTGTATTTCCAGCAACATAATATCCCTCCATTCATCCTATCTATCCACCTGAAACCGTTTCCATGCCAAAAATAAACACAATAGCGACATAAACAGTACTGCACAAGCGTATATGGCAAAAAACGTCAGATCTCCGCCTTTATCCAAGATTCTCTCCATATCAAAAATATGATCAGCAAACAAACTTTGTTCTGGCATCCTGCCTACCATTTTAAGAATCAGAGGACTAATAAAAATAAGCATTCCCACCAAAAAAGTTCGCTGAAACTGACGAATCCATACCGATAAGGACAATAGCATCATTCCGCATGCACAAACACAAATGGTCTGAAGCAGCGTAATCAAAATTAAATACTGCTGAATGCTAAGAGAAAATGGAAAATCTTTTAGCTTAGAAATACTATACACAGGTGCATTCCACCCCTCAAATAAAAAAGCATTTTCAATATTTCTACATTTTAAATACATTCGAAATACACATAAAATGAATGATGTGATCAGCACACAAACACTTTGCCCTACAAAGGTTGCTGCTGCCCCTCGCTCTGTTGATCGGATCAAAAAAACTGATTTATTCTTAAAATTTCTTGTCATACAAGCGGAGGCTGATAGCACTACAATTACCATCAGGACAATATTAGCGATCATTCCTGCATCATTTTTCATCATTAAGTTGTCAAATGCACTCTGACTGACAATCCATGCATCTTCATCCAAATTTTTATATTGCTCATAAAACATTGAAAATGCCGATGCCTTTTGCTGACTCTGTTTGATAATCCACCGTTTTCCCTGAATCTGTTCATCTGTTATTTTATGATCAGCATATGCTTTTTCACTTTCCTGCAGCTGTTCATCCAGAGAATTGTAGTACACATAAGTTTCCTCAATCTTCCTTTTTTTATCTTCTGTCAGTGCACCCTTATATTCCTTTACAAATTCTTCTGCTTCCTGCTCTTCTTTTGATATATAGTAACTGTCACTCTCATGGTTTGATACGACTGTCATGCACAACATACCACTAATCAGCAACAATATGCCTGCAAGTTTATAGAAATAAATTTTTTGTTCCCAGTACCATGGCGAATGAAGCACAAATACCGGCATCTTTTTATATTTTACTTTTTGGATTACCTGCAAGAAACATTCTACCGTATGTTTTCCTGCCCGCATTTTTTCATTATGTACAAATAAAGCCCCAAGAACTGGAATCAAAACTATCATCATTGCAAACCACACGCCACTCCATATTTTCACAAAAGAAACCGGATATCCAAAGCAATTCAAATTTTGATACACCGTCAATATTTCACAGCCATCCAAAAAATAAAAGAAATTCAGGTAGCGAAGCAAGCGCCATTTTGACAATGACGTAATCAATGTATATAAAAGATATTCGCCTAACAAAATGGCAATAATACCGCACACTGGCCCAATAGTTCCTCTGACCGCTAAAATTCCTACCCAAATGCCAAGCGAAACAGCCATAAGTGCAAGTTCCTTTACCACTCCAAGCAGCACAATATATGTTCCTACTGTAAGCGAAATGCCACAGCTTTGAAATTTTGGAACAGACTGTATTGCTCGGTCTAAACCACCAAATCCATACAGCCTGGCTACAATCGCATAATTGCTTCCATATAAAAACATAAATGCACCAATCTCTAGGATAAGCGCTGTCATAACCTTCGCAATACCCAACAGTTCTCTTCCGCGGACACAGCTGCTTACAAGATTCAGTGCATTATTTTCCTGCTCCCACTTGAACAACATAAATCCGATATAAATTGCAAACAGCAGCAGCAACCAATCTGTCCAAAATGCATTGCCCAAAAACATAACGCCTTCATTAATACCGACTTGCAGCTGTTCATCTAATTTTTCATAATCTGCAGCTGTCTTTTGTATATTACGATAAGAAAAAGAATTGGCATCACCCCATAAAGGAGAAAGCTTCATCTGTTCGGCTCGCGTCTTCAGATTTTCAGTGAATGAAACATATTGATCAAATGCATCGTATTGATCCAGATAATATCCAAGCAGATTCAATTCTCGGTAAAGCGCCTTATCAACTGTTTTATTTTCATACAAAGTATTCTGTATCTCTGCAAACAGATCTTCCTGCTTTTTCTTAATACCATCTCTTGTTTCTGTTCCCGACAGCAATGCTTCTTTTGTCGCTTCTAGCTGTGTCCGTCCATTTATAATAGTTTCATAATCACGATACTGAAAATACACGCCCAAAAACAAATTTAGAAAAACAATTGCCACAAACAGCAAGCAGGCACGAAAATTGCAAAACACCTTTCGTATCTCATAATAAATCACGTTTGCCATCACCTCTTTCTTATCTGCTTTTTTCTGACATACTAATGCATATCATACAAACTGCCTTCTACAATTGTTTGCAATGCTGCATTTCCCATTTCTAACTTTTCCTTATCAAAAGCAAGAATGCTGCGATAAATCTGTCCATCTGTCATGCCAAAAAAGCAGGATATGAATCCATACTGACCAGATCCAGCAACCGGATTTACATCTAACAAATGTCTTTCATCCTGTGATTTCTCCTCAATTGCAATCACACTAACCTGTTCGCCTTCCTTTGTATAAACATATATCTGATTATCTTCAAAGGAAGCCAGATAAATATTCTCATCGTCCATAACAGTTTGTCCAAGTGACATCTGTGTAATATATTTGGCATCTGTGCCGTCTAAATCGCACACATAAATATCTGATTTCATAGTATCCATACTTGAAATTCTTATATACAGCTTTTCATCTGATATACCTACTACATATGCTTCGCTATCCTCAATCTCTGTACTATTCTGGAGGAGATTTTCGACAGTCTCACCTGTACTTAAATCGGTGCAGTCCAGCGCCGCAATATATGTTTCATTATCATCCACACCTGTCTCTGAAAAATACAAGCGATCTTCATACGCATATAAATCCATAATTTGACTCATATTCCATTCTGAACGATAGATACTCTCTTGCTTTCCAGTTTCTAAATCAAACGCTGTAATTACGCCATGATCATCTTCATCAATATATGTCGTAAAAATTTGATTGCGATGAATTAAAAAATTATTTCCGTCTGTTTCGATTACTGCTTTCTTATCACGATTCTCGCCATCTGCCGTAATTTCCATTAAATTATAGGTGCGATTACCCTTACTGAAAATCCCAGTATCGTCAATCCCGTAAATCATTCCGTCATAATACACAATCTGAGCCTGTCCCTGCTGAAATATTGCCTGACATGAACTATCTTTATGCATGCAGTTTGGTTTATTACATAATAAAATCGGTGTAAGTGACTCTTTTTCTACAAAATAAAGATAATTGTTTACTGCAATATAATAGCCAATCTCCGATTCGGTTACAAACTTCTCATATGAATTGTTATAATATGCTGCATTCCAATCTAATGAATCCTTCTGTATTTCCTCTGCTAAGGTCAGTTTGGGTGCAAAAGAAACTGCCGCCGCACCAAGCAGCAGTTTCGAAATGAATGCCGCAACATGCTGATTTCTTTTTCCTGTTTTTTTCGCCATATGCATTTGCCCTCAATCTAGTTACGAAATTATCTCCTGACCATTAGAAAATTAGGAAAATATCTATTCTCTATATGATCAGAAGATAACTAATCACTACTTATAATCTGTTGCAGATGCAACAATCGTATCATTTATATATCCAATAGCTCCTGTAGAAACTGGTATCACCGCGCCCAAACGTCTCGTTTCTGCTGTTACATAAATATAATTTTCATTTGTTAATGCACCAGCACTTTCAGAAGTATAATTATTGCCTCCAGCTACTCTATGAGTAAAAGTCACTCCAACACGCATTTGATTATATCCATCACCGAAATATGCAAAAGATGCTTGCCCATAGTTAGCATAACAATTCACCACTAACCTATATGACCCATTTCCATAATAGCCTTCCATTACCGACTGTGCGCTCGCTGACCGTACGTTTAAACACATCATTACTATTAACAACATTAACGCGAATAATCCTCTTCTTTTCATCCTATTTTCCCCCTTTGTCAAAATGACGTTACCTGATTTTTAACTTCATTATCTACATATCCGACCCCAATTGCCCAATGTGCAATCTTGTCACCTGTATATTGCTTAGTAGCTGTATAAATAACTGTATTATTTTCGTGAGTTAAATTACTACTATCAATATTAACTGTACTACCACCCGCTACTTTATACACATATCTCACTTTAATAGCAGTCGTATGATATCCAGAACCATAGTATGCATATGTTCCTTCTGCGTACTGTTCGAAACATCTGCAAGTCAAGTTACCATCTGTAGCTGCTTGTACAGTCATGGTAGCTACAGCCGTCATCATTATAATACTTGCTAATATTTTTAATACATTTTTCACCATATTGTATCTCCCATCTTTACTAATTAATTCCATCCTATCGTTATCCCCTGCTCTTATTATAAAAAGTGTCAGTAATATTTGATTTATAAGATACCAGAGTCAAAAGGTCCGAAATCCGATGCAAACTCACCTGCAAGAGAATTTTTGATCTCTTGACTCACCAAAAAGCATGAGCAGATTATGAATGTTTTTGAAGATTGCGGGAGTGCAAAGCACGTAACAATCTGGTATCAAAGGTGGCAAAATACATTTTAACCACAACATCTTTATAATGTACCCATAGAAACTATTACATCTTATAATTCACTACTTACCACACATTTTGTCATACAGATCTGCTATTATTTCTGCCGGGTTATTTCCCGATACTACAATACACGTTCCTGTAACGTCTTCCTCATCAAAAAGTAATTCATCATATCTCGTCATATCCTCTGCCATTTTCCAATCTTCCTCTGGAAAACGTGCTTCAATTGACTTGATCTCATCCGAATCCAATGGTTCCCAATAATCCACAAATTTGAATGTGTTTTCACTGTCTTTTTCAAAAGTTGCTGAAACTGCATATTTTCCTGTATAGTCTGCATTGCTTTCATATGAGGTAATTCCAAACAATGTAATTGTATCATCCTGTTTTTCTTCTGATATCACAAAAACCTTTGCAGAAACATCAATATCATTTTCTGAGTTCTGATACCAAGTTTCGTGCATCCATTTAACTGCCCATCCTAAAAGATTAGCATCATCACTGCATCCATCTGGAAAATAAAAATAGGTGTCTTTTGTTGTGACATAAACAACACCGGTATCAAGCTGATCCTGATCAATCTCTAACAACTTCTGATTATCAATTACGTCTGTGTTTTCCTCTGATATGCTCTGAGGCTCTGTCTCTGTAATATTTTCCGATGCAAAAGGTACTTGCATCATATTCATTCCAAACAACATTATACCTGTTGAAACACTAAGTACGCTTCTCAAAGCCTGCTTTTTTTTACACATCTATCTTCCTCTCTTTCATTATATTTATATCAGATAAATTATTCATAAAAATACATCGGAACAAAATATCTTCTATTTGAAAATCCTAGAGCAGCATAATCGTTAAATGATCGAATCGTATCAGCAGAATTTTGTGCACACTTATAATCACCATTAACATATGCATAAATATATACTGAATGCTTCCAATACGCTGCACTTGCATTATATAATTGCATTACACATCCAACTGTTGGTGTTGTTCTTGTATTAACCACAGGACCTAATGACTTTGCAGAACACATATAATTCCAAAAATCAACAACACTAACCCAATTTGTAGTTCCTCCACTGCCATTTCCCTGCCAGCTTGAAGTAACTCGATACGATGTATTCAAGAGAGCATTTTCTGTATCTCCAAATCCATAAGAAACTATTTGTGATACAAAATTTGTACAATTTGCACCTTGATAATAATGAAAGAATGGATTATGTTGACTAGCATAAGTTGTCGCATAATTATAAGCTCTTTGTTTATTAAAACCAATTGTACCAGCTGGCATAACTAAATAAGCCTCATTAGCGTCTTCAATAACCTTTTGTTGCGTGATATTATTTAATTCCTGAATAAACAATTCCTTATTAAATGATTGAACCTCATTTCCTTCTCCCTCAAACAAGTCTCTTCCTTCATATTCATGACGTACTATTTTTAATTTTCCATTTTCTACTGCTAAGTAAAAAACATTTGTTCCTTTACAAATAAATATCGGATATGTTTCTCCTAATTCAATTTGAACATTTACATTTACTACCAGATTTTCTCCCTCTTTATAATAATTTTGTAAATTTAGCACAATTCCGGATTAACCCCCAATTGATATTCCCAATTCGTCACCACTCTGTTCAGTGCAACAATTTTATTAATATTTTGTGGAACATCCATATCCAATACATCTGAGAAATCCTGCACTTGTAACGATAAATATGAGTCATACATCAAATCATAATACTTTGATACTACCTCAATGCAATTATTTTCACTCCATTCTTCTGCTCTGCCTTCAGCAGATATCCCTAAAATACACAAAAAAATTATTGCTATGTTTATTAAAACCTTCTTTAACATGTAAATCTCCTTTCCTATTTAACTTTATTTCTTTTGCTACCATAAAATTACTTTTTGCGTATAAACATAATAATATTTCACGATCTATACTAGAATATTATGCATATACCCCTTTTAGTTTACCCTATGTTCCCATTTTTTTACCTCCTTAATGTATTGTCCCTCGTTGTTTCTCTACACTTGTATACTATCATACTTTTTATACTATGTCAACTTCTTTTTATTGACTTTTTGTTTTTTTTATTTTACAATTTACTTGAAATAAATAATAATACAAGAGGAGGTCTTCATGGAAAAAATGACAGATGTTGAACTTCAGATTATGGATTGCATCTGGTCTATTGGCACAGATGTTTCGCCATCGCAGGTTCTAACACTTCTTAATGAACGCTTTCAACGCGGATGGACGCTTCAAACGCTATCTACCTACATGCTTCGCATGGCTGGAAAGGGATATCTGACATATCAGCGGAAAGGTCGGGTATCTGTCTATCATCCACTAATCACAAAGGATGCTTATTTTGAGCAAACCGCAGTTGACTATTCAAAAATTTGGGGAAAGGGAGTTTTGAAACGTATGGCTGCCGCTCTAATTAAAGAAAATGAGCTGTCAAAAGACGATATTCAGGACTTAAAGGATTATTTAGATGAATTTGATTCAATGGGGCACTGATATTTTCTACGCAATTCTCTTTTGCATTATCACCAGCTTTTGCTTCTGGTCACTATGGAAAGCTTTGATTCTCACTGCAAAGCGTTTTCCTTCTTTAGTTTTGATTTGCTATCGGCTGATTCCTATTGGCATATTTTGTTTTACGCCATTCTTTTTTCTTGAGAAATCACTGACAGTGTTTTTCTCTCCAATCAATCAATGTGAACGACCATTTCCCGGTATGGTATTTTTGTGTTCACTACAGCAAAATCAGATCCTCTGGATTCCTAATTCCATATGGTTAATTGGTATCTTTGTCAAACTAGTTTTTTACGTTAAGGATTGTATTTCATTACGCAAAATCCTTAATCAGTCAACCTATTTACCAAATGATGCCATACTAGATAAAATTGTCAGTGATTTAACCAAAAGGCTACACCTTACGCATGTTCCATGCATCCGCTACTGCTCATTGACTTCTACACCAGTCACTGTTAAAAAGCATAAGTTTATCATTCTGCTTCCGCAGCGTAATTATTCATCTAATGAACTCTATGCTATTTTGCTGCACGAAATGATTCACATTAAGCACAATGATCTTCGTAAACTTCAATTTGGGCATATTCTTACTATTATCTTCTGGTTCTATCCAGTTGCTTACCTATTTTGCCGTGATATTGAGCTGCTTTGTGAAACAGTATGTGACCAAACTGTTTTAAGATTTCTTTCTGATGATCTGTCTCATCATGACTATTTTACACTCATTATATCGCACCTTCATTCCAAGCAAGTGATTCCTTCCTGCATTGGTTTGAATAATAAAACGCAGTTAAAATATCGAATGTCTGCGAGTCGCTCTGTCTCTTTTGTACATCAAAAACGATCTGTTCTTTGCTCTATTCTATCTGGTGTGTTACTTCTTGTCAGTTCTTCACTGATCGCTCAAGCTAGTGTTGCTCCAGTTGAACAGATAAACTCTAATTGGTATGATACAACTATTGATAATATTGAGAACGCTTACGACTCCCCTGTCTATACTCTTTATACATCTGAAGAGGAACCTAATTACATGAATAGTGTTTTTCTACCAGAACTGGCTAATGCCAAGTTAATAGATACTCGTACTGCCCATGGTGTAAATTCTTATTCTTACACAATTGCTCCTGGTGAACGCGTTACTATTGTATATATCTATTTGACTCCAGACAATTCCTTCAGTACAGGTGGCTCTTATTCTCCATCTAATGCCCGCTTTCGTTTTGGGCTTTCAAACGGTACCGTAAAAAATTATAAATCTTCTACTACTAACGAATACTATGGAGGTACTTTTTCCATTTCTTCTAGTGGAACCTACCAATTTTTTATTGAAAACATTGGAAATACAAGTTTTACCATTTCTGGTGGTTACTCTTTTTAAGGAAAATTTGATATCTTGTTTTTTATCACATAATTCTCGGACAGACACTGTTACATTACGGGTTGCACACTTCTTCCGGGTTGCATCCCCTCCCAAGGTCTGCTATAATGGCAACGACACCATTGTAATACATCATCCCAAAGAAAAGAGGGGCAATTCATGAAAACAAAAGTATTTATTGACGGAAGCGAAGGCACCACAGGACTTCGCATTCACGAGCGTCTTGACAATCGCGACGACATTGAACTGTTAACTATAGCACCAGAGCTTCGAAAGGATCCTGCTGAGCGCAGCCGCCTGATCAACTCTTCTGATATCACATTTCTTTGTCTGCCTGACAGCGCAGCCAGAGAGGCTGTTGCACTTGTAACAAATCCGAATGTGCGCATTATTGATGCTTCGACTGCACACCGCACTGAGGCTGGCTGGGCTTATGGTTTCCCGGAGCTTTCCGCTAAGCACCGTGAGGCTATTAGAACTGGCAAGCGCATAGCTAATCCTGGCTGCCATGCATCTGGCTTTATCTCACTCGTTTACCCGTTGATCGCAGGCGGCATTCTCCCGGCAGATTACCCTGTTGCCTCTTTTTCTCTGACTGGTTACAGCGGCGGCGGCAAAAAAATGATTGCGCAATATGAGGCATCTGACCGTGACGCAGAGCTTGATGCACCTCGCGAGTATGGTCTTTCTCAGCAGCACAAACACTTAAAGGAAATGCGACTTATCACAGGATTATCCCGTGCTCCGCTGTTTACCCCTATTGTTTCCGATTATTACAGTGGAATGGTTGTCAATGTTCCTCTGTACACTGATCTGTTAAACACCACTCAGACTCCAGAATCCTTGCAGGCATTTTTTGCTGACTACTATGCAAATGAACCTTTCGTAAAGGTTATGCCACTCGGCGCTGAAAGCGAAATGTCTGGATTTTTAAGCGGCAATCATTTAAGCGGCTATGACGGCATGCAGATCTATATCACTGGAAATGAAAATCGTATTCAGCTGTCTAGTGTCTTCGATAATCTTGGTAAGGGTGCTTCAGGTGCAGCTATTCAGTGCTTTAACATTATGACTGGATGTGATGAAACGAAGGGACTAAATCTTTAAAACAGCGAATACAAAAATGAGAAAGGATTTATTTATGTCACTTCGCCATCAGCCAAAGGCTGCTTTGATTAACGATTTTTCTGGCTTTGGCCGCTGTTCTGTAACAGTGGCTCTGCCCATTATATCTCAAATGAAGGTTCAGTGCTGTCCAGTGCTGACCTCCGTTTTTTCTAATCATACGGGATATCCGTCCTTTTACTTTGACGATTACACAGAGAAAATGCCATCCTACATCGCTGAGTGGAAGAAGTTAAATCTCCACTTTGAATGTATCGCAGCTGGATTTTTAGGCTCTGAGCGTCAGATTGAAATCGTAAAGAATTTCATCCGCGATTTCAAGGATGAAACTACTAAGGTTTTAATTGATCCTGTTATGGGTGATCACGGACGCACCTATCAGACCTTCACACCAGAGATGTGCAGTCAGATGAAGCAGTTAGCACATTTTGCTGACATTCTTACACCTAATTTGACGGAAGCCTGCATTTTAACTGACACGCCATATCACGATGGTCACTGGCAGATGAGTGAGCTGTCTGAACTAGCTCTTTCACTGATTGCCATGGGGCCGTCTAAGGTAGTAATTACTGGTGTCTCTATGGGAACTTTTATAGGAAATGTTATATGTGAATCAGGCGGCACACCTTCTGTAGTGAAAAGAAAACGCGTTGGACAGGAGCGTTCTGGAACAGGCGATATCTTTGCTGCGATTTTGACGGCAGACTGTGCCAACAATGTAGACTTTGAGACTTCTGTGCGAAAGGCAAGCGCATTTGTGCAGCGCTGCATTGAAATAACAGAGGAATTTGAATGTCCGAGAACAGACGGTGTTTGCTTTGAGGAGGTTTTAAACGAATTAAAGGCGTAGCTAAAGCTACGCCCTTTCTTTTTATCAAAAATGCATCATCTCAAGTAAAAACAGCCAGCTCAGTCCATAGTAAACGATAACTGCTATAAGGTCGTTGATCGTTGTAATAAGAGGTCCTGATGCCACTGCCGGATCTATTCCAATCTTGTTGAAAAACATAGGAACTAAAGTTCCTGTCAAGCTTGAAATCACCATGGAGCACATGAGCGCCAGTCCAATGCAGCCTGACACGGCAAATGCAAAGCCTGCCGGACGCCCCTTTACAATCATGATGAAAATGCCAAGCACTATAAATGACAATATTCCCAGCAAAAGTCCATCACCAAAGCCAACGCGCACTTCCTTTGCAACCAGACCAATCTTTTGCTTTACTTCAAGATTCTCATCCATCAAAACACGAACTGTAACTGCCAGTGACTGCGTTCCTGCATTTCCTGACATACCAAGAATGACTGACTGAAACATCATTAAAATTGTCAGCTGTGAGACTACTGACTCGAATATGCCTACAACAGATGAGACTACCATTCCAAGAAACATTAAAACAACCAGCCACGGAAGACGTTTTTTCATACTGTCTAATAGTGGTTCCTTTAAGTCCTCCTCTGCCATCAAACCTGCAAGTCTTGCGTAGTCTTCTCCCATCTCTTCATCAACAACTTCAATAATATTTTGTGCCGTGATGACACCAAGAATCTTATTGTTATTGTCGAGTACAGGAATGGAATCCTCTGAATAGTCTTTTAAGATTTCAATACATTCGCTTATAGACTCGTGGCCATATACATACGGGTATGAGGTGACGATCATATCATCAAGCCTTGTGCCTTCTCTTGCAATGATCAGATCCTTTAGATCAATCGCACCACAGAAGGTATTAGACTCATCAGCCACATAAATCTTTGAAATATTGTCATTCTCAGCGGCCTGCTTTACAAGTGAACGCATAGCCTCCTTGACTGTAAGATTTTCGCGGATCACTATGCAGTTTGTTGTCATTCTGCTTCCTATCTCATCATCATCAAAGGATGCGATCAGCATAATATCTTTTTTGGACTCCTGATCCATCAAATCAATGATGACAGAGCGTCTGACTTTATCAAGTCCTCGAAGCGCTGCAACTGCTGTATCAGCTTCCAGGCTGCTTATGATCTCAACTGCCTTTCTAATGTCCATTTCCTCTAGGTACGGACTGACATCATCTATGCACTCAAATACATCTGAAAGCATATCCATGTTCAGGATATTATAAAGCTTCTTTCGCTCTACTACTGTCAGCTTTTCGAGAACATCAGCTATATCATTTGCATGATAATCCTCAAGCTTTTCACGTGTAACCTTTGGCGAGGTGGTGCTTCTTATGATCTTTATGATCTCTGACTCGTAATCGGGCTTTGCAAACGTCTCATCTTCTGACGGCGTCTCGTTTTCTGTTTCCTGCTCTAATGCCTTTTCGAGTGCCTCATCCTTGACCTTGCCCTGTTCTAGCTCTTCGTTGTCCATTTCGTCCACCCCCTTTACTAATTTAAAAGTATATCATTTTGCCATTTGCTCGTCAACAAAAGATTGTCTGTCCGATTGAGACAGCATAAATACATGCTTCCTTCACAGGCCGCTTTGTCATCTGCATAAGAGCACGCTTATAGTATGACAGCTGTACCTGGTAGCGTTTTTTAAGCAGCTCTTTAAACTCTTCATCTGTCATATCTTCTGGCTTTTTGTCTGTCTTAAAGTCTATCAGCGTGACATAGTCCTCACCATCTATCCAGGCATCTATGACACCCTGTACACTGACATACTCGTTCTCATCTTTTTCTGACAGCTTTTTGTCATTTTCTATCATCTCTTTAGCTGGCACTCCAAGTATAAACGGCATCTCGCGGTGATACGTTCCTTCTTTCTGCGCTTGCTTGACTTTTTTGCCAAGAGGTGTCTGCACAAAATATTCAAAATCGGCTATGCGAATCCTCTTTCGCTCCTCAGTACTTATAAGCTCTTGCTGCATAAATGAGGAAAGCTGCGCCCTTAAATCACCTGTAAAATCAAAGTGTTCAAAAAGCCAGTGATAAAGTGTACCGCGCGCCGCACCGCTCATCTTATCTTTTTGCTGTAAAAACTCTGGAAGAAGTTCTTCATCTGGCAGAAGTTTCTGATCTTGCATCTCGGATTCTTGTTTTATAAGCTGTGCAGCAGGCTCTCTTATGTCTGATCCACTTGCTGCAAAGGCTTCCTCCTCGTGGCGTGTCTTTAATTCCGATACTGTAAATGCCGCCTGCAGCTTTGACAGAGGGCTTTCATCGTAGCGCACCAAAAAGCGTGACTCGATCAGCTCCTTTGATGTCTCGTCTGTGGTTTCGTTTTTCCAGTTTTCAAGTGCTGTGCGCTTCATTGCTTCCTCTGCACGCCAAAGTGACGTCTGCATAGACAGACTGCTTTTTGTCACAAGCAAAACTGACAGTGGGCTTTCGTCTTTATAACACACACCGTCAAATGGCACATTTATTCCAAGCTGCTCATAAATTGCCTTAAAGCTTTTGTGCTTGCAGGCTGCTGCTGTAATCCAGTCTAAGAAGCTTCCTGCCATCGTAAGCTGGCTGTATGAAAGTTCACGCGCTGTCTTGTCTGTCTCATGAATTTTCTTTTCCAAGTAGTCAAAAAGATGATCCTTTGCACCTGTCAGATACAGCTTTTCCCTTGCACGCGTCATGGCAACATATAAAACACGAAGCTCCTCGCCAAGATTTTCAATCATAAGCTGGCTTCTCATGGCCTGCTTCATGACTGTGCTCTCCTTTGTGCGAAGTGTCGGATCTATTGCATCAGTTGCAATGCCGTAATCAACAGAAAACAGCATTGACGCATTCACATCCTGCTTGTTAAAGCTTTTTCCAAGACCTGCCACAAAGCATACAGGAAATTCAAGACCTTTGCTCTTATGAATACTCATGACGCGCACCTGATTCTGGGCAAGCTCCTGCGCTGACGCATAGTCAACGGAATATTTCTTTAGTCTGTTGATGTAGCGGACAAATTGGAATACACCCTGATAGCTTGTCTTTTCAAATGCACCAGCACGCTCAAGAAGCATATCAAGATTTGCTTTTCTTGTCGCAGCGCCAGGCATTGCACTTATAAACTCGTAGTAGCCACTGTCTTCTAACACATAGACAAGAAGCTCACGAAGCAAAAGATATCGGCTCTTTCTTCTGTATGTCTCAAGCTGATTAAAAAATGTGCGAAGTCTGCCTGCCAGTTCGTGATAGCCTTCCTTGTTTTTTGCATCGGCTGGATCACTATATTTTTGTGCAAATGATGTGGCAGCATCATAAAGGTGCTTACACTGTGACGGCGGCTCTTCTGCGCGGATGATGGCTAGCTCCTCACTGGAAAAATGGCCAATCGGCGAGTGCATTACCGCTGCAAGCGGAATATCCTGCAGTGGATTGTCTATAATTTCAAGCAGATTTAAGATAGTCTGAACCTCAAGTGCACTAAAATATCCGCTTCCAGTATCAGCCGATGCTGATATTCCTTTTGAAAGAAGCACTGAAATCAATTCCTCTGCCCAGCCAGACACAGTACGAAGCAAAATCGCAATATCACGATACTCTGTCAGACGATATGTTTTTTGCTCCTTATCCCAGATATAAAGACCAGACTCTGGATCAGTAATCTCGCGGATTTTTTCTGCAATCATTGCCGCTTCCCACTCTCTGCTGCTATAGACAGCCTGTGTATCTTCATTTTCTGGCTTAACATCATCATCACTATCCTCTGTCACATCCTCCAGATCAAGAAGCATAAGCTCAGTGGCTCCTCCTGTCGGGTGCGTATCACATGGCTCATACACAAGACCTGGATAAAGCGCTGCATCCTTATCGTACTCCACATTTCCGACTGCCTTATGCATAAGCTGATAGAAGAAAAAGTTTACTGAATCAAGCACGCTTTTTCGGCTTCTGAAATTCTGGTGAAGCTCTATTTTTTGATGTGTGCTCTCCTCTTTTGTATATGTCTCATATTTTTCCATAAAAAGCTCTGGGCGCGCCAGACGAAAGCGATAGATACTCTGCTTAACATCTCCTACCATGAAAAGATTTGGCGGATCTGTCCTTGAAATGCTTGTCAAAATCAGCTCCTGTACGTAGTTGCTGTCCTGATACTCATCTATCATAATCTCCTCGAAGCTTTCACGATACTGTGCTGCTACTAAAGTTGGCTTCTCGCCGTCTGGTGTCTTCTCGCTAAGCACGTTTAATGCCAAATGCTCCAGATCCCCAAAATCTACAAGATTTTTCTTTCGTTTTGCTGCGCTGTAGCGCAAAAGAAAGGCATGTGTCAGGCGCACAAGTTCCTTTACCTGTACCCCCGCAAGATGCTGCTTTTGAAGAAGACGCTCGTCATCATCGGCAAAGTAATCCTCTGACAGCGATTTTATCTGCTTTTTTGCCTGTTCTCTCATATCCCAGACACGTTTTGCCTTATCCTCGCTGAAGGAATCAGTCTTTTTCTTTCGCGGCTTACTGCCAAAGCGGATCAAATTGACACGTTCTCTAAGTTCATCATACTTTGATGCCTCTGTTGCATATTCAATCATCTGCTGCTCTGATAAAAGGACAGACTCGTAGCTTTCCATGCCGCCCTCATCCCTGCAGACAGCGATCATTCTTTTATAGAGCGCTGCCGTCTCAGAAAGGATTGTCCTTAGCTGCTCTGTCATTGTACACATCCACGGCTGCTTTTCAAGCGTCTCCATGCTTTCTGCCCCGTAGCTTTCAATACAATGATTAAGCCAGTCCTCTGGACGCGGATTTGCCACTGCAAAGCCATAGAGCTGCAAAATTAACTGCACGGCACGCTCGTCATCTTTTCCTGGTGCATATGCCTCCATAAAATGAATAAATGATTCACTTGCCTGTTCGTACTCCTCCTCTAAAAGTGCCTCTAGTACATCGGCCTGCAGAAGCTTTAATTCACCCTCATCTGCAATTCTAAAGCCCGGATCAAGCTCTATCTCCTGAAAATGCTCGCGAAGCACTGACAAGCAAAAACTGTCAATTGTAGTAATATGTGCATGACCAGCTAATACCTCCTGACGGCGCAGATTAGTATTGTCAGGATTCTCCTCTACACGCTTTGCAATTGCTGCCTGCACACGCTCTCTCATCTCGCCTGCCGCAGCGTTAGTAAATGTCACCACGAGAAGACGGTCAATATCAACTGGGTGTGATTCATCACAAATGCGCTCTATAATTCGCTGTACGAGTACTGCCGTCTTTCCGCTTCCTGCTGCCGCTGAAACAAGAAGACTTCTGTCACGCAGGTCAATGACCTGCTTTTGTTCACTTGTCCATGTCATATTGTCAGCCATCTTCCCTCTCCTCTTTGTCTGTCTGCTTATTTTCCTCTCGCGTAATTTCCTGCCATACCTCATCCTTGTCTAGCGCCGAAAGCCTGCGGTAATGACATCCCTCAAGCTGCAGATCAAAGCCGCAGACAGAACCGTACTCGCAGTATTCACACGGATTCATCTTCTTATATTCATACGGATAAGCGTCAATCTTTCCTCCGTAAATGTCTCGTGCCAAATCGAGTGCTTTTTTTCTGGCAAAGTGACCAAGCTCATGCATCTGATCTGCATTTGCTACAAGTGCGCGTGAGGACAGACTGCCATCTTTTTTGTACTCCAATCCAGACACGACATTTCCGCCTTCTGCGTCAATCAAAAGAAGCGATGCCTTTTCTGTGCTTGTAAGGCCATTCATTCTAAGCTCCTTTTGCTGCTTTGCTTCTATCTCTTCCTTTGTCATATCAAAGCCTGACACAATAGGATCCTTCATGTTGTAATAATAAATCCCTGCCGGAATAAGCTTTCGGTTAGGATTTCTTTTTGCCGCCATAGCCATTGCTGCCTCTAAATAAAGCACTAGCTGCAGCTGCAGTCCATAATACACTTTTCCAAGATCAAGCTTTGTACTTCCTGATTTGTAGTCGATGACTTTTACATAAAGTGAACCGTCTTCCTCAGCAAAGTCTACACGGTCAATCCTTCCTCGAAGCGACAGCTCTAAGCCTTCCTCGACTGGAAGCGTCACGCCATTGCCGCCGGCTCTTCCAAAATCAAGCTCGTGCCATGTTTTCTCATAAGCACCATGCTCCCACTGACAGCCAAGCGCCCAGAGTGTTCTGTCTGTCATTCGTCGTATGCGTCCTGCCATGGATTTATTTCGCGCACTGCTGTCGAAAACAGTTGTCTGGTATTCCTCCATAGCCTTTGCTACACTCTCCTCAACGAGCTGATTTCTCTGTGTGTCTGTAATTTCTCTCCAATTTAAATGGCGTTTTTCAAGAAGCTCAAAGAAATGACTAATTGAAGCATGAAAAAGGCTTCCGTAGTCAGCTGCTCCAAGCTCAAACTGGCGGCGTTCCTTTAGCTGAAGGCCATATGTTAAAAAGTGAGCATATGCACAGGCTGCATATTTTTCAAGACGTGAAATAGAAATCTCATGATCACCGCCAAACAACTTCTTTGCGATTTGCTTGTCTAATTTTTCTGTCTTGTAACCATAGAAAAGTCCTTCGCGCATAATATCTAAGCGCTCTTTAAAAGCTTCATCCTCCATGTAGTAACGATAAAGCTCCTGCCACCACATCTCTTTCTCGCCATCCAGGTAGCTGCGAAGACCATTTATAAGTAGCAAAAAGCCGTCTTTCTTTTGCATCAGTCCCTCTAGTTTTTGATACGCGTCTTCTGCCGCATATGTCTGACATTTTGGAAACAGCTTTGTGATCACATTTTTTAAATGAGCAGGGCGAAGTGCCTTTCCGTCTGCTGATGTCTCACTAAAGCTGACATAAAGCTTTTGAGACGGCTTTGTTAAAAGCAGATACAAATAGTATTGCTGGCAAAATACTTCCTCGCGCGCTGCGAGCGCCAGCTCCATACCGGCGCCCTTTAAAATCTCTCTGTCATAATCTGAAAGAATGCCGCCTCTGTCTGCGCGCTTAGGAAGCAGTCCATCGTTGCAGCCAATGACAAAGAGTACACGAATATGCTCTAGTCTCGTTCTCATCAAATCTCCCACAACGAGACGATCTACAGCAGCTGGAATGAAGCCGACCGAAAGCTCCTCAAAGCCGGAGTCTAAAATATCTGACAGCACACGCACTTCTAATGTTTCATCACCCATCAGCTCTACGATTTGATCAAACAAACCAAGCACCTTTGCATAGACCTGCTCATACTCGCTTGCCAAATATTTCTCCCCCGATTCACGAAAAGCCTTTTGCTGTACTTTTAGCTTATATGCGATATCAAATTGCTGCATGAAGGAAAAAAGAGCTGTCATAGCCTCGCGCACAGTTGTATCAGGCTTTTCCCAGACAGTGCGAAGCGGCACAAACCAGTTAAAGATCTGCTCACGAAGCTGATTAAGACGTGATAAATCTTCTTCATCTGCATTGTCATATGGCATAACCCAAGGATGCTTCCATCTATTTATTCGCTCAATACCGCCTGCAAGCAGATAATTGTCAAGGCGGTCTAAGTCCTCACAGAGAATGTCTCCGTTAAATGTATTCTCATCGCTTACTACATATGGATTTCGAAGAAATGCCATCACGCTGTCGTAGCTCATCTGCTCCTCTAAAACAGCAAGAGCCTTTTTTACAAATTGAATCAAAGGATGTGTATTTAATCCTTTTTTCTGATCGATAAAATAAGGAATGCCTGCCTGATCAAATACATGTGAAATTTCATCACGATAAACAGACAAATCACCGGCGACTACTGCAATCTCGCGATACGCATATCCTTCGCGCACAAGAGACAAAACTTTTCTAAGCACAAAGCCAAGCTCTTCTGATGGATTTTTCGCAGCAATAATATTAACTGCATCTGTCTGCTTATTCCATGATTTCGGCGGTACCTGATAAAGCTGCTTTTCAAGATGTGCAAGCTCTTCAGCCACTTTTCGTTTTTTTGTCACGTAACGATGATTTTTTTCCTCACATGAAACATGATGTTCCTTTGCAAGCGCCAAAAGCTTATTTTTCATCTCGCGGCTCATAGAGAACAACTCTTCACGTCCGCCCTTTTCATCCTCTGTAACAGCGCATACAACATGCTCTGCGCATTGGAGCATTTCCTCTAATACCTGATACTGCAGCGGTGTAAAACCTGTAAAGCCATCTAATATGATTATGCTTGTGCAAATTTTTTCTGACTGCGGCACAAGACGTGACAAAACGCCAAGAAGCTCCTCTGCTGTTAAGTATTCCTCTCCAAGCTCCTTATAAAATGAAGTATAGACCTTTTCAATATCACGCAGCTTTTTTTGAAGAGCAGGACGCTTTTCAAGCGTTGGAAGAACTCCCTCTAAAACTTCTGATGTGACTTTGTAGGCACTAAATTCACTGATAACTGATTTTAGCTCTTGAATAAAACCGCTCTGATTTAAATTGCGTCCAAATACCTCAAGGCTTTGCTTTTCCTTTCCTGCAATTCGCCTAAGAATCATCGACTTTCCTGTATCATCAAGCAGTACTGCCTGCTTTCCTGCCTGTTCATTCAAGAGACGATGTGCCAGTCTGCCAAAACTCACAACATCAATATTTCCAAGCACATGATCTGGATGCACGGCTGAAAGTTCTCTTTGCACCTGCAAGGTTGCCTGCTCTGGCACAAGAAATATATAATTTTTATCTGGATGTCTGCATGCTTGTGCGCAGATTGTCTCGTACATTACCGCCGTGCGGTCCGATATACTATTTCCTGAAATAAACTGAAGTGCCATGCTCTTTTTTCCTTCCTGATTTGTAACGCCATTCTTTCTGATTCCTGTCACCCGAGCGCAACATCTAGAATCATCATAACCGAAAAACCAGCTGCAAACAAGACAGTTCCGATGTTGGAATGGCTGCCTTCTGACATTTCCGGAATCAGTTCCTCCACTACTACGTACAGCATTGCCCCCGCTGCAAAGCTTAAAAGATACGGAAGCACCGGCACTATGATTCCTGCCGCAAGTATCGTAAGTATACCTGCCGCCGGCTCTACTGCACCGGACAGCACACCCATTAAAAATGATTTTGGGCGGCTCATACCCTCGCCTCGAAGCGGCATTGAAATAATTGCTCCTTCTGGGAAATTTTGAATTGCAATGCCTAGTGATAAAATAAGTGCACTCATAAGCGTGATATTTGAATCACCGCTTATCCATCCGGCATATACAACTCCAACTGCCATTCCCTCTGGTATATTATGAATTGTCACGGCAAGAAGCATCTTTGTCGTGCGCGAGAAGTTTTTCTTTGGTCCTTCAGATTCTTTGCTGTTTAGATGAAGATGCGGTGTGACATGATCAAGAAACAGCAAAAAGAAAATGCCAATCCAAAAGCCGACAACTGCCGGAATAAAAGAAAGCTTTCCCATGCTTTTTGACTGCTCAATTGCCGGAAGCAGCAGACTCCATATAGAAGCAGCTACCATGACACCTGCCGCAAACCCAGTCAGCGCGCGTTGTATCTGTTTATTTAATGTCTTACGCAGGAAAAACACGCAGGCAGAGCCAAGCGATGTTCCTGCAAACGGGATCAAAAGTCCCTGTGCGATAGAAGCTATCATTATTTATCATCCCTTTCTTTTTTATAATTACACTTACTTATAGTATACACAAAAGAAAGGGAAAGTGAAATCAAAACATGCCAAAAGAAGGGTTAGTGATAAAAGATATCTATATAAATTTTTTAATAAAATAACAGCACTGGCTTTATGTCAGTGCTGTTACTAAATTACATTGAAATCCATCCGAATGCATTTGCAACGGAGCTAATAAGAATAATTGCTGCAAAGATTGGGCAGATGTACTTGATCATCACGCAGAAAATCTTCTTTCTGCGAAATGTTCCCTCTCCGTGCAAAACTTCTGCCTCGACTGCCTTGATTCCTGCTGCCCTTGACACAAGAAGACAGATCATGATTGCTGCAATCGGCATCATAACAGAGTTTGTCAGAAAATCAAAGAAATCAAGAAACTGCATTCCAATAATAGTTACATTTGCAAGCGGACCATAGCCAAGACAGGAAAGGCTTCCAAGTGATACCATAATCACTGCAAGTACAAGTGTAGCTTTTTTACGATTCCAGCCAAGCTCGTCCTCAAATGTTGAAACTGCACTCTCAGTCAGCGCAATGGAGCTTGTTACGGCTGCAAATAATACGAGTAAAAAGAACAAAATACCTGCTGCTGTTCCAAAGCCCATATTAGCAAATACCTTCGGAAGAGTGATAAACATAAGTGCCGGACCTGCCTGAAGTGCATCTGGATCTCCGCCGGAGAATGCAAATACTGCCGGAATAATCATAAGTCCTGCCATAATCGCAATCGCTGTATCAAAGATTTCTACATTTTTTGTTGAACCTTCAATAGACACATTCTTTTTCATGTAAGAACCAAATGTGATCAAAATACCCATCGCAATTGACAGTGAATAAAACATCTGTCCCATCGCTGATACGACTGTCATCCATGAGAAGTTTTCTACATTGGGAATAAGAAAATACTTCACACCTGCCATAGCGCCCGGTCTGCTAACAGAATATACTGCGATAATGACAGACAGCACAACGAGTACTGGCATCATAAACTTTGATACGCGCTCAATTCCATTTCGAACACCTGCAAAGATAATCGCCAATGTAATAAATACGAAAATTAAAAAGCAGATCTCTGTGGCTGCACCACTAGAAATGAATGAAGAAAAATATCCATCTGCTGCGACTGTCCCTGCATGTCCAGTCATATACTCAAATAAATATTTGATAACCCATCCTCCGATTACTGAATAATACGGCACAATCAGAATCGGGATGATTGCATTGATCCAACCGCCAAATGACAGCCATTTTGCTTTTCCAAAGCTGTGGAATGCACCGACAGGACTTTTTCCTGTCATTCGTCCTATTGAAGTCTCTGCAACAATCATACTGTAGCCAAAGGTCAGTGCCAATATAATATAAATCAGCAAAAAGATTCCTCCGCCGTATTTTGCTGCCAAATACGGAAATCGCCAGATGTTGCCAAGGCCTACTGAAGCACCTGCTGCTGACAAGACAAATCCTAACTTGCCTGAGAAGCTGCTTCTTTTTTTGTTTTCATGTTTACTCAAAACTTCGCCCTTCCTTTTCTATTTATAACGTTATTGCGCAGAATTTTACGCCATACCGTACCAGTATACACAAAAATACTTTACAGTGCAATGCTTACTTACGGATTCGTTACTTGTTCCACCATAAACTCATAAATCGCTTTACTTGTATAATAATCATAATGAAGTCCGTCCATTGTGGCAAATAAACCGCTGTCTAATCCGTTTTTGATATAGCCATACGCATCTATCACAGTCACCTTAGGATCTAGCATTTGTGTCAACGCCGAATTAAATGCCAACACCTCACTGTTTTTTTGCTCCCAATGTCCGTTGCACGGTCCAATTGTCATATAGTAAATGGGAATATCATATTGCTGTACAAGACCATTTACATAATTAATGTAATCGGAGGCGACATGAAGATCATTTACGCCAAACCAGATGACAAGTGCATCGGCCTCTTCAAGATGAGATACTGCATTAGGAATGCCAACTGCACGCATCCAGCTGCAGCCCTCGCCTCCCTTTGCCACTACAATGCTTTCGTTTGTATATCCTGTAAAGGTTGCTTCATCAATGTTATAAAAAACATGCTTTGGATACTCTGCTTCGTCATATATCTGTGAGCAGTAAAGACAAACAGTTCTGGAATCTCCTGTCAGCAAAATTTTTTTATCTCCCGCCAGGCGAATCGGCATAGCGCTGCCGTTTGCCTCTTCAACTGTTACCGTTCCTGCCGGGACAGCTGTAAAGCCAACCGTTTCCTTTTCCTTATCCTCTACAGATGCCGATGCCGACTCTTTTTCAGCCAAATCTTCTTTCGTTGACATTTCCTGATTTTCGCTTGCCTGCACACTTTTTTCTTCTTGTACAGAATCCTCCTGCAAAAGAGCTTCATAAACAGGCTCAAGCTTTGACTCTACTGCCTTGCAGCCGCCAATTGCTGTACAAAATGTAAAGATTGCTGCTGTCAAAATAACTTTTACTTTTCTTTTCATCCTAGTTGTCTCTCCTGATCTTTTGACCGTTTTGCCTGTTTTACTCATATTTTTGTACATCAGAGCGAACTGCCCAGCGAAACTTAGTTGAGCGTGCTCTTGGATTAGATGCACATTCCTTTGCAGACGGACGAATAACATCCTTTGCTATGTCACTGTAAATGCCTTCTCTTGCATAGTACTGGAATGATTTTTTTACCATGCGGTCTTCACCAGAATGAAATGTTAATATAGCAGCCTTTCCGCCCGGCTTTAATATATGAGGCAGCGCCTCTAAGAAAGAATCTAACACTTCAAATTCACTGTTAACATCAATTCGCAGCGCCTGAAATACTCGCTGACATGTCTTTTTTACAGCTTCCTTCGGATTTTCCGGCTTTGTGCGAAGAACGACCTGCTCTACAATCTCACGAAGCTCGCTAGTTGTCTCAATTGGCTGCTTCTTTCTTTTTGCTGACATTATTGCTCTTGCAAGCTCTTTTGCAAGCGGTTCATCTGAGTTTTCAAAAAGCATACCCTCAATCTCTTCTGCATCCATTTCTTTTAGACGCTCTGACGCCGGAACTCCTGCCTGCGGATTTAATCTAAGATCAAGCGGTCCTTCCTCGCGAAAAGAGAAGCCGCGCTTCGGATCATCGATCTGCATAGAAGAAACGCCAAGATCAGCAAGCACAAAATCAAGCTTTCCAGCCTTTTTTTCAATCTCAGCAATATTTGCAAAATTCATCAGACAAACATCCCATACATTCTCACCATAACCCTGATCTCTCAGACGCTTCTTTGTTTTTTCTGACTCAATCGGATCGACATCAAGTGAGTACAAATGACCTTCACCCTTAAGACAGTCAAGAATCTTCTGTGTATGACCTCCATAGCCAAGTGTCGCGTCAACGCCTATCTGGCCGGGCTTCACATCTAAGAAAGATAAAATTTCTTCCACACAGATTGGTCTATGTGTTCCTGCCGGGGTGTTTCCCTTTTGAATGATATGCTCAGCTGTCTCTTTATATTTTTCCGGCTGCAGCTCCTTATATTTTTCCTCAAATTTTTTCGGATATTTTCCTTTATAACGCACACGTCTTTTGTGCGGTGTCTGCATATCGTCCCCTGCTTGCACGTTTGGTGTGTTCTTAATATTTTCCTCTCTATTCTCTTCCATATATAATCAATTCCTTCCACTTTTATATTTCATTTTGTGATGCAATCTTTTTAATCGTACCACACAAAAAAACTTCTGTAAAGGAAGAAATCTGCGTAAAAAAAGACTGACCGGTTTTCCGGCCAATCTTTTTGATTTATTATTTTCTAAGCAAATAAAATACACTTCTGAAGAATCCCATGATCACGGCGCTGTATCCAGTAATTAAGAATGTCATAAATCTCCATTTTTCATTGAAGGAACCACCAATTACACCGCCTGCCACACATACGATAAATGCAATCGCTGCCCACAACAAAATATTGCTTCCTACAAATATTACCTGCTTCATTGATTTTTCTATATCTGAATGATTAATTGCGTACCACATTGATGTCATTTTCATAATATCTTACCTCTCTTTCTGACACCAATATACTCCATTCAAATATAGCCTTCTATCTTTGTGCTGTAAATCAAATGTAAATTTTATGAAAAATCTGTTGCCTTGTTAATCGCAGTATTGGAGTTGCCATCTGCATCATCTGTATCTGAAGCATTTGCATTTTCTTCTTGCTCACTATTCTCATGCTCCTCAAGAGTTTCCTCTGCGTTAATCTCTGCAATAATATCAGCTGGTCTTTCTTCATCTGCCTCATCTTCTGAGAAATTAACAAATGAAAGATGATCAAGTGTCTCCTCTGCAATGCTTACACAATTATCAACAATTCTGTCTAAGCTATAAATGATTGCTGAATAATCTTCTGTCATAGAAGCATCGCAAAGTCCCTCGTTGACACGCGCAATATGAGCACGCTTTAACTGCTTCTGTGCCTTTCTCATCTTATTCTTTTTCTTTACAACGGTGCGGGCGCGATCTAAATCGCCATCCTTAATTGAACGAATGGCACGATCAAACAGCTTTCTTGAGATCTCTATACAATCCTGCAGCTCTCCTGTTGCCATCTCTGAGAACGATTTTCCGCTCTGCGTAATTTTTTCATGAACACCTGCAATTTCCTCACAGCGGTCTGCAATACGTCCAATATTATTTGATACATACAAAAGACCTGCCGCCTGACCTGACTGCTGCTGTGTTAAATTTCCGCTTGAAAGCATCTTCGTTACATATGCAGCAAGATCATCTTCCATTCGTGCTGCCTGTCTGCGATATGTCTTGTACTGCTCTGTTGCTGCCTCGCTCTGTGTTTTGTCAGAAGAAAAACTTTCCTTAAGTGCAGTCAAAAGCTTGCTGCCAACCTCTGCCATATGCTCTAACTCTTCTGATACAAGATAAAGTGCTGCTGCTGGCTGTGCAATCACGCCACTCTCCAGAACACTTACCGGACCATCGTCTCTTTGCTTTTCTGTTCCTCTTATAATTGTAGTAACAATCTTTACCATAAGTGGGATAAGCGGAAGCCATATAAACGTACAAACTATATTAAAGGTGGTGTGTGCATTAGCAATCTGTCTTGAGATAACATCAATCTCATTTCCCTTTGGTGAAATAAATTGAACGAAGCGTGCAAAAAATGGAAGCACACACAAGAATACAACACTTCCTGTAATATTAAAAATACTATGTGCAATAGCAGTACGTTTTGCATTTTTAGACTGTCCAATTGATGCTAAAATTGCAGTGATTGTTGTTCCGATATTATCACCAAGAAGGATCGGAATTGCACCTGCTAATCCCATTACGCTCGTCACACCATCCGGTCCAGGCTGAGCTGCAAAATTCTGCAGTACGGCAATTGTTGCAGAACTGCTCTGTACAACAAGTGTCATAATCGTTCCCAGTGCCACGCCAAGAATCGGAATCTCCTTTACCTTTGCCATCAAATCCACAAAAATTGCACTTGTAGCAAGCGGCTTCATTACACTTCCCATTATCTCGATACCTTCAAACAAGATACCAAATGAGAAGATTACAAGTCCAATATTTTTTAACTGCTCCTTCTTGCAGACAAAGTTCATCATAAATCCGATGAAGATAAGTGGGTAAATATAATCGCTGATCTTAAATGCCATCAACTGTGCTGTCATTGTCGTACCAATATTAGCACCAAAGATAACAGAGATTGCCTGCGGCAGACTCATAAGCCCTGCACTTACAAATCCTATTACCATAACAGTTGTTGCGGAGCTGCTCTGCAAAACAGCTGTAACAAGTGCACCTGCTAATGCACCCATGATCGGATTTTTCGTCAGAAAGCTTAAGATTTTTTTCATCTTATCCCCTGCTGTCTTTTGAAGTGCATCGCTCATACCGTTCATTCCATACAAAAACAGTGCGAGACCGCCTAGCAGACCAAACACGATTTTTACATTCTCATTCATGATTTCCTCCCCCGGTTTTCCCGGATGTACATTTTTGTGCAAAACCTATTTATAAGATTTTGTCAGGAAACTGCTGTATTTGATATCACCATTGATATCAAAAATAGGAAGACCTGCAGATTCGCCTGCTACAGCCTTCCTATTAAATGTACCCTGATATCAGAAATCATGCTATCAGCTCTATGTGAGTTCTATGTAAATTTTATGTAAAATCAAGCTTATTTTCTCTTCACGCGAAGGAAAACTGTTTTGTCCACTGGTGTGAGGGCATTGCAGAAAATGGTATAGCCGCCTGCATTTGTCTCTTCACCTGAATAATGACCCTGAAACTCATGCTCTCCAAAGCATGGTCCAAATGACAAAATTTTCTCTCCTAATGATAGCTCTACATCACCGCTTCGAACAATCATACCCTGTCCTGCTTCTGTCTTTAACCAGAATGCATCGTTTCGTACAACAGTTCCTGCCGGGATGCAAAGCTGCAGACGAAGCGGAAGCTTCTCTAGCCCTTCTGTGTGAAGTGTAATTTCCAGACCGTCCTCATGCTCATGAATTGTTACCTTTGTTGTCAATGTGCGCGGAATTTTTAAAGATCTCTTTTTCTGATCCATCTGCCACCAGTCACTTGTATTAGGCTTTTCTTCCCACGGCTCATAATACCAGACATTAGCACTTGCTGTCAGTTCACATCCATCCTCAGTCTGTATTAACTGCTGCGCAACAAAGTTTCGCACCTCGCAGAAGCTCTCGCCTATCTTAAAGCAAACATCCATTCCATTGACATTCACATACAAAAAGGCTGTTTTTCCTTTCAATGCTGTATATGCATAGTTTTCCCTTGCCACACGAAGCACACCTGAATCTGAGAAAAGCTTTCTATATTTCTTTATAAAGCCGCTTCCCTCTAATGTACACTCTGCCATCTGCTCATACAGCATCAAAAGATACAGGCAATCCGGTGCATCATCTCCTCTTGCGATACAGCTTCTGATAATCTGATGAGCTGCCCTTAAAAATTCATCGCGATGCTCACCTGTGACATTTCCTCTTGTTGCCATATACAAATACTGATGAAAATACAGATCAGGCCATACCTTTTTACCGCGATCCTGTCTTGTGGAATTTTGTGTAAAGATAGTGCCGTCAGGTTCAAAATACAGCTCCATCATATGAAGATTTCTCTCTGGATATGACAAATATTCCTTGTTCTTTGTCATCTCATAAAGATTGATCATTGCATCGTTGACAACGCAGTTATAGCCTCCTGTAGAGCGCTCTGCATACTCTCCGTCTGCATTTCCATCAATTCCTTCATTAAAATACTTTTCCGTGCGTGCTTTGCAGCTCTTAGCAAATGATTCATCTGCGGCAAAAACATCTGCAGCCTGCATAAGTGCTGCGCAAATTGCCCAGCGATGATTTGGTGTGTGAAAACCGCCGTCACGAATGGCTGCTGCGGCCTTTTTCATAATTGAAAGATATTTTTCCTGAAGTGATGATGTATCCACATCATTTTCAAATTTTTTCATAAGACGATATGTCTTATCCATCGGATGATAGCAAAATGCTGTGTCTGGTGCGGAATGGAAGTTGCACACTGTATAGTCAAAGCTTCCATCCTCATTTTGGTTTCGCGCAACAAAATCTATTGCCTGCTCCATTGCTGTTCTAAGTGTCTCATCCTTATAAAAACGACTCTGCGGATATAAATACACAGACATTGCCGCGCGCAGAGCAAACACGGTAGGCTTTACATCTACTACTAAGCCTTCCATACCGCCGTCTGCCAGAGTACCCTCATCATGTACCTGTACCTTTAGAAAATGCTCGGTGATCTTTTCCGCCGAAACAAGAATATGTGCCATATAGCGTTTCATTTTACTGTTCTCCTTCGCTGTTTATTTACTGCTTTTCTGGACTTAGTATATCACAAAAAAAACAGTAGGGACAGGTAAAATGGATTTTTATCTGTCCCTACTGGTTTTATATTACACACAAATATACAAAATACGCTGCATAACCAAGCAGCATCAAAATTCCGCAAGGCTTTCTAAGCTCTTTCTTTTTAATTGTTCCACCCCAAAGCAATATTCCACTGAGGACTGCAATGATTGTATCAATGATAAATTTACGTTCAAATGGAACGGAGCAAATGAGTGCTGCTGTACCTATTACAAATAAAATATTGAAAATATTGCTTCCTACTATATTTCCTATGGCGATTCCGGCGTTTCCTTTTCTTGCTGCCGTAACTGACGTTACGAGCTCTGGAAGTGATGTTCCAAATGCTACAATAGTAAGACCAATAAATCGTTCACTCATTCCAAAAAATCTTGCTATTTCTGTTGCACCGCTAACGGCAAAATCGCTTCCCATTACTACCATAACTCCGCCAAGCACCATGAAAAGAAGACATTTCCATACTGGTATATCTTTTACATTCTCTTCTTCCTGCTCTGTACCCTTTTTTGACATAATATAAAGGTATCCGAGATAGAGCAAAAATAGAATCCAGAAAATAACGCCCTCCATAAATGTTATCTTGGAACCTGTAATTCCAAATATCATGAGTATTACGGTAATTATAAGCATGAATGGTATTTCATAACAGAACGTTGATTTTTGAATTGAAACATTCGTAATGACTGCTGTAATTCCAAGAATTATCAATATATTTAAGATATTACTTCCAACAATATTTCCGATTGTGATTCCTGCATTATTGTCTAATGCTGCCGTAATGCTTACAGCTGCTTCTGGCAAACTCGTTCCCATGGCAACTATTGTAAGTCCTATTACAAGCTGCGGTATTCCAAGCTTTTTTGCAATGCTTGCTGCTCCCTCCACAAACCAGTCCGCTCCCTTTACCAGCAGAAAAAATCCCACCAGCAAAATCAACACTTGTACCATCATACTACCTACCTCTTTCTTATTTTATTTGCAGCAGGTATAAAAAAAGAGACTCCTACTGCATTGCAGTAAAAGTCTCGCTGTTTCATCACTTTCCGAGTTATTTTTTAATAACTGTACTGACGAAGAAGTGCACCTATTTTGGTCAGCTACTCCCTTTTATTGGGTTCATTTTACCAAAGTCATTTTCAAAAGTCAACTACATATTTTTTATGAATGTTAAATTACTTTTTTGACATAGTCACGCGGATTTGATGAAATAGTTGTATTTGCAAAGCTTACATGGATGCCATCTTCTGCTTCTGTCAGAGTAAGTGTATCCTCCTCAAGAAATTCAATCTCATATACACGAATAGTCAATACACCGTTCTTTACGCCCCACGCACCAATGACAGGCGTATCCATACTGTCTTTCTCTGTGTAAAATGGAGAACAGTGTACCTTACGACTAATTTTGCTCCAGCAGCCTCTCTCTGCGCGGTACCAAATCTCACCGTCTTTTCCTGTCAATGTAAGCATATTGCCTTCGATGTTCAATGACAAATCAAAAAAGCTTGTGAGTGAAAGATTGATCTTTTTGAATGCATCCGGTACTGCTGATCCATCATCTTCTGGCAGCGGGCGCACATAATGCAGCTCATTCAGGCGTTTTTTCAATACTTCCATTGTCTTTTCATCCTCTGACAATGGCTCATCCTGATATTTCAGCAATACCTCATCGTAATAGGCGTTCATCTCACCCTGCATATCACTAGTTACAGCCGTCATGGCAAGTACCGTATCTGTTTCTTTGTGGATAATGCAAAACTGTCCATACATACCGTCTCCGCGCACTGCATTGTGGCGACATCTCCACATCTGATAGCCGTATCCCTGCGCCCAGTCACTGTCTGGATCATCTCCATTTTCAATCTGCTTTGAAGTGGCCATATCAATGTAGTCCTTTGGAACTAACTGAATACCATTCCATACGCCGCCCTGCAAAATCATCTGTCCAAGCTTTGCGATTACCTCAGGATACAGTGAGAATCCAAAACCGCCCACGCAGATTCCTTTTGGATCACGTAGCCAGCGCGTACCTGAAATTCCCATTGGTGTTAACAGTTTCTCCTCCAGATAATGTTCCAGATCGATTCCTTTTTTCTTTAACGATGCTGACAACATATAGGTAGCAATTGAATTATAGCGGAATACCTCTCCTGGCATCTCATGAAACGGCTCACGCAAAAATGCAGACACCATGTCATCCCAACAGTCGCTACCTCCTGGTTCTTTCTCCTGTCCTGTTGACATGCGAAGCAGATGGCGCAAGCTAAGCGAAGCAAGCTCTTTTCCTACTTGAATCTTTCCGTTTTCAATTTCCGCTGCAAATAAATCTATGATCTTTTCATCAAGGTCAATCTTTCCTTCTCCAGCTGCAATTCCAACTGCCATTGAAGTGAAGGTTTTGCTAAGAGAATATACGGTCCGCAGCTGTGTTGCATCATACGGCTCATACGAAGCCTCACATAATACCTTTCCATGACGCAGCAGCATAAAACTTGTTATGTTGATATGTTCCTTCTCCATCCGATCCATCATATTAATAATACACTGTGGATCAAGCCCCGCCTGTGCCGGCGTGATACGTTCTAATTTTTGTTCCTGCATAAGATAATCCTCCTCTTACTTATTCCAGCATACCTGCTCCGCAATTTTACGAATTTTTCCAAGAAGAGCAAAATCCTGCATGCCTGCTGACTCTGCAAGAAATTCATTACTGATCTTTCCTGCTTCCTCTCCAAAAATTTTCGCAAGCCATGTGCAGGCAAGCGCGTAACGTCCATATAAATAATTCATATGAAATCCATCTCTGCAAAGCGATATTCCGCCTTCACGCACATTAAATTCCTTTTCCTTTCGCAGCATCTGGATCACATCACCGCACGGAATTAAATCCAGTCCATACTTCTGCGCTTCTTTATAATAATTTGCTCTCAGTTTCTGATACATCTCATCCTGATCTCTATGATATCGTGCGAAACAGTCATGCTTGCTGTCAACCTCATATGCCCAAGTTTCCTGCAGCATAAACTTAGCCCACGGTGCTTCCTTTTTGATGTATTCTGCTATCCATCCCATAAATGGTTCATAAGTGTCAAGCCAGCCACTGTCATGACTAGACTGCTGTGTGACAATATAATCCCATTTTTCTTCTGCGAGTGCATCCTGAATAGACACCTTGTTTCCCGTAGCTCTGCCGTTTAACTGATATTCATAATCCTTCGCCTCATTTTCAATATTTCTCCAATGACGTTCCAGACTGCAACCTCCAATATACAAATTAACTACCTTTGTATTGATCCCTCTTGTCAATGCCAGATCATGTAAAAAATGAGTTGCATCCTCTCCAAAACTATTTCCAATTACAAGAATTTTATAAATCTCCATAAATCTCCTTTCCACCGGGACAGGTACCGTGGATTTTTATCTGTCCCCACTGGTTCACAAAACGCCATATTTCTAATTTTGATTATACACAGCAAGACATGCGTTTGCAAGAGTAATAACACCTATAAAAAAATTTGCTACTAACAAAACAAAAAAAGAGGGCACGCGCCTTTTGGCGCATGCCCTCTAACTATCTACATTATCTAATATTTTTTATCCTTCAATTGCGATATGCTTCTTCTCTTCTACTGCTGGCTTTGCTTCCTTCTTTGCAACAGTTACCGTCAGCATACCATGCTCAAAGTGAGCCTTGATATCATCTTCGGTTGTATCCTTGCCAACATAATAGCTTCTCTGGCAGGATCCTGCATAACGCTCTCTTCTTAAGTACTTGCCGCTCTTCTTATCTTTCTCGTCCTCGTCAAGACCCTTCTCGGCGCTGACTACCAGATAACCATCCTTAAGCTCAACCTGTACTTCATCTTTCTTGAATCCCGGAAGATCAATCTCAACCTCATACTTATCGTCGAATTCCTTGATATCGGTCTTCATCAGGTTTGCTGCATGATGTCCGTACAGCTTACGCTCTGCGTTTTTCTCTGCTCTGTCATCTATAAATGGAAATTCAAAGAAATCATCAAAGAAATTATCACTAAAAATGCTCGGTACTAACATAATCAAAATCTCCTTTCAAATCACTCATCATTATTTTTCATCCGCAGCTTTGCTGTTTCCAAACTCCAGATTGGAAGTTCCTTGGAGAACCTGGAACATTTAACTTTTTTGTTCCTTTTGTTCTCTCTGTACCCCTCTCTTTTGTTCTAGTTGTACTATAGCACGTATTATTAGCAATGTCAAGAGTTGAGTGCTAATTTTTTTGTGAAAATTTTGTGAACTAAGCCACAGGGACAGTAAAAAAGCCATTTTACCTGTCCCCAATGGTTCATTCAATTCCTTTTACAGTATAATCCTGATCCTCAACGGCCTTTTTGAGTACATCGTCTGCTACATCACTGCTTAATGTCACAACTGCTGTGCCTGCCTCGTAGCTGACTTCTGCGCTTTCTACACCATCAATTGCCTCAAGTACTTTCTTTACACGCTTCTCGCAGTGTCCACACATCATTCCTTCGATTTTCATTGTCTTTGTCATAGTTTTTTCTTCCTTTCCCTGCCCATCTATTGCACCTGAAAATTCATCTGGTGTTTCTTTCTTTTCGATCAGGCAGCCTTCAATTATATGTTTTTTTCTTTTTCTGTCATGACTTGCGTCATGCAGGCGGCAGAAATTAAGCCGCAGTGCATTTGATACAACGCAAAAGCTTGAAAGACTCATTGCTGCTGCACCAAACATCGGATTTAATAGCAGTCCCCAGTGCGCATACACACCTGCTGCAAGCGGGATTCCGATGATATTGTATATAAATGCCCAGAAGAGGTTCTCGTGAATATTGCGAAGTGATGCACGGCTTAAGCGAACTGCTGCTGCCACATCAGTTAAGTTACTCTTCATCAGCACAACATCGGCTGCATCAATTGCTACATCTGCACCTGCTCCTATTGCAATTCCTATATCGGCGCGTGTCAGTGCCGGTGCATCGTTGATGCCATCACCTACCATTGCTGTCTTTCCCTTTTCTTTAAGAGCACGAATCACCTGCTCTTTTCCTTCTGGGAGAACTCCTGCGATTACCTCGTCTACACCAGCCTGTGCACCAATCGCACGGGCTGTGCGCTCATTATCGCCAGTCAGCATAACAACACGGATACCCATATTTTGAAGCTCACGGATGGCCTTCGGGCTATCCTCTTTGATAGTATCGGCCACCGCAATGATTCCCAAAAACTTCTTATCCCTCGCGAATAAAAGCGGTGTCTTTCCACTCTCAGCAAGCAAAGCAGCCCTTTGTCTGTCAGCCTTTGATATGGTTACTCTACCAGAGATAAATGATACACTTCCGCCAAGAAGCTGTGCTCCTTCTACGCTTCCCTCGAGTCCATTTCCCACAAGAGCAGTAAAATTATCTGCCTGCAACGAAGCAGTATCCAGACCCTTACTTTTTCCTTCCTCAACAATTGCCTTTGCAAGCGGATGCTCACTCTTTGCCTCTAATGCAAACGCAAGGCGAAGCAGCTCATCTTGTGAAATGCCATCTGCCGGAACAATATCAGTTACCTTCGGTGTTCCATTTGTAATGGTTCCTGTCTTATCAAGCGCAACAATCTGGACCTTTCCAGTCTCTTCAAGTGATACTGCTGTTTTGAACAAAATACCATTTTTTGCACCGATTCCGTTTCCAACCATAATCGCAACAGGAGTCGCAAGGCCAAGCGCACATGGACAGCTGATTACTAATACAGAAATGCCTCTTGCCAGCGCATATGCAAAGTCCTTGCCAAGGAGCAGCCAGACAAGAAGAGTCACAAGTGAAATGCTGATAACAACTGGTACAAATACACCAGAAACCTTATCGGCTACCTTTGCGATTGGTGCCTTTGTTGCTGCTGCATCACTGACCATTTTAATAATCTGAGAGAGCGTCGTATCATCACCTACACGTGATGCCTCACAGCGAAGATAACCTGACTGGTTAATTGTCGCTGCTGATACAAGATCGCCAGGTGCTTTATCTACAGGAATACTTTCTCCTGTCAATGCAGCCTCATTGACAGCACTATTTCCCTCAGTGACAATGCCATCCACTGGAATGCTTTCTCCCGGACGAACTGCAAAAATATCACCTTTTTTTACCTGTTCAATCGGCACAACGTTTTCTTTTCCATCTATGATCAGTGTCGCCTGCTTTGGTGCAAGCTTCATCAGACTCTTTAGGGCATCTGTTGTCTTTCCCTTTGAGCGCGCTTCAAGCATCTTTCCGACTGTAATCAGTGTAAGAATCATGGCAGCTGATTCAAAATAGAACTCGTCCATGTAGCGCATTACACCTTCCATATCTCCATGAAGCTGCGCATCTGTCATCAAAAACAGTGCAATGACACTCCATACAAATGATGCCATTGAACCAAGTGCAACAAGTGTATCCATGTTTGGTGCACGATGCCATAAGCTCTTAAAGCCGCTGATAAAAAACTTCTGATTAATGACCATAACGATTGCTGCTAAAATCATCTGCAAAAGTCCCATCGCAACATGATTTCCTTCAAACCATGATGGAAGCGGCCATCCCCACATCATATGCCCCATTGAAAAATACATCAAAACTGCCAGAAAACCAATTGACGCGATCAGACGTTTCTTTAACACTGGTGTTTCCTTATCCTTTAATGCATCCTCCTCTGCCGCATGACTTGCCGATGCATTTCTTGTGTCAGAAGCACCCTTTAACGATGCTCCATATCCAGCCGCCTCAACCGCCGCAATAATGCTGTCCGGACTGGCGCTGCCCTCAACTCCCATTGAGTTTGTCAATAGGCTGACGGAACAAGTGCTTACGCCTGGTACCTTTGAGACGGCTTTTTCAACTCTGCTGCTGCAGGCAGCACAGCTCATGCCTGTCACATTGTATTGTTCCATAAACATGCCCCTTTCTTTTGTAGTACTAGTTCTTAAATTCCCAACTAACACTACTTCATTAATTTTTTTAGTGTCCCCATCAGCTCATCGATGACCTCATCCTTACCCTCACGGATATCTCTTGCCACACAATGGCGGATGTGATTTTCCAAAAGCTCACGGTTAAAAGCGCTAAGCGCAGCGCTGACTGCAGCTGACTGAATCAAAATGTCGTTGCAATAAGCGTCCTGCTCTAGCATCGACTGCAAACCGCGCACCTGACCTTCAATTCTGCGCAAGCGATTTTGGAGAAGCTTTTTTTGATCCTCATCTCGCTGCGTGTGCTTACAGTGGGGACAGACAGACTGTTCATTATATTCCATACACATAAAACCCTCCCTATATTTTTATATACCCCCATGGGGTACTTTGTCGGAGTAACTTTACTATATACCCCTATAGGGTATTTGTCAAGTGATTTTTGTGATGCCATGGGGACATTAACGTTTTTGGCTCCACACTTTTATCTTAATAACAAAAAAAGTTATCCCCACTTGTATGGGTACAACTTCAAAAATGATAGTAAAATAAATTTTAATTAGGATTACCCCCCCCGCTTGCGTGGGGAGTACCTAAAAAAAGCTTCACGCCTTCGCCAGATTTATGGTATGATAAAAGCAAGCGGCGCTTTCATCTCGGTCATTGAATGGCCGAGGATTCCCGCGCCAGATTCCTAAAAGAAAAAGCCTGACTCTACAACTAGAATCAGACTGCCAAATTTATATGAAAGGACTTCTACAAGATTTATGGAAAAATTAATTTGCTTTCAAATTGAAAATACAAGAGAAATTGAACGTCTCGCTTCTAATATGAAGATACGAGTGATTAAGGCAGATGCTTCTATCTACAATGAAACGTTAGATAATATCGTTAATGGAAAAATTAGCTCTGTTAATAGCACTTCCTCTACCTATATTTCCCCTTTAGTTGCCGATAACCAACTGCACTCTGACAGCATACTTATTTTCTGTGACCTAAGCGAAAAACACTTAAATCGTATGCTTTTCGAATTAAAAAGCCGCAAAGTCCAAATCGATTTAAAGGCAATTCTTACGCCTACTAATCGAAAGTGGACTTTGCGGCAGCTGCATGATGAGCTTAAACGTGAGCGCGCATCATTTACTTAATCACAGCATTCCCCCCTTACTCAACCACAAGTTCCATGACTACATTTTCGCTGCCTTCTGGCAGATCACGCTCTGGTGTCATCTCAAGATATGGCAGTCCATTCTTTGCCCAGTGCACACGCCTAATTCCTGGCTGGCGAAATAGTGTTTTGTCGTTTTCATCATGTGGAATAGCATGATAAATCATCAAATCATCTCCTGTGTCTGGATCTTTAACAAAATTGTTGTGGCCTGGTCCATATTCACCCGGCACACTTTCTTTTGTCAAAAGCGGATAGCTAAGCCATGTCCAGTTTTCTTCCTGCAGCAAATCTGCGCCGCTCTTTGCATGAAGCAAACCAACATCATACAGATCACCCATGCTAGTAGAAGATCCAGAAATTGTTACAAAAAGATCATCGCCGCGGCGAAGCAAATATGGACCTTCGTCTACTGGCGTCTCATAACGATCCCAGCCATACATAGGGCGCACAACACAGTGCGGCTCGCTTGTAAGCTGCCATGGCTTTTTCGGATCAACTGTTGCGATATAAACATCAGCTGTTCCTGCCTCAAAATGTTCATCATCTGCACCATAGTGTATCTTACGATCAGACCACATCACATAATCCCTTCCATTATCACGAAACCATGTCATATCAAGTGAAATGCCGCCCTCGGTCAGATCGGAGCCATCTATCTTAACACACTTTCTAGGTGCTTCCCATGAATTAGGATCTGCTGGATCACCATTACAGCGAAGAATAACTGATTTTACATGAATCCACTGTCCATTCTCACAGAGAGAAGTAAATAGATATAATACGCCATCAATCTCATGAAGCTCTGCTGCCCAAGTTCCTACAAAATGAAGACCATTTTCTAATGGAATACGATAGATGACGGTCGGTTCAGCATCAAAGGTTCCTTCTATTGTATCTGCAATGCGAAGCTGAATGTGATGTGTGCCTGATGACGAAAGATAATATTTTCCATGATATTCAGTCACGCACGGATCAGACATTCCATTAAATTCAACAAGCTCATCTGGGAGAAATCTAAGCGGTATCGGAAATTTCCAACGTTTCTGCTTAATTTTTCCTGGAATTTTCCAGCTTCCTAGCTTATTCACATCTACCCTGCAAAGTGCTTCCTCGTCCCACTCAACCATCTTTTCATGTGTTGAACCATCACTGTAGACACATATCGCCTTTGGTTTGCAACTTGCTAAAGCATCTAGAGATTTTCCAACAGGCCAGCTTACCTGAATGGGGTTTGTCTTTACATAGCAAATCTCGTCAAAATATTCTCTTAAAACTTGTTCCTGCTCCTTCGTAATTGCAATCATATTTCCAAGCACACAATCTTCTGTGCCAAAGCCGTCTATATGCTGTGGCAATTCCTGCTGCAAGTTAAACTGCATTTGTGTACAGCTTTCAGTTTTTTCTATTTTTTTCAAATCTTTTGTATATGCACAAAATCTTCCTGACGCTGTCTCCCATTCTACGTAATAGGATGCTCGCTCTTTATCGTATCGGCAGCGTGGTCTGCGAATCTCTTCTTCGGACAGCTTCACAAAAACAGGCTCACTGTAATGAACAAGATCTTCTGATGTAAATACCATCATACAGCCAACATGTTTTGAATCTGGTGCATTTTGATTGCGTCTAACAGCCAGCACATAAAATATTCCATCCTCACCGCAGCAGATCCAAGGATCCACTAACGTCTTTGTAACTCCGACAAACTCATCTTCCTCAAAAGATGCCTTTGCAAATAAGATGCCTGTATTATTTCGAAGTGGTGTAAAATTCTTTCCATCCTCACTGAGTGCCAGATGCATCGCCTGCTCCCAGTCACAATTATATCCAACATGTCCAGGGTAATTAAAATCTGGGTAGCACCCTTCTCCTTTTTTCGTATATGCAAGTAAATATGCCATCTTGTATCCCTCTCTCAAATGTTGTTTTGTCATTATCCCTTAATTCCGGAAGAAACCTGTCCGGCAACGAAATATTTTTGTCCAAAGATGTAAAGAACAAGCATTGGAAGCATTGATACAGCTGCCGCAGTGAATGCCAAACTATACTCAGAAGTACGATCTCCTATAAAAATAGCAAGACCATTTGACAATGTACGCATCGTGGATGCATTTGCCACAATCAATGGCCAAAGCAGGTCATTCCAGCAGTTATTAATTCCAAGAAGAAGCATTGTAATCATTGTTGGCTTTACAAGAGGCAGCATAATCTTCCAGAAAATGCCAAACTCTCCAAGTCCGTCAATACGTGCCGCATCCTCAAGCTCCTTAGGAAGCTCCTGAAATGCTGCTCTGCACAGGAATATCCAATATGCTGATGCAACCTTTGGAATAATCAGACCCCAGTAGGTATTGAGCCACTTTAAATAATAAACTTCCAAATACAACGGAACCATGATTACCTGAAATGGAATCATCATCGTTGCCAAAAACAGAAGAAATAATAAATTTTTCCCCTTAAAATTAAAACGTGCAAATGCATATCCGGCTAATGCATTGATAAACATAGAAGGGATTGTACAGCCCACTGCATAGATGACTGTATTTTTTGTCAATGTCAGAAAATCAATTCTTGTCATGACTGTTTTCCAGTTTTCAAGCAAATGGTTTGCCTGTGGAAAAAACTTCGGCGGATATTGCATAACCTCTGCATCACTCTTGAATGAGCCAAGACACATCCAAACAAGCGGTGCCAACAGCAAAAATGCAAATACACACAGGACAACAAAGACTGGAAAATATTTAATGCCGTTTTTTATCTGTAAATCAAGCGGCTTTTTATTTGTAATTAATTCCTGATTTTTCATCTTTTTTACCATGCCTTTCCAAGTTTTATTATCTTAGTCATCTGATGTCTTGTTCATAATGGTATACATAATAACAGTAATAATCATGATAAAACCAAACAAAACTTCACTCATCGCTGTTGCATATCCAGTCTTACCCAATGACTTGAATGCTGTATCATAGATATAAACAACAAGTGTGGTGGTAGAACGGCTTGGACCTCCGCCAGTCAATGTGTACACGATATCGAACATCTGCAAAGAGCCAATAATACGTGTCATGAGCAAAAACCAGAAGGATGGCATAATGCCTGGCAGCGTAACATGGAAAAACTGGCTTAGTTTTCCTGCTCCGTCAATTGCGGATGCTTCATATAAAGACTCTGGAATATTCTGAATTGCTGCTACAAGAATAATAGTTGAAATACCAAATGTCTTCCAGATCGCAACAAATACTACTACAAAAATAGCAGAACTAGTATTATTAAGCAAATTGATATCAGAAAATCCAAGAAGCTTTAACCAATATGTAAAAATACCAATATTTGAATGAAGAACAAGCTGCCATGTAACACCTACTGTTACTGCTGATGCAATAACTGGAAGAAAATAGATACTTCTAAAAATCTTGTTCTTACGTGTATTCTTTGCCAAAAGCGCAGACAGCACAACACCTATTATCATCTGCAGCGGAATCTCTGCTGCAGTGTATTTTAATGTAATGCCAACGCTCTGCCAGAAACGTCTGTCTCCAACAATCTTTTTATAATTATCGAATCCAACAAACTCGGCATCTGATAAATCAACACCCATCTTCTGAGTACTGATATAAAAGGATGCAATCAATGGAATAATACAAAATACAATTATTAAAATCGCTGCTGGTGCGATAAACAGATATGCTGTTCTCTCACGCCTTTTCTCAATAGATATGTTTTTCTTTTTTCCAGTTGCGGTCATGATACTGCTCTCCCTTCTAACTCTGATGCAACGCTCCCCGATTTTGATAAAAAGTGGGGATACCGGATCATTCCGGCATCCCCACGCCTCCTGTCACCCAATCGTACCGTTTATATCGGATCAATCATAATAGTCAGCAATATAATCCTCTAAATCTGCCTGGTAATCAGCAAAGAAATCCTGAACATCATCATAAGTCGGATCAGTTGGTCCATTAAATACCCAATCTTGTACATAATCACCCTGGCAGCTTGCTGCATCACTGTAGAACAACGTTCCAGGTGCTGTGAACATCTGAACCTGAGCAGTCTCACTTGGTGTCAAATCAACAAGAACATCAACTGCCTGATACTCCTTGCTGTTAACAGTTGGCAGATATGCATTTAAGTAGCACATGGAAATAGACCACTCGGCATTTGGTGTTACATTGCTGTAGTCAACATCCTGTGTTGTCTCACATGCTTCAAGACCAGTTCCTGTCATCCACCAGTTAATAAACTCCTCTGCTGCCTTTGCTGTCTCATCAGTAGCGGATGTAGTGATCATAAAGCTTGACATATCGCCAAGTGCATACTCTTTCTGATCTTCTCCAGTAACAGTCGGTAAGCTTGCGATACCATAATTTATACCTGATGCATCAAGTGTGCCCTTAAGCCATCCACCGTTTGTCATAAGACCAATCTGACCTGCTGCCATCATAGAGTCGATATCGGTCTCCTGTGGGTTATATCCATTGTCATACAGATTCTTCATCCAGATCATGGCATCTGCGAATGCCTGATTGTCAAGAAGATTTGCTTCGAAACCGTCCTCTTCATTTCCAGTAATCATGTAATCTGTTCCAAAACGCTGAATAACAGACTGATTCTGACCATTGTAGCAATAGAATAAACCAGAGCCATAAATCGGGTTGTCAGCGGTAGAAAGTGCACTGATCTTCTCTGCTGCCTCTGTCCACTGATCAAAGGTTGTCGGAACTTCTTCGATTCCTGCCTGCTCAAACAGATCCTTATTATAATACATCATATATGTGCTGATCTGGAATGGAATTGCATAAAGTGTATCATCGTTGTAGCACATACTCAGGTATGCCGGTGAGAAATCTTCTTCCTTTAATCCTGTATTCTCCCAGATATCATCCATAGAACGAAGGTAACTCTTGTAACGTGTAATCTCGTTTGTGCTAAGTAAAACAAGATCTGCTGCCTCTCCAGTTGGAAGGCTGGTCTGAAGCATATCACTAAAGGATGTTGTACGTGTCATCTCTACATGTACAGTATCGCTCTCTTCATTGAACTTGTTTACAAGTGCTTCCAGCGTATCACCATCGCCGCCTGTCCAGCTGTTCCAAAATACCACGTTCGTTTTTCCATCATCAGCTGCTGCATTGGCAACGGTTGCCATTCCAGATGTCATAACCATACTCAGTGCAAGAGCAAAAGAAACCTGCTTTCTCATAAAAAAATCCTCCTTAATAATACTCTGACCGTAAAAGGGCAGACCTGTAGTGTTTTGTGCGATTTGCACATCTTTTTAAAAATGTTCACGTGATCATTTGTCTATGGTTCCAATTATAATCATTTTCTACAATTTGTCAACTGGTTTTTTAGGATTTTTACGTTTTTTTAAATAATATTTTTCTGTATCTCCAAGAAAATTCTGTGCAATAAAAAGAAGGGCCATTAAGACCCCTCTAATCTCTTAAAGTGATGTGCCCTCTTCAAGATCATATGGCACCTCTATATTCAAAGGAATTTCTTTTTCTTCAATTAAATCAATAACAGCATTGGCAACACTCATTCCTATCTGATCAACATGATTATCTACTGCAGCAATGGCCTCTTCATTCCAGAAGCGATACATCAAGCGGTCATATGTCATAAGACCATAATCTTTTGGCGCACGGTATCCATTCTTTTTTAAGAATTTCTGCATTGGTATGGCAAACATTTCTCCTGTACACAAAAATACCGGCTTTTCCCCTGTATTCTTTTTTAAAAACTCAAGTGCCTGCTCATTCGTATCATTTCCATACAAAATATGATAGTCACAGCCTTGCTTTTTGGCCTCCTCCAAAAAGCCAGAGGCTCTTTGGTAATGAGGAATATTAATTTGGCCATCTTCTCCATACAAAGGTGGAACGACAAATACCTGCTTGTGATATCCATGCGCCTTTAAAAAACGCACAACTTCCTTTGCAGACTTATTTTCATTTACACCTACTGTATAACTTCCAGGCAGCAGCTGATAGCCGAGAATCACATACTTCATATCCAGCTTATCAAGCCAGTCTTTAAACTCATCGCCTCTGTTAACACAGTTTAAAATCATACCATCAACGCAATAGCCTTTCATCATCTCAATCAGACGCCTTTCCTCCTTACAATCACTATCATGCGTACAAGTACAGACCATATATCCTCGTGCTCTCGCCTGGCGTGTTATAGCATCGACAATCTCTGAAAAATACAAATTTTTTATATCAGAGATAACGATCCCGATCATTTTGCTTTTTCCATTTACCAAGCTTCGCGCGATAAGATTTGGAACATATCCCATCTCCTGTGCCTTTTTCAAGATTTTCTCCCGCGTCTCTGGCTTCACATTCTCATTTCCGCTCAGTGCACGGTTTACTGTAATTCGAGATACTCCGCATGCTTCCGCAACGTCCTTTGCTGTTACTGCCATTTTACTAGTCCTTTTCTTTCCCTTAGAATTTTTAGCTTAGGCCTTTCCAATAAGCAGCCTCTCTAACTCTTCTGGCGTATCTACTACACATTTTGCGCCATGCTCAAGCAAAAATTCTCTGCCTCGAAATCCCCAGTTTACAAAAATTCCATCCATACCTGCTTCTTTTGCTGTATCTACATCTACATCGGAATCTCCAATATAAACTGCCTCTGCCGCTGTCTTTTTCAATGTCTTTAAAACTTCAAAAACGCTGTCCGGACAAGGTTTTCTTCTGATGCCTTCTCGCTCTCCAACGACAAAATCAAATGCTTTCGGAAAGTACTGACTGCAAAGCTCCTGCACGGCAAAGTCTGCCTTATTTGAAACAACTGCCGTCTGGATGCCGCATTTACGCAAATCTTCTAACAGCTTTATAATTCCATCATAAGGCTTTGTGTGGTCTGCACAGTGTATACCATAGTGAACCTTAAAGCTCTCAAGCGTCTTTTGGGTCGCTTCCTTTGATGTTCCCTTAGGCACAGCTCGCTCAATGAGTTTTCCAATGCCGTTTCCAACAAAACAGCGCACCTCTTCAAGTGTCCGCGCCGGATACCCATTTGCAGCAAGCGCTGCATTTGTGCTCTCCTTTAAATCCTCCAATGTATCAAGAATTGTTCCATCTAAATCAAATATGGCAAGTCTGTAGCTCATCCTATGATTCTTCCTTTCCGTAAGATTAATGTAATTACACGCGCTTTTTCTTCCAAAGCCCCGTGCGGTATACCACATACAAAATCACAGATGACAGCGCATTGCTGACAACGACGCTATACCAGATGCTTCGAACTCCCATATGAATCCAATGCTCGCATACATAAAGCGTTGCAAATCGAAATACCCACAGCCTCGTTGCATCAACTGCCATCGTAACTTCCGTATGACCGCTTCCCTGAAAGAGACCGCTTGTGGAATTATAAACACCATTTGTAAAGCACCATAACGCCATGATGCTAAGAAAATCTGCAGCCATAGCTATTACTTCTTCATCTGTTGAAAACAACCCTACTATCGCCTCTGATAAAAATGGACGCGATAGAATCAGTCCTCCACCAAACAAAAAAATAACACTCACACGTCTTGCGATCTTATAGCCTTTTTCAGCGCGGTCAATCTGATTAGCTCCAATGTTTTGACCAACAATTGTCGCAACTGCTGAGCCAATACCATTTGACGGCAGCGTGATAAGACCATTTACCTTGTTGCCAATTCCGTATGCTGCCATTGCTCCAGTACCATACACATAGACATTTCTGCTCATTAAAAGAAAGCCAAGCTGCATTGTACTTCCGCCGATTGCAGTCGGAAGACCAACTGTGAGAATACTCTTCATTTTGCTTTTTTCAAAGCGAAAGCCCTTTAAGCGAATCCTTACACCCGTTGTATCTCTCTTTAAGATGACAAGTGAAATCATTGCTGGAACTGCCTTAGCAATAACTGTCGCAAGCGCTGCTCCTGCTGCTCCCCAGTTTATCACAATCATTAAAAGTGGGTCAAGTACAACATTAAGTAAAATTCCTGTCAGATTTAAAAACATAGGTGATACTGTATCACCCTGCGCCTGCCTAATCGCTGCAAAAATATTGACCATGTATAAAAACGGCATATCTAAAATAACAATCCTAAGATACACATTTGCAACTTTTGCTGTCGGCTCATCTGCTCCAAGCCAGTTTACCACAGTAGGAGTAAAAATTGCAATAACTCCGGCGCAAATGATGGAAAATATCATTGCACAGACAAAGATCTGGCTTGCCATGGAGGCCGCCTCTTCTTTTTTTGATGCTCCTATAAGCTGTGCAATCAAAACAGCACCTGCCACCGTAAGTCCTGATCCAAAGTTTACCACAATTTGCTGCAGCGGCGAAACAAGATTAATTGCTGCTAATTCATTTGTTCCAAGCTGTCCGAGCCAATAAGTATCGGTCAGATTATACATAGTCTGTAAAAAACTATTGATCACAACAGGTACTGCCAGTGCGAGAATTGCCTTTCCCATACTGCCCTGCAGGATCAGCTTAATATTTTTTTCGGTTACTTTTGCCTTTGCCATAACAGCCAGCCCTTCCTAAGTTCTATTCTTTAAACCCTCTTTTAATCAAAAACGGCGCTGTTATCCGAAGACAACAGCGCACCTTTTATTTGTTTTTAACCCTTTACAGCACCTACATTAACACCCTTTACGAAGTATTTCTGCAGGAACGGATACAGAATCATGAATGGTAAAATTGCAATGATAATTGCCGCACTCTTTACGGTATTCTCAGTTGCACCGCCGTTTGCCTGCGGAAGATCACTACCCATCATGATACTTCTTAACTTCATCTGGAAGTTATAGAGAGTAGAATCAGTAATGTACAGCTTGTAGTTGGTGTAATCATTCCAGTAAGCAACTGCAAACATCAGACCGATGGAAGCAAGTGCTGCCTTGGAAAGCGGAAGTACAACCTTGATAAATGTTGCCATTGGCGTACATCCATCAAGTGTTGCTGCCTCAAACAAGCTCTGCGGAATACCCTCGAAGAAGTTTCTCATCAAAACAAGGTTATAAATATTGATTGCTGGAAGAAGTACAACGCCGAGCAGGTTATTTGTTAAACCCAAGTTTTTCATAACCAAGTAAGTCGGGATCATACCACCGTTGAAGATCATGGTAAACAGCAGGAAGTTTGCAAAGAATGTTCTTCCCGGCATATCCCACTGAATTAAAACATATGCACCAAGTGTAGAAAGTGCCAGACCAAGGAAGGTACCTGCCAGTGTTGTTCCAACGGAGATCAGAAGTGGACGATACAGAGTCGGATTTGACAGTACACTCTCATATCCAGCCAGACCAAACTGCTTCGGCCACAATCTCATACCATAAGCAGAACTTAAGTCGAAGGAATCGACTAATACCTTATAAATCGGAATCAGCATGATAATGGAGATCAGAATAAAAATGATTCCATTAATTACATTAAAAAGTCTAATCTTTGGATGATCTTTCATTTGTTCTCCACCTCCTTAAACAATACCGCGTCCGTTACGAACCTTCTTACTGATATAGTTACAGATCAGTACGAGTACGCAGCCGACAAGTGACTTGAATAAACCTACCGCTGTAGTATAACCGTAGTTCGGGATACCGCCGCTGTTGAAGGTCTGGTTGTAAACGTATGTCTGAATAACCTCTGCCTTTTCCATAACAGCATCATTCTGTAATACGAATACAGACTCGAACAAGTTAAGAACCTTTGCCAAGTTCAGGATGATAACAGTGATGATCGTGTTTGCCAGTGCCGGCATGGTGATGTACCACATCTTCTTCCAGCGTCCTGCACCATCAATACCAGCAGCCTCATAAATTTCCTGGCTGATACCAACAAGTGTTGCCATGATGATAATGGTCTGCCATCCTGTATCCTTCCATACGTTAATAACAAAGAATGCCGGTGTCCACCACTTTAAGCTTCCAAGGAAATAAATCTCGCTTCCTTTTTCAACCACACCGATTGAAACAAGGAAAGAGTTTACAAGACCCTGGCTTGATGGGGAAAGAATCAAACCAAAAACAGATGCTGTAACAACCCAAGATAAGAAATGCGGCAGATAAATAATTGTCTGTGCAACCTTCTTAAAATGAACGTTTATAATCTCGTTTAATAACAGTGAAACAACTACTGCCGCAAATGTATTCAAAAGCAGCTTAGAGATACTTAAAAACAGCGTATTTTTAAATGCACGCCAGAACATTGGCTTTGAAAACAAAGTCTCAAAGTTTTTGAATCCCGTCCATACAGGATCTTTAATCAGCTTGTACTCGGTAAATGAATAAACAATACCGAACATTGGCAGATAGTAGAATACTACTACAAAGATGAATACAGGAAGGAACATCAAATAGAACCATCTGTATTTATACATCTGCTCTTTGAGTGGCTTCTTGTGTGATACAACAGTCCCGTCCGGGAGCGTTATAGTGTTCTTTTTTGCCATCGTTTTCTCCTTTTTTATTATATTTGTAAATTTAGATGCTTCGGATTTTTCCTGCATCAAAAAATGATGTCAGAAATCTCACTGTATGTGTGCTTCTTCCATCTATCTGAAAGACGAAAAAAACTGCTGAGAGTCAAATTTATTGATATGCCTCCCAGCAGCTATCCGTCTGTCATACAAATCAATTATCCTGCATACGCTTTTAACTTAGTGCATGCAAGTCAGGTTTGGGACTGATTAGTTGTTCAGAGAATCAACAATCTTCTGAGACCAGTTATTTCCACCCTGCTGATCGAAGTATGCCATACCATCCTCAACGCTCATGCCCTGAGTAACAACCTTAGCGATTACTTCATTCTTAAGTGTGGTAAGATCACCGTTATACTCTGCCATCTCATCAGTAGAAACAACCAGCTGAGCCATCTTGCTGTGTTCCTGGAAAGTCTCTGCAGAAACCTTTGCTTCTTCTGCTACTGCTTCTGCCTTTGGATCGTTCTCAAGCGGAGCAACTGCAAGCATTGGATCGATGTGGTTCTTTGTGTAAACAGTTCCCTCTTTCTCTCTGTTCTCTAACATATGGAACTGGCCTTCCTCGTATTTAACGCCGCAAACTTCCTCTGCTGCTGTTGACCAGTGAACGCCCTCTACACCATATGTCCATAAGAACTGCATATCGCCGCCATCTAACATGCTCTCGATAAAGTACTTATATACACCTTCTGGATTTGAGCAAGCCTCAGTGATACACCAAGCCGGTGCAACACGCTCTGTATAAGCGCCAAGCTCCTCGATCGGCGGGATTGCTACAAGCTCACTGTCAAGTCCGTTTGCCTCAAGATTTGTCTTTAAGTTTGTTGCCCATGTTCCTGCCCAGTATGTGAATACACCAAACTTATCCTCATAGAACTTGGTACGGCAGTCAGATGTTGCATTAGTCAGAGACTCCTTATCAATGTAGCCAGCCTCGTATGCACTCTTTAATCTCTCTAAAGCAGCCTTCATGGAATCCTCTGTGAATCCATCTACCCATACGCCTTCATCATTCTTGTAGAAGCTCGGGTAAGCATCCTGATAGAACTCCGGCAGATAGTTTGTATATGGAGCCTCAGTTCCGATCAGACCTGCAGAAGATACACCATATGTATCGCCGTCAACACCATTTCCATCTGGATCGCCAGTGGTAAATGCCTCAAGCATTGCCAGATACTCATCATAAGTAGTCGGAACCTCTAATCCACAGTTATCTAACCATGCCTTCTTTACATAAGTGATGCAGCCGTTTCCTCTTGCAGGAGAAATTCCGTACAGAGAACCATCAATCTTTAAACCATCGATAACGCTCTGGTCGGTAATACGCTCCTTGAGCTCGGAGTTATCATATGCTTCTGTCATATCCCAAAGAACGCCCTCTGCTGCGTAGCTAGCGTAGTATGTAGAACCTAACAGAACAACATCCGGCCAATCGCCGCCTGCGATAGTCTGACCTAATACATCATAGTACTGGGAATGGTCTGGCTGAATGATCTGCAGGTCAATACCGGTAAGCTCTTCCCATCTTGCCTCGAACTCTGCCTGTCCGTTCTCCTGTGTGAAAACGGTACCGTCAAACATTACTGTGATCTTCTCCGGCTTTTCTACCTCATCTGCCATAACAGCTGGTGCAATGCCCATAGAAGCCATTACCATTGCAGCACTTGATGCTAGTGCCATCAGTTTTCTTTTCTCCATTTAGAAATCCTCCTTCAGATATACATCTGTTGTTTATCACAACATCTTTGTTTATCATTCTACTACGTAAACGATAAAATTACAAGTAGTTTTTTAATTTTTACTAATAAGCGTTTTCTTTCCTAATAAGTTTCCGTCACTTTTAATTCTTTTCTTTGTTTTTTCTGTGTTCTTAAATTGACACTTCATAATTAATTCGTTATACTGAACAAAAAGAAGGAGGATTTTTGTTATTTATGAATACAATTACAAGCACCACATTTCCTGAAGCAACAGGCATATCTGCGTCCTGCATCATGGACGCTTTACGCGAAATCGATACACGAGGAATTTCCATGCACAGCTTTCTATTCTGCAAAGATAACTGTCTTGTTGCAGAAGGCTACTATGCACCAGTAAAGAAAAATGACCTTCATCGGATGTTTTCTGTCACAAAAAGCTTCGTAAGCATCGCAATTAGATTTTTACAGGAGGAAGGCCGCCTGTCTCTTGATGATTCTATTGTAAAATTTTTCCCAGAATACGTTCCGAACACTTCCGAGGCACATCCATGGCTTCTTGCCACTACAATCCGCGACATGCTCTCCATGCGTTCCTGCCATGCTTCAACTACTTACGATAAATTCAGTTCAAAAACAGACTGGGTTAAAAGCTTTTTTACCGTAGCTCCTACACATAAGCCTGGAACTGTGTTTCACTATGATACATCTTCCTCACATACACTGTGCGCTCTTGTAGAAAAGCTGACCGGCATGAAAATGCTTGACTACCTTCGAAACAAAGTTTTAAACGAAATCGGTTTTTCAAAAGAGGCCTATTGTCTTACAGATGGTTTTGGCGTTAGTATGGGCGGTTCTGGTCTTATGGCAACCTCACGCGATTTAATGCTCTTTGCACTTTTGATCTTAAATAACGGAAAGTTGAATGGAAAACAGTATATTTCGGCTGATTATATTAAAGAATCGACCTCATTTCAGACAGCAACATGTGTCACAGGTCCCGTTCCATCTGAAAGCCAGGGTTATGGATTACAGTTTTGGATTGGCGAGCATGGCTCAATCGTTTGCTATGGAATGGGCGGTCAGCTTGCTATTCTTTTACCAGAATATAACACGGCAATCGTGACAACTGCTGACACTCAAGGCTATCAGGGCGGCAACCAGGTCATCTATGATGCAATCTTTCGCCATATCTTGCCAGAGCTTGAAAAGAAAAAGGCACCATGGACACCATCTGACGAAGAAAGGCTTGCTTTTGAGCAATTTATGAGTAAGCTTGCAATGCGTCCGCTTAACCATAATAAAGCTGTTTCTGAGACGTGGAACAACAAATTTGAAAATGTCAATGACATAAACACAAGTTTTTTGACAAATTTCAGGCCAATTATGTCAAGTTTTGAAGGGACGTATGTAATCAAAAAGGCTTCTGACGCTGCAGAGGCACTTGATAAAAACATCATAAATGAAACAATTTGGGATGAGATTTCATTTGAGATGAGTGAGCCACTGACTCCATCTGCGACGGGGAAAGTGGCATTAAAGTGCCATGTTTCTCCGTCCAATACAGATTCCACAGTGACTTTTGAATTTGGATTTGGTGCTTTAAAAGAAGGTACACTTAATATGACTACTCATATGGGAAACCGTGCCGATGAGCCTGTGCCTGTTTCTATGCATTACGCAGCAAGCGCAGAATGGCTTAGCAAAAACATGCTTTATATTCGCATTCATCTGCTTGATACCTCTGTTGGCTCTATCCATATTCAGGCTGTATTTGGAGAATCAGATGTTACTGTTTTCCTTCGCAAGCAGGAAGAAACGCTATTTGGAGAGTTTTCAGGTCATCTGTACGGCACTAGACAATAATATCTATCTTTTAAGCTGAATTTAAGCAAAAATAGTCCATTTACAATGAGCTTTTACCATGTTAAAAAAAAGGCAGACTATACATTAGGGAGGGAATATATATGAAGCCTTCATCAAATACTGCCGACATGACAAAGGGCAGCCCGGTCAGACTAATTCTGACCTTCTCAATTCCTTTAATTATTGGCAACATTTTTCAGCAGTTATATAACATGGTTGATACAGTTGTAGTGGGAAATTTCGTTGGTTCTAATGCGCTTGGTGCTGTCGGTGCCTGTGGCTCAATAAGCTGGCTGTTTTTCTCACTTTCATCTGGTCTTGCCCTTGGAATCGGTATAATTGTCTCACAAAATTACGGTGCCAAAAAATTCGATCAGGTTCGCGCAACGATTGCAAACTCATTCTATGTATTAATTTTTACTGCTGTTGTGGTAAGCGTTGTGTGTTATCTGATTGCTCCTGCCGCACTTCGCCTCTTAAAGACTCCAGAGGATATCATAGATAACTCTATCATCTACATGCGAACAACTTGCCTAGGAATTGTCGCAATCACACTCTATAATGGTGTCTCTTCAATTTTGCAGGCACTTGGCAATTCAAAAACACCACTTTACTTTCTAATCATGGCAAGCATTTGCAACGTGCTCTTAGATCTTCTCTTTGTCGTTGTATTTCACCTTGGAGTATTTGGTGTGGCATTTGCGACTATTCTTTCACAGACACTGTCTGCTGTCGTAAGCCTAATCTATGCATTTAAAAAGGTTCCATATTTTCGCATGACAAAGGAGCAGCTAAAGCCTAATTTTTCAATTATCGGCACATCATATCGACTTGGTGTTCCGATTGCACTTCAGGGCAGCATGATAGCACTCTCATGTATTGCGCTGCAGTATGTTGTCAACAGCTTTGGTTCCACTGTTGTGTCTGCTTTCACGATCACAAACCGTACTGAGCAGCTGATCAACCAGCCGTACAACTCTCTTTGCACAGCTCTCACGACATACGCTGGTCAAAATATGGGTGCCGGCAATACAGACCGTGTGAAGCTTGGCTTTAAAAAGTCCATCTGTATTGCTGGAATTTTTAGTGCCATTATGATTCCTATCATGTTTATTTTCGGAAAAAATATCGCCGGTCTCTTTGTCAAAGAAACCGACGTTATTGCACTTAGCGCATCCGCACTTCGCATTACAAGTGTATGTTATTTCTTCCTTGGAATGATCTATATTCCAAGAGGTATTTTAAACGGATGCGGCGATGCTGGATTTTCCGTAATTAATGGACTGACCGAGGTGATCTGCCGTCTGCTTTTCTCCTGTGTTTTAACAAAGATACCAAAGATTGGCTTCTGGGGCATCTGGATTACAACGGGACTTACCTGGCTTGTAGTATCTATCGTATGCCTGCTTCGCTATGCATCAGGAAAGTGGAAGCAAAAGGCAATTCGCTCTGAAGGGTAAATCTGATACCCACGGATTGCTCCACAGTTACACTGCTCTCGCAATCCTGCAAACATGAGGATTCGCTGATTTACTTCGTAAATCGCTGCATCCTCATGTTTGGGCGGGTACCAAGGTCAAGTGTGTTTTCGCGCAAGCCCGAACGCACTTGACCTTTTTACCCTGGTATCACATTGCATGCCGCAATGTGAACATCGTATTCATCACCCGAAAGTGTTCGCATCTGCGGCATTTCTGTTTTGCATCGCTCGGTGCAGTACTCACATCTGGTGTGAAATGGACATCCCGATGGCGGATCTGATGGGCTCGGAATCTCGCCCACTACCACCTTCTCATTTGCATGAAATAATGCTTTTGTGTATGGGTGTGCTGGATGTTCTAAAATCTCCTTTGTCGTACCAAGCTCAACAAGATGACCCAAATACATAACACCTATACGGTCGGACAAATATGAAACGACACCAAGATCATGTGAAATGAAAAGGGATGTCAGCTTATATTTTTCCTGCAGCTCACGCATTAAATTTAAGATCTGTGCCTGCACCGAAACATCAAGTGCAGAGACAGGCTCATCCGCCACGATAAAGGACGGCTTCATTAAAAAGGCTAGCGCAATACTGACACGCTGGCGCTGTCCGCCTGAAAGTTCCTTTGGATAGCGGTTTGCATACTCTGCATCCAGCCCCACTTCTTTTAATATTTCCTCTACCTTTGCCTTTCGTTCTTCTTTTTTCATATCCTTTCTATGAATCTTAAGCGGTTCTTCTAAAAGCCAACCAATTTTCTTTCTCGGATTAAGCGAAGAATATGGATCCTGAAAGACCATCTGAATCTCTTTTCGAAGCGGATGAAACTCCCTCTCATTCATTGAAGCAATGTCTTGTCCGCGAAATAAAATTGAACCTTCGTCTGGTGTAAAAAGATGAACAAGCATATTTCCGATAGTTGATTTTCCACAGCCAGACTCTCCGACAAGGCCAAGTGTCTCCCCCTCGTAAAGCGTCAGATTAAAATTTGATACGGCAAAAACGTCTTTTCTCTTGCCGTCATGATATGTTTTCGTCACATCTTTTAGCTCAATCAATGGCTGTCTTTGTTTTATTTGTTCAGTCATGAGTATTGCCCCTTCCTGAGTCAAAATTTTTATTCCAGCATGCTACAGCGCGTCCATCTTCCTGCACTAGCGGCGGCACTCCTTTTTGGCACTTATTTGTACAGTACTCGCATCTTTCTGCAAAGCCGCAGCCTGTATTATTTCTTGCATATAGTCCAGGCACACTGCCTGGTATAGCCTTTAATGGCTTTCCGCGCTTTGTAATATCAGGAATCGCCTCTACAAGGCCTTTTGTGTATGGATGAAGCGGATTAGTTAAAATTTCATCTACCGGACCACTCTCCACAATACGTCCCGCATACATAATGTAAACACGGCTGCACAGACGGCTTACAACGCCAAGATCATGAGAAATTAAAAGAATAGCTGTATTAGTTTTTTTATTCATCTGGCGCATCAAATCCATAATTTGCGTCTGAATTGTGACATCAAGCGCAGTTGTTGGCTCATCGGCAATCAAAAGAGCTGGATTATTTATAAATGCCATTGCAATCATAACTCGCTGGCGCTGTCCACCTGATAACTGGTGAGGATAGCATTCATACAGATCTTCCACATCTGGAAGACCAACGCTTTTTAGCTGTTCTAAAACAAGGCTCTTTGCCTCTTTTTTACTTATGCCCTTTTGGTGAGTTAAAAGACATTCACGCACCTGTTTTCCTACCTTAATAAGTGGGTTAAGAGCTGTCATAGGCTCCTGAAAAATCATGGAAATACGCTTTCCTCTAATTGACGTCCACTCTTTTTTTGTCAGTTCATTTAAATCCTCTTGCCCATTTTCGCCATTTAAATACATGTGCCCCATAATGCGTGTATTTGGCGGCTGAAGGCCCATCATAGAAAGCGCCGTGATGGATTTTCCGCAGCCTGACTCTCCTATCAGTGCAACCATCTCTCCTGCATCAATGTGCATATTAAAATCTGTCACCGCCGGATACCACTTTTTTTCATTTTCAAAATCCAATGAAAAATGTTCTGCCCTAAATTCAATCATTGCTCAGTCACCTCCTGGATTCCGTCTCCAATCAAATTAAAGCTCATGACAAGCAATGTAATCACAATCGCTGGCATGGCAATGTTCCATGGTGCCATAAGAAGCGTCTGCTGGGCATCTGAAAGCATCAGTCCAAGACTTGGCTTTGGCGGTGCTACACCAAGTCCTAAGTAGCTTAAGCCCGCCTCTGACATAACAGCTGACGCAAATGTTAGTGATGCAGTTGCCGTCAGCTCTGAGAATAGATTTGGCAAAATATGCAAAAACATGATTCGCGGTGCAGATGCTCCCCTGACACGCTCTGCTTTTACAAAATCTGCTTCACGAAGCTTTAAAAATCCGCTTCGCGCCATACGTACAAAACGCGGAATGGACATGATTGACAATGCCAGAATCGTATTGCTTAAACCGCGTCCAAATATACACATCAGCATTAACGCGAGCAAAATCCCAGGAAATGCCATCTGTGCGTCCACGATTTTCATAATCACTTCATCAACATAGCCACCAAAATATCCAGAACAGGCGCCAAGAAGTGTTCCCACTAGTCCGCCTGCTGCTACAACGACAACACCAATGCCAAATGATACCTGTATACCCTTCATTATGCGGCTCAGCACATCTCGACCAAACTGATCTGTTCCCATCGGATGCGCTATGCTAGGAAGCGACAGCTTTGGTGCAAGATACATTTCTTCCGGATCATATGGCAGCCAAAATAAGCTGACAACAAGCATCCCAAGCATAATAAACGCCAGAATTGCTCCTGTAAGAAAGCTTTTATTTTTTAAATATCGTTTCATGGATTGTTTTCCTTTTTATAATCTAAATAAATGAGTTCACGGGCTGCCTAAGTTATCACTGGGCTTCGAACGATGGCTTAGCCTAGGTTACTAGCCCGTGAACAATCTACTTTACTTCAGACGAATTCTCGGATCTACCAGTGAATAGATCAGATCGACGGCGAAATTGCACACCACAACAATGAGCGCTAAGTAGAAGGTCAGTCCCTGCAACAGCGGCAAATCTCTGCTTGAAATTGAGACAGATATCAGCCTTCCGATTCCCGGCATGGAAAAAACATTTTCGACGATGATGCTTCCGCCTAAGATATCTGCTGCTGTCATACCAAAAATGGTAATTACCGGAATCAGGGAATTTCTAAGCACATGACGGTACATCACCTTATTTTTTCCTAAACCTTTACTGTATGCAGTACGCACATAATCTTGCTTTCTTTGCCCGTTAACTGACACCTTAACATAACGAATCACTATTGCACTTGTACCAAGCGCTAATGAGCATGACGGCAATATAAGGCTTTTAAGCCATCCTGACGGGCTTTCTGAAAATGATACAAAACCAATAGATGGAAGCCATTTTAAACCAACTGTAAAAATGCTGATTAAAAAGATTGCCATACAGAAAGACGGTATGGAAATGCTGACCTGTGAGAGCATGGAAAGCGGAAGACTATACCACTTATCTGAGTGGTCTGCCAGCCACACACCAGCCAAAACACCAATTATCAATGTCAGAATAAGTGTTATTATCGCAAGACTTCCAGTTACTTCAAGCGCATCTGATATAAGCTGTGCAACCGGCTGCTGGTAACGATATGAAACTCCAAGATCGCCTCGAAACAGTCCTGCAATCCAATCTACATAACGCACAAGTGCAGGCTTATCTAATCCCATGCTCTTATTCAGTGCCTCAATCTGCATTGGATCTGCATCTACTCCAAGAATGATATAGGCAGGATTTCCCGGCAAAATCTGAAAAACACTGAATGTAATAAAAGACACTAGCAGCAGCGTTACCAAAAGGCCCGCTGCTTTTTGTATATAATAATTCATATGTCTGACTCCAAAACAGCCCGCCGAAAAAACTTTCGCCGGGCTGCCTTTCTTATATAAATTTATTCCTCGTAGTAAAGCTTGCTTAAATCAATGAAGCTTACCGGGTAGAAAGTGTAGCCCTTTAAATCGCTTCTTGTAACAGCAATGGCATTCGGATCACAGATCCATACAGCAGCAGCGTCATCTGTCAGCATCTTCTGACACTCCTTAAATAACTCAACGCGCTCCTCATCAGAAGCTGTCTTTGCTTCTTCGATCAGTTTATCGTAATCCGGATTATTATATTTCATGAAATTCTTTGCATAATCGCTTACATAACGACCTAAAATATCGTTTGGATCAAGCTTTCCTGTCAAACCAACAACTGTTGTCTGATAATCTGCATTTGTGTATACCTGCTCTAACCACTGACCCCACTCAACCGGTTCAATAGTTGCGTTGACATTGATCTGCTTTAACTGCTGTGCGATTACCTGAGCAGTATCAATATGCTTCTGATAATTAGACGGAACTGTGATTGTAATATCAAAGCCATCCTCATATCCTGCTTCTGCCATCAATTCCTTTGCCTTATCTACATCATATGTGTAGACATCTTCAAGCTCATCATTATAAAAATAAGACATTACCGGGCTGAAGTTACTATAAAGCTCTGTAGCATATCCGGCAAATACACCGTCAATAATCTGATCCTTATTAACTGCATACTCAAATGCCTGACGTACACGCACATCATCAAATGGCGTGACTGAATTATTTAACGCAAATAGCTGAACCATGTTCTGCGGAGAGCTGTTTACAGTAAAGTCACCTGTTAAATAATCAGCGCTGTCTGCATAAACAATTCCTGCGTCAAGCTGTCCTGACTGCAGCGCTGTCAAAACGGCACTGTCATCACCCATGATATAAATCTGTGCCTCATCGATCTTTGGCATTCTGGATTCATCATAATAATCTTCATTTTTCTCCAGAACAACCATCTGTCCAGGAACATATTTTTCAAACACAAATGGGCCGGTTCCTACCGGAGCACTTGACTGATCCTCATATCCTTTTGGAAGTACTGCTACTCTTGTATACTGTAAAAATGCAGCATCAGCCTCAGCGAGTGTCATTGTAACTGTGTAATCATCAACGGCTTCTACTGAAGTCAGATTTTTAAATTTAGAAGAAAGAGCCTCCTCTCCGCCTAAACCGGAAAGAGATTCATAGGTATATACGACGTCCTCAGCCGAAAATGCCTTTCCATTGTGGAAGGTTACATCGTCTCTTAAATGAAAGGTATAGGTCAATCCGTCATCGGAAATATCCCAGCTCTCGGCTAATCCCGGAATCAATGCTCCTGTCTCATCAAACAGTACAAGTCCCTCAAATACATTGTGAAATACGGCCTCTGTGTCGCTTGCTGCTGAAAGCCATGGATCCAAGTTATCTGGCTCAGACTCCATATTAATGCGCACAACTGTCTTATCTGTCTCCTCTGCCGATACGCCAAACGGCATTGCTGTCACTGCCATACTCATGGTCAATGCTAATGCTGCTGTCTTACCTGTCTTTTTCATTTTTCAATTTCCTCTCTGCGCCGCTTATACAAAAGTCCGCCACGGCGGCGCCGCAGACTCTGGTCAACGGCTCTATGCTCGCTGCCACAATTTCATTGTAGAAGATTTTTTCTTATTTGTACAGAGGTTTTTCTCACTTTTCTGTTCTAAAAGAGATACATTTTATTTGATTTCCTTTTTACCTTGTAGTATAATAGGTTTATCTGCTGTGACACAGCTAATCCAATTTTTGAGGTGACTTATGATTGTATCTACCAGAGGACGTTATGCCCTGCGTGTTATGATTGATATCGCAGAGCATCCAAATGAACCATATATTCCATTAAAATCAATTGCTGCCAGACAGGGAATTTCTGAAAAATATCTGGAAAGCATTTTAAAAATTCTTGTCCAAGAACATCTTCTTGAAGGCATGCGCGGCAAGGGCGGCGGCTATCGTCTGACTATGTCTCCCAGTGAATACACAATCGGAAGAATCCTGCGCCTTACAGAAACAAGTCTTGAACCTGTCGGCTGTATTGAATCTGGCTCAACCTCCTGCCCTAAGGCATCTGAATGCCGCACAATTGGTATGTGGATGAAACTAGGTGAAATCGTAAATGACTATCTTGACAGTATTACATTAGCAGACCTGCTTGCTCAGTGATGGGCAGGCAGGTCTTTTATTTCTTCCTTACGGTGCTTTTGCGAAGCTTTGCATATGTACCTTAAAATATTACACTTTCTCTAACCGTATCTGATCAATGCGAAGGCGTGAATTTAGACTGTGCACACTTATTTCGTGCTGACCTTTCTCTAGTTCACACTCCCAGACTGGTGCCCACTTCCATACATGCTCTGATGCATATTTCCATAGTGGGCGTCCGCCATACAGTTCTTTTTCTGGTACAATGACGCCATCTACTCCTACAGTATAATGTGAACAGTCATCTCCCCACTGCCATGTATGTACCAATATACGATAATGTCCGCCCTGTGCCTTAACTATATAGTGAAGGCTTGGCGCTTCTTGTTCACTCCATGATAAGCCTTCCTTTTCGATATACATAGCAAGACCACTTTCGTTATATGCCGGACTGTCACAATAATTCCAAGAAGTACCGTCTGCGCTGTCATTTGTAGATGCAAATGCAGTTTGTGCCATTGCAGATGCTGCGTCAATTTCGATAATGCCATTTGCCTCTGTGACTGTGTTTGCTGCTTTTGCCAAGATCTGCTGCGGCGTAATCGTATCGCTGTTTTCTTCTGGACGAATTATTATATCATCATCTTCTAGCGAATCTTTTCCTGCTGCAAGCGGAAGATATAAAACAGGGCGCGGCTCTGGTGTTACATTGCCGTACCAGTGCTCACAATATGCATCAAGATCAATATTTTCAGGAAGCATTTCGCATTCTGGATTTGACAGGACAATTCCAAGATTGCTTCTTTTATAAGCTCCATCCACAAGTTTTGCCGGACTTGTAAGCTGACAAGACAGCTGTTTTCCCGCCTCGCTCTTTTCATCGTATAAAACGGCGCGTGTGAATGAAACATATGGATCAATTGCTGTGAAGGTGAGACTGTGAAGTCCTGCTGCCAGTCCAGTAAAACAGCCTGTCAGCTTATCCACATTGTTTAGTATGTTATGTTTCCAATTCGCACGGTGCTCATCTGTTGACTGCGACTCAAACACATTCATTTCACCATTGTCTACAGATATGCCAATACGAATACGTCCCACAGAGCAAAGCGTTGGGAAACGATGAAGCTCTAATGCAAAATCACCACCTTGTGTCAGATAGAACGGGCAAGACCACTGTGCACCAGGTATCTCTGCCTCCAAAAGACTTCCCTGTGAACGGCCTAGATTAGAAATTAGCTTCCAGCCGTCTGCATCCAAGCTTGATACTGCTGTACCATTTTCTGCCTCAATAACACATCTGCCACTGTCTTCAATCGCAACATGCAAAGCTACTGCCTTAGTCAGCTTTGCATCTTCTGCATCCTTTTGTACACGAGCCTTTACATCATCGGTCTTATCGGTTACTGGAATTGTACAAACCTTTTGTGTACCGCTAAATACTGCGATTTCACCGTGGCGAACAAGTGATGACTTTGCATCATTAGATGCATTTTCAGAGTGAAGTGCTTCTGAGGATTTAGTCTGTGGTATTACGCTAAAAACGAAGCGAGTTTCTTTTGTAAGTGTTCCTTCTGTTGGAAGTGCACCGACAATCTCAAGCCACTCTGGCTTTTCAATCTTATATGACAGTGCGCCGTCTCCTGCATTTGCAAGTTCAATCCATTTCGCGTTACCGTGTGTGCTGTCTGTGAAGGTGAGTTCACTTTGGTTATTCCAGCAGGTGACAATCAACTGATCTGCTGCTGCATGTAATGGCACACGGCATGATGGATACATAGCTGTGCGCGGCGGTGGGAAATCCTCTGGTGTTAATATGCCATTCCACTTTCCATTACTCATAACGTGATTGTAGTAGTAGAGAAGCTTTCTGCGCGCCAGATCAAATGCATGGCTCTTATCAGTATAACGCTTTGCATCACTGTTTTTGCCCTGTCTTATGCAAAGACGGCTGCGATCTGCATAATAATACATGCCATTTGTAAAATAAGCTGCCTGCACCTTCATCAATATCATCTGGAAAAAGGCATCCTTCTCCTGCTCTGGCAAGTTCTCATAAATCTTCTCCAGCTCTCTGCAAATATATTCATAACGATGCATGCGTGCGGCTGCTTCATCTCCAAATGCTGTCTGTGAAAAGCAATCATCATCCATATGCTCAAGCTTTCTTGCATTTGTAAGCTGATCAAATTCTACTAGGAGCGCTGCTGCTGCTTTTCCTGGCTGTCCTGTAAACATGCTGTCTAACCATCTTGTCAAAAAAATAGTTTCGTCAAAAGTTTCAAGATCGCGATTGGCATCTCCATCTGCCTCCCATGCAAGCTTTGCATAGAAGGAAAGCTGCTGCTCTAGTGGCTTAATTGCGCCGAAATTTGTAACCCACACCTTCTGAATGCCTTCTTTGTATGCCTTTAACAGCTCATTTCTAGTGTGAGACATTGGAATTGAGCAGATAAACAGATAGGAAGCTCCCGGCGGTGCCCAGTAGGAATTATGATAATAAATACCATTTCCGCTCTTTCTTGCCTTTTCCTTCTCGCCTGGATAGCGGCGCACATAACCATAGTTGTCATTTGTCCAGATCAGTGTCAGATCTTCCGGCACCTTTAAGCCATTATCATAAAGCTCAAGCACTTCTTTGTACGGCACAAAAGTCTTCATAGGCTCGGTGTCTAATGTTTCAAAAAGAATCTCCTGTTGTGCTGCCATAACAGATTCAAGCAGCTCAATTTTAGCTTTTAGTAATTTCTCTCCTGTCAGACCTTCAAGTGATTTTGTCTCAAAACCTGAGTCGTGGATTCCTCTCATACCAACTGTGTAGCTTACTTCAAAATCACGGTTTTGCTCTACGCTCTCGCGCCAATACTCCTTTAAGATTTCACGGTTTCTGCCTGGAATAGAAAAATCATATTCCACATCGGTATAGCCCTTCTTTGCAAGCCACGGCTTCCACTCGCGATTATTGCTTCTCATCAGCATATCACAGTGAGACGTTCCGACAACTATGCCCATGCGGTTTGCAAGCGCACCGTTTTCCTGTTTTAGATTAAAGGAATTGACATGCATTGCCGGCCAGATATAATTGAGCTTTAAGCGAAGCAGCAGTTCAAAAATCTTTTCATATGTCTTTACACCGATGGTCGTTTCACCCATATAGCGCCATACCCAGTGCTCTAACTCTTCCTCGTCGTTGATAAAAATTCCTCTGTACTCAACAGACGGATAATCCACCTTGCAATAACCATTTTCAATTACAGCTTCACTTCTACGGCGCACCGGCACATCGGCAAAGAAATACCATGGTGATACACCAAGCCATTCACAGAAATCATAAATGCCATAAATTGTACCGCGGCGGTCTGTTCCTACAATTAAAAGCTCTCCGTCCTTTTCCTGAATCAGAAATGCTTCCTTACGGTACGTGCCATCCTCTGCCCGAAGTTTTGAAATATCTGCCTTTTTGTCTAACTCTGGCAGATTGCCCACTGTTCCGACAAGGATACGAATAATGCCTCCTGCTGTCACGCTGCAGTCAAGTGTACGAATTAAATCGCGCCGCAGATTCACAAGTGCAATCTTGACTGCTTCGCTCTCACTAGAGCTAAATACCAGTTCAACCTTGCTGTATTCTCTGATTACCATTGTTTTTCCTCCGTTTTTATGACAATTCAACCACTTTTACAAAGACCTAAATATCTCTGTAAAACTTTGAATCGTTACTCATTTTTCTATCGTCATCTTACAATAGCGTTCGTAAAAACGCAAGCTCATATTGACAGCAAAAAGGTGATATTTTAAAATATCAGTATGGTACAAATTTAAGTCACAAAATCAGAAAGGATCACATTATGATTACTATTAACGCTGGACAATCTACTTCTTTTCCACGCATCGCTGATGCTATTGAGGCTGCTAAAGCCTATGCTCCTATGCCTGTTACGATACACATTGCACCGGGACGCTATCACGAAAAGCTGACAGTCTCACAGCCTCACGTTACACTTATGGGCGACGATGCTTCAAATACGATTCTTACATATGATGACTATGCAAGAGAAATCATGCCAGACGGAATAAAGCGAGGTACCTTTCGCACCTACACTTTATTTTTAGATGCGCCGGATATTACTCTTTGCAATCTCACTGTAGAAAATGCTGCTGGCGCTGGAAAGGAAGTTGGTCAGGCGATTGCGCTCTATGCTGAGGGAGAAGGAATACGTGTGGAAAACTGCCGTCTTATTGGAAGTCAGGATACTCTCTTTACAGGGCCGCTTCCTGAAAAAGAAAAGGAACCTGGCGGCTTTCGCGGTCCTAAGGAATTTGCCCCGCGCATCAACGGAAGACAATATTATAAAAATACTTATATATGCGGTGGTGTTGATTTTATTTTTGGAAGCGCTACTGCTTACTTTGAAAGTTGTACACTTGAATCACTTCCAGAAGGCGGTGGCTATGTGACGGCCGGTTCATCGCCAAAAGGTCAAACTTATGGCTACATATTCAATCATTGCCGCTTTATTGGAAGTGAGCCTAATACATGTTATCTTGGTCGCCCATGGCGTGAGTATGCAAAAGTAGTCATTTTAAATTCCGAGATAGGTGATCATATCAAACCTGAAGGCTGGCACGATTGGGGAAAGATTGATGCTCATGATACTGTGTACTTTGCAGAATACAAAAATTACGGCCCCGGTGCCGCAGGTGCGCGTCCATCATGGACACATACACTAACTGACACAGAGGCCGAAAAATATACATATGCTTCTGTTTTTAACTAATCCCATATTCATATTTTTGTTCGTCATTTTGTGATGACTCATCATTTTTTTGACGCATATCATAATGAATATCCTGATCCATCATTTTAAGCATTGCTCTTGCGGCAGGCGGCCAAAACTGCCTGCCTATTCCATTTATAATTTCATCATGCACGCAGTCTTGCGTTAATGCCTTTCGATACGATCTATTTGAGGTCATCGCATCATATGCATCAGCAACTGCAATGATGCGCGCCTCTTCTGGTATTTCTTCTCCTTTTAAGCCTCTCGGATATCCCTTTCCATCCCAGCGCTCATGGTGATACAGCGCACCATACTGAAGTTCTGGCATTGAACTGATGCGCGATAAAATCTGTGAACCAATCACGGTATGCGCCTTAATTGCCGCAAACTCTTCATCAGTCAGCTTACCAGGCTTTCTTAAAATTGCATCATCAACACCAATCTTTCCGACATCATGAAGCAATGCCATGTAATACATGCCATCGGCTTTCTCATCATCATATCCAAGCAGTTTTGAGATCTGTCTTGTATACTTTGCCACACGAGCAGAATGACCATTTGTATAACTATCCTTTGCGTCCACGGCACGCACCAGTGATTCAATCGTCTCGATCGACTGCTCATGACTTTTCTCAGCCGCCAGCTCATTTATTCTTGCCGATTTGATATTCTGCACGATAATAATAATCGCCGAAAAAACAAACATCAGGACAAATACTGCATAGATAAAACTGTAAACAGAAAAATATACATCAAACTTCTTTAGTTCCACATGTCTTTCAATAAATAAAAAACCTGCTATTCTAAGCAAAAACAGGCATTCTGCAATAATCAAAATCGTAAGCAATACACCATTGATACGATTGCAGTCTTCCCGAAGCTCCACGATTGGGTGGCAGACCCATTTGCAATAAATAAAATTAATAATGAGCGGCATCAAAAGATCAATCAGCACTGTCATGGTAAGTGAATCATATATAGCTGTAAATGGCATGGACAGCAGATACAAGCATAGATACAAAAAGCGTGCCGCACTGCCCACCGGCTCCATCATACGTCCATAAAAATACATCAGTAAAAAGGAGATGCCAAATACAAAAAAGTCTACGCCATAAATAATATCATATGATATTTTTCCAGGCAGGAGCCTATAAAGCAGCCCCATGCACAAAATCGTATAAATGTATGCCATAGGCGGGCATACCAAAAGAAAGCGCACGAAGCTGTCCGCACGAAGCTTTTCTTTCTTTAATGTCTTTGTCATATAAAAATATGATGGAATAAATAATAGCTGTCCAAGCAAAAAACAAATGGATCGAATTGGCATATATATCCTTTCTGAATACAGAAAAAACTTGTTTTTCTTAGTTATGTGTGATATTGTAAACTCAGCAATGAAGCATTGACTAACAAAAAAGGAGGAACTATTATGGATTTCTATTTTGCATCCCCATGCCGTGTATGGTGGGGCGAGATCTGGGACTGGATCTGTGGTCGCCTGTAATCTGACATCTCTTGATCCATGTAACTCAAACGTATGGGTTACCATGTATCCTAACCAAAACAAAAAGGCCCGTTCCATTTGGAACAGGCTTTTTTCTATGCATGACCGTTCCGCTGATTATTATGCCAAATTTCAGCCTAAAAATCAAGCAGAACGTCACTCATTGTCTTTTTTCTTTTTACTTGAACATTTTTCTGCGTCGATTGATATAATCCTCAAGCTCATTTACTGTCTCATCAAATCCCAATCGGCTGCTGTTAATGCATAAGTCATAGGCTCTTGAATCGCCCCACTTATCCTTGCAGTAGTAGTTGTGATACTGTTTTCTGTACTTGTCATGACGCTCCATTTTAAACTGTGCATCACGCTCAGACAGATCATATATCTCCATGACACGCTTACACTTTACTTCGCTATCACCAAGAACAAACAAAGAAATCACATTCGGACGATCACCCAAAACAGTCTCTGCGCATCTTCCAACTACGATAAAGGACTCTCCCTCATCTGCTTTTTTCTTGAGATACTCAAACTGTAAAAATGCTACATTTTCTTCTGCAGAACTTGAAAAACCATTCTGGCTTCTTGAAAACAGCAGTCTTCTTGGTTTCTCATCGTAGCGTCTTAAAGTCTCGACATCTACGTTTTTCTCTGCTGCTACAGCGTCCAACAAATTATGGTCATAAAGCTTAATGCCATATCTGTTTGCCAGCTCTACTGCAATTGCATGTCCGCCGCTTCCAAATTCACGTCCTAATGTTATTATCAATTGATCACTCATTGCCATTCCTCCTGACGACAAAATTAATTTATCTTAATTATATAACTTTGAAGTCAATTTGTAAATATTTTTATAAAACCTTGAATATGTGATGTTGAAGCGAGCTCGCATCGGATTTCTGACCTTTTGACCCTGGTATCATATTACATATATCTGGCAAATATGAACAGCATAGAAATCAAAACAACAATGATGGTTGCCGGTGCTGCATATTTACAGTACTTGCCCCATCCAATCGGATGACCATTCTTTGAAGATACGGAAATACCTACTACATTTGCGGAAGCACCGATTGGTGTCGCACTTCCTCCGATATCAGTACCAATTGCCAGTGCCCAGGAAAGTGTCTCCAAATCAACACCCTGCAGTGCTGACAAGCTTCTGATAACTGGAATCATGGTTGCTGCAAACGGGATATTATCAACGAATGCACTTGCAAATGCTGAGATCCAGATGATAATTGCTACCATTAACTTTGTGTTGGAACCACTTACCTTACTGATAAATTCAGCAATTACTGTAAGAACACCAGTCTGCTCCAAACCACCAACAACAACGAAAAGTCCAACAAAGAACAGCAGTGTCTTATAATCAACCTTCTTTAACAGCTCTGCTGCATACTTATGCTCTACAATCAAAGTAATAATTGCAATAAATGTACCGATGAAAGCAACTGTCAGTCCTGTATTTGCATGTGAAACAAGAAGAACAACTGCGATCAGGAAAATAACAACGCTGCTAATAAACTCCTTCTTGTCTGTAATGGCAGAATTTGGATCTGGACAAGATGCCGGATCAACAGGCGCTGTTCCCGGCGCAACAAGCTTCTTTCTGAAACAGAAATAAAAGTAAATTACAACTACAACAAGTGAAATAGCTGCAATGGCACCAGTATTTGTCAAGAAATCAAAGAAGCTGTAGCCCATTGAGGTTCCGATAATGATGTTCGGCGGATCTCCGCACATGGTTGCTGAGCCACCAAGATTTGCACAGAAAATCTCTGCGATAATCATTGGTACCGGATTGCTCTTTAACAAAAGACAAAGTTCAATAGTAACTGCTGCTAAAAACAAAATAACTGTAATACTGTCAATGAACATAGCCAGTACAAATGACATGATCATAAAGGTGACAAATACAGCAATTGGCTTATAGTGAACAAGTCTTGCAATCTGCAGACAAAGCCAACGGAAAAATCCTGCCTTTCCCATTCCTTCAACCATGATCATCATACCTGCGATAAAAATGATCGTTGACCAGTTGATTCCAGATGAAGACTCTCCTGCCTCACTGGAAGCATGCCAGAAGTCCGCCGTGAAAATACTTCCAATATTCAGCGTCTCCATGATTGCGCTGCCGCTATGCATTGTGATAGCGAATACTAAAATGATCATAAGCAGACCGCAGCCTAGTGTTACAATGTGTCTCTCTATCTTCTCAGTAATGATCAGGGCGAACATCACGAGAAAAATAAGGACAGCAAAAATCTGTGATACCATAATGTATCTCCCCACTTTCATATAATAGCAAATGGCAGCCGCAAGCGTCTGACCTTTGCGGCTACCATTATAATGCGATCTTCAAGAAATTGGAAGATCAAATTTCGTTTTTTTGAAAATTTCTTTCAATTAGTGTTACTGTTCACGCACAATGTTACAAAAGTCCTTCGGTGCAATGGTTTCGTCGGCGGACCAAATTTCGCAGGTTCCTGTTATGTTTCTTCTTATTATACATTACTTTGAAAGACCTGCTTCAAGTGTCCGCCTCGTGAAAGCCATTCACCTTCGGACTTTGCAATAAATATTTACTTGTCCATAAACTTCAACCAATTAGCCCTTTGCATCAAGAATTTCCATCAATGTCCATGCTGTACGAATGTTATAGTTTGCGAATGCAAAAAGTCCCTTGCCTTCTGTATTCACTGCAACAGCATATGGAAGACGCTCGTCTCCGACATGAAGTGCCTCATGCAGCTGATACAAATATGCATCATTCTTTACTGTCACGCATACAAGATTTAACCCTGCATTAAGTACACGCTGTAATGTCTCGTTCTTTAAAACATCCGTATTCTCAAGTGCAATTATAACTCTGTATCCCTGCCTCTTGTAAGCTTCCTTACACTCAAGGATCTCCTGGAACAGATGCTCTGTCGGCTCTTTTCCTGGATCTGCAAAAACAAGAATTGATTTTTGTCCCTGATAAAGTGAAGTCATCAAAACAGGATCGCCAACCATCTTTCCCTCTGCTGTCACCTGCTGTACTGTCGCATCACTAAGCTCTGCCTCATGACACTTTTCGGCAATCTTTGCCGGTGCCTGACGAAGCTCAAATACACGATCTTCGCTCATAACAAAGCTGCTTGCGATACAGCTGACGCCACCATCAATCTGACGCTGTGTGGTGATGATGCGGTAAGCACCTTTCGCCAAGGAAAGTTTCTTTTCTTCTCCCGGCTCAATTGCAAGATCATCATAGTTTTGCGTCTGATAAACATCATTTTCAAAACGGGCAATCGTCATATGAAGCCAGTACTCAAGCTTACGATCAGATTTATTTACTAAAGTCAGTGTTACCTGCTTCTCTGGCTCATCTATCTTTTGAACTTCCTTTTCCATAGACTCAAAGCAAATCTCACCGTTCTTTTCGCAAACGCCCTCTGCCTTTCCTGTTACTGGATTTAAGCGTGCCAAAATACCAATAGCACGGCAAATCTCAACGAAGACAACTCTCTTTGAAACCTCGGTAATGATCTCACACTTTATACAGCCATCTGCCTCTGCCGGCCAGTTTCCTGTTCCATAATCCGGCACTGTATTTAAGCCATGATTTACATACTCCCATACCATCTTTGCAGTCACTGTGCCATCCTGTGGGAATACCTTTTTTTCAGATAACAGAGAAACAATACGGCTTCTGCTTCCCATAAGCTTTTCATGACCAGCACGCGGTGCAAGCAAATATTTCTGGTAAAGCTCTGTACAGAAATTGTTCTTATACGGCAATGCAGCACGCAAATATGATGCAAGCACCTCTGCTGTAGTATCAAGAAAATCCTTATCACGAAGCGTATCAAGCATCAGACGCTTATCCTCATCTGTAAACTCAGTCATCTGTCTGAATTTTTCAAGCTCCTGTCTGTTTCCTCTTGCATTGACAAAATAGCGATTCCACGGATCACTGCAGTCTTTATCTTCCTTTACAAAGCCTTCCTCATAATCAGCGCGAATCTTCTCACACTCAGCAAGGCGAGCCTCATGCACACTCTTCATCTGTGCACCAGTACTCTTTGGCATAGCCTCAATCGGCGGGTTCAAATCAAATCGCTCCTCGATTATGCCTTCCATCTTCTCTGGATCTGCTGCCTGCTCCATCTTTAATACAACAGACTGCTGCTCTCTCATATCAATTTTCTGACCAAGATATTTTCCATTGTAAACGGTGCATACATACAGATCACCCTTACCTGTCATAAAGGACACACTGCCATCAGATGCTGTTTTTTCTTTATGAAGTGGGAAAAGCTCACTATAATTGACAAGACAGAATAAAACAGAAACATTCTGCACTGGCACGCCATGATCAGTTACTGTTACAGTCAGCTTCGCACAATCTGCATAGCGCTCTGTTACATTCATAAGCGCATAAAGCGGTGTCTTGTAGGCTATTTCTGCAGAGCTTTCCAGGTCTGAAAATGCCTTTGCATGAACAAGCATTGCCTTTGATGCAGCTGCAGTAAACCAACCCTTATCAAGTACTGGTTCTGGCTCACATGCTCCAAGATAATGCCAATCGCCATCTGCCCACACCTCAACCCATGCATGGTTGTCATCACAGTGTGCCCAACGCGGAACATAACACTGTCTTGCTGGAATACCCACACTTCTCATAGCAGATACAGCAAGTGTTGATTCCTCACCACAGCGTCCACGAGCGGAATTGCACATACCAAATGGCGCCAGAGTACGATCATCAGACGGAATATAGGTTGCCTTTTCATAACACCAGTAGTTAACCTCAAGTGCGGCCTCTACCATTGTCTTTTTATCCTTCACACGATCAACAAGCTGTCTGTAAATCCACTCACGGCTCTTATCAAGATCCTCGTTATTGACACGCACGCATAATACATATGTAAAGAACAGCTCTGCCGGCACCTTTTTTGCATATGGAACATTCGCATACATATCGAGTGTTGCCTTTACATAAGATGCAATCACTTCTACATCATAAGATACAATATCACACGGATGCATATATGCGTAAAGGTACTTCATGCAGACTGCCTCGTCCTCATCTGCGCTTTTAATCCACGCATCTATCTCTCTCTCTTTGTTCGGACAGCAAGCCATCCACTCTTCATACTGCTTTTCAATTTTTTCCTTCAAAGACGGTTCTAATGCTAACAGCATTTCTTATCTACCATTCCTTTCTCATTAAATCTTTATTCTGTCAGCTCAACCTCCAGCACGGTGTCTACTGCATCTGGCAGAACTGGATCTGGTCCAAGATTTGCAAACACGATATCTGGGTAATCGGTATGAACCCAGCTGTCAGAAATCGGTACCTCACTTCCATCACATAAAAGACGTATCTTCTTTATTAGTGGTGAATGTATGTTCTCTGTTACTATAGTTAGTATATCATACTTCACAAGAAATCACAAGCACGAAATTGATAATTGCCTGTATAATAATTCGACAAAATTCGACAGCATTGTCT